>Ga0208392_1000153_pt1 | contig 17673 bp, 19 predicted proteins | sample LakWasMeta3_LOW4_2_FD_183855 | JGI IMG/M metagenome (GOLD analysis project Ga0208392, IMG submission 183855) | Freshwater sediment methanotrophic microbial communities from Lake Washington under simulated oxygen tension - Sediment Metagenome... | ecosystem: Environmental > Aquatic > Freshwater >... | reverse complement strand
GATTCTGCGTGGACGTGCAGCGAATCCGGAAAGAGGCCAGATTATGGAAATGTGGTCATTCTGGCTGATGACCATCTCCATGTTCTTCATTGCCTTGTTCCTTACCGGTGCAGGTATCGTGCAGATCTGGCTGCAACGGATTTCAGCTACGCCGATGGGCTTCATGGCGGTGCAAGACCAGATTTCAATCTTCTACTGGGCACGTGAAGGTGCTGGGCTTGTGTTCCTGATTGGCCTGGTACTCTACATTTGCAGTTTCTTTGTAAAAGGCAAGAGCCACGCATTTGAGTAAATGAACCTGCGTACCGGGAGCGTATTTCTCCCGGTACGGCAGTTCTAATGCAATACCTAAAGTAATCATAAAAGATATCAGCAAGCAGCAATAAACCTAGCTAGTTAATCTCGATTCCGGGTTACCAAATTGAACCAAGCCAACATCATTTCAGATACAGCAGCAAACGGTGCGGCAGCAAAAGAAATAGACAGCCTGCCCGGCGACTTTGCAATCTGGATCTTCATTTTTGCCGAGATGCTGGCATTTGGCGTACTGTTCGTGGCTTATGCCTTCACCCGCGCTAAAAACGTGGAGCTGTTCAACGCGTCACAGCTCACGCTCAGCCGCACTTCCGGCTTCATCAACACCTTGGCGCTGATTAGCAGCAGCTACTGTGTCGTGCGCGGCGTGGCCGCAATCAAGCAAGGTTTGTCCAAACAATGTGCAGGCTGGTTAAGCGGTGCATTCCTGCTGGGCGGCTTGTTTATAGGCATCAAGCTGGTGGAGTTCAACGCCAAGTTTGCAGCCGACATCACCATGAGCACCAATGATTTTTACATGTTCTATCTGGCGCTTACGTTTTTCCACTTCATGCATGTGCTGATGGGCATGGTGATTCTGGCCGTCATCATCATGAAAGCGCGGCGCGGCGGCTACAGTGCAGCAGATTATGTGGGCGTAGAAACCGGCGCATCGTTCTGGCATATGGTGGATTTTCTGTGGATCATCCTGTTTCCGCTGGTTTACATCATCAGGTGACACTGCCATGAAAAATACTTTTACAACTATCATCTGGCTGGCGCTAATCCTGCTCACCACCATGACCTACAGCATCGACCTGATTGGCATGTCGGGCAAAGCCACCATGCTGGCACTGTTGGCGATCACCATGCTTAAAAGCCAGATGGTGGCCAATTATTTCATGGGCTTGCGCAAATGCGGCACCTTATGGCGCGGCATCATGTTTGGGTATTTTCTGATAGTGGGCAGCCTGATTGCGATTGCCTACCTGATGGCGGAACATTAAAAACAGACTTACAACCTTTAAGGCAATACTGGATACACGTATGGACAACCTACCTTTTTATCAGGCACATGGCAGCGAAGAAGAGCTGTTTGAGCGCGCATGGAAAAACAAGCTGCCACTGCTCATCAAAGGCCCTACCGGCTGCGGCAAGACAAGGTTTGTGGCACACATGGCGGCCAAGCTGGGCCTGCCGCTTTATACCGTTGCCTGCCACGATGACCTGACCGCAGCCGACCTGGTCGGCCGCCACCTGATAGTGGACGGGCAAACCGTATGGAGCGACGGCCCGCTCACCCGCGCCGTGCGCGAAGGCGGCATCTGTTATCTGGATGAAGTGGTAGAAGCGCGTAAGGACACCACGGTGGTACTGCACCCGCTGGCCGATGACCGCCGCATTCTGCCCATAGACCGCACCGGCGAGATTCTTGCCGCGCCGCCGTCATTCATGCTGGTGGTGTCGTACAACCCGGGTTACCAGAATTTCCTCAAGGGCATGAAGCCATCTACACGCCAGCGTTTTATATCGCTCGCGTTTGATTTTCCGCAGCCGGAGCAGGAAGAGGCGATTCTGGTCGGCGAAACCGGCATTGATGCCATGACAGCCAAGCGTCTGGTTTCAATCGCCAATGCTTTCCGCTCGCTGCGCGACCATGACCTGGAAGAAGTCGCCAGCACGCGCCTGCTGGTGTACGCGGCAACACTGATTAAAGATGGCTGCGACGCAACGCTGGCCTGCCGCGCAGCGCTGGTGGAAACCCTGACTGACGACCCGGAGACCGCAGTGGCGCTGCGTGAAGTGATAGACGCCACCTTTGGCCGGTAAAGTCTGGTACCCACCGTTGCGCGCTGATAAATGATGTTTTTAAAAATGCTCAACGCACTCATGCTGAATAGGCACTAGGATGGAAGAATACGTAGGCGAACTCTGGCATAAACTGGTCACCCGCGCGGCTGATAACCAGCACGCGGCGGCCACGGTCACGCTGGACGAGATGAGCCGTGTCGCTGCGATTTTTTTCCGCGCACTGGGCGGCGATGCCGGCCTGAACCTGTCTGCCGCCACAGCGACCCGCCACGGCGCACGGCGTAGCTGGAAAGAGCGGCTTGCCAGCAGCGGCGAACGCGTGGAGCTTTCATGGCGTGATGGCGAAACCTTGCGCCTGCCGGAAAAAATATCCCTGTTTGCCGAGCGTAGCCTCAACCGCGACTTATACCTGTGGCTGGTTGCGCTCGCAGCAGCCAGTGTTGATGAAACCCTGCCGTGGATCGTGCGCAACCAGGCCGCCACGCAAAACACCCTGCTGCGCTTTCCCGGCCTTGCCGAGCGCTATGCCAGACTGGTAGACGCGCTGCTGCCGCTAAGAAACTCACCGGCAGACCTGCCGGCGGCAGAAGCCGCGCAGGAGGCGGCAATCCGCCAGGCACTGCTGCATCCCGGCAGCATACAGATGCTGCCGCCGGCAAATAAACCGTTCAGCCCGGTGCCATTATGGACGCACCCCAGCCCGCCGGCCAGCTCGGCCAACAGCATTGCTGCCGGCGACGGCGCACCGGAAAGGGAATCTGCCGAAAATAAAAATACAGCAAACAGCCGCCGCAAACACGCTGCCGACCGCACCGAAATGCCTGATGGCAAAGACGGGTTCCTGATGATGTTCCGTGCCGAAAGCCTGTTCTCGTGGACCGAGTACATCAATGTGAACCGCCCGCAGGATGAAGAAGACGATGTTGAAAGCGCAGCACTGGCCGCTGAAGACATGGACCGCATGACAGTAGCGCGCGATGGCGAAACCAGCGCGGCAAAACTGCGTTTTGACCTTGACCTGCCGCCGGCCAGTGAAGATGACATTGTGCTGGGTGACGGCATCGCGCTGCCGGAGTGGGACTATAAAAAGAAACTGATGCAGCCCGATTACTGCCGCCTGCAGGAAATGGTGTCAGCCCAGCATGAGCCATGTGAGTTGCCGCCACAGCTGCGCCGCACTGCGCGCCGCCTGCGTAGCCAGTTTCAGGCACTGGCACCTACCAGAACATGGCTGAAAGGCCAGCAGGATGGCGAAGAAATAGACCTGGATGCTTGGGTAAGGCAAGAGGCTGACCTTTTGAGCGGCATCCATGCCGACAGCCGCGGCCTGTATCGCGCCCAGGTGAACCAGCAGCGTGACCTCGCCTGCCTGCTGCTGGCTGACCTGTCGCTGTCTACCGATGCCTATGCCTCGGACCATGCGCGGGTCATCGATGTGATTCGTGACAGCCTGTTTTTATTTTCGGAGGCATTGTCAGCCACCGGCGACCAGTTTGCCATGTACGGGTTCTCATCGCTCAGGCGCGGCAATGTGCGCTTTAACCGCATCAAGGGCTTTGCCGAGCGCTATGACAGTGAAACCAGGGGCCGCATCCAGGCCATAAAACCCGGCTACTACACCCGTATGGGGGCAGCAATACGGCAGGCCTCTGCCTTGCTGGCGCAGCAGCCACAGCAGCAGCGCCTGCTGCTCATCTTAAGTGACGGCAAGCCTAATGACCTTGACCGCTACGAAGGCCGCTACGGCATAGAAGACACGCGCATGGCGATTCATGAAGCCTTGCAGCAAGGCCTGCGGCCATTCTGCGTGACGATTGATGTGAATGCCAATGAATACCTGCCGCACCTGTTCGGCGTGAACGGTTATGCGGTTATCCGCAAGCCGGAAGAATTACCCAATGAATTACCGCTGCTCTATGCGCAGATGACGCGCTGAAAGCGTTTTTTTAAAAGACTGATAAAGGATGTGACCATGAAACATCAAACCAAAATCTATATGCTGGCCATTTCATTACTCACCTGGGGCAGCATCAGCGCTGCTGAAAATGCAAAGCCGGCAGCCCCGGAAACGCTGCTGGAAGCCATACAGCAGGGCAAACCCATGACCAGCTTTCGCCTGCGTTATGAAAACGTTGACCAGGATGGCTACCAGCCAGCGCCGAACTCCGGCAAAAAACTCGATACTGCCAACGCTTTCACCCTGCGCAGCCTGATAGGCTGGCAGACCGCGCCATTCAACAATTTCAGCTTTGCCGGCCAGATCATAGACGTGCATGATTTCAACGATAATTTCAATGACAGGCGCAACAACGTAAGCGAGCCGGGCAAAGCCAATTACCCCAATATCGTAGACCCGGCGCAAACCGACATCAACCAGCTCTATGTAGACTGGAGCGGCATTGCCAACACCAGACTGCGCCTGGGCCGCCAGCAGCTCAATCTGGACAATGTGCGCTTTATCGGCGACATCGGCTTCAGGCAGAACATGCAGGTGTTTGATGGCGTATCCGTGCAGAACAAGAGCATTCCCGATGTAGAGATATTTGCCGCCCATTTTGAGCGCGTGCGCCAGATTACAACCAAACTCAGAAGCGGCAACGTAGAAATCATCAATGCCAAATACAAGATTTCGCCCACAGAAGCGCTGATTGGCTATGGCTACCTGATAGATATGGATAACCTGGCGCAGAACGGTGGCGACCCGACAAAAGCAAGCACCGCAGCACAGGGCGGCAACGGCCTGGGCAACAGCTCAGACCTGGCGGCTTCACTGGTACCGATGGCAGATGCCAGCAGCAAGACCTTTGGCATACGCCTGGATGGCGCCCGCAAACTGAGTGATGACTGGAAACTGCTCTACACCGCCGAATACGCCAAGCAAAGCGATTACCGCGGTGGCAGCCCGCTGATAGATGCACACTATTACAAACTTGGCGGCGGTGCGGCCTATGGCATATGGTCACTGCGCATCGACCAGGAAAAACTCTCCAGCAACCACGGAAAATATGCCTTTCAGACCCCGCTCGGCACCAACCACCTGTTTCAGGGCTGGGCTGATGTATTCCTGACCACGCCGCGCCAGGGCATGGAAGACACTTTTGTGAGTTTTGCCGGTAGTATCGAAAAAGCCAAACTCCTGGCTGAATACCATGTATTCAAGGCTGACGAGAAATATGAATCCACCAACGGTACATTTGGCAACAAATACGGCACCGAGCTGGATGCCAGCGTCAGCTACCCGATCAATGACAAGCTGACCGGCAAACTTGAATATGCAAAATTCAACGAAAGCGATGTATACGGCAAAACCCTGCAGGGTGCGGCACGCAAGGGTGACAAGGAAATGTTCTGGGTGACCGGTATGTATACTTTTTAATCAACACCAGCTTTAATGAACAGTATTTTCAAGTAATGCACCTTAGGAGAAGCAGCGCATTCAAACCTGGATTTTAAACTTGCAAACTTATTTTTTAAAATTGACTGAAATCAATTCTTTTAATAGGGTCTTTAAGTACATTAGTGTCAAATATCTATCATCAGTAAGCCGTTAGATACATTTGCTATTTTGTTCGATTCATCGCCGGGCACCAAGCCTCGGCAGAATATAAAGGGAGTCAATCATGGGTAATTTTAAAATGAAGGTGCTGGTTAGTATGGTGAGTGCAGCTTTGGCGCTGGCTGCGTGTGCTCAGGTCACTGAGAAATCTGCGTCTGCCAACAAAGCCTCGGAAACTGTCAGTGCAAGCAAATTACCTGTGATTCAGGCGGTGCTGACACAGGCACCTAATGTACCGCCGCCAATCACCCGCAAATATGCGGCAAAAGTAGTGGTGCATATGGAAACGCAGGAAAAAGTCATGCGTATGGCTGATGGCGTGGAATATATGTACTGGACATTCGGCGGCCAGGTTCCCGGCCAGTTCATGCGCATCCGCGAGGGTGACGAGGTTGAGTTCAACCTCTCCAACAGTCCTAATTCAAAAATGCCGCACAATATCGACCTGCACGCGGTAACCGGCCCCGGCGGCGGCGCAGCATCTTCATTCACCGCCCCTGGCCACACCTCTACATTCAGCTTCAAAGCGCTTAACCCCGGCCTGTATGTTTACCACTGTGCAACAGCGCCGGTCGGCATGCATATCGGCAACGGCATGTATGGCCTGATTATGGTTGAGCCTAAAGAAGGCCTGCCGAAAGTGGACCGTGAATACTACGTGATGCAAGGCGACTTCTACACCAAAGGCAAATACGGCGAGGCCGGCTTGCAGCCGTTTGATATGGAAAAAGCCATTAAAGAGCAGCCGGACTATGTGGTATTTAATGGCTCAGTTGGCGCACTGAACGGCGACAAGGCGATTACCGCCAAAGTGGGCGAAACCGTACGCCTGTTCGTAGGTAACGGTGGCCCGAACATGGTGTCATCGTTCCACGTGATTGGCGAGATTTTTGACCGCGTCTATGTTGAAGGCGGTAAACTGGAAAATAGAAACGTACAGACAACACTGGTGCCGGCCGGCGGCTCGGCCATCACGGAGTTCAAGGTCGATGTGCCCGGCACGTTCATTATTGTTGACCACTCTATCTTCCGCGCATTCAACAAAGGCGCGCTGGGCATGCTGAAAGTGAACGGCCCTGAAGACAAAATCATTTACTCCGGCAAGCAGGCCGATACTGTTTACCTGCCTGAAGGCTCGGCCACACAGTCGATTGCCAACCCTAAATCAGCGGAATCTACTAAACCTCTGACCAAAGATGAACAGGTAGCATTGGGTAAAAACGTATTTGAAAACAACTGCCTGGCCTGCCACCAAGCCAATGGCGAGGGCATTCCAAAGGCATTCCCGCCTCTGGCCAAGTCTGACTTCCTGAATGCTGACCACAACCGTGCCATTGGCATATTGCTGCATGGCCGCTCCGGCCCGATTAAGGTCAATGGCGAAACGTATGACAGCGTGATGCCTGCCATTGCCCTCAACAACGACCAGATTGCCAATGTACTGACTTATGTGCTGAACAGCTTTGGCAACAACGGCGGCCAGGTAACACCGGCACAGGTTGAAACACAGCGCAAAGCTGCACCGCCTGTTGCCAACAACGAGCACGGCTAACAACCGGAGTCAATAATGCTGCGTTACTGCTTTGCCCTCATGTTGATAGTTTCAGGTAACGCCTGGGGGCAAGGCGACATGGCATCCATCACAGCGGGCGAGTATCGCCCGCTGTACCTGAGTGCAGACAGCCCGGTGATCAGCGTGCAGTCTTTTCTTCTGGATAAACAGCCTGTCACCAATCAGGAGTTCCAGTCCTTTGTGTCACAGCACCCCAAATGGCAGCGCGATGCAGTGCCTGCACTATTTGCAGAAAAAGCCTATTTAAGCCATTGGGTAGAGAATGCCGGGCAGTATGGGCCACAGGCTGGCGATGCCAACAAGCCGGTGGTATTTGTCTCTTGGTACGCGGCGCAAGCCTACTGCCAGGCCCAGAATAAACGCTTGCCGACAGTGGCAGAATGGGAATACGTGGCGCAGGCGTCACCAAGCCGGATTGATGGCAGCCAGGAAAAAGGCTATAACCAGAAAATTCTGGACTGGTATGCCAAAGCCGCAAAACAGGCGCCCGGCGAAGTTGCCAAAGACGAGCCCAATTACTGGGGTGTGCATAACATGCACGGCCTGATTTGGGAGTGGAGCGAAGACTTCAATTCCAGCCTCATCAGCGGTGAATCGCGTGATGACAGCAGCGTCAATAAAGACCTGTACTGTGCCTCAGGCAGTGCCGGTGCAATCAACCCCAGCGATTATGCCGCATTCATGCGTTATGGCTTTCGCTCCAGCCTGGGCGCAAAATTCACGCTCAATAGCCTGGGGTTTCGCTGCGCTGCTGACGGCCAGCCATGAATCAAAAACAGCGATTTGTCCACGAAAAACACGAAAATCACGAACATTACGAAATTAAATAATGGTTTAGCCTGATGCACCCTCTCACCCAATAGGTGATGTATTGAAATGCAATGCCACGTTGATTTTGTTCGTGTTTTTAGTGTTTTTCGTGGACCAACTGTTTTTATAGAATAAAGGAATATTTTATGAAATCAATATTAATGAGCCTGCTGCTGGGCATCAGCATCACAGCGCATGCTGCAAGCCAGCTCCCCGGTGACTCTGTCTATCAGGTGGGCGGCACGTGGCAGACCGCCGATGGTCAATCTATACCGCTGGAATCGCTGGCGGGTAAACAGCAGGTGATTGCGCTGATTTTCACCGGCTGCTCCAACTCCTGCCCGGTCATTGTAGAAAGCATGAAGCGTGTTGAAAAACAGATTCCCGCAGCCAAACGCGGGCAGATCGGCTTTGTGCTGGTATCGCTCACGCCGGATACAGACTCACCTAAAGCGCTGAAAACATTTGCCGACAAAAAAGGTCTGAACGCGAACTGGAAACTGCTGCGCGGCAATAACGAACTGGTACGCACCTTATCCAATGCCTTGAACGGCAGGTACAAGGTCGCCAAGGACGGCGATGTGGCACACTCCAACACCGTCACCCTGCTGAATGAACAGGGGCAGATACAGCTTCAGGCGCCAGGCACGCTGACAGGAATTAAACCCGTGATTGAAGCGGTTGAGAAATAAACGGCCATCTGTATTTCTGATATAACTATTCCATAAATTTATTGCACAATTTCGTCATGTCGGCGGAAGCCCAATTAGTGTCCGAAATAAAATTTAACAACATTTGTCACGGCTTGTATTGATTGAAGTGATAGAGAAATGACTAAATATAGACTCACCTTTTGGTTTAATGGTCAAAATTCAAAAGGCGCTGATTCATGTAATAAAAAACTAAAACCTCGTCATACCGGCGCAGGCCGGTATCCAGTCCAGGTGGAGTGGCAGTGAGCATGTTTGATGAGCTAACATCAAATTATTTAACTTTAACAATATGATTTTTAATTAAGAATTAAGAAAGCAATGCTTCTATTTTATGAATAATAGGACCATTCCTGGTTACGACACTCGCCTGGATACCAGCCTGCGCTGGTATGACGAAATTGGAGAATTTTTTAGCCAATAAGTCCGTAGAGGTCTTATCCATGGAATCTACACTGTAAACCAGTACTTGGCATCACCGCTATGTATGTATTTTTAGAACCAGGAATAGCTTATTTACTCAGCACCGGGCTGTCTTCCGGCACATAACCTGATTTCCATTGTGCAAACGGCACTATCGTAGCTGGAAATCCGTTGTCATAGAACCAGCTATCCACAGCGTACCTTTCACCGTTTGCAATCTCGTGCATCACCGCCGTGGAGTGCGGCCAGCCTGAAAAAAAGAAATTACGGGTACGCATGTCTTCAACCGCATGCAGTTTGATAAGCCCGTTCTGCTGCATCAGTCGCATGTAAGTAGTGCTGTTGATCGCCTCATCATTGCAATCAAGCTGACCCGGGTAGTTTGAATTGCCAAATGTGCCTGCAAGGTCAGTAGCGGTATCCGTCTTGATACCTACTATTTTCTCCATCTCACCTATCGCCAATGCAATCAGCCTGCGCTCCCGCTCTGCGCTGGCAGCCATGCCCGCCTCGGCAAACACGGCCGCAATCACCTGCCACTCAGCCTGGTTCAATGCCACGTGCTTCACTTCAAAACAGCCGCCGCCGGTACATACATCAAAGCCGCTCAATAACGGAGTCTGCTGATAGATACGCGTAATGTCGGTCACTGCCGCGTTTGCATCCAAAGTGAAAATCAATAATAGGGTAAAGGCAAAACTAAAGAATAACTGGCGCATCAGGTAGCTCATTATTGTTATTGTGATTTACTGCCGGGTAATGCTGTGCCAGCACCTGGCTGATTTGGTCTATGCCGTGCAGTACGCCGGCCTCAAACTGGCCCTGCCGGAACAGCGCTTCCATTTCCTGGCTGATACGGCTCCAGCCGTGGCTGCCTACGTGCTGGTGCACGCCCCGGTCTGACAGTATCTCAAAGTCATGGTCTGCCAGCAGCAGGTAAATCAGCACGCCGTTATTGTGCTCGGTATCCCATACCCGCAGCTGCGAAAACACTTCAACCGCGCGCTGATGGCCGGTTTTATTTCTCAGGATATCCAGGGGCGACAGATGCAGCTCCACAGCAAACCTGATTTCACCGAAATGCGTGCTCTCGCTCTGTGCGATTGCCTGCTCGATGCGTTGCATGACAGCCTGCGGGAATCGCCTTTTCAGCGCAATCGGCGTAATTAAAAGGTGCCTGCACAGGCGCTTGAATAGATTCATCATCGTTACCAGCTCCCCGATGCCCCGCCGCCGCCAAAGCCGCCACCGCCACCGCTGAAACCGCCGCCGCCACCACTACCACGATAGCCGCCACCGCCCATGCCACCCATATGGCCCAAGCCAGACGACACCCCGGCAAACGTGACAGCAAACGCCACCATGCCAAATACGATGGCAAGCAACAGGCTGCCGCCTATGAACCAGGCCAGCAGGCCGATAATGCCGCCGTTGAGCACGCCGCCGAGGAAATTACCGAAAATAGCGCGCAGAATACCGCCGACAATGAACCCGCCTATCAGAAAGAAATACAGCATATCCCACAGGCCGCCGCTATTGGCCTTGGCAGGGGCAGGCGCCGGTAGCTGCTCGCCGGATACCAGACCGATGAGTTTATCAACAGCATGATTGATGCCGCCATAGAAGTCTCCCTGCCTGAAGCTGGGCACCATGACCTCGGTGATGATGCGCTTGGCAATCAGGTCGGGTATCGCACCCTCCAGCCCGTAGCCAACTTCAATACGCATCTTGCGGTCGTCTTTGGCCACCAGCACTAGCACGCCATCATCCGGCTTTTCACGCCCCAGTTTCCAGGCATCCACCACACGGATGCTGTACTGCTCAATCTCTTCAGGCTTGGTGCTCGGAATCACCAGCACCGCAATCTGGCTGCCTTTCTGCTGCTCAAAAGCGGCCAGTTTTGATTCCAGCTGGCTTTGCTGTTCGGGCGTCAGGGTCTGCGTCAGGTCAGTCACGCGTTTCTGCAATGCCGGCACCGGCACCAGCTCGGCACGCAGGCTGCCTGATGCAAACAACAGCAGCATGCAACATGCGAGCAGGCAGGCTTTCAGGGTTGAGCTCATGCCGAATACTTTTCTGGTGGCTTGCGTTTTAGATAAATGCGTCTGGGATTGAAGACCAGTTATTTCTTGTCTTCAAAATTTACAGTAGGCGCAACCGAGATGGCTTTCTCGTTCTCTACAGTAAATGAAGCTTTGGTCTTATAGCCAAACATCATCGCTGTCAGGTTCTGCGGGAAAGAACGCACGGCAACATTGTAGTTTTTAATCGTGTCGATATAACGGTTACGCGCAACGGTGATACGGTTTTCAGTGCCCTCAAGCTGAGCCTGCAAGTCCCTGAAACCCTGGTCTGCTTTCAGGTTCGGGTAGTTTTCAGACACCACCAGCAAGCGAGACAATGCCGATGTGAGCTGGCCCTGTGCGGCCTGGAATTTGGCAAAGGCTTCCGGGTCGTTAATCAGTTCCGGCGTCACCTGCATACTGCCTACCTTGGCACGTGCATCGGCAACTTCTGTGAGCACTTTTTCTTCATGCGATGCATAGCCTTTTACCACATTCACCAGGTTCGGCACCAGGTCGGCACGGCGTTGATACTGGTTAAGCACTTCAGACCAGCTCGCTTTTGCTTCTTCATCCAGTGACTGGAAAGTGTTGTAGCCGCAGCCTGTCAGGCTGAGTACAAGTAATAAAGCTGAAATTTTCAACAAAAGATTTTTCATGGCCGTTCCTTTTAAAGTTCAATAACGATATTGCCTGATATTGTGGTAAATATGTGAATTACAAGTGCTGCACCAGTTTCATCGCCAGACATAAATCACGCCAGGCATGCGCTTTATCGGCGGTATTCTCCAGCAATTGCGCGGGGTGATAAGTCACGATGAGCGGAATGTTTCCGTAAGCCACCTGCTCGGTGAACTGCGCATCGCGCCACGCATCCAGGCCAAGCGTTTTTTGCAGCAATTCGTTAGCCGGTGCAGCGCCCATGCTGATGATAAGCTTGGGCGCATGCTCGGTAAAAAGCTTATCTACGGTGCCAGCCACATCCACGGGAAAACTGAGCCGCATCGCTTTAAGCATGTTTTTCAATAAAGTTTCAACCGCTTCAACATCAGTGCCAGCCTGGTGCGGCGCTATCAGTATCGCATAAATTGCATCTTCGCTGAGCAGCAGGCGTAATGGCATGGCATGCGCCGGCATAGCCTGTAAAGTTTCAGCTTCAGGCATTGCCGGCACTGGCTCGGCATCAAAGTGTAATTCCGCAGGCTCCAGCTTTTCTATTGGCGGCTCGACTGGCGGTTCTATTGGCGGCCCTAACGGTGCCGCATCAGTGACAGGCGGCTCAAATACCGGCGCTGCTGGCTGCGCGGCCTGCGGCGGCATTTCCACTACTGGCGCCTGCATCTCAGCTGGTGCTTGTACTTCTGTTGACACTTGTATTTCTGTTGATATTGGCATCTTTAATGATGCAGGCAAAGGCTCGCGCAACTGCCACGCCGGTAGCAGCTCAAGTTCACGCAGCATGTCTTCACGCGTCATCTGGCTCATAGTGCCAGCCCCATCAATACGGCATCTTCACGCCCATTGTGTGCAGGGTAATAGCCGCGACGAATCGCCATTTCATTGAAACCGATATTTTCATACAAAGCGATGGCCGAGATATTGCTCGGGCGCACCTCCAGAAACATGTTCGCCGCATCATGACTTTTGGCAATTGCTATCATATGCTCCAGCAGCAGCCGTCCCAGGCCGCGCTTCTGGTAATGCTTGGCGATGCTCAGGTTTAAGAGGTGCGCTTCATCCAGCACCATCATCATCAGCGCATAGCCGATGATTTCTGATCCTTCGAGCAGCACCCAGGCTGAGTAGCCGGATTTCAGCGAGTCATCAAAATTACCGCGCGTCCAAGGGTGGGTATAGATGTGGGGCTCAATCTCCATGACTGCATCCAGGTCATCTTCGCGCATCGGCCGAAATTGGTATTGCGGGTTCAGCATGGCACTCATAAACGCAGGCCCTGCTCGCGCTCTGCGGTTTTCAGCGCCACGCGGTTACGGATATAGATGGGCATGGCTTCACTTGCCGGTTGGGCGTTTCCACTTGCAAACACCGGCTGTGCCAAAGCCAATATGGCGCGAGCTGTAGGCAGCAGGTCTGGCTTGGTTTCTGCCAGCTGGCCGTTATAGGCATTGCCCAACACATCCGCATAGGTCTGCCAGCCGCTGCCGGCACCCGTCCAGCCATCGCCCGGTATAGCGGGCACGGCATCGGGTTTATATAAACCGGGCTCAGATAACGCTTTCCACTCAGCTGCATCTTTAACATACGCAGCGTGGTAAACCTCGCCCATGCGCGCATCCAGGCAGGCAATCACTTTATCTGCGCCACTGGCCTCTGCCAGTGCCATCAGCGTGCACACACCCACCACCGGCAAATTGGCGCCATAGCCCAAACCCTGTGCCACGCCTGCTGCAATACGCACCCCGGTAAAAGAGCCTGGCCCCGCGCCAAAGGCAATGCCCTGTAAGTCCTGCAATGTCATGCCTGCCGCATTCAGCAGGTCATGAATCTGCGGCAATATAATCTGTGAATGACTCTGCCCGGCCAGCACATCAAACGTGCTCACACGCCCACCCTGCAACAGGGCAAGGGAGAGGAACTCAGTGGAGGTATCGAGGGCCAGTAGATTCATGATGTATATTTTAAGATTGTGTCGAACGGCTAGGCTTTCAAAAGCCAGCCCTTATTCATTCAGCCGCTATTTTGCCACGTAATTGCTTGGTATGCCCACGTTGCGCCTTACTTTCTAAACGGCGCCGGTTAGCACCGCGGGTTGGGCGCGTCGCATAGCGCATCGGAGCTACATAGTTTGCCGCATTGACGATTTCATGCAGGCGCTGCACCGCATCGCGCCTGTTGGCCTCCTGCGTGCGGTATTGCTGTGCTTTAAGCACCAGCACGCCTTCATCATTGATACGGCTGTCTTTAAGGTTAAGCAATCTCGCCTTCAAGCTATCACTCAAAGAAGATGCATGAATATCAAAGCGCAGATGTATCGCGCTGGAGACCTTATTCACATTCTGCCCGCCTGCCCCTTGGGCGCGAATCGCAGTGAGCGTGTACTCAGTTTCCGGAATGTAGATCAAGGACATGGTTTTACCAGTGATTCATGACTGTAATGTGGGCAAAACTATAGCGCCATTTAACTGCATGCATATAGTAAAAAATAAAAAAGCTGACGGTTTTAAGCGTCAGCTTTTGAAGCATGCCTATTCTTTACAGCATTATATCTGCGGTTTTTGGCCGGGCGCGTTGCTCACTTTCATATTTTTTGCTGGCACGGCTGGCTTGGCAGCGGCTGCCGCACTTGCCTTGGCTTTGTTTTTTGTATCGGCATTGAGCTGGCTTTGAGAAACCATATGTGGAGAAACGCCGGCATCACCGGCAGAACAGCCGCCGCCCATGACTGTTTTGTTGCAATCGCCGGCAGATGCCGTCGCTGCGAATAGTGAGATTGATAATAAAGTTGAACTGAAAACTGCTGATAAGTAATGACGCATATTGCCCCCTTATGTTTATGATTTTTTATAGGGCGCGCATTCTAACCTGAATTGGCCAGCAAAAAACCCGGGGCGCAAAAAAATTAATGGCTTTTGAAACTCGGTAGTAAAAAGCTGAGCAGGTACTGGGCTACAAGCACTGCAGCCTTAAGCCATCAGGCAAAAAAGGCTTCAACGTCAGCTAGCACCCTGGTGCGCCTGAATGGCGGCAGGCTCTGCCAGATTTTCCTGCCGTAGGATTTACTGATTAATCGCGGGTCGCAGATCATGAGCACACCGCGGTCATTCTCATCCCGGATCAGCCGGCCTGCACCCTGCTTCAAGGTAATGACCGAGTACGGCAGCTGGTATTCCATAAAGGCATTTTTGCCTTCTGCGTTTAACTTATCCACACGGGCCGACAGCACCGGGTCATCCGGCGGGGCAAAAGGCAGTTTGTCGATAATCACCACGCTCAAGGCTTCGCCGCGCACGTCTACGCCTTCCCAGAAGCTTTGCGAACCCACCAGCACGGCATTACCAAGCTTGCGAAAGCGGTCCAGCAGCTCGGTACGCGAGCTGTCACCCTGCAATAACAGCGGGCTTTCAATACCGTTTTCTGCAAATTCCTCTTTCAGCAAGGCATGTATCTCGCGCATGGCACGCAGGCTGGTAGAAAGCACAAATGCCCTACCGCCGCTGGCGCGCAGCACCGGCAGTGCCGCTGCCACAACGCAGGAGGTATAAGACGGGCTGTTCGGGTCCGGCATGTCGGGCGGCACATAAAACAGCGCCTGCTCCTGATAATTGAAAGGGCTTTGCCAGGCGGCCGTAGTTGCGGCCTGCAAACCCATTTGCGCCAGATAGTGGCTGAAATCATTTTTAACCGCGAGCGTGGCCGAGGTAAAAATCCAGGCGCGCGGCTGTGCGTTGAGCTGCTTGCCAAAACCTTCCGCAACGCTCAATGGCGTGGCATGCAGCTGCACAGACTGCGTGAACACCTCTACCCAGCGCACAAGGTTGTTGTTATCGGCAGCTTTCCAGCGGCTGAGCAAACTGCTTAAGTCCATGCTGCGCTGCCAGCATTTTTCCAACAGCGGGTCACGTGCGGCCTGCGTTTCCAGCACCACAGCCAATGCCTGCAGCTTGCCCTGCATATGGTCAAACGCATCCTGAAAACCTTTCAGTGCCAATGCTTTCTGCACCGGCATGCGCGAGCCTTCATAGGCAAATATCAAACGGAAATCCTTGCAGGCTTTTTCCAGCAGCGGTATCGCCTCACCCAGCGCCACGCAGTCTTTTGCCAGACTGATATGTGCGCTGGTGCAATCGCGAGCCAGCTCAATCAGCTGGCTGGTAGAAACATCCTCGCCAAAGAACAGGCCGGCCACTTCCGGCAGCTGGTGCGCCTCGTCAAAAATAACGGTATTGGCGCTCGGCAGCAGTTCAGCCACGCCTTCGTCACGCAGCATTACATCGGCAAAGAACAAATGGTGATTCACTACTACCACATCGGCAGCCAGCGCCTGCTTGCGCGCCTCCATCACAAAGCACTCTTTGTAATAGCTGCAATCCCCGCCCAGGCAGTTGTCACGGGTCGAGGTCACATTGGCCCAGATCGTGGCATTTTCCGGCACATCGGTCAGCTCACTTTTATCACCGGTCTTGCTGTTCTCGGCAAAATTCTTGATCACATGCACATATTTGGCATCCTCACGGGAAGCAAAGCGGCCATCATGCGCCGCACGTTCCAGATGGTAATGGCACACATAGTTGGAGCGGCCTTTCAGCATTGCCACCGTAACCGGCACTTTCAGCGCATCGCGCACATTGGGCAGGTCACGGTTGAATAACTGGTCTTGCAGGTTTTTGGTACCGGTAGAGATAATGACCTTGCCGCCGGTGAGCAGGGCAGGCACCAGATAGGCAAAGGTCTTGCCGGTGCCGGTGCCGGCTTCCGCCACCAGCTGGGTGTTGTTTTCTATCGCATCCTCAATCGCCAGCGCCATTTCCAGCTGCTGCGTGCGCTCATGGTAGCCCTCGATTTGCGAGGCTAAAATACCGTCTTTTTCAAAAACCTGGCGTATGCTGTATTCACTCATAGGGTCGCAATTATCCCATGACTCACTGCTGTTCTGCCTAAATTAAGTACTGTTCCGCCTAAATAAACAATACGCATTTAAAATGTAAAACTCTGTTAAATAATGTATTTGATGCTTGATGCAAAGTTAACTTATAATCCGTACGTGATTAAATTTACCCGCCTACAATATTTCATCTGCATTTTATTCGCATTGCTCAGTACCTCCTGCGCTGCCAATCCGCCTGCGCTGGAGCTTGATAAAGAACTGAGCACACAAAGCGAAGCGGTGAGTACAGAAGACATAGACCATGCAAAATGGCCTGAACGCGCCCGTGAAGTGCTGATGAATGCCATGAGCCTGACCGGCATCCGTTACAAATATGGCGGTAACTCACCTGAATCCGGCTTCGATTGCAGCGGTTTTGTGCGTTATGTTTACCAGCAGGCTTCTAACCTGACATTGCCCCACGGCGCACGCGCCATCAGCCAGCTCGGCCAGACCATACCCAAAGGCCAGCTGCAGCCGGGCGACCTGGTGTTTTTCAACACCCTGAAATCAACCTTCTCACATGTGGGAATCTATCTGGGCAACAACCGCTTCATTCACTCACCCAGCAGCGGCGGCGGCGTGCGTGTTGAAAACATGCAGGACAGCTACTGGCAAAAACGCTTTAATGGTGCGCAGCGCATAGAGGCCGAAGCTAAACAATAACCGGTTCATCCCGCCCGCTGCCTGCAGGTTTTTACTATGGGCTTAAATCATCTCCACTCAAGCCATTGGATATTGCGTCATCTTGTTCATGATGCGAGGGGTGCGTTAACTTGTGCATATAATCGGGTTTCTCGCCGGCACTCTCTTTAAAAACTTCAATA
>Ga0208392_1000150_pt1 | contig 17797 bp, 17 predicted proteins | sample LakWasMeta3_LOW4_2_FD_183855 | JGI IMG/M metagenome (GOLD analysis project Ga0208392, IMG submission 183855) | Freshwater sediment methanotrophic microbial communities from Lake Washington under simulated oxygen tension - Sediment Metagenome... | ecosystem: Environmental > Aquatic > Freshwater >... | reverse complement strand
ATATTTATTGATGCGATTGTTTCCTGCACCCATGATTCCTCGCATTCCGCCAGTTCCAAATTCTAGATTTTTATAAAAACTTTCTTCTAAATCTTTTGGCGAAGAAGTCATTATTTCTATGATTTCTTTTTGGGTTTCTTTGTCAAATGTTGGTGTAAGCCATTCATTTACTGCGTCTAAAATGTGTTGTTTGATTTCCATTTTATATATTTTTTAAAATTTATTTTTATTTCTTGTAACCAATTTTGTTTCTTTCTTAGTTGTTTTTGGAAAGGGCATTTTTATCAACCAGATAATTTAATGCTTTGTAAATACCGGGACCCGAGCCTGAAAGGCGAACAGGCGTAAGCAAATTGCTTTTCTATTTCCTCGATTCTTCCTTTTAGTTCATTGTAAGTCAGCGAAAATTGTCTAAAAGTTACAAAAGCCCTAATTATTGAAATGTTTACTTCGATTGCTTTTTCGCTATTTAACACACTCGAAAGCATTGCAATTCCTTGCTCCGTGAATGCAAAAGGCATATATCTTAGACCACCTCGGTTTGAGGTCACAATTTGTGACCTCAAACTATTGAACTCAATTTCAGTAAGTTCAAACATAAAATCTTCAGGAAACCGATTTAAATTTCTTCTTACAGCTTCTTTAAGTCTTTTATTTTCAACATTATACATTAATGCTAAATCAAAGTCAAGCATCACTTTATAACCTCTAATTTCAAATATTTTATTTTGAATAACTTCTAATTCCATAGCTTTTTACTGTTTGAGGACGCAAATTTCGCCCTCAAGTTGGCTTTTATCATTTTACTAGAATAAAAAGGTTCTATTTGTCATTGCGAGGAACGAAGCAATCGCATTTAGTTGCTCTCGTTATGTGATTGCTTCGTTCCTCGCAATGACAGAATCACATCAATTTATTTCCTTTGAAACTTTATATCTTTCCTCATTATTTTTCGTTCTCAAAATAATTTCACCCAAAAATCCCGCTAAAAACAATTGGGTTCCCAAAACCATCGTGGTTAGTGCAATATAAAACCAAGGATTGCTTGTTACTAAATGATAAGGTAAATCATTATAGAGGTTGTATAATTTCATTACTCCAATATAACCAGCCAATAAAAATCCAATGATAAACATTATGGAACCTAAAGCTCCAAATAAGTGCATTGGTCTTTTTCCGAATTTGGATAGAAACCAAATGGTGATTAAATCCAGAAATCCATTGATGAAACGATCCATTCCAAATTTAGTCTCGCCATATTTTCGGGCTTGGTGTTGGACTACTTTTTCTCCAATTTTTCCAAAACCGGCATTTTTTGCCAAAACCGGAATGTAACGATGCATTTCGCCTGAAACCTCAATATTTTTTACAACTACATTTTTGTAAGCTTTCAATCCGCAATTAAAATCATTCAATTCTACACCCGAAGTTTTTCTGGCAGCCCAATTGAATAGTTTTGAAGGAAGATTTTTAGAAACTACAGAATCATATCGTTTCTTTTTCCAACCGGAAACCAAATCGAAATTTTGGGTAGTAATCATATTGAATAATCCTGGAATTTCCTCAGGACTATCTTGCAAGTCAGCATCCATAGTGATAATTACATCACCTTGAGCTTTTGCAAAACCCGCGTGTAAGGCTTGTGATTTTCCAAAGTTTTTCATAAAACGAATGCCTTTCACATTTGGATTTTCGGATGCTAATTCTTCGATTATGGGCCAAGAATTATCAGAACTTCCATCATCTATAAAAATGATTTCATAGGAATAATTGTTCGATTTCATCACTGAAATAATCCAATTATAAAGTTCTTTGAGCGATTCGTCTTCGTTGAGAAGTGGAATGAGTATAGATAAATTCATTTATATTTTTATTCTTGAGTAGGTTTGCTTTTGAAAATTAAAGCCAATAGTAATCCAATAAGAGCATAAAAAACGATGCTAAATACAGATCCTTTTAATAGTTCAATAATAGAAAACTGGTCATTTTCCTGAAGTTTTTTAACTGCTTCGTTAATGGCTGATGAAGGTGTTCCAAATTTTTGCATCATTTCAACAGCATATTTTATTGTCAGTTCTTTAATTGATTCTTTTGCTGATGGGTCAATAAAATTAAATAAAATAATATTGAAAGCAACAGAAATTAATACTCCAACAACTGCAGAAATAAAATAGGTGGTAAAAGCATCTTTAAACGGAAAAATTCCCTTTAATTCTTTCTTTGTTTTAGAAAGTAACACAACGCCAATAATAATATAAAATGAGAAGCTTAATAGGCCTATCCACCAAGCGGTAAATAATTTTAAATCAATTGCATATATTGATGTTGTAATTAATGCGGCCACGACACCAGTAATTATTCCGTAAGAAACCCCGTTTTTCTTTATAATCTCATTCATAATTGAAGGTATTTATTTATTAATCTACAAATATAACAATTCCCAATTTATTCAAGGGCAAAAATCGTTTTTTACGATTATAAAAAAAAGTAATGTAAAGATTTGATTATTGAAAAATTAGTGTAAATTTGCAAACTCAAAATAATTAAAAGTTTTAAACAAAAAGAGTAGTTGCATTTACACCTTTTTCTAAATAGAGAGAAAGCTTCAAAATTAAAATGCTCAAAAAAATAAATAAAATAAAGATGAAAAAAGGAATTCACCCAGAAAATTACAGATTAGTTGCTTTTAAAGACATGTCAAATGAAGACGTTTTTATCACTAAATCTACTGCAGATACAAGAGAAACAATCACTGTTGATGGTGTTGAATATCCAGTTGTAAAATTGGAGATTTCTAGAACTTCTCACCCTTTTTACACAGGTAAATCTAAACTTATTGATACTGCAGGACGTATCGATAAATTCAAAACTAAATACGCTAAACATGGTAAATAATAATTATCGGTTTTCAAATCATATAAAACTCTCCAATTTCGGGGAGTTTTTTTATTTTCATTGCTATCCAAAACTTTGTAACTTTGGAATCTGGAAGTACGGACAAGTCTCGACTTGTCCCTAACAAAAAAAATAAAAATGAATTATATACTTTTCGACGGACCTGCAAGAACCGCTTTATTACCCTTTACTTTCACGCGACCGGTTGCTGATATTCTTGTTGGTATAATTACTATTCGTCAAAAATGGGAAATACGTTTGGGCTCTACCACAACAACTTTAACCGAGGAATATTTGTCCGAGAAATTTCCAATGGTGGAAATGGAGGAAAACGTAATGATAAATGCTTCTTTTCTTCCTAATACAATTTTGGCAGAAATGGTCAGTAATCTTGAGTCGAATCAAGCCATTTTCAAAGGCGATGAAGTCATCGCTTTTTTTACAAACGAAAATCAGGAAGAAGTTGATTTTGACACTTATGAAATCATTGAATTTGAAGAAGACTGCATCAGAATCGAAAATACTTGGGATATTTTTTCTCATAATGACGCAGCGATTCGGGAGGATTTTCAACTTTTGACCAAAGACAGAAAATCACAACCAATTCCCAAAAGTGTTAATGCTATTGCAAAGGAAAATATATTTATCGAAGAAGGAGCAAAGTTGGAATTTGTTACATTAAACGCTTCATCAGGGCCAATTTATATTGGAAAAAATTCCGAAATAATGGAAGGTTCCGTAATCCGTGGACCATTAGCTTTGTGTGAAAATGCACAAATAAAAATGGCTGCCAAAATTTATGGTGCAACAACTGTTGGACCCTATTCCAGAATTGGAGGAGAAGTAAAAAATGCAGTGCTTTTTTCCTATTCCAATAAAGGGCACGATGGATTTTTAGGGGATTCTGTACTTGGAGACTGGTGTAATATTGGTGCTGACACGAATACTTCAAACTTGAAAAACAATTATGAAGAAGTGAAATTGTGGAGCTATGAAACCGAAGGTTTTGCCAAAACCGGACTTCAATTTTGCGGATTAATGATGGGAGATCACAGTAAATGTGGCATCAATACAATGTTCAATACAGGAACTGTAGTAGGAGTGAGTGCCAATATTTTTGGTTCGGGGTTTCCTCGCAATTTTGTGCCCAGTTTTTCTTGGGGCGGCGCTTCTGGTTTTACCACTTATATTACCAAGAAAGCTTTTGAAACCGCTCGTTTGGTAATGAGCCGCAGAAATATTGACTTCGATGAAAAAGAAGCCAGAATACTGGAACACGTTTTTGAGGAAACTAAAAAATGGAGAAAGGAGTGATTTAATTAAAATAATTACAAGGCTTGCCTCGAGGTAGTTTATTGGTCACAGCTGTAGTTAAAACTATGCACTTTAGTGTATTTGCCTTTCATGTTCTAAAATTTTTTTACCACAGATTCGCAGATTAAAAACCAAATCCATATAAATAATCTGCGAATCTGCGGTTTTTTTTTACTCTTACAACTTTGCAGGCTTTTAGTCTGCTAAATTAAAATTATTGACTTTTAGTTAATAGTGGTTTATTTCACTTCATAAATAAAAGATTCCGAAGGACCAATACTTATTTGTGCTTTTCCTTCCCCATTTTCTACTCGCAATTGCGTAGTTTTTTTATGATACAATTGATCTGTAATCGTATAAGTTCCGTCTTTCAAATTCCATTTTTGAATAATATCCGCAGGAATTCGTAGGTCGAAATTACTGGAAGCTTGCGAATAAAAATTAGTCACAACAATCAGTTTTTGAGTGTCAGACCAACGCGTATAGGCATAAATCGCAATGTCATAACCCGGCGTAATGTTGCGATTGACTGTTTGTATTTCCTGAAAATTCCCCATCAAAGCGGAACTGTTGATAGAAAAATTCAACAATCTTTTATAAAAATCTCGTAAATCTTTTTCGCTCTGTGAAAGTTGTCCACCATCAAATTTTCCTCCGTTCATCCATCGTTGATGATTTGGAACTCCAATATAATCGAAAATCGAAGTTCGCGAATGTGTGCCAAAACCGGCATTTTCATTTCCTGCTTCTCCCACTTCCTGACCAAAATAAATCATCGTTGGCGCAGTACTTATCGTTGCGGAAACTACCATAAGTGGTTTTCCTTTTTCTGGTGTTCCGGCAAATTCAGGACTTGCCAATCGTTGTTCGTCGTGATTATCCAGAAAATGCAACATATGATGCTCAATATCGGCCATTCCATGCTGAATATCTGATAATCCATCAGGCCAGGTTTTTCCTTGGATTACGGCTTTCAAATGATCGTAAGTTGCTACTTTGTCATACAAATAATCCATTTTTCCGAGACGAATGTAATTTCTATATTCATTTGGATTATATACTTCCGCCAACAAGAAAGCATCCGGATTTTTAACTTTTATGGCTGAATTCATATAGCTCCAAAATTCATATGGCACCATTTCGGCCATATCGTATCGAAAACCATCTACACCTTTGGCAGTCCAATACAACGCAATATCACGGAATTTTTTCCAAGAACTCGGCACATCTTTGTCTGCCCAAAAAGCGAAATGTTCTTGGTAGGATTTCGTGTCAAAACCGGCTGGAAGTTCCGCAAAATCTTTCGAACCATCAGGCCGGATTCCATAATTTACTTTCACGGTTTCATACCAGTCATTTTTGTCTGGTTTAGCCAATCTTGAACCGTTACCTGTCCATTTTGCTGGGAATTCGTCAAATTTTCCATCAATCAGCGGATTACTTTCACCGTTTAAAGGATGAATGCCATCAGGCACTTCAAAATGGGTATTCGGAATATAATAGAAGTTGTTGTCGCGTTTGTATTCCACTGATGTATCATCATCGGCACCAAAATCTCTCACGCCTTTTGGATTGCTTTTTCCTTCATATTTTCGTGCAATATGATTAGGAACAATATCTATAATAACCTTCAATCCGGCTTTGTGGGTTCGGGCAATCAAGGCTTCAAATTCCTGCAAACGATTGGCAGGATTCACCGCCAAATCTGGGTTTACATTGTAATAATCTTTCACGGCATAAGGCGAACCGGCACGACCTTTTACCACTTCAGGATCATCGTTTGAAATGCCAATATTCGTATAATCATGAACCAAAGCATGATGCGGAACTCCTGTGTACCAAACATAAGTAACTCCCAAGTCCTTGATTTCTTTCAATGCTTTATCTGTGAAATCATTGAACTTCCCTACTCCATTTTCCTCGATTGTTCCCCAAGGTTTGTTGGTCGTGTTTTTGTTGCCGAATAATCGGGTAAAAACCTGATAGACAACAATTTTCTTTTCTGGGCTAATCTCTTTCTTTTCTGCGTTCATTTTTGTTGCTGAAGTTTTACAGGCCGCTGCCAATAGTAGTATGCTTATTCCTGCAACGATAGTTATTTTTTTCATCATACAAAATTATTTTAACTGATTTTTATTGACTTTTTATACAATTCAACCCATCAGGATTAATCAATTTTTAAATTTAATATTTTTTTTGCAACCGAAGTGGAAATCATTCGAAATTAATCCGGAACAAATGCCTACAATTTGAACTACAACGAAACACTATCACTTTTTGTTGATAACTTTAGAATCAAAATGGAATGGTGTTCCAATCACTTTCGAACAGTTATAAATAAATCATAATATGGATTCAGGTTGTTTCCTTTTTCTTAAATTTGGCAAAAAATAAATCCATTGAAGAAATCACTGTTTTTCATAAGTTGTTGTTTGGTAGTTGTATGTTTCCAAAACCTTTTGGCGCAAGCTCCAAAAAAAATCCTTGTAGAACATTCTGATTATTTTGATGTCAACCAAGTGGAAGCCCCAGATGCCATTTTGCTTACCGGAAATGTGCGTGTCAACCACGATGGCGTTATTATGACTTGCAACAAAGCCTATTATTTCCAAAAGGAAAACTACATAAAAGCCTTTGGAAACGTGCAATTAGTCCAAGGTGACACTTTATATCTCAACAGTAAATATGCCGAATACAATGGCAATATGAAACAGGCCTTTGCCACTGGAGACGCCGTTATGCGTTCGCCGGAATCGACTATGGTTACGGATACCATCAACTTTAACCGAAACACACAAGAAGTCTATTACAATTCGAATGGGACGATTACCAACAGAGAAAATACGCTGAAAAGTAAGTCCGGAAAATACTTTGTGGCCGAAAAAAAATTCCAATTTCTGACTGCGGTTACCATCACAAATCCCAAATATGTCATCAAGTCAAATCACCTGGATTATTACAGTAATTCCGGGCATTCGTACCTTTTTGGACCTTCGACAATTACCAGTAAAGCCAATTATATTTATACCGAAAAAGGGTTTTATGACACCAAAAAAAACCTGGCACATTTTCTTCGAAAGTCCTACATCAGATACGATGACCGCTTGATTGAAGGCGATAGTTTATATTACGACCGAAACCGGGAATTTGCCTCGGCAACGCGGAATGTAAAAATCACCGACTCTATAAATCGTGGAATTGTCAAAGGCCATTATGCCGAAATATACAAAAATCAGGATTCGATGTTCGTCACCAAAAGAGCCGTGGCGGTAAACTTTGTCGAAAATGATTCGGTTTACATTCACGGGAAAAAACTGATGGTTACGGGTCCGGAAGGCGATCGTATTATTCGTGCTTACAATAATGTTCGTTTTTATAAAACCGATATGAGTGGAAAATGTGATTCGCTTCATTCCAGTTCAAAAATAGCTTTGACAAAACTGATAGGAAATCCCATTCTTTGGAACGGCGACAGCCAAATTACTGGCGACGTGATGCATCTCATCGGCAACAACACCACCAAAAAACTTGATTCACTCAAAGTGCTCAACAATACGTTTCTGGTCTCGAAAGACACACTCGGAACCGGTTTCAACCAAGTGAAAGGACAAAATCTCTACGGCAAATTCGAAGAAGGAAAACTCCACGATGTCGACATCATAAAAAACACCGAAGTGATTTATTATATGCGGAATGAAACCCACGATCTCATTGGCATCAACAAAAACGTGAGCAGCAAAATCAATATAATTTTTGACAAAAATGCCATAGAAACCATTACTTTTTTCAAGCAAATTGACGGCACGATTTATCCCGAAAAAGACTTACCCGAAAACGCCCGAAGACTGCGGGCATTGTTCTGGCGTGGCGATGAAAGAATAAAATCAAAGGACGATATTTTTCCACCCGAAGAAAATAAAGAAAACGAGAAACTGGTCAAGCAAGGTAAAGCCGAAAATGATAAGAAAAACGTTCCAATGAAAATCCGAAAGGAAACATTGAATTATGATAAGAAAAAAAAGAAGTAGTTTTCAGTATTCAGTCGCAGTGTTCAGTTGCAGTGTCATTGCGAGGCACGAAGCAATCTCATAACAATCAAATCAACAAATAAAACTCCGTGAACTTTGCGGTTAAAAAACATAAAAATTGAACGATTTCATAAAATACCAAGCCCAAACTTCTCCCTATCCTTTAGGAATGGAGGTTTCGTATGCAAAAGGTTCTTATATTTTTGACACCAACAATAAAAAATACCTGGATTTTGTGGCTGGAGTTTCGGCTTGCACGCTCGGTCATCAACCTCCAAGAGTCAATCAGGCGATTAAAGACCAATTGGACAAATATTCACACGTTATGGTGTATGGCGAATATTCGCAAAGTCCAGCCGTAGAATATTGCAAATTATTGGCTTCCCTTCTACCCGAACCTTTGAAAAAAACTTATTTGGTCAATTCTGGTACCGAAGCCATAGAAGGCGCTTTAAAACTCGCACGAAGAACCACCGGTCGAAGCCAGTTAATTTCTTGCCACAATGCCTATCACGGCAACACAATGGGGTCGATGAGTGTGATGGGATTTGAAGAACGCAAAAGAATTTTTAGACCATTGATTCCCGATGTCGAATTTATCACCTTCAACAACGAAGCCGATTTAGAAAAAATAACCACCAAAACTGCCGGAATTCTTCTCGAAACCATTCAAGGTGGCGCCGGATTTATTCAACCTCAGAACGATTTCCTGAAAAAAGTTCGCGAACGTTGCACTGAAGTGGGCGCGATGATGATTCTCGACGAAATCCAACCTGGTTTTGGTAGAACAGGAAAACTTTTTGGATTCCAAAATTACGATGTTGTTCCCGATATTCTCGTTATGGGCAAAGGAATGGGCGGCGGAATGCCCGTGGGCGCTTTCACGGCTTCCTCGGAAATGATGGATTTGTTGAGCCACGATCCCAAGTTGGGTCACATCACGACTTTTGGCGGACATCCTGTCATAGCGGCAGCCTGCTTGGCGACTTTGCAGGAAATTACCGAAACAAATTTGATGGCAGAAGCTTTGGAAAAGGAAGAACTCTTCAAAACACTTTTGGTACATCCTTTGATAAAAGAAGTTCGAGGAAAAGGATTAATGTTGGCAGCAATGACGGAAAGCGCAACGATAACCAACGAAGTGATTCTCCGCTGTCAAGACAAAGGACTCATTTTATTTTGGTTACTTTTCGAAGAATGTGCTATAAGAATTACGCCGCCATTAACAATTTCCGAAGATGAAATTCGGGAAGGTTGCGCCATAATGCTCGAAGTAATGAATGAAATTCAATTAACTATTGATAATCAGTAATTACCAATTGTTTTCTGTTAATTAAATTGTTCACAACAATTCCAAATTTTCCTCACATTAACACCAAGGTTGCCTAACTTTATTTTGGGCAAACTCAAAAATATAAAGTATGCAATTAAGCAACGAGGAAGAAGAATATAACTTATCCCTATCCAAATTTGAGTCAATGTTGAAAACCAACAAAGTGCTCTTTTTTGACTCCGAAGAATTTGAAGAAATCATTCTTCATTATCTCGATATGGGAAAAGCCAATCTGGCTAAAAAAGCCTTAAAACTGGCTTTGGAACAACACCCGAAATCAACTGGATTGAAACTGGTCCAGGTTGAAATGCTGGTCTATGATGACAAGCTCGAACAAGCTGAAAAGTTATTGAACGAATTGTACGCCATTGAACCAACCAACGAAGAAATTTACATTCAGAAAGCAAACATTTGTTCCAAGAGAGACCAACACGAAAAAGCGGTCGAATTACTCAAAATTGCTTTAGAATATACCGATGATTTAGCCGATGTCTATAATTTAATCGGGATGGAATACCTGTTTATGGATAATCTTGAAATGGCCAAAGAAAGTTTTATCAAATGCCTGGAAGAAGATCTTGAAGACCAATCGGCCTTGTATAACGTGGTGTATTGCTTCGAATTTTTGGACCAAAATCAGGAAGCAATTGACTATTTAAAAAAATACATCGATAAAAATCCGTACAGCGAAATCGCCTGGCACCAATTGGGTCGTTTGCATTATGGCATAAAAGAATATGAAAATGCCATTCGCGCTTTTGATTATGCCACGCTCATTGATGACGAATTTCTGGGTGCTTTTATGGAAAGAGCCAAGGCTTTGGAACGATTGAAAAAATACAAAGAAGCGATTGAAAGCTACAACAGAACCATCGAATTAGACGATGCCACTTCGTATGCTTTGCTAAGAATAGGGAAATGCTACGAAAAACTGGGCAATAAAGTTCAGGCTTTAAAATATTTCAATAAAACGGTTCACGAAGATCCTCTTTTGGATAAAGGCTGGATTGCCATTACCGATTTTTACGTTCGCCAAAAAAATTACCAGAAAGCTTTGTTTTTTGTCAACAAAGCATTGGCTATTGACAATCAAAATCGTTTGTATTGGAAACGTTATGCTTCCATAAACAAGCAATTGAATCTTTTTGAAGAAGCTGAATTTGGCTATCGAAAAGCAGTGGAATTTGGCGATTATGAACTGGATACTTGGTTGTTTTGGGTTGATATTTTGCAGTTTTTGGGCGAATTCGAAAGCGCGATACAAACCTTGTTGCAAGCCTCGGAATATTTCCCGGAAGAAAACGAAGTCGAATATCGTTTGGCCGGATTGTACTTTATGATTCAGGATACGACTAAGGCAAAATTTCATTTGAGCAATGCGATGCGTTTGAATTTTGACAATTATATTCTTATCGAGGATTTATTTCCAGTGGTTTGGGCACGAAAAATGGTGCAGAATTACATTGCCAAACACAAAAAATAGTTACTAATATTTTGCCACAAATTAAAATTAAACACATAGAAACATAGAAAAAAGAATAAGATAGACCAATTCTTGGTATATCACATAACTACAAAGCTATGATATACTAAAATCAAGTGAAACGTCTTTACCAAATCAACAAAACTATGTTTCTATGCGTTTAAAAAATAATGCAAATTGAATTTTAATTTGATGAAAATTAGTGGCTAACAAAAAATAAAATGCTGGACACAATACGAAAACGATTTGGTTTATTAGGACGCAACATTAGTTATTCCTTTTCGAAAGGTTATTTTACCGATAAATTCAACAATGACAAGGTCTTCGAAGGCTGCACTTACGAGAATTTTGACATTCCGGAAATAACGGCTTTCCCTGAGATCATAAAAAACACTCCTGATTTAAAAGGATTAAATGTTACGATTCCGTACAAAGAAGTGGTGATTCCTTATTTGGATAAACTATCCAAAAAAGCAACGGAAATTGGCGCGGTAAACACCATAAAAATCACCAAAAAAGGAAAACTGAAAGGCTACAACACCGATTATTATGGTTTTATGAAATCATTGCAACCGCTATTGCAACCGCATCATAAAAAAGCACTGATTCTCGGAACTGGCGGCGCATCAAAAGGTGTGGCGTATGCCTTGAAGGAATTGGGTATTTTGTACACTTTTGTTTCCAGAAATGAAAAAGAAAACGCTATTGGTTACGACCGAATCAACGCCACTACATTTGACAATTATCAAATCATCATCAATTCTACACCAGTGGGAACAAGCCCAAATACAGAAGCTTTCCCTTTGATTCCCTATGAATATTTTACCGAGAAGCACATTGCTTACGACCTGATTTACAATCCTGAGGAAACCCAATTCCTCAAAAAAGCAAAAGAACACGGAGCGCAGATCAAAAACGGACAGGATATGCTTATTTTTCAGGCGGAGAAAGCGTGGAAGATTTGGAATAAGTAAGGTACTTTTGATGATTTGTAAAGATTTATCTATATATTTGAAATAAAATATTGTGTGACGTTTGTCACACATATCTACCTAAAATTGGGTGGCTTTGTGTGATTTTGTCACACAAATAAACGGGATGGTAGGAAATCCCTCCGGGCTTCCCTACCATCGGCTCCCGGCTACGTCTGGCGTTGCAGGCACCTCTTTACAGGGCCTTCCGACATCTCCGCCTTGGACGCATTTCCTTCGGGAGAAATCTCCCTCGGAAACGACGACCAAGCCGGGAGCCGATGCATCATACTAGGCGACAATGCAATCTTGAAACTGGCCACAAATAATAAATAGAAAAAATGGAAGTACATCACCATCCCGACTTGCATCATAAACCAAAAAAATGGAAAGAATATTTCCTTGAATTCTTAATGATATTCTTGGCCGTAATGATGGGTTTTATTGCTGAAAATATAAGAGAACATATCACAGAGCACAAGAATGCAAAAATTTTGGCTCAGTCTCTACTTGAAGATATTAAAAAAGATACTGCGTCGTTACATTCACTCATTGCTTTCAGTAATAAAAAAATAAATGCTGCTGACAGCGTTCTTGCAATAGTGCATACTCCCCGCAATACATGGAATGCCACAAATTTTTATACTTATATGGCACCAATGGTAACTTCACTTCCTTTCAAGTCAACGGACGGCACCTATTCACAAATGAAAACTTCGGGGACATTGCGTTACTTTAATCAATCGCTCGTCAATATAATTAATTCTTATGATGTGCAATTAAGGAAAACAGAATACAGGGATGAAGTAGAAGATAAAGGAATATGGATTCTTGGCAATTTGATTTTCGATATCATGAATTTGGAAGTCATTAACGATATTAGATTAAATAAGCCAATAACACATGGCACGTTCATTAGAATTGATAATAAAGTCACAACTGACAAATTTATTAACCTAATAGCATTGAATAAGGGTTTTCACTTCCGCGCTTTTCAGGAATACCAAGAACAGTTGAAAATTGCCGACAAATTAATTGAAGCATTAAAAAAAGAATACCATTTAGATTAGTAAAAGGAAAGCACATACACACAACAGCGGTTTAGTCTCAATACGCTTGTGAAGTAGCATTTTTTTGACACTCACGAAAATAAAATTCAGCACCACAAACCAGAAAAAAGCACCCTGGTGCGAGCATCCCGCTCGTGAAAACAAACAAAAAATAAAATAGATAAAAAAGTAACCTGCTGTGCGAAGTCGGAAGACTTCGCACCAATTTCTACATAACAATACAATTTTAGCTTTTTTATTTCTTGAATTGTTTCAATTGCATATTGTTGTTGCTACGAGTCAGGAGACTTCGTAGAGCAAATCCTCTAATAAATTTTACAACATTACAATCTAATCCGGAAACACAAACTCATTCATAGTAAAATCCAAAATATCTGATTTTACAGCAGTGCGAATGATTTCATCAATACCTTTTTCGAGCAATAATGGCGTAGTGTATTTTCGGCTGGTGGCAATTACGGTGTCTTCGAGCATCATTTTGAAAAAATATTTTCCGTTGGCAGCTCTGGCCTTCACATAAGTGTATTTTTCGATGTTGGCCTTTATGGCTTCAATACAATCTTCACATTCCATCTTGAGTTCCATTGAAGGACTCGTGAAAATAGTTTTTCCTTTTCTGGACGTAAATACAAACTTATAACGATCATCAAATCGCTTGCTGATAACGAATGTTCCCATAGTGTAATGCGAATTGTAAATGGAGTTAAAAAGAGTAAAGAAGTGTCTCTACTTTTGGAAATTGTGTGATAAATTGGAATTTTATGCTGTTACAATTTCGCTTTTAAATGATCTTTTACTTCATCGAACCATTCGTTGCGAAGAATACTCAAAATAATACTGTCGCGGCGTGCTTCGCTGCCAAAGGTTGGCATATGATTTCTGAGAATGCCTTCGACTTTGCAACCGATACTTTTCATTGCGGCAATGCTGCGTTGGTTGTTGTTGTCTGCACGAAATTCCACGCGTTCCATTCCGAGGGTTTCGAAGGCAAATTGCAAAAGCAGAAATTTACAATGTTTGTTGAGTCCCGTTCCACGGAAATCTTTTCCGTACCAAGTGTAACCCAATTGCAGGGTTTTGAACGGCAATTGAATGTCGTAAAAACGGGTGCTTCCGGCATATTTTCCTGATTTCTTGTCGTAAACTATGAATGGAAATTCGGTTTTATTTTCTCTGGATTTTACAGCGTGCTGAATATAATTCGTCAAATTTTCTTTTCCGTGTGCCGGAACTAATGAATATTTCCAGGTTTCTGGTTCGTTGATGGCGATTTCCAATAAATGCTCAACGTCAGATTCCTGTAATGGACGAAGTAGAACAAAGTCGTCTTCGAGGATTAGATTTGATGGAAAGTTAGGCGTTATTGGCATATGATTGTATGGTAATGGCCACGGATGACACAGATTAAACGGATTTAGACGGATTTTTTGTTTGAATAATAATGAAGAAAATCTATTCGTTCATTTCGTCGTAACGCACTGGAATTTGTGGGTCGTACAGTGGACATTTGAATTCTTCCAAAGTATCGGCGAGCAAATTCATCGTTTTGCCTTCGGTTCCATAGCAATCGATTTGGATGCTTTGTGGAGTGGTTTTGACGTGAAAAGCGCCTTTCCCTTTGGTATTTTTCCAGCTGTTTTCATCTACTTTTTCCCAACTTGAAAACACCGAATTGATACGATTCAGAATCACTTGAACGGGAAGTGTTTCGAGTCCTTCAACTTCTTGTTGTTCGACCAAGGCTTCGTAAACTAAATGATGGTTGAGATAAATTCCGTCTTGATATTGCCAAAAAAGTAGTTCGTACATAGTGTGTTTTTTTAGCCCCGATAGTAGTGAAAATCCTTTTGTGACGGTGTTCGGCACAAAAGATTGTAACGGATAGCGGGAAATAGCTCCTAGAAAAATTAATATTCGAAAGTACCGTATTCGCTGGTAATGGTGAGTTTCTTGGCATCGGCGGCTTCTACTCTACCCACTATTTGTGCATTGACATTAAACGATTTTGAAATGGCGATAATGTCTTGGGCAACGGCTTCGGGAACGTAAATTTCCATACGATGACCACAGTTGAACACTTGGTACATTTCTTTCCAATCGGTTTTGGATTGCTCCTGAATCAACTTGAACAATGGTGGAACCGGGAATAAATTGTCTTTTATGATATGTAAATTTTGCACAAAATGTAAAATCTTGGTTTGGGCTCCTCCGCTGCAATGCACCATTCCGTGAATTTCATTGGAAGTATATTTATCCAAGATTTTCTTGATAATTGGGGCGTAAGTTCTTGTTGGTGAAAGCACTAATTGTCCGGCATCGATTGGCGAATTTTCGACAGCATCGGTCAATTTTACCTGCCCGGAATAAATCAATTCTTCAGGAACTGCAGCATCGTAACTTTCCGGATATTTGGTAGCCAAATATTTACCGAAAACATCGTGACGCGCTGATGTTAAACCGTTGCTTCCCATTCCGCCGTTATAGCTTTTTTCGTAAGTGGCTTGACCGAAAGATTCCAATCCCACGATTACGTCACCTACTTTTATGTTGGCATTGTCAATGACTTTAGAACGTTTCATTCGAGCCGTAACTGTTGAATCTACAATGATTGTTCGAACGATATCACCCACATCAGCCGTTTCTCCACCGGTGGAATGAATCGTCACGCCAAAAGAATCGAGTTCTTTGATTAAATCTTCGGTTCCGTTGATGATGGCCGAAATTACCTCGGCAGTTATGAGGTTTTTATTTCTTCCAATTGTGGAAGAAAGCAGAATATTATCGGTTGCACCAACGCACAATAAATCGTCGATATTCATAATCAATGCGTCTTGCGCAATGCCTTTCCAAACTGAAATATTGCCTGTCTCTTTCCAATACATATAGGCCAAAGACGATTTTGTTCCTGCGCCATCGGCGTGCATAATGAGACAATACTCTTCGTCATTGGTTAAATAATCAGGGATAATTTTGCAAAAAGCCTGAGGAAACAATCCTTTGTCAATGTTTTTTATGGCGTTGTGCACATCCTCTTTGGATGCTGAAACTCCTCTTTGTGCGTAACGTTTGCTGGAATCTGAACTCATTTTATTGTTGTGTAGTTTTGTTGCTTGTCCACCGAAGGAGGATGGCGCAAATATAAATATTTTTTTGGTGTTTGCCTATTGAGTTTGGTATGGGTTTTTATAAAAAAATGTCTGTTCAAAACTGAAAAGTTATTTTCGGAGTAATTCATAATTTTAAAACTAGTTTAGTGTAATTAAATTATTTTTTCATTTTAGGTTTTTCAATTTGTACTTTTGAAACTTTCAATAATGAGAACTAATAATTATGAAAATTGTCCTATCTCCAGCTAAATCGTTGAATTTTGAAAAGGTTTTGCCTACCTCAAAACATTCTGAAGGCTTGTTTCTAAAAGAAGCACGCCAAGTCCATAAAGTTTTGAAGCAAAAATCACCCAAGGAACTTTCGGAATTAATGGATATTTCGGATAAATTGGCCGATTTGAATTGGCAACGCAATCAAGATTGGAAAACGCCTTTCACTACAGAAAATGCTCGTCCGGCAATTTTCGCTTTCGATGGTGATGTCTATACAGGATTGGATGCTTATTCGATTCCAATAGAAAAACTGGAAGATTTACAGAATAGCTTACGTATTTTGTCAGGTTTGTACGGACTCTTGAAACCATTGGATTTGATGCAGGCTTATCGGTTGGAAATGGGAACCAAATTACCCATTGGCGAAAGCAAAAATCTTTACGAATTTTGGAAACCTATTGTCACAAAAGCATTAAACAAAGAACTTCATAAGGGAGAGCTTTTTATCAATTTGGCGAGCAACGAATATTTTTCGGCTATTGATGTGAAACAGTTGAAAGTTCCCGTAATCACGCCGGAATTCAAGGATTACAAAAACGGAAAACTAAAAATAATCAGTTTTTTTGCCAAGAAGGCTAGAGGATTGATGGTGCGTTACATCATTGATACCAATGCTAAAACTGTCGAAGATTTGAAAGGTTTCAACTACGAAGGCTATCAATTTGACGCCAATTTATCGAAAGGAAATCATCTGGTTTTTACGCGATAAAGTATATCCAGAAATCCAAACTTATATTATATTTGCCATTCATAAATCAATAATTTTAAAAAGATGAAAAGAAAATGGATACTATTTGTTGCCTTAATTGCTTTTTTTGGTTTTTCAAAAGCCAATGCGCAAATTAAGTTTGACGACAAAGCACTTGGAGCACTTCAAAAAGGAGTGACAGGATTGACTTTTACTGATGCCGATGCCGCAAAACTTTCAAAAGCAACGGTCGACAAATTAGATTCAGAACACGTAATTGCTGGTCCAACAGACCCATACACAATTCGGTTAAATAAAATTTTCGGAAAATATACCAGCGGTTATGGGTACACTTTCAACTATAAAGTTTATATCATAAAAGATGTAAATGCGTTTGCAACCGCTGATGGAAGTGTTCGTGTTTTTTCCGGATTAATGGATATTATGGATGATAATGAATTGCTGGTGGTAATTGGTCACGAAATAGGACACGTTGTCAATCACGATTCAAGAGATGCCATAAAGGCGGCTTATCAAAAAGAGGCAATGATTGAAGGAGTGGCTTCACAGTCCAAAACTGTGGCAACGGTTACTGATAGTGAGTTGGGAAAATTAGGTAGTGCAATGATTGATTG
>Ga0208392_1000147_pt1 | contig 17900 bp, 12 predicted proteins | sample LakWasMeta3_LOW4_2_FD_183855 | JGI IMG/M metagenome (GOLD analysis project Ga0208392, IMG submission 183855) | Freshwater sediment methanotrophic microbial communities from Lake Washington under simulated oxygen tension - Sediment Metagenome... | ecosystem: Environmental > Aquatic > Freshwater >... | reverse complement strand
ATTCGTGTGTATTTATAAACTATTACCATACCATTAAGTTATGGTATAAAAAAACTGCCCAAAATTTTATTTTCTGGACAGTTTAAGTTTTTCAGTGGAATATTAGTCTTCAATATAGGTTTTATTCCCGTTTTTGTTGATATAATATTTTCCTCCTCTTGGGCCAGTATACACTTTTTTACCGTTGTATTCTCCAGTTACTTTATCTGGAGTTTTTGGCGCTTTTTCATTAGATTCTTTTAATTTTGGTTCTTTCTTTTTTGAATTGCCTTTTGTATATTTTTCGTCTTTAATTTTAGCGTCAACTTTGTTTGCATCAGCTTTAGTATCTTTTTTGGCTGTTGTTGGCTTTACAGGTACATCTTTGTTGTAATCATAACCCGATTTAGATTTGCTGGTTTCTTTTTTGTCCGATGACTTTGGAGAAGATTCTTTTTTGGTTTCTTTTTTCTCTGTCTCTTTAGAAGAAGATTCTTTTTTTGTGGTTTCCTTTTTGGTTGATTTTACAGGAACATCTTTGTCGTAATCATAGCCTGATTTCTTTTTGGTAGTTTCTTTTTTAGCAGGTTCCTTTTTTGATTTAGAATCTTGGGCATAAAATGTTGCTGAAAAAACAAAAAGTAAGCATAATAGAATTAATTTTTTCATAATGAGTTGATTTATAAGTTTAAAGAATAAAGTTAATAAAATAATTATTACAATTTTAAATTCCGCAAAAAATTAAATTAAAAATAAGCTCTCAACTGAACGCTTCCCGTGTGAATTGTTTGACTACTTTCACTTTTTCGTCCTTGATAATTAAAGTTTATATCTAAAAAGTTGGTCAGGTTTTTTTGCAAAAGCAATCTCCAAGTCAGATTTTGTCCGGTTTGTAATCCTTCGAGCATTTGAAATCCAACAGACGAAAATTCATTTCCAACGAATTTATTTTGGTAAAACGAAACTTCTCCATTCATCGTGAAATTCTTTTTACCAGCATACGTAAAGGAAGTTCCAAACCTGTTTTGCAGTAAAGTTTCCAAGCTCCCGATTTGATTTTCCTTGTTTTGCAGTTCATAAAATAAATCCCAACTGGTGCTTTTTGAAAACAAATAACTGATTTTTGGTGCCAATTGATACCCTTTTATGTCATAATTTTTTTCAGGAAAATTTTCTGATGCAATAGAGGTTTGAATTGTTTTAGCAAAAAAACCGAACAACCAACTTTTCTTGTACAAGTGCGAATATTGCAACTGATTTGAACTGTTTTTAGCTTCCTGTGAACCAACAGAAAGCAAGTTTTTAGTCTCATTTTGGATATAAGAATAAGTAACGGAATGGTATTGTTTTCCTCGATTAAAGAACAGGCTGTTCCTGAAACTGGAATTCAATCCCAACACATTTTCAGTTGAATTGTTAAAAGGATTTATGTCGAAATTATCGCCTCTATTTTCAATTTTTCGGTCGATGAGAAAGGAAGTTTGGTTGTAGAAATGAGAAAGTATTTTTCTAAAATCATCCTCGTTCTGCCATTGATTGGGATTTAATACAATCGATTGGGAGAATTTATTCTGGTGTGTTTTGATGTAAATCCGGTTGGGCAAATAGACTCTGATGTATTTGGCCTGATCGATAAAAGGAGCTACTTCAAACTCTTCTAATTCCTGAATTCCGTTGCTGTTATAATCATTCCAGGTATAAACTCCTTGCCCTGCGGGAACTTCAAGATAGGTAAATTCCTGCTGCGGAATGGAACCGGAATTGGTTTCAAAAACGGTCGTAGATTGAATTAATTGGTTCAAAAAACGGTCGTTGTAAACCATTCTGGAATTTAGCGAAGGTTCATTTCTCTTGGCTGCATCGACAAAATTCAAAACCCTGTAATTTACAAAAAGAGATAAATCGCTTTTGTTGGTTTGAATCAATTTTGATCTCAAGGCAAAGGTTTGGGAGTTGTTCACGCGTTGAATGATTCCATTTTGCAAGCTGTCATTCGTTCTTTTAAAATAACCCAATTCCACGAAAACCTTGGTGCTGTCGCCACGACCGGCAAAAAAACCATATTCTAAAAAGCGTTGGCTCAATGCCGAAAATTGATTGGTTGATTTGTCTTTTTCTTGGTTGTCTTCCAGTTTCAGGCTGCTGCCAATCCAGTTTTTCTTAAAATGATATTTGACTTGAGATTGGTTACGCAAGAATTTAGATGTTGACCCGAGTCCCGCCGCGGCGGACGAACAGGCGGAGCAATCCGTGGCATCGCTATTCAGGAAACTTCCCTGACTTTGAATTTTCCAATCTTTCAAATTAAATAGTGCATTCAAAATATGACGATTTCCCGAAAAACTCTCGGAGAAATCCAGTTTTTCAAATTGGTAAACCAAGTTTCCTTTTTCTGGCAACGCCATAAGCAATCCAGAAACCAAATAACTTTGATTGCCAATAGTAGTTGTTCCGAGATTCCAATCTCTGCCAAATTCAACATTATATAGTCTTTCAACAGTTCTGAAATCTTTCTGGACAAACTGATAATTGGCAAAAGCATCCACATTCCATTTCTTTGAAAAGAGGCGTTGTCGTGCATTTATTTTTGTTGCTAAGCCCTGATTATTGGAATCATCCATTGAAGAAAACAGGTTTTTATCGTTGTTGCTCAACCCAATTTCAAAATCGACTGCTGTTTTTTCTGTTGGCTTGTATTTTCCCAAAAAGGTGGCAACCTGTATTTTTATTGGCGCCACTAATTGAATAATGGGTTCGTAATTTCCTTGTGGAATAGCATTTATGGGTTCGATATATTCATAAATTCTTCCAATTGTGGCGGTGTTTTTTAAAATGTAATTTCCTTTATTGGTTCCAACCAAACTGAACCTGACATTGAATAATACAGCTGTAGGATTATTCGAATATTCGAAAACTTCAATGGCGTTTACCATTGTTTTTTTGTACAAAATTTTGTTGTCAGAATAGGAATCTAAGTATGCCGAAGGTGCGACCATTAAATCAGGATTGTCGCCGGCATCAGCTAAAATTTGTGCTTGTTCCGTAGAAAGACTTTGTTGTAAAGGCTGGTTTTTCAAATCGCTTTCGGAATACAAATAACCGCCAAAACTCCATTTTTTGTTTTCGTGAGAACCACCAGCATAAGTAACAAATCGGGTGTAATTTTGTTCAGAATATTGGTATTCTATAGTGATTCTCATTTCGGAAGTAATGGTAAAAAGTGGTGTAAAAATGATTTCTCCGGCATTATAATCTATGGTGTAATCATTGTTTTCTCCCCGTTTCAGAAGAATTCCATTCACATAAACCCGCTCTGAACCTGAAATCACGAGAATATATAATTCGCCATTTTGTCCAATTAATTTATACGGACCTTGGTTTCCTTCCTGTCCCACAAAATTACTTTTGGCATATTGCCCTTTGACCAATGCCGCTGAAGCGAAAACATTTGTTTTGTTTTCTTCTGTTCCAAAGTCAAAACTTGCGGTCAGTCCTTGGGCTTTTTTGTTGAAATTCAGAAATTGGGTTTTATGGTTTTCAAGAAAAACATCTCCGGCTCGAATGTTCCATTTATCGCTGAAAAGTTCCATAAAAACATTGTCAAACTGATCCAGTTTTTGAGAATAACCTCCATCTTGCAACGGAATATTATTGTCTTGCAAGGAAGCGCGTAAACTTACTTTTTCGGATAGTTTTCCGGTGATTTGCAAATCCAGATTCGAGTTTAAAACTGTGTTTTGATTGTTGCCAATGGTAACGCCACGCGTGATGCTTCCTGAAGTGTTGAGTCCTTCGAAAGGAATATTTTTTTTCTGTTGAGTGGCTTCAACACTATACAAATTTCCGGATGCTGCTTCATTACTAACCACTTTACTAGCATCATAAATGCGATATTCTTTGGTTAAAATCTCAGGGAGTTTTAGGTAATGCGCCGTTATGGAATCTGAATTTTGAAGAAAATTTTCTTTTAAAATCAGGGTTCCTTTTTCGAAATTTATTTTGTAGAAAGTGCTGTCAATTGGTTTGTCATTGACGTCAAGCAATTTGAAAAAACTCGGGTTCAGGTTTTCGTTTTCAAGATGAATAGTATCACGGGAAACGAGAATTTTTTTGATTTTGTACGGCGAATTGATTTCTTGGGCCTGTAGTCCAGAAAAGCAGATTATTGCCCACAAAATCAAGATGTTTTTTAACATAAATACTTTAACTCGAAAGTATCAAAAGTAGTATTTATAATTGGGAAATTGTAATGCCGAAATTTTAATATTGAAATCGACTTAGTGAATAAAAAATTAATATCAAAACCATATAGCCTGTGGGAATATTAAAAAAACGCAGATTTTAAATTCAAATTAATTTTAAAATCTGCGAATCTGTGGTAATAGCTTTTATGTCGCAATCAATTAAACAATTTATGATACCAATTAAATTCAATTAATTATTTCTTTTTGATTAACTTGTGATTCACAATTTAAACTAAATTCAAAAATTTAGTTATAAATAGAAACTTATGAAAATCAACTCACTTATTGTAGAAATAGACGGTATCGACAAAGAAATTTTACGCGACCTGATGGAAGATGCACGAAAACCAATCCTTCAAATTGCCAATAAAATTGGAATTTTGGGAGCTGCTAGATGCTATTCACTAAAGGTTGCGAAAACTGGAACAATCTGGTGTTATTTAGGGTTCAAAGTTAACAGCAAATACCAAATTTAGGTTATAACACAATGGCGTTTGTTAGAATTTACTTATACAAAGCAGCCAGAAATTCAGAAGCTGTAAAAGATTTAAAGAAAATTTCAGAAGTGTTAGAATGTCATTAGACAGTCGAAAACCGATCAGTTTTAATCAAATTATTTGTCGCGACAAGGAGCTTTAATGCAGTTGCTAAACACCCGAATTCAGACTATTGAAGGCGTTTCCAGAACGGAAACGTTTATTTCTTTGGAACAACAAATCGACAGGCTGATTTAGTTGTAGCAGAAGATTATTTGGCAAAAAAAATCCGTCTCAATACAAAATCGAGACGGATTGTATCCTAAATTATATTGATATTACCTTCTATTATTGAATATTGAAATGTAATACATCAAAGTGGCAATTGACCCCAAAGCAGCCACAACATACGTTCTTGCAGCCCATTTTAAAGCATCTTTTGCTCCAGCTTGTTCGTCCTGATTCAGCATTCTTTTGTTTTCTAACCAAGCCAATGCACGATTACTCGCGTCATATTCTACCGGCAAAGTGATAATCGAAAACAATGTGGTTGCGGCAAAAATCACGATTCCTACTAACAATAATTGCGGAAAAGTTCGCAACATCAAAATTCCTCCAATCAAAATCCATTGCATATAAGTCGATGCAACATTCACAACCGGAACCAATTGAGAACGCATCGTCAACCAACTATAAGCTGTAGCGTGTTGCACGGCATGACCACATTCGTGGGCAGCAACCGCAGCGGCGGCGGCATTTCTTTGGTTAAAAACAGCCTCGCTCAAGTTGACCGTTTTATCTGTTGGATTGTAATGGTCTGTCAATTGTCCTGCTACCGAAATCACTTTTACGTCACGAATTCCGTGATCGGCCAGCATTTTTTCGGCGATTTCCTGTCCGGACATTCCGTTTTGCAAATGCAGTTTGGAGTATTTTTCAAATTTGTTTTTTAAAGTATTGCTTATCAACCAGCTTACGAGCATAATTGCTCCAGCCAAAACTAAATAACTCATTCCCATATTTTTATTTTTAAATATAAATTTACAAACGTATCATCAAATTTTAAGCCATTTTTTTGCCCCAAAATCGAATGTCAAAATGACATTCAGTGGAGACGCACCGCAGTGCGTCTCTACCCGACTAAATTAATCACTTTTCCAGGAACTATGATTATTTTGTTTGGAGTTTTCCCGTCTAATTGTTTCAGGGTTCTTTCGTCTTTCATAATGATTTCCTCGATTTGTTCCTTGGATAAATCCAATGGCAATTCGATGGTGAAACGCATTTTTCCATTGAAGGAAACCGGATATTCCTTGCTGCTTTCCACCAAATGTTTTTCGTCCAATGTTGGAAAATCCACCGTCGAAATCGAACCTGAATTCCCTAATTGGCTCCACAATTCCTCGGCAATATGCGGCGCGTAAGACGAAATCAAAACCGTCAATGGTTCCAAAATAGCACGAGAATGACAATTTTGCGTAGATAATTCATTCACGCAAATCATAAACTGTGAAACCGAAGTGTTGAAAGAGAAACCTTCGATGTCTTCTGCCACTTTTTTAATGGTTTTGTGTAGGGATTTCAAGTTGTCTTTCGTTGGCTCATCATTAGTGACAATCAAACCATTTTCGTCAAAATACAATCTCCATAATTTTTTTAAGAATCCAAAAACTCCCGAAATTCCTGCTGTATTCCAAGGTTTAGCTTGTTCCAATGGACCTAAAAACATTTCGTACAAACGCAAAGTATCTGCTCCGTATTCGTTACAAATATCATCTGGAGTTACAACATTGTATTTCGATTTCGACATTTTTTCAATTTCGCGAAGTACAAGAAATCTTCCATCTTCCTCCGTAAAGAATACTCCATCATTAAAATCACTTCTCCAAGATTTTAATCTCTCTAAATTAACTTCATTTTCATTTTTCAAAGTTGAAACATCAATATGGATTGCTCTGAAAATAACATTTTTTATTTCCTCATCTGTCAATCCTGCATCTTTAAAAAGTTCATCTTTTCTTTCAATCCAATTACTTTCAATTGAATCTTTATTTAAAAGTTCTTTTGATATATATAATGTTGGAGCTGATTTATTTTCACTAACTGACTGATAAATAAAAGCACTCATTCCCAAAATCATTCCCTGATTAATCAGTTTTTTGAATGGCTCTTCGGTTGGCGCAAAACCTTTGTCTTTCAGTAATTTGTTCCAAAAACGAGAATACAATAAATGGCCTGTAGCGTGTTCGCTTCCGCCAATGTATAAATCCACGCTTTCCCAATATTTCAAAGCTTCTTGACTGGCAAATTCTCCGTCATTGTGTGCATCCATATAACGCATCCAATACCAGGAACTTCCCGCCCAACCTGGCATTGTGTTCAATTCTAAAGGATGAATTGTATTGTTGTCCACCAAATTCGTGTCAACCACTTTATTATTTACACTATCCCAAGCCCAAACCAAAGCATTCCCTAAAGGCGGTTGTCCATCTTCGGTTGGCAAATATTTCTCCACTTCCGGCAACACGATTGGTAAGTGTTTTGCATCAATCATTTGTGGCAAGCCATTCACGTAATATACCGGAAAGGGTTCGCCCCAATATCTTTGGCGAGAAAAAACCGCATCACGCAAACGGTAATTGATTTTTCCTTTTCCTTGATTTATTTTTTCGAGTTCCGAGATGACTTTTTTAGTCGCTTCTTTGTAATTCAATCCGTTTAGAAAATCAGAATCAACCAATTGAAAACCTTCTTTCGCACCAAAAGCCGCTTCGGAAATATCTTTATCAAAAATGTTTTTGATTTCCTGCATTCCGTTTTGCTCTTTGAAGAAATTCGCAAAAGCATAATCTCTTTCATCGCCACAAGGAACCGCCATTACAGCACCCGTTCCGTAACCTGCAAGAACGTAATCACCAATCCAAACTGGAATCGATTCTTTGGTAAATGGATGCTCGGCATAAGCTCCAGTGAAAACACCCGAAATGGTTTTTACATCCGCCATACGTTCTCTTTCGGAACGTTTTGCGGTTTTTTCGATATAGGCTTCAACTGCTACTTTTTGTTCTTGAGTCGTTATTTGTGCAACCAATTCGTGTTCCGGTGCCAATGTCATAAACGTAACTCCGAAAATGGTATCCGGACGAGTTGTAAATACATCAATATTTGCTTCGTGGTTTTTCAATTTAAAAGAAACCATTGCTCCAACGGATTTTCCTATCCAGTTTCTCTGGCTTTCCTTGATACTTTCGCTCCAATCAATCGTGTCCAAACCTTGCAACAAACGTTCGGCATAAGCGGAAATTCGCATACTCCATTGGGTCATTTTCTTGCGAATAACCGGAAATCCTCCGCGTTCTGAAACGCCGTTTACGATTTCGTCATTGGCCAAAACCGTTCCCAATCCGGGACACCAGTTTACTTCCGTTTCTGCCAAATAAGTTAACCTGTATTGCAATAGTATTTTTTGTTGGTCTTTTGACGAAAGTACGTTCCATTCGCTTGACGAAAAAGAAACGATATTATCATCACAAACTGCATTTACATTAGCATTTCCTTCGGTTGAAAAAATGGAAACCAAGGTCGAAATATCTTCGGCTTTGTCTGTGTTTTTATTGTACCAGGAATTGAATAATTGGATAAAAATCCATTGTGTATGTTTGTAATAATCGGGATTCGAAGTACGCACTTCACGGTTCCAATCGAATGAAAATCCAATTTTGTCTAATTGTTTTCTGTAACCCGAAATTTTATTTCCTTCTTTATCCACGCCCCCGTCAATATTTACCGAAGTTGTGTCTTCCGGACGTTGACCTGTTTGTATGGCATATTGTTCGGCTGGTAATCCAAAACTGTCGTAACCCATTGGGTGCAAAACATTGAATCCTCGGTGTCTTTTGTATCTTGCATACACATCCGAAGCGATATAACCAAGCGGATGTCCTACGTGCAATCCCGCTCCTGATGGATAAGGAAACATATCCAAAACATAATATTTTGGTTTTTCGGAATTATTCTGCGCTGCAAAAGTTTGATTTTCGGCCCAATATTTTTGCCATTTGGCCTCTATTTCGTTCGGATTGTATTTCATTCCTCTTTATTATTGTTTTTTTAAAGGAGTCATGCTTTCGCAGACTCAAGTCATCTTATTGATAGGATTCAAAGTCACAAAGACTTTTACGGTATGATTATTTTAGACGCCAAATTTACATTTATTGTACGAAAGTTGAAAGTTTGAGCGTTATTAACTTTAAATAAAGAAATTCTTTGTTATTTTTACCCCATAATTACAGTAAACTATGGCTTCTTCATTTGATAAATTTCAAAAACGCAGGTTAATTTCCTCTTATTTCTCGGTTGTGCTAAGTGTATTCTTGGTGTTATTTCTATTGGGAATTCTAGGATTTTTTATTATAAATTCTAAAAAACTGGCGGACAATTTCAGGGAAAAAATTGCAATGACAGTGTTTTTCAAGAACGATGCCAATGACAGCATTTTAAAGGCTTTTGGAAAAGAATTAAAAGCTGCTGATTTTACTAAATCGTATGCATATGTTTCAAAAGAAGCTGCAGCAAAACAACACACTGATATTATTGGCGAAGATTTTATGACATTCTTAGGTACAAATCCTTTGCAAAATTCGTTTGACATTAACCTGAAAGCTGATTATGTAGAAAAGGACAGTATCGCAAAAATTGAAAGTCAATTACACAAGAATCCTATGGTTTCGGATATTGTTTATGACAAACAATTGGTGAATTTAGTAAATGATAATATCAAAAAAGTAAGTATGTGGATATTGATAATCAGTGGTTTTTTAACTATTATCGCTGTTTTATTGATTAATAGTTCTTTACGTTTGTCGATTTATTCTCATCGGTTTATTATTAAAACAATGCAAATGGTTGGTGCTACAAAAGCATTTATCAGAAAACCATTTGTGATGCGAAGTATAAAATTAGGCATGCTTGGTGCAGGTATAGCAATTATTGCTCTGATTGGAGTTTTAGTTTACCTCCAAGTTAATTTTCCGGATTTAGGAATTCTTGATGATAAATTACTTGTTGCCCTAGTCTTATTATTAGTTTTCGGCATTGGTGTTTTGATAACCTGGATAAGCACTTATTTTGCAACGCAACGATTTTTGAATTTAAGAACCGATGATTTATATTAGATAGCAGAAAATGAAAAAAGCCGAAAAAAAACAAGAACAAAAACAAGAACACGAGTTTCTTTTTGAGAAAATAAATTATAAAATTCTGCTCATTGGTATTGCTGTAATTGCTCTTGGATTCCTATTGATGTCAGGTGGCGGAAGCGATAATCCAAATGTATTCAATGAAGAAATTTTCAACTTTAGAAGAATCCGTTTAGCGCCAACAACAGTTTTAATTGGTTTTGGAATCACCATTTATGCTATTCTAAAAAATCCAAAAAAAGCATAAATGAATACTTTTCAAGCTATTATTATTGCCATTACTGAAGGAATTACTGAGTTTTTGCCTGTTTCTTCGACAGGTCATATGATTCTTGCATCTTCTTTTTTTGGCATTGAACACGATGAATTCACAAAACTTTTTACAATCGTTATCCAATTAGGCGCTATACTTTCGGTGGTTGTTTTATATTTTAAACGTTTTTTCCAAACGTTTGACTTCTATTTTAAATTGTTGGTAGCCTTTATTCCTGCTGTATTTTTTGGATTGTTGTTCAGTAAAAAAATAGATGCTTTACTGGAAAGTCCATTAACCGTTGCAATTTCCCTTCTGATTGGCGGAATTATTTTATTAAAAGTTGATGATTGGTTTACCAATGCTGAAGAAATTCAGACGTCAGACGAAATCAGTTATTTGCAAGTTTTCAAAATTGGATTATTTCAATGTTTGGCAATGGTTCCAGGTGTTTCCAGAAGCGGCGCAAGCATCGTGGGAGGGATGTCACAAAAATTATCCCGAACAACTGCTGCGGAATTTTCATTCTTTTTAGCTGTGCCAACAATGCTTGGTGCGACAGCAAAAAAATGTTACGATTATTATAAAGAAGGTCTTATTTTATCTCACGACCAAATCAACTTTTTGATTATTGGAAATATCGTTGCCTTTATTGTGGCACTTTTGGCCATTAAATCTTTTATTGGTTTTTTGACTAAACACGGTTTTAAAGTTTTTGGTTATTACCGAATTATTGCGGGAATTGTATTGTTGGCGATTCACTTTTTCATTCATCCATTGACTGTAATTTAATGTCTGCCGAAGATTATTTAAACGGACAAATCATCTTAATTGACAAACCTTTGCATTGGACTTCGTTTCAAGCGGTCAATAAAATGAAATATGCCTTAATCAATAAAGCAGGGCTTCCAAAAAAATTCAAGATTGGACACGCCGGGACATTAGATCCATTGGCAAGCGGATTACTGCTGGTCTGTACCGGAAAATTTACTAAAAGAATTACTGAACTTCAAGGTCAGGCCAAAGAATATACCGGAACTTTCTACATTGGAGCAACCACGCCTTCTTATGATTTAGAAACCGAGATTGACGAGACTTTCGAAACTTCACATATTGGCGAAGCTTTAATTTACAAAACAGCGAAACAGTTTTTGGGAGAAATTGACCAAAAACCACCTATTTTTTCGGCCATAAAAAAAGACGGAATCCGTCTTTATGAGCACGCTCGTGCTGGAGAAACTGTAGAAATTGAGACACGAAAAACGACCATTCACGAATTCGAAATCACCCGAATTGCACTTCCAGAAGTTGATTTTAGAGTCATTTGCAGCAAGGGAACTTACATTCGTTCCTTGGCTTATGATTTTGGAAAAGCAATGGATTCCGGTTCGCATTTAACGGTTTTGCGAAGAACAAAAATTGGCGATTATGTCGTGACTGATGCTATGGACGTGACTTTATTTGAACAAAGTTTAGCCCATTAATTGTAATCAAAGTATTTTTATACCATACTTTTTATTTGCTTGTCTGGAAATTGGCTTAATAATGAGTCGTAGTTTTACCTCCAAAAAGTAAAGTCGAAACATAATCATAAAACCTTTCAAATAGATTTTTCATATGGCTGTTTTTTAAATTGTTAAACAATATTTAAACACCAATAAAAAAAATAAATTAATAATAGTAGATTTGGTTGAGGTGACTAATTTACAATTTTTTTTATAAAAAAAAATAAACACAAATTATTTTATAAAAAATTTATAAGTGCATAACTTTTTAGTCTTTAAGATTTTATATAAAGGAAATAATTTTAAGTTTCACACTAAAATCTTTATCGGATAAAAATCAAAATCGTTCTGTCTGAAAGCAACAATAGAACGGGTTGCAGCAAGAGTGCAAACATTCGTTCATTGCTTTTTGATTTTTGGAAAGACAATGAATTCCGGTTCGTACTTAACGATTTTTGAAAAATAAAAATTCTTATTATGATGCGAAAAAGGCTATGAAAGTCACTTTGTTTGGAGATTTAAAAAAATATTTTCTGTCAATTGACATTAAAAACAAAACCAAAATTAATTTTTCAAAAACATTATTTTAAAAAAATAGAATATGTCTATATTTGCACAACTCAATTCAACAAATTATGACTTGAGCTTGCGACAGCATGACTCCAAATTTTAAACATAAAAACGGAATGAAATATAAAAGAATTCTTCTAAAATTAAGTGGTGAAGCTTTAATGGGCGACCAACAATATGGTATTGATCCCGCAAGATTAGCCGAATATGCCGATGAAATCAAAAAAGTTCATGAAAAAGGAATTGAGATTGCCATCGTGATTGGCGGAGGAAATATTTTTAGAGGTGTTGCAGGCGCAAGCAAAGGCATGGATCGTGTTCAAGGCGATTATATGGGAATGTTGGCAACCGTTATTAACGGAATGGCATTGCAAGGCGCACTTGAAGACAAAGGAATGAAAACTCGTTTGCAAACCGCATTGAAAATGGAGTCTATAGCTGAGCCTTATATAAAAAGAAGAGCCGATCGTCACCTCGAAAAAGGAAGAATCGTAATTTTTGGAGCCGGAACCGGAAACCCTTATTTTACAACAGATACTGCCGCTGTTTTACGTGGTGTGGAAATCAATGCTGATGTGATTCTGAAGGGAACTCGTGTAGATGGTGTTTACTCCGCAGATCCTGAAAAAGATGCTTCAGCGGTAAAATTTAATTACATCTCCTTTGAAGATGTACTCAAAAAAGGATTGAATGTTATGGATACAACTGCTTTCACGTTGAGTCAGGAAAATAAACTTCCAATTGTAATTTTTGACATGAATAAGCGAGGAAATTTATTGAAAATTTGTGAAGGCGAAAACATAGGAACAGAAGTGAATATTTAGTTGATGGTTTTTGGTTGATAGTTAAACTTCAACAACCCAAAACCCAGAACTCAAAACCTAAAAAAATGACTGAAGAAATTGAATTTATTTTAGATAGTACCAAAGAATCTATGGAGGGTTCTATCGCGCATTTAGAAAAATCATTTCTAAATATTCGTGCCGGAAAAGCAAATCCTGCCATGTTGGGAAGTGTTTTTGTTGATTATTATGGAGCGGCAACACCTCTTTCGCAAGTTTCAAATATCAACGTGCCGGATGCAAGAACGATAACTTTGCAGCCGTATGAAAAGAAAATGCTGCAACCTATCGAGAAAGCAATTATGGTGGCAAACATTGGTTTTAATCCGATGAACAACGGAGATGTAATCATAATCAGCGTTCCTCCATTGACTGAAGAACGAAGACGCGATCTTGCCAAACAAGCAAAATCAGAAGCTGAAGATGCAAAAGTTGGAATTAGAAACGCTCGTAAAGATGCCAATACAGAGATTAAAAAGTTAGAAAAAGAAGGAACCTCCGAAGACATTTGTAAAAGAGCTGAAGAGGAAGTCCAAAACTTAACTAACAGTTATATCAAAAAAATTGACGAACATCTTGTTCACAAGGAAGCCGAAATTATGAAGGTATAAACTTTTTTCCAATAAAACAATATGAAATCCGCTCAGTTCAAAAAACAAGAAGGATTTTTTATTTTTTAGTCCAATAGGATGTTCTTTTTTGAGGAAGGGTTAGGGAAGAGTTTCCGCCAAGACACAATGTGCTTATTTTTATAATTGTTTAGTAATACCTTTAGACATATAAATTGGTCTTATTGTCAGTTCGCAGTCGAGAACCATTATTGCATCTCGGCTTTAGCCTGTATTGAGCGAAGTTGAAAGTCTCAATGCGACAAAAAAGAATTGGATTTTTTATATATTTCTAATTTGGTATAAATTTATTGAAAACACAAGCCCAATCTGTTTTTGTTGCCGAATCTCATTTTTCACTTTTATAGGGAATTAGACAGGCATAAAACAGCGTTATGGCAAGTAAAACAGCGCTTAAACGAATATTTTGGGGATACGATAAATGCTAACTATTTTTGCATTCGAAAATTGTTTTCTGTCGAAGCTAAGCAGCAGAAAAAGAGAGCGTAGGTAAAATTAATTTTTGCTTAATACTTGATAATTAAGCTCTTTTTTTGATCGAAAAACAATTTTTTTGTGTTATTTTACACCATTAATATTACAAATAGAGGTAATGTTAATAAAATGGGGCAGAATTACTAGGTAAAAAACCATAAAAACAAGAGGAAACAAAAAGCAAAACCACAAAAAGTATAGGTTTTTTATGGTCTAAACCCTAAATTAAATTTTAAAATATAAAAATCAGTATGAATCAATTTCTACTTCTTAAAAATAAAACGGTCTTATCTTTACTGTTGGTTTTATTGTTTTCGGGGGCTGTAAATGCGCAAACCAATATCTGGGATGGTTCAAGCAGTAATAACTGGAATACAGCTACTAACTGGTCTTTAAATTTAGTGCCAACAGCGGCGCACGATGTTGTAATAAACACCAATTCAGCAATTTTAGTAGATGCTAATGCTACTGTCAATAGTTTAACCATAAGTGGTTCTGCTGTTGTGTTTTTTAAATCAAGTGGAACAGGAAGAACGATAACAGTTGACAACACAGGAAGTAGTATTGGTTCCGGGAGTACACTAACTTTACAAGGTTCTACAGGAGCAGGAACTAGATCGATGAGTATTGTTTATACAGGGACAAATCGAACTATGTCTGTAGCGGGAACTTTAATTTTAACTTCTGTAGGAGATGGAACAATTTATAACGCAACAAATAGTATAACAACAGTTACAGGAACCATAATAAACAATGATAGTGCTGGAGGAACAGCAGGAGTGATAACATCTGCGGCAACTAATTTGATTTTTGCTTCTGGAGGAACATATAAGCACGAACTCGATGGAGGCGCAATACCTACAGCTACTTGGAGCGCAACTTCTAATTGTAATATTACTGGATTTAAGAACAATGACCCTGCAAATCTAACTGGGCAAATCTTCGGTAACCTTACTTGGAATTGTGCTGGGCAAACTGCAAATATGGCATCACCTAGTGCTGGATTAACTATTGCAGGGAATCTTATAATTCAAAATTCTTCTATTTTCCAGTTTAGATTTGGACAACCGGGAAATAATACAATTGGAGGAGATTTTATTATGTCTGGTGGAAATGCAAGAATTAGTTCTGGCACACTTAGGACAGTCGATGTAGCTGGTAATGTGTTTATAACCGCAGGAACTTTGGACATGTCATCTGGTAGCCAAATAGGAACATTAAATGTAACAGGTGATTTTACACATACAGGAGGAACCATTACGGAATCATCAACAGGATTAGGATCAATTTTTTTTAATAAAGCAGGGATACAAACCTACACTTCTGGTGGTACAGTTACTAATACCATAAACTTTACGGTTAATAGTGGTTCTACTCTGCAAATGGCAGCACCAACAACTGTTGTTACAGGTAATTCTTTTGTTTTATCTACGGGAGCTACGCTTGGTATTACTTCAACAGTTGGAATTACAACAGCTGGAACTGCTGCAGGAAATATTCAAACAGCTACAAGAACCTTTAGCACTGCAGCAAGTTATACTTATAATGGTTCAAGTGTACAAGCCGCAGGTACTGGTTTGCCGGCAACGGTAAGTAATTTAACCATAAGCAATGCAACAGGAGTAACTTTAGGGCAAGCAACTGTCGTAACCAATAATTTTTCAATCACTTCGGGTGCAATTGCTAATCTGGGAGCTTTTACGCATACAACAGGTAGTTTAGCGTTTGGAGGAATTGCTCAAGTTCCTGAATCTTGGGGTTCAACAAGTTCATCCGCAGATAATAAAAACGACACCTACTTTGCTGCAACAGCAGGTATTGTAAACAACAGTTGTATTCCTCCAGCAATAACTTCACAGCCCACAGCAATAACTATTTGTGAAAACACAGGAGGAACTTTCGCTGTGGCAACTTCGACAGGGAGTCCAACATATCAATGGCAGTATTCAGGAGATAATATCACGTGGACTAATATAGACGCTGCTTTAAATCCCTATGTATCGGGTTATACAACTGCCACCTTTACTTTGAGTAATGCACCAGCAGGTTGGAATGGTAATTATGTAAGATGCATCGTACGATCTGGTAGTGGTTGTCGAACTAACTCAACTTCAGTTTTGCTAACAGTTAATTCTTCAGCAACACCTGCAACAAAAACGTGGAACGGTTCAGCTTGGTCGCCAGCTGGTGCCCCAACGGCCAACCAAAACATAACATTTGCAGGGAATTATGCTGTTGCCACTGATATTACAGCTTGTTCTTGTACCATAACTTCGGGAACTGTTACTATAGTGGCAGGAAAGAATTTAATATTAGGAAGCAAACTAACGGTTTCTGGAGGTTCTTTGACCTTCGAGAATAATGCCAGTTTAGTGCAAACCACATATACTGGAGCAAATTCAGGCAATATAACCTACAGGCGCAACACTACTACCAACAGTGAATTTGATTATACCTATTGGTCGTCACCAGTGGCAGCTCAAAACTTGTTGGCCATTTCTCCTTTAACCAAGTTGGACAAGTTTTTCTCTTTTGATGCAGCAGCAAATAATTGGGTTCAAGAAAATCCATCAACTACTACAATGACTGTTGGTAAAGGATATATTGTTAGAGGAGTCCCTCCTCCGGTACCAGTAGTTCCGCCAGGGCTTTTCCCAACTACTTCTTTTATTGGGGAGCCAAATAATGGAACAAAAACTATAGCAATTGTTGGTGGGGCAACATCAAATCTTATCGGGAATCCGTATCCTTCAGCATTATATGCAGATACTTTTTTGTCTGCAAATTCTTCAGCTATCGACGGAACTATTTATTTTTGGACACACAATACGGCGATACAAGATAGAAATAATATTCTTTCAACTGCGGGTTCAGGTGCGTATGCCTATACATCAAATGATTATGCTTCGTATAACACAACAGGTGGTGTTATAGCAGTTAGTGGAGGTGTTCAACCAACGGGAAAAATCGCAGCAGGGCAAAGCTTTTTTACAACTAGTACAGTAGCAGGCGGAACAGTCACGTTTACTAATGCAATGCGAGTTGATTTGGGGATTCCACTAGACAATTCTAATTTTTATAGAACTACTACTAATACAAAAAAGGCTAACACCATCGAAAAAAATCGTGCTTGGTTAAACTTAACTAATACACAAGGTGCTTTCAAACAAACTCTTGTGGGTTATATAACTAATGCTACCAATGACTACGACGGCCTATTTGATGGCGAAAGCTTAGACGGAAATAAATTCGTTGATTTTTACAGTGTGAACCAAGGCAAGAATTTAACGATTCAAGGAAGATCTCTACCCTTTAATGATACTGATGAAGTACCTCTAGGACTCAAAACAACCATTGCCGGGAATTTTACCATAAATATTGACAGAGTGGATGGTTTGCTAACGAACCAATCCGTGTTTATTGAAGACAAGTTGACTAATACCGTGTTTGATTTAAAAAAAGGAAATTATACTTTTACCACTGTAGCAGGAACTTTCAACGAGAGATTTGTATTGCGGTATAATAATAATAAAACTTTAGGTGTAGATGAAAAGGATAAAGAGGATGGAATTTTGGTCTTTTATTCAAACAATTATAAAACATTAATTATCCACAACAATGTGGTGGATTCAATAGTAAATACAGTTACTCTTTTCAATATAACAGGTCAGAATATTTTAAATTGGGATGTTAAAGACGGTGAGCAAACTAATATCCAGATTCCAATAAA
>Ga0208392_1000145_pt1 | contig 17933 bp, 21 predicted proteins | sample LakWasMeta3_LOW4_2_FD_183855 | JGI IMG/M metagenome (GOLD analysis project Ga0208392, IMG submission 183855) | Freshwater sediment methanotrophic microbial communities from Lake Washington under simulated oxygen tension - Sediment Metagenome... | ecosystem: Environmental > Aquatic > Freshwater >... | reverse complement strand
TGCTCTACCAATTTTTTAATGTCTTCCAGTATGGAGTCATGGCTTAATTCATCATGCTGCACCACGCCTGGCCAGCGCAGAATATCAGCCACACTTAATGCACGGCTTTGCGGAAATATCTCCTGCGCCTTTGCCTGCATTGCGGCCAGCTGCCGCATCAGCTGCTCATCCAGCTGCGGCGCCTGATTCGACTGCACACGCTGCATCAGGTTGACCTTGCATTCGACCTTGCCGCGGCTCAAATGGCTGCCAATCAGCTCTCTGATGGCGGGCTCAAAGCTTCTTAAAGTTTCATCCAGCTTAAAATGCACGTCCAGGTAACGGCTGTTTACTGCGCGCAATTCCAGCACCAGCGTTGCATTTTCTATAGGCTGCTCTAATGCTGCAAAACCCGTCATACTAAAAGTCATGGTAAGAACTCTTTCTAATAGAACAAAATATAAAGTTGGTTTTTTATTATTGGCGCCATGGTATCAAACCCTGTGCCATTCATACGAAAACAGTGCATGTAAATTGCCAGAAACTATAGTTATATCAGCATATTTAATTCACAACCTGATCAAAAAACTTTAACTGCAAACGATTACGCGCTATATTGGCTGTGAAACTAAAATGCCTGAACCCAGAATACCTGGACAAACCAGCTACAGAGCACATGTATATTAATAGCGGATTATAGTTAAAGAAATCATTAACACAGTGTCTACACTAAAAAATTTAGCATTGCCTGCCGGCTACAAACTGCAAGACTACGAAATCACCAAGGTATTGAGCTCCGGTGGTTTCAGCTTCGTGTATCTGGCGCGCGACAAGGACATGAACGTAGTCGCAATCAAGGAATACCTGCCAACATCCTTGGCGCTGCGTGATACAACTGCCACTGTAGTGCCGAATATTGAAGACATCGCATTGTTCAGGCACGGTTTGAAAAGTTTCTTTGACGAGGGTCTCGCGCTCGCCAAAATTGAACACAAGAACATCGTACGCGTTATTAATTTCTTCCGCGCCAATGAAACCGTCTACATGGTCATGCAGTACGAGCGCGGCAAATCTCTGCAAGCTTACATTCTTGACCAGGCAGAACCCGTTTCGGAGACCTTTATCCGCCGTGTTTTTAGCGAACTATCCAACGGCCTGCGTGAAGTACACACGCAGAAACTGCTGCATCTGGATATCAAGCCTGCAAATATCTACATTCGGCTTGACGGGTCACCGGTGCTGCTAGACTTTGGCTCTTCACGCCAGGCCTTGAGTGATACCAAAAAGAATATATCGCCCAGCTATACGCCAGGCTTTGCATCACCTGAACAATACTTCGACAGGAAGCTGCTGGGGCCCTGGAGTGATATTTACAGCATCGGCGCCACCATGTACTCATGTCTGGCGCGCACTTCACCGCAGGCTGCCAATCTGCGCATCAAAAATGACCTTTTAATTCCGGCGGTCAAGATTGGCAAAGACCATTACTCGCAGGATTTGCTCGAAATCATCGACAGCTGCCTGAGTCTGGATTATTTAAAACGTCCACAAAGCGTATTTTCATTGCAAAAAGCACTGCTCGAACCTAGCCACAAGCAACCCAAGAAAACCAGCCTTGTGAACAAAATCGTCAAGGCGCTCAACAAACCGATTTCACTCAATAACAACAAATAACCATGAAATTCACTATTTTTCAGCATAGCCGCCAGGGCCCACGCCCTTATAATCAGGACAGGCTAGCTTACTCATACAGTAAAGATGCCATGCTAATGGTGATTGCTGACGGTATGGGTGGGCACCGCCATGGCGAAATGGCTGCGCACCTTGCCGTAACCACCATGACAGAAGCCTTTCAGCGCATGGCGCTGCCTACGCTTTCCAGCCCGGCAAAATTCCTGATCGAGCACATCCAGCAGATTCACGACATGATAGACCAGCTCACACAGGAACAAGAGATGCTGGAAGCACCGCGCACCACCATTGTGGCTGCAATCGTGCAGCGCGGCATGCTGTACTGCGCACATGTCGGCGATTCGCGGCTTTATCATTTCCGTGATGGCCACCTGCTCTATCGCACCGAAGACCACTCAATCGTGCAGTCGCTGTACAACAAAGGCATTATCACCAAAGATGAAATGGCAACACACCCCTACCGCCATAAAATCTATAGCTGCCTGGGCGGCGATGTTCCGCCAAAAATCGAGCTGGCAGACCGCCAGGAGCTGATAGAAGGCGATACCGTACTGCTATGCACAGATGGCGTATGGGGTGCGGTAAGTGATGAGCAGATAAAACATGTACTGCTAGGCCCTTCGATTTCTGAAAATGTCACCGAACTGCTTAACCTGGCCGAATCGCTCAGTCAGGAACAAGGTGATAATATGAGCGCCATTGGCCTGCAATGGGGTGATAAACTGCACAGCCAGCTGGCGGTATCTACCATTACCATGCCTATGGGCTTTACCACGACCATCATGAACCCTATCACCCATATTGATCATGACGGGCCGGACGACCCAAATTTGAAATACGAACTGAGCGATGATGATATTGAAAAGACCATCGCAGAAATTCAACTGGCTTTGCAAAAGACCAAACGCGTTTAATTAACTCAAGAATCAGGATTTAACCCATGCAATCAAGCAACACCCGCCCCAGCCAGCGTGCACACAATCAACTGCGCGCTGTAGAAATCATCCGCCATTACACCAAACATGCCGAAGGTTCGGTCATGGTAAAGTTTGGTGACACACATGTGTTGTGCACTGCCAGTGTAGATGAAAAAGTACCAGGGTTCCTCAAGGGCAAAGGCCAGGGCTGGGTCACGGCAGAATACGGTATGTTGCCGCGCTCAACCGGCAGCCGCATGGACAGAGAGGCCGCCAGGGGCAAGCAATCTGGCCGCACGCAAGAGATCCAGCGCCTAATTGGCCGTTCTTTACGCGCCATTATCGATCTGGAAAAGCTGGGCGAGCGCAGTATCCAGATTGACTGCGACGTGATTCAGGCAGATGGCGGCACCCGCACCGCCAGTATCACCGGCGCTTATGTTGCCCTGCATGATGCAATCACAACTTTACTCAAAAGCGGTAAAATCACGGAATCTCCACTGAAAGATTCCGTTGCCGCTATCTCAGTCGGCGTTTACCAGGGTGAGCCAGTGCTGGACCTGGATTACATCGAAGACTCGGACTGCGATACCGATATGAATGTTGTGATGACCGGTAGCGGTGGTTTTGTAGAGATTCAGGGCACAGCCGAAGGCGAGCCTTTTGCGCGCGATGCCATGAATGCCATGCTGGATCTGGCCTTGCACGGCATTAGCCAACTGACCATCAAACAAAAAGAGGTATTGGGTGTTTAAAAAACTCGTTATCGCCACCGGCAATAAAGGCAAACTGCGTGAGATTGCGCATATTCTCGGCGAACTGAATATCGAAGTCATTCCGCAGTCAGAATTCAATGTACCGGAATGCGCAGAGCCGCACTGTACATTCATTGAAAATGCACTTGCAAAAGCACGCCATGCCAGCAAAATCACTGGTTTGCCCGCACTGGCAGATGACTCTGGCCTGTGTGTCGATGCGCTGCAAGGTGCCCCGGGCGTATTATCTGCACGCTACGCCGGCAAAAATGCTCCCAACAGCCTGCTCACGCAAGACGAGCGCAACAACGACAAACTATTGCAGGAAATGAGCAGCATTTCGGAACGCCAGGCACATTTTTACTGTGTAATGGTGCTGGTGCGCCATGAGCACGACCCGGAACCTATCATCGCTGAAGGCAGCTGGCATGGCATCATACTGCGCGAATACCGCGGCAGTGACGGCTTTGGCTATGACCCCCTGTTCTTGGACGACAAAACCGGAAAAACAGTGGCTGAGCTTCCTCTGGAAATTAAAAGCAGAATCAGCCATCGCGGTCACGCCATGGCAAAACTGCTGCAGAAACTGGAAAGACTAAGCAATGAGTAGTCCCAATAAATCTTCTTGGCCGAAATGGGTGCGTGATGACAGCAGCGTGGTCTCCTGCACCGAAAAGGTCAAAGTCATGACCGAGAATTTTGACGAAATCAGGCAAATCGCACAGGATGCGCTTGAGGATGGCTTGCTGATGGAAGTATCAGAGCAGCAGATGCGCGATGCACTGCACCAGCTTGTAGATTCATTAGTGAATCCCTATAAAAGGTAAGTCGCTATTAAAAAGATTATTGAAATAAAGCCTGCCGCCAGCTTCAACCCTGAGCCGATCAATAGCGTAGCACCCCTGCAAGGCGACAGGACACTATCCGGCTTAACCAACCCTCCGCCGTTATCGCTCTACATCCATATTCCATGGTGTGTGCGCAAATGCCCTTATTGCGACTTCAACTCGCATGAAAGCCGCTTCAAAAATGGCGAGATTCCCGAAGCTGCTTACGTAGAAGCCTTGATTGCCGACCTGGAAGCGGCCACCCCCAAAGTGTGGGGCAGAAAAATCAAAAGCATATTCTTTGGTGGCGGCACGCCCAGCCTGTTCTCACCAGAATCCATCGACAGGATTCTGAGCCAGGTGCGAGCGCTCACTCCGCTTGAGTACGATGCTGAGATTACACTTGAAGCAAATCCTGGTACTGTCGATAGCGCGCATTTTGCCGGCTACAAACAAGCCGGTGTGAACCGCTTGTCGCTTGGCATCCAGAGCTTCAATGCAGATTATCTGAAGGCACTGGGTCGTATTCATGACGATAAACAGGCGCTGACTGCAGCCGAACTTGCCTTGAAAACCTTTGAGCGGGTGAATTTCGATGTGATGTATGCATTGCCAGAGCAGACGCTGGAGCATGCGCTGCAAGATGCAAAACAGGCCGTGGCACTTGGCCCTGATCATTTATCGTTTTACCACCTGACACTAGAACCGAATACGCCGTTTTACCGTACCCCGCCCAGCCTGCCTGATGATGACACCAGTGCCGAGATGCAGATCGAAATCGAGTCACTGCTGGCAGCACACGGCTATGAACATTACGAAACCTCGGCCTTTGCAAAAAAAGGCATGCAAGCCAGGCACAATCTCAACTACTGGCAGTTCGGTGATTATTTAGGCATAGGTGCGGGTGCCCACAGCAAACTGAGCTACCACGATAAAATTACCCGCGAATCGCGCAGCAAACACCCTAAAGCCTACATGGAACAAGCGATGCAGGGCAAAGCTGTAGAACGTGAATGGATCATTACGCCGGAAGAGCTGGGTTTTGAATTCATGATGAATGCGCTGCGCCTGACGGAGGGCGTGTCGCTGAGCCTGTTCCAGCAGCGCACGGGGCTGAGCCTGCTCACGCTGGATAAAACAATCAGCCAGGCCCAGAACAAAGGCCTGCTGATGCTGGAGCAAGACCGCATAAAACCTACACTATTAGGGCAGCGCTTTCTGAACGAGCTGCTGGAAATGTTTCTGGAATAAGCACTATTCCGCCGCACTCTCCGTTGTTTGCGGCTTTGCAGCGCTCACCCTGTCAGATTTACGCATACTCTTTTTAGATAGCTGCCTGATGCTTGGAATGAGAATCTGATGTTCCTGCTCAAAAACCGCTGTCGGATTAAGGTCTGGCTGCTCATCATGATTCAGCCTGATGGTATCTGCAATAAAATGCTGCTGCATGTGCTTGTTTTTGGGGTAAAACAAGCGGGAAAGGTCACTGACACTCTCACCCGCCTGCATAGGCCACGGCATCGGAGACAGGGATTCGGAACTTACGCCCGCAAACAGTAATGGAACATGAAGCATCAGCATTAAAGCCAAAGCACACTTGTTGAAGCATTGCACTGCGGTGTAAGTTTTCATATCTAGCCCATTTCTTTTTTAGCCCGTGCAATAGCCGCCTTTACCTGTACCGGCGCGGTGCCGCCAATATGGTTGCGGCTTTGCAGTGAACCTTCCAGTGTGAGTACTGCATAAACATCATCTGTAATCTCTGCTGCAAACTGCTGCAATGTTTCCAGCGACAAATCACTTAAATCCACTTTTTTGTCCACCGCATAACGCACTGCCAGCGCAACAACCTCATGCGCATCCCTGAATGGCATGCCTTTCTTAACCAAGTAGTCTGCCAGGTCTGTTGCCGTGGCAAAGCCCTCGCTCGCAGCCTGACGCATGTTTTCTTTATTCACGGTAATACCGCGCATCATGTCAGCATAAATCTCCAGCGTCACCAGCAAGGTATCTGCGGTATCGAACAGCGGCTCTTTATCTTCTTGGTTATCTTTGTTGTAAGCCAGCGGCTGGCCTTTCATCAGGGTAAGCAGCGCTGTCAAATGGCCATATACACGGCCGGTTTTGCCACGCACCAGTTCCGGCACATCCGGGTTTTTCTTCTGCGGCATGATGGATGAGCCGGTACAGAAGCGGTCTGCGATATCAATAAAAGCAAAGCGCGGTGAACTCCATAAAATAAGCTCTTCAGACAAGCGCGATAAATGCGTCATCACCAGTGATGACGCAAAGGTAAATTCAATGGCAAAGTCACGGTCTGATACCGCGTCCAGCGAGTTCTCGCAAACGCCGTCAAAGCCTAAAGTTTTAGCTACCAGCTCACGGTCTATCGGGTAGCTGGTACCTGCCAGCGCAGCAGCACCCAAAGGCAGACGGTTGATACGTTTTCTGCAATCCGCAAAGCGCGCTGCGTCACGTTTAAGCATTTCTACATACGCCATCAGGTGATGGCCGAATGTGACCGGCTGCGCCACTTGCAGATGCGTGAAACCCGGCATCACGGTATCGAAATGCACTTCGGCCAAATCAAGCAGGCTGGATTGCAGCTTGGTTAAGCCTGCAATCACCTGGTCTGTGGTGGCACGCAGCCACAGGCGAACATCAGTTGCCACCTGGTCATTGCGGCTTCTACCGGTATGTAAGCGCTTACCTGCGTCACCGATTTTATCGGTCAGGCGCTTTTCAATATTAAGATGCACATCTTCCAGGTCCAGTAGCCACTCAAACTGCCCGGCTTCAATTTCCTGCCCAATCTCACCCAAGCCTTTTTCAATAGATTGAAAATCAGCCTGCGAGATAATGCCTTGCGAGCTCAACATGTGCGCATGTGCCAATGAGCCTTGAATATCGTACATTGCGAGTCGGTAATCAAAGCCCACGGATGCTGTATATTTCTTGACCAGCTCTGCCACCGGCTCGTTAAAACGCCCCGACCAGCTAGTATCTTTTTTGTTGAGCGCGCTTGTTTTTTGTGTCACTTTACTTCGCCTATCTATTTAAACTGGGTGTTTTAGCCTCAGGCTTAACAAAACTGGCAGTATCAGAAACTGTTAAGCCGTTTTAGCTAAAAATTAAAAATTTGCTTAAAAACACGTCTATAAATGTATTATTTGAATAGAAGTACCTTTAATAACAATATACTTACATGCATAAGTATAATGCAAAACAAATGCTTTTAAGCCACAGCGACCTAAACAAGACGAGCGATACGCCAATAAAACCAACATGAAAAACGCCAGCCGCTTACCCAATATGCGCAATCTAGGTGTTGTATTGCGCATACTGATCATCGCAAATGCTGCGCTGGCATTGGTGGCTTACGCACAGAGCAGCAGCCTGCCTGATTTCATTCAGGCGCTTTCTGATATATCTATGCTGGCGCAGCCCATATTATTAAGTAGTTTATGTTTGCTATATGCCAGCTACCCGCTGCTTAAAAAACTGCCTGAGATTCAAGCTAACGTAACGGTGCTGGTATTGGTGTTAATCAGCGTGATTGTCATCCACGGCTTTTTTACCCGATTCTGGATATCAAGCGAACTACCTGCATTCACCCGCGTAATGTTTTGTGCCCTGGCTATCACAGCCATCACACTCTATTACTTCAACCTTCTGCACCGGGCGTATTCACCGGCGGTAACCGAGGCTAGGTTGCAGGCACTGCAAGCCCGCATACGGCCGCATTTTCTGTTCAACAGCATCAATGCTGTGTTGTCCCTAATCCGTAGCCAGCCCAAACAGGCTGAAACCGCACTGGAAGACATGGCGGATTTATTCCGCGTACTGATGGCCGATAATCGTGACCTGGTACCTTTAGCACAGGAAATCGGCTTGTGCCGCCAATACCTGGCGCTTGAAAAACTGCGCCTGAACGAACGCCTTAGCATTCTATGGCAAATCGACAACATGCCGCCGGACGCAATGATTCCACCGCTGATATTGCAGCCACTGCTCGAAAACGCGGTTTACCATGGTATTGAACCATTACCGGATGGCGGCACCATCACCATACAGATTTACACCAGGAAAAATGAAATTCACCTGATATTGAAAAACCCATATAACGCGCAGAACCAACACCTTAATGGCAACAGAATGGCACTGAATAACATCAAAGAACGGCTAATGCTGCACTTTGACCTTGAAGCCTCGCTCAATATCGGGCAAATTAAGGGGGAATATGAAGTGCACATCACCCTGCCCACGCCAACATAAAAATCATGACCGAACCCCTCAACATTTTAATTGCCGATGACGAAGCCCCTGCACGCAACCGATTGCGCGACCTGCTAACAGACATCAATGGTATCAACATCATAGAGGAAGCAAAAAATGGCAAAGAGGCATTACAACTTGCAGAAAATCTTAAGCCTGACGTCGTTCTGCTCGATATTCGCATGCCGCAGATGGATGGTATTGAAACTGCGCAGCACCTACAGAAACTGCCCAGGCCACCCGCGATTATATTCACCACCGCATATGACAACTACGCCATACAAGCGTTTGAAATCAATGCGGTGGATTACCTGTTAAAGCCGATACGCCTTGAGCGCCTGCAGAATGCGCTGCTGAAAGCGCGTGTGCTTCTGCCCCGCCAGCTGGCCGCACTCAATACGCTGTCTCCGCGCAGAACGCATTTAAGCATTACCGAGCGCAGCCGTATCCTGCTGGTGCCGATTAGCGACATCATCTATTTACGCGCCGAGCTTAAATATGTGACGGTACGCACTGCCGAACGCGAGTATCTGATTGAGGAATCACTCACCCATCTTGAGCAGGAGTTCGGCAATATCTTTATACGGCTGCATCGCAATTGCCTGGCCGCTCATGCTTACATCACCGGCTATGAAAAACGCAGCCTTGAGGAACATGGCGAGAAACAATGGGTAGCCTTGCTGAAACATGTACCGGAAACCATCACTGTCAGCCGTCGCCAGCAGCACCTTATCCGTATGGCATAAGCCGTACGTTTCATCAGGAGCTGCCACCCGGCTTGTGATAAAATAAAAAATCTTTTTAAATAGCCTGTACTTAGCGCATGAACAACACCGCCCAAGCATCCAACACTCCAATACCCGGCAAGCTCGTCATTGCTTCTCGCGAAAGCGCCTTGGCAATGTGGCAGGCCAGACACATTCAGGCCCGCCTGCAGGCACTCTACCCGCAGACAGAAGTGACAATTCTGGGTATGACGACAACCGGCGACCAGATTCTGGATACGCCTTTAGCCAAAGTGGGCGGCAAAGGCCTGTTTGTAAAAGAACTGGAAACAGCGCTGGCTGACGGACGTGCCGACCTGGCCGTGCACAGCATGAAAGACGTGCCGATGAACCTGCCAGAAGGCTTTATGCTGGCAGCAACCGGCGAGCGTGAAGACCCGCGCGACGCTTTTGTTTCCAATGACTTCAACTCGCTGGAAGAGTTGCCGGCCGGCAGCATTGTTGGCACCTCAAGCCTGCGCCGCCAAAGCCAGTTGCAGGCACGTTTCCCGCAGCTAAAAATCGAGTCGCTGCGCGGCAATCTGCAAACCCGTTTACGCAAGCTGGATGAAGGCCAATATGCGGCCATCATTCTTGCCGCAGCCGGGCTGATTCGCCTGGAACTGGGCAGCAGAATCCGCCAGTTCATTAGTCCAGAACAAAGCATACCAGCCGTTGGCCAAGGGGCACTAGGCATTGAGATCTGCGCCAGCCGTCCTGACATGGTTGCCGTACTGGCACCGCTCAACCACGCCGATACCCAAGCCTGTGTAGAAGCAGAGCGCGGCATGAGCCGTGCGCTTGCCGGCAGCTGCACGGTTCCGCTGGGGGCTTATGCAACATGTGCAGGCGATAACATCAGCATCACCGGCTTTGTTGCCAGTGTAGATGGCAAGCAAATGCTGGTTGAAACAGCAACCGGCAGCAGAAACCAAGCAGAGGCGCTGGGCAGGCAGCTGGCCAGCCAGCTGGTTGCAAAAGGCGCTGACAAGATTCTTGCTGCATTGTAAATATCGTTAGCGTACCCGCCTGATTATGACTGCCGGTCACATGCTTCAGGGATTGCACGTTGCGGTCACCCGCCCGGCAGATCAGGCACAGGGGCTATGCGACGCCATTCAAAATCAGGGCGGGGTTGCAATCCCTTTCCCCCTGCTTGCCATTTCCGCTTTGCCGGATTACCAGGTATTTGAACAGCAGATTTCCCGATTGAGCAGTACAGACTGGGCGATTTTCATCAGCTCCAATGCGGTGGATTTTGCAATGCCGCGCGTGCTTGAAAAATATGCTGCATTACCTGCAAACCTGAAATTTGCAGCGATAGGCCGGCAGACTGCCAATGCGCTCGCAGCGTATGGTGTAAGTAATGTACTGATACCGCAAACGCGTTTTGACAGCGAAACGCTGCTTGCATTGCCAGAGATGCAACAGGTAACGGGTAACAGCATTGCCATATTCCGCGGTGTAGGCGGGCGTGAACTGATGGCAGAAACGCTTAAAGCGCGCGGCGCCGATGTTTACTTTGCTGAAAGCTATCAGCGCATCAACCCGCAAAAAAATACTGGCCTGCTTGATGCGCAATGGCAGCAAGGTAAGCTTGATGCAATCATCGTCACCAGCAGCGAAGCCATGCGCTACCTGCTGAAAATGGCAGATAATGCAGAGTGGCTGCGGCATATCACTTTATGCGTCAATCATGAGAGAATAGCCGAACTACCCCGGCAAATGGGCTTGAAAGTGGCTGTTGCCGGCGCACCGGGAGATGAGGCAATGCTGCAATGCTTATCACAACTTGTGAAACACCATGACTGACCAACACACTCAGGCACCATTACCGCAAAAGGCTAAACTATCCGTGTTTACCATGAGCACGATAGCGCTCGTGATCATTGCCCTGTTCACCCTAGCCTGGCAGTGGCTCAACACGCGGCATAAATTTAATGAAATCGAACGCTCGCTCAGCGAAAAACTGGAGCAATACCAAACCATCAACCAGCAAGCGCTAACACTGGCAAAACAGGCGGAAGAACGCAGCACCCAGGCGAATGCGCGCACCGTGATTCTGGAACAGAAACTTGCAGAATCACGCGACCAGCAGGAGGCACTGCAGACACTTTATACCCAGCTGGCGGAAAATCGTGAATCAAGCGCGGTTGCAGAAGTTGAGCAGCTGTTAACCACTGCAAAGCAGCAGCTGCAGCTTAACGGCAATGTAAAATCTGCCCTGCTTGCCTTACAGGCTGCGCTGCAGCGTCTGGAGCCACTGGATCTGCCGCGCGCAGCGTCGCTGCGTGAGACCTTGAGCCTGGAAATCGAGAATCTGCGTGACCTTCCCCAAGTTGACATCACCAGCATGAGTACACAGCTCACGCATCTATCAGAACTATGCGGCACGCTGCCGCTGATCAGCGAGCGCCAACCTACGCTTAATGCAAAAGCCGCCGCAGAAAAACAGTCAGCTAAACCGTTAAATTCACTGCAAAAACTTGCCTACCCGATCTGGGAAGATATTAAAAATCTGGTCACAGTCGAGCGCATTGAAAAACCAGAGCCCGCACTGCTCGCTTCCGACCAGGCTTTTTACCTGCGCGAGAATATAAAATTAAGGCTGCTTACAGCGCGTATCGCCCTACTGCAGCACGATGAAACTACTTACAAGGCAGACTTAATTACGGTAAATAACTGGCTTAACCAGTATTTTGATACCAAACACCCCGATACCATCAAGGCCATCAATATGCTTAAACGATTGTCCGGCAACAATATCAGCATTGAACTGCCGCAGCTTAATGATAGCTTTGCTGCCGTGAATCGCTACAAGCTGAGCCTTGAAAAAAGCGACTGATACACCATGATCAAGCGCAAAATTCTCTGGTGGCTGCTGATGTTCTTACTGCTGGTCGGTGTGGTGTGGCTGATCAGCAATGACCAGGGTTATGTGCTGATTGTGCGCTCACCTTACCGTGTACAGATTTCATTCAATTTTCTGCTGGTTGTATTTGTGCTGATTTTTTTAGGCCTGCATTACAGCCTGAGGTTTGTACATTTTCTGCGCCGCATGCCTTCAAGCAAACGCAGCAGAAAAGCATCACTACGTTTAAAAGCCGGCAACGCTGCGTTGCTGGAAGGCATGCATGCGCTGGCAGAAGGAGACTTTGAGAAAGCCGAGGCTGCAGCAAAACTCGCGCAAGACCTGATACAGAATTCTGACCTGGAAAAACTGGTTCAGACCATTTCTAACGCAAAAAACCGGCAGGATTCAGTTACTTGAATCGCCTGCCGGCATCTGGACTACATCAAACACCGGCTGCCTGCGCCGGGGCAGGCTTGGCGTAATTGAAAGCATCAGAATGAAATGCACCTTCAGGCGTACCGGCTTGAGTAAAGCTGGCATGCGCGACTTCCACCATCGCGGGCGCACCGCAGCAATACACTTCATAAGCGCTTAAATCAGCCAGGTCATCCAGCACCGCCTGATGTACCAAGCCAGTGCGGCCCTGCCAGTTGTCTTCCGGCAATGCATCTGACAGCACTGGAATAAACTTGATGTATGGGTATTCCTTGGCCCAGGCTTCAGGCAACTCCGGCATGTATAGATCTTCGCGCGTCTTTGCACCCCAGTAAATAGTGACATCGCGCTTGATATTGTGGTGCAGCATGTGCTCGACTATGCCTTTGATTGGCGCAAAGCCAGTTCCGCCCGCCACCATGATCATGGGCTTATCTGAGTCATCCCGGTAGTAAAAACTGCCGAATGGCCCCTCAATGCGCAAAATAGCTTTATCCGGCATTTCATTAAACACATACTGCGTAAATACACCACCGGGAATCAGGCGCAAGTGTAGCTCCAGCAAATTATCGACATGCGGCGCATTAGCAAGCGAAAAAGCCCGGCGCTTGCCATCTTTCAATAAAAATTCGATATATTGCCCGGCCTTGAATTCCAGACGCTCACTGCTAGGCAGTTTTAGAAACAAAGCCATGACGTCATGAGATAGCTGTTTTTTCTGTTCCACGCGCGCCGGCAGTATGCGTGGCGGCGTCACCCCAACATTAATCTCACGGCATTCTATCGTCAGGTCTGACAATGGCCTTGCACAGCAAAACAGCGCTTTACCTGCCACCTTTTCATCTTCGGTCAGCGCACTTCTGGCGTAATCGCCATAATCCACCTCACCGCTCACTATTGTGCCTTTACAGCTGCCGCAGGCGCCGTTACGGCAACCGTGCGGCATATTCAAACCTGCATCGATGGCCGCCTCCAGAATCGTTTCATAGACTTTGGCCTCATAAGTATGTCCGCTAGGCTGAATGGTAATTTGGTATGTCATGTTATGTATTTCTATAGGTTTAATGAATATCGGTCAGTTTTAATATTTAGTCTTCACGGCGAAATTCGCCTTCTATCACATCATCGTTGGCAGCATTATCTGCATGATAGGCTGGCGCTGAAAACTGCTCATTGGCAGGCTGCCCATGCTTGACAGGCATGAGCAGCAGAATTGTCGCAACCACATCGGTGATAACACCAGGTACAATCAGCAAGATGCCGGCGATGATATTGCGGGCGCTGCCGAATATCGCTTTCGCTGGGCTGCCGCCCGCGCTCAGGGTTTGCATCATACGGCCGCTGAATAAAGCCTTTTCTTCACGAATAAGCTGTAAGCCAAGCCAGCCCGTGCCGACTAAATACAGCAACAACCACCAACCGTATTGTTGACCCAACGCAATCAAGAGCCATATCTCTGCGATTGGAAAAGCGAGTAAAATTAGGCCTATTAAAAAACGCATCATATGCTACCCTAAATGTTGAATCAAAAAACGACACTACAAAAAACGGTTGTATCGGAAAAAACGCTTATATTGGTTTTGACCACTATGCCGGACGAAACCAGCGCCAGGCAATTAGCCGAATCACTGGTAACGCAGAAACTTGCGGCATGCATCAATATACTTGGCCCCTGCCAGTCTATTTATACATGGCAAGACAAACTGGAACACACCAATGAGATTCCAGTGTTAATAAAAACCAATCAAGCACAGTATCAGGCACTTGAGGCTGCAATTATAAAAACCCACCCCTATGAACTTCCTGAAATAATCTCTATCAACGTAGATGGTGGCTTGCCCGGATATTTACAATGGGTAAGTGCACAATTATCTGCTTAAGGTTCACAATGCTAAAAAAATTATCCAGTTTACTGCTCATCTTCATGGCGCTATCGGCGCCTATCAGCCATGCTGAAACCTTCAGCAGCGCTGCTAAAAACCTGTTCAGCAACAGTCAGGCAGATGATGAGTTTCTATCTCCGGATGCCGCATTCGGCCTTGAAATAAAGCAGGCAAACAATCAGATTAACGCAGAGTTTAAAATAGCCCCCGGCTATTACCTTTACAAAGAGCGTATCAAATTTACGCTTACCCCGGAGCAGGCGCATGAAATCAAATTACCGGCCGGGGACATTAAAAACGACCCTAACTTCGGCAAGATGGAAGTTTACCACCATGATTTTACAGGAAATATTATCCTCAAGAATGAAAGTAGCGTGCCTGTAACAATTAAAGCAAGCTATCAAGGCTGTAGCGAAAAAGGTTTATGCTACGCACCTCAGCACAAAACCTTCACTGTCACCCCCGCTGCGGGCACGAAAAATTCAGGGCAAGCTGCACTTAAATCTACTGCTACAAGCCAGCCCGATGCAGCCCCAGTACCAGATAATGCTTCTACCAGTGACAGCCAGGCAACCAACTTGCTCAAAAGCGGCAAATGGTGGCTGATTATCCTGGGCTTCTTTACTGCCGGCCTGCTACTTGCCTTTACGCCATGCGTGTTTCCGATGATTCCGATTCTATCTTCGATCATCATCGGCAAAAACGCGCATGTAACCCGCCTGCATGCATTTAACCTTTCTCTGGCCTACACCTTCGGAATGTGTGTCACTTACACACTGGCGGGCATTGCCGCAGGCCTTTCCGGGCAGATGTTAAGCGCCGCCCTGCAGACACCCTGGGCACTGGGTTTTGGCGCCTTGGTATTTGTGCTGCTAGCCCTTTCCATGTTTGGCTTTTACGAGTTGAAACTGCCTAGCGGGCTTGAAAACGGACTGATGTCTCTAAGCCGCCGCATCAAGGGGGGCAAGTTTTTCAGTGATTTTCTGATGGGGGTGCTTTCTGCATTGATTATCAGCCCGTGCGTTGCTGCGCCTCTTGCCGGCGCATTGCTGTACATCAGTAAAACCAGCGATGTTGTGCTGGGCGGCGTTGCCTTGTTTTCGCTATCGCTCGGCATGGGCGCCCCACTGCTGCTTATCGGCGCATCCGCCGGCACATTATTGCCCAAAGTGGGCAGCTGGATGAATGCTGTGCGCAACCTGTTTGGTGTACTGATGCTAGGGGTTGCACTGTGGCTGGTTGCCCCGATTATTCCTGTTAGCGTGCAGCTTGCTCTATGGGCTGCATTATTAATTGTGCCTGCGATTTTCATGCATGCCTTGGACCCGCTGCCGATAGATGCAAAACCGGCACTCAGGTTCTGGAAAGGCATCGCCCTGATGCTGTTAGTGACCGGCCTGGCGATGCTGATTGGCGCCCTCTCTAACGCAAAATCGCCGCTACAGCCATTCAGTGGTTTAATCGCAAAAAATACCACGTCTGAGCAGCATACGAGCCTAAGTTTTAACAGAATAAAAAATCTGGATGAACTTGATGCCCAAATCCAGGCGGCCAAAGGCAAACCTGTCATGCTCGACTTTTATGCTGACTGGTGTGTATCCTGCAAAGAATTCGAGCAGTTTACTTTCAGTGACCCGCGCGTGCAGGCGGCGCTGAAAGATACTGTATTACTGCAGGCAGACGTGACACAAAACACAGAAGATGATAAAGCCCTGCTCCAAAGATTCAATCTCTTCGGTCCTCCCGGCATCATATTTTTTAATGATAAATCCCAGGAAGAAACAAGACTCAAGGTAGTCGGCTATAAAAACGCCGATGAATTCCTGCAAACCCTTAACCAGCGCGGCAGCTGCCTGCCAGGAACGATAGAATGCTAAAAAAGATTATCACTGCCTCAGCCTACGTTTGCCTGATTGTTATTTTGGGCCTCGCTATCCGTTACTTTATGGCAAGCAGCAACAAACCTGAGATAGATACCAAACCGGCATTCAACACTCAGCTGCTTAGCCCCCAAGGCGTCAAACAGAACCTTAGCCAGTACCAGGGCAAGATTATCGTGCTTAACTTGTGGGCAACATGGTGCCCACCCTGCCGTGAAGAAATGCCCGAACTCAATGCACTTTATCAGGATTACAAAGATAAAAATGTGGTGGTTATAGGAGTGGCTCTTGATGATCTGGCATCGGTGATTACATTCTTAAAATCATCGCCGGTAAATTACCCGATATATATTACCGAAAATGAGGCTATGGATCTTGGCGCCGAGCTAGGCAATGACCAAGGGGTTTTACCATATACTGTCATAATCAACTCCGATGGCAGCGTAATCAAGACATTTTTTGGCAGAATCAGCAAGCCACTGCTCGAAGGCACTATAAAAACTCTACTGCCTCAGTAAAGCTTGGCATATAATAAATCTTAATAAACGCTGATATTTAGGCAGCCAGCCCGGCGAATCTCGTGTAATTTCGTTTAATTGCATTAATGTTGCTGGACAAAATCCATTAACTTCGGCAAACTTGCGTATATGAAATACAGTAATTTACGCAATAATTCTTACAAAAAGGCAAGTCACCATGTCATCTAAATCTATTTTAGTGCTGCATGGGCCCAATCTTAACTTATTGGGTTTACGTGAGCCTGAACACTACGGCAGTGCAACGCTAGAGAGTATTAACAAATCACTAGCGGAGAAAGCCCGGCTGGCAAATATCGATTTGGAAGCTTATCAAAGCAATTCTGAAGCAGAACTTGTCACCAAGGTTCAATCTCTAGCCACTGAAAAGGTAGACTTTGTAATCATCAATCCGGCGGCTTTTACTCACACTTCAGTTGCGCTGCGCGATGCGTTAAGTGCTGTAAAAATACCTTTCATAGAAGTACATCTTTCAAATGTTTTTGCTCGTGAGGCTTTTCGCCATCACTCATACTTTACCGATATCGCTGTAGGCATCATCAGCGGCTTAGGTGCCCAAGGTTATTTATCGGCACTTGATTACGCTATTCATCATATCAATCGTTCTTAATATTGTAATTTACAGAATTTTTAGGGGTTACCATGGATTTACGCAAACTTAAAAAGTTAATTGACCTTGTTGAAGAGTCAGGCATTTCTGAACTTGAATTAACAGAGGACGGCGAAAAAGTACGCATCAGTCGCAATTTCACTTCCAGCGCACCTGTGCAGCATTATGCACCTATGCAATACAGCCAGGCACCGCAAGTGGCTGCCCCGGCTGCTGCACCTGCGGCCGAAGCCGCACCGGCGGTGGAAGAAGGCCATGCTGTCAAATCTCCGATGGTAGGTACGTTCTACCGTGCATCTTCACCAGATGCGAAAGCATTTGTTGAAGTGGGCGACACTGTTGCTGTGGGTGATACCCTTTGCATTATCGAGGCGATGAAACTATTGAATGAAATCGAATCAGACAAAGCTGGCGTGGTTAAAAAAATCTTAGTCGATAATGGTCAAGCCATTGAATACGGCGAACCACTTTTCATTATTGGCTAAAATTTTCAAAAAGAATGGAATTTAACTTTCATGGCTATGTT
>Ga0208392_1000143_pt1 | contig 18072 bp, 19 predicted proteins | sample LakWasMeta3_LOW4_2_FD_183855 | JGI IMG/M metagenome (GOLD analysis project Ga0208392, IMG submission 183855) | Freshwater sediment methanotrophic microbial communities from Lake Washington under simulated oxygen tension - Sediment Metagenome... | ecosystem: Environmental > Aquatic > Freshwater >... | reverse complement strand
TTACAGTCATCCACCCGCAGCTATTCGAATTGCGCATTTAGAATCCAAAGCATAATGGCCGAGTTGCTGGAAGGGCTGGTCATTGCCCATTTAGGACAGGGCATTGCTGTTGAACATGACAGCAAAATCATTTTATGCCAGACATTGCGGCGACTGGAAACCGTCGCCGTTGGCGATAAGGTTTTATGGTCGCAATCAGCGCCCGACCAGGGCCGCATTGAAGAAATACTACCCAGGCGTTCAGTATTGACGCGTCCTTCCAGAAACGGCAAAACCCGGCCGGTTGCCGCCAATATCGATACCGTTTTTGTCGTTTTTGCCGTTGAACCTTATTGCGATTTTTTATTGATAGACCAATACCTGGCTGTCTGTGAAAGCCACACAATAAACGCAGCGTTAATCCTTAATAAAACCGACCTGGCTCAATCGGACAACATCGAAAAAGAACTTCTGGATTATCAAAACCTGGGTTACCCGCTTTACCGGGTCAGCACCAGGGCATCATCCGGGCTGGATGAATTAAAACATGCATTAAAAGATCAGGTGAGTATGCTGGCGGGTCAATCGGGCGTCGGCAAGTCATCATTAACCAATGCCATCATTCCCGATAAGGATCTTAAAACCAATACCATCTCCGCAACCACCAAACACGGGCGACATACTACTACAGCGGCGACGCTGTATCATTTGCATGATGGCGGTGATTTGATCGATAGCCCCGGCCTCGCCATTTTCGGACTGGCGGGACTGTCCGAACAAGGACTGGCTTATGGCTACAGAGAGTTTCAAGCACTGCTGGATAACTGCCAGTTTAATAACTGCCGGCATCTACATGACAAAGGTTGTGCCGTGCGTTTGGCCGCAGAAAATGGCGAAATTTCAATGACGCGCTATCAGAGGTTTTTAAAACTCAGAGAGAAAATGCCAGCGCATTATGTCTAAATTTCACCACTTTAAAGCAGCCATTCTTCAACCACCATTGATTGACAGTCATCGGTCAATATGCGACATTTAAGCGGCTGAAAAACATTGTTTATCAGCGACCGGTTTTGGTTGCAAAGCCGACTTCTATGTTCGTATCCTTTTTTTTAACACTTGGCTCGAATAATTGCCGTAGCATTTGTATGTCCAGACAATGATCGATGGTGTCGGCAAGCTTTTCCAGACTGGCTTCGCGACGTGCGGCCATATCAAAGTGTTCGGCATTGGCAAGCCCGGCCCAACGAAATAATGTCGCTAAGGCTTGAGGCGTTTCGAACAGGCCATGCAGGTAAGTTCCAAGAATTTGCCGATCCTGCGAAAACGCGCCATCGCTGCGGCCGTCGGCGAGTTGTATGGCCGGAAAGGCTGTTAGCGCAGGCCCGGATGAAATGCCCGCGTGGATTTCGTAGCCGGTAACCGGCGTTTGATCCAAATCCAACATCCCTTGAACATTGTGGAGTTGTTTGTGTTGTTGCAAGGTCGTCGTCATGTCTAGCCAACCTAAAGCCTTGTTTTCGCCGGCTTCTCCTTCGATGCCGTAAGGATCGGCAATGCTTCGGCCCAGCATCTGAAAGCCGCCGCAAATGCCCAATAGTTTTCCGCCATAGCGCAAATGCCGTTGCAGCGCCGTTTCCCAGCCTTGTTCACGCAACCATGCCAAGTCGGAGCGGACGCTTTTCGAGCCTGGGAAAATGACTAGATCGGCGGCCGGAATCGCCGCGCCTGGGCCGATAATGCGCAGCTCGACTTGCGGATGGTGGTGCAGCGGAGCGAAATCGGTGTGATTGCTGATGCGCGGTAGCGCGGGAACGATGACGCGCAACTTTTCGGTCGTTGTTTTAGGCATAGCCGAAGGGCGCAAGCTATCTTCTTCGTCGAGGTGCAATCCCTTTAGATACGGCAATACTCCGAGAACCGGTTTTTGCGTTTCCTTTTCCAGCCAGTCCAGTCCCGGTTTCAGTAACGCTAAGTCGCCGCGAAAACGGTTGATGATGAAGCCGACAATGCGCGCTCGCTCGCTAGCGCTCAGTAGCGCCAAGGTGCCGACGATTTGCGCGAACACGCCGCCCCGGTCGATGTCGGCGACCAGGACGACCGGGCAGTCGACCAACTCGGCAAAACCCATGTTGGCAATGTCGCGATCGCGTAGATTTATCTCGGCGGGACTGCCGGCGCCTTCGACAACGATGGCTTTAAACGCATCGCTCAAGCGTCCGAACGAGCTTAATACCGCGTCTTTGGCAATGCTTTTGTAGTGGTGATAAGCCGTTGCATCCATGTTGGCGACAGCTTGTCCTTGGATGATGACTTGCGTGCCAGTATCGGTGTTAGGCTTGAGCAGCACCGGATTCATATCGGTGTGCGGTTCTATCCCGCAGGCAACCGCCTGTAACGCTTGAGCACGGCCAATTTCGCCGCCATCCACGGTGACCGCGCTATTCAACGCCATATTTTGCGGTTTAAACGGAGCGACATGCACGTCTTGGCGCTTCAGCCAACGGCAAAGCGCTGCGGTCACCAAGCTTTTGCCGGCATCGGAACTGGTGCCTTGCACCATTAACACGCGTGCTTTCATGGTCGAGTCGTCCCAATCAAGGTTTGAGATTGGCCGCCGTATGCTTGCCGAATGTCCGCCATCCCAGATTGTTTGAGTGTCGTGCTAATCAACAATTTTCCTCCAACCAGCGGCCAAACGCTGCCAGTCGTTTTCATCGCCGGGTAATCCAAAACGCAAACTCGCCGGCTGTTGAAACGAACGGACAAGAATGCCTTGTTCGGCCAAACGGCGCTGAATATCCGCTGCTCGCGTGGTTGCCAGCCATTGGAACAAGGCGCAACCGCCTCGTTGAGTCGTTTCGGGCAAGTGCAGCAAATGCGCCAAGCGCTGCGTATCGTGTTCCAGTCGATTACGGGTTTCGCTTTGCCAGGCGTGGTCGCTTAATGCCTTCTGGGCGACGAACCGCGCAGGGCCGTTAATTGCCCACGGTCCCAAAGCCTCGTTAAGCATCTCGAGTAACGCTGCCTCGGTCAGCACGAATCCGACACGCGCGCCGGCCAAGCCAAAAAACTTGCCCAAAGAGCGCAGGACGATCAAGCCCGGATACTGATCGGCATAGGATGCAACGCTCAACTGAGGAGTAGCATCCATATACGCTTCGTCAACCACCAGCCAGCCGTTGTTAGCCGACAAACGCCGATGCCAAGCGAGCAAGGTTTGTGGGGGATAAACCTTCCCGTCCGGATTGTTGGGATTGACGACCAGCAGCGTATCGAGACTATTGAGCAGGGTGTCCACGTCATGTGCGCAGATTTCCAGAACCTCGTGTCCGGCTTGGTGCCAAGCATGAGTGTGTTCGGCATAAGTGGGGGTGATAATGGCGGTTCGGCCGGGTTGGCGTAATGTGGGCAGCATTTGGATCGCCGCTTGCGATCCCGCGACCGGCAACAGCGACCTGGCTTGGTAATAACACTGCGCGGCGGCTTCCAGTCCATCGCCGGATTCCGGCAGGCGCGCCCAGGCATGAGCCGGAATATCAGGCACTTGCCAGCCACACGGGTTGATACCGGTCGACAAATCCAGCCATTCCGACAATGGAATCGCGTAAGTTTGCGCGGCTCGGCGCAAGCCGCCGCCATGCTCAAGCATGAAATACTCCAAAAAACACCGAGATTACCGTCAACCACAGCCAAACGCTTTGTCTTATCAAGGCGATCGAACGGCCAATATCCGCCGTGCGCGGTAAACGACCCGCGCCCAGTGCGGGACGCTGTTCGATCCGACCGTGGTAGGACGATGGACCACCCAGCAGCAGGCCAAGCGTTCCTGCACCTGCCGCCATCACCGGGCCGGCATTGGGGCTTTTCCAGGCACGCGATTGATCGCGCCAACAACGCAAGGCAAAACTCGTTTGACCGAGCATGGCATAAGTGAATGCGGTCAAGCGCGCGGGAATAAAATTCAATAAATCGTCAAATCGTGCCGCTGCCCAGCCATAGTGCTGATAGCGTTCATTGCGATAACCCCACATGGCATCCAGCGTGTTGGCTAAACGAAAGATCACGGCGCCGGGAAAACCGGCAACGGCAAACCAAAATAACGCGCCGAAAATGGCATCGTTGCCGTTTTCCAGTACCGACTCGATGGCCGCGTTACACACGCCGTTTTCATCCAGCGCCTGAGTGTCGCGGCTGACGATACGGTCGACAGCGGCGCGCGCAACATTCAACTCTCCGGCTGTCAGTGCGGCGGCAACCGCTTCGGCATGCTCGCGCAGGCTACGCTGACCCAGACAGAAATATAAAAAGATCGAGCCCAGCCCCAAACGAGCTATCGGTTGCTGGTTCAGCGCAATCGCCAAGCTGCCCGCAGGTAGCAGTAACAGCAGCACGGCGATGCAGCCATGAAGTCTTCCCGACCATTTGGGTGCGCCGGCTCGGTTTAGCCGCTTTTCGATGGCAACGGCAAGGTTTCCAAAGCTAACCAATGGGTGAAAGCGGCGTGGCTCGCCCAGTCCATAATCCAACAGGACGGCGACGATGCAAATGACAGCGGTTTCCATGGCTTATTCGCTCGCAAAATTGGCCCGATTGCCCCAAGTATCTTGGAACAATAAATCGGACAGCGGCAACGGCTGGCGCCAGTTTTCCAGCGTAAGCAAAGGCTGGTCATAAAAGCTGTCGACATGGCCAAGACACAGCACCGCAATAGGCTTGCCGCCTTCCGGTATCGCCAACAGTTCAGCCAACGACTGCGGTTCGAACAGAGAAACCCAACCCATCCCCAAGCCTTCGGCGCGTGCCGCCAGCCACAGATTTTGAATCGCACAGGCAACCGATGCGAGATCCATTTCCGGCAAGGTCCGTCGACCAAACACAAACTGCTCGCGATTGTCGCTCAAGGCAACCACCAACAACTCGGCGCATTCGCGAATCCCTTCGGCTTTTAAACGCAAAAATTCGCCGCTGCGTTCGCCCAAGGCCTGAGCGGTTAACAGTCGCTTGAGTTCAACCAATGTGTGAATTGCATGGCGCAATGCGCTATCGACAATGCGAATAAAACGCCACGGTTGCATCAAGCCGACGCTTGGAGCCTGATGCACCGCATGCAATAGTCGCTGCAGCACAACCGGATCGATGGGATCGGGACGAAAATGGCGCATGTCGCGCCGTTCTTCTATGGCTCGGTAAACGGTGGCACGTTCGGCTTCGGTGAAAGCTTTATCTTGCGGATCAATCATGCGGTACGTTGGGTAGAAAATTGATGAATGCCGGCGCAATTCAGGTCGAGTAGCGCGGCTTTTGCCGCAGCTATGCCTGCGTGCAAACGGGGTAGGGTCGGATCGTACAGAAAGCCGGCAACCGTTCCGGAATGCGCAACTTGCAGTCCGATAGCGCCTGTCGAGGCGGTGATCTTCTCCAGAGTGTCGAATTGTGCGATAGGGAGAAAACGCTGGTTGATGCGCGCACTTTCGCTGGCCACGCGGCCGATCGTGGCGATGTCGCCTCTGGCCAGAGCCTGCGGCAATAAGGCCAACAGCGTTTGAAAGCGGATGATTTCATCGGCATTGTATTGGGCTGGCGTGAGGTTGATTGTGTCGATGCCGGAGCTGTCGGGTGCCGTATCGAAGCCGAGCACGACCATCGCCGGCAAGGAAGGGGCATAGTTTTCGATGGCCGTTCCTTCGCGATAAGCAAACAACATGGCTTTCGGCATGAACATCAATGCGTCGGATGCAATTTCGGCATCGATGGCTAGGCCGGCAATAGTATTATCGGATAACTGCGCACCGGCGGCCGCCACGACCGCGCGAATCGTCGCGACAACATCCGCCGTCGAGGCGCCGTATCCCCGTGCGTCCGGAATATTGCCCGACAAATGCAACACGCCACCGAGTTGATGCAAGCCTAAGGCATCAAGCGTATGACGGGCGGCATTTAATGCCTTGAATTTGCCTGGAGGTACCCCACCAATATGCCGAGAAGTTCGCAACAGGATAAATTCGGCACGGGAAAACAAATCGGGTCGCGGCAGGGTCAGCAAGCAGCGTCGTAAACGTCCCTCTGCTGTTTGCTGTACGCCTTGAAACAGTTCGCCATGGTGGCCGAGACAGTATCCTTGGCCGACGTATTTGGGCGTTGCCACGGGTGAAACGGCGCGGCTGTGCAACACGTCCAGTTGATTGCACCTTAGAACATCTAAATCATTCAACACGTTGAGGTGCCGCTGAACACAAGGACTTTAAGTGAGTGCGGATACCGGCAAACCTTATTATAAAAGGCTGATTCGCGCGAAGCTTTTCTATGCCTCCTTGCCTTAATTTTTCGCGCTGTGATTTCTCCAGTGCCTACCAGCCAGCATGTCAGGTTTTTAACTGTTAAGAAAAGTTGTAAATAATCCATCACTTCTCGGCTTGAAAGCTATAGAACTGCGCAAGCGCTTTGATGATAAATCAGCTCGGCAACAGGATGGCCACCAACCAGATGTTCGTCGATGATGCGCTGCAAATTGGTCTCGTTGACGTTGTAATACCAGACGCCATCGGGCTGTACGCAAACGATAGGCCCGGATTTACAGGTGGCAAAACAGTGCGTACGGGTACGCTTGACCCGAAGCTCGCCTTTGTCTATACCGGCTGCTTTGAACTTCTCGCCCAGGCTTTCGAATAAGGTTTGCGCTTCGCCATTTTCGGTACAGCGCGGACCGGTACACACCAGCAAGTGACGTTTGTAGTCACCCATTTTGGGTTTTTCAGGCATGAGTGCAAGGGTATCAGTCATCGCTGGCAGTCTCCAGAACAGTTGGAGTGCAAAATTGCGCGCTATCCTTGCGGTAATGCGCAAGGGCGGTGCTGTCGAATCCCGCGTCGTTCGCGACCAGCCATAAGGTGAATAAGGCGTTGCCTAGCTGATCGATCACTTGAATGCCATGCGCTTGCTCATTTCGGCTAACAAACCAGATTTGCCGCGCTTTGCGCCAGTCGATGTGTAAATGAAAGATATCGTTGACGATGCTCAGCCAGCCGTCTTTTTCCTGCAAATCAACGCCGTTAATCAATAACTCAGCCACCGCGCCACCTTCGCTGCGTACTACTGCACGCAATTTGCCCCAGTACCGGAAAGCGCCCAGCAAGGTATCGAATCTATCCGCTGCAACCATCTGCGCCCTGAAGATGCCAGCCTGATCGTCCGGTGTAGCTTTGCTCACGGCATCAAGGATTTCCGCCAATGGTTGAGCAAAATATTCCGCAGCCTGTAGCAGTGTCGCTTGGGGAGTATTGCGCAAGTACTGGCGGACACAGCCTTTCCAGCCCTCCAAACCCATGCTCAGCGAACGACCCGCCTGTTCGCCATCCAGAGTCTCACCCGTCATTGCATCGTATTTGTTGGCGTAACCGCGCGGCGTCACCATTAAACCCGCCCGGACAAAGGTGCTGCTATTACCAACCAAGACCGTGGTCAACATGCCGATGTCGCAATCGGACATCTCCGCCAAACGCACGATCTGAATGTGTTGTCGGGCACGATAACCTGATTTGACGATGGCGACTGGTGTATCCGGATTACGATGACGCAGCAATATTGTTTGCGCTTCGACGATATGTTGCGTGCGGCGACCGCTTTTCGGGTTATACAAAGCCACCACAAAGTCCCCGCGCGCCGCACTTTCCAGGCGACGGGCGATCACCGGCCACGGCGTCAGCAAGTCGGACAATGAGATCGAACAAAAATCATGCGTCAACGGTGCCCCGACCAATGATGCGCAACTCGACAACGCGGTACTGCCGGGCACCACTTCCACTTGAATCGGGTCGTCCGGCGTCCAGCCACTTTCCAGCAGCAATTCGTAGGTTGGGCCGGCCATGCCGTAAACACCAATATCGCCGGACGACACCATCGCAACGATCTTGCCCTGCTTCGCATGTTCATACGCTTCGATACTACGATCCAGTTCTTCGGTCATGCCTTTTTTGATAACTTCCTTGCCATCAAGCAAATCTTGCACCAGTTTGATATAGGTGCTGTAACCAATCACCACATCCGCTTCCGCTATCGCTTGGCGGGCACGAGCAGTCATGTGCTCATGCGCGCCAGGGCCAATGCCTACCAGTAAAATTTTTCCTGCTTTTGTCATTTGATTCTCGCTATTGAAACGGTGGCGTTCTTGCCGTCCGCACCGCAATATTTATGTTTCTCGACCAGTAAATTCGTCATCTCGGCATTGGCCGCTTTTAGTGCCGCCGCTTCCGCCACTGCCGGTGTGCCCATGTATTTACGAACCACCTCCGACGGATTAGGTACCGGAATTTTCGCCAACACTTCGGCTGGGTAAAAATGCAACGGCCAACCATGTAGTTGGGCCAGTTGTAACAGTGCCGCTTCATCGCTTTTTTTGTCGATGCTGGCCAAACCGGCAACAGCTGACTCGTCCAATTCACATTGCCATAAGGCCTGAGCCAAGGCCTGCCGCAAAGTCGCCAAACTGACATTACGATCACAACCCATGCCGATCATGACTTTCATAAGCTTGTGTTTAGATTTGCTCCAGCGGCGGCCTATACACTACCAGACGCTCTGCGAGTTGCTGCCAAACAGCCGGTTCAACGGCACGATGTGTGACCCATAGAATCGACCGGTATTGTTCGGTGTTAACGTCCTCGAAGCGCTGGAACAGATGAATATTGGCCGGTAAGGGTGTCGGTCGTGTCCACCAATTTGGACTACCGGCTTCTTGTACGAAAGCAATCGGCAGTTGATTGACCACATCCGCCGACACCCTTGTGATATTGATTTTAGGAGCTTCCAGTCTCCAACCCAATTCACGGCCCAAAATGTCCACCGGAATCGTTTTGCCAACATCCGACGCCGTTGTTAGCACCGGCGTGGCATTTAGCAACGCGGCGACTTTTTCCGCATAAGCGTTTGCGCCACCGACATGGCCGGACAGCACTGGAATTACGAATTCGGCGGCGTCATCGATCACCAACACACCGGGGTCTTCGTCCTTGGATTTAAGATGCGGCGCAATCAACCGTACCACCGCGCCCAACGACACCAGAAAGATAATTTGATCATAAGATGCAAATAGTTTGCCGATTTGCGCGCTTAATGCTCCCTGATACACCCGGCGGTGGTTGGTAAAATCCCCTAAATGATCGGCTTGCTTTTCCGACACAACCACCTCCGCTTCGGAGAGTTGTGGCGCCAAGCGAGTGGCAATACCGGCACCATGTTTGGTAATCGCCACCAAGGCGACACGCACTTTATTCATCGCTAATATCCTTTTTCTTGCGGCAACCGCGCTGCATTTCGCTACGCTGGCGACCTGGGTTTTTAATAATAAGCAAAGACAGGTAATTGACTTTTTGCCCTTGCAGGCTGGCGATGTCATGCACCATGCGTTCTTCCGGCGCCCCGGCTTTTTCCACGAACCAGCCGCAGGTCAGTAAATTGCGGTGGCGCAATAGTTCGACTATGTCATCCAACAGCGGTTTGACCTTGAGTAAAACCAAGGTGTCGAAGTCGTTCAACATGCGTTCGATCTGCACGATACCGTAACCGGCAGGCACAATGGCGATGGTGTCGTCGACATCAGCCAAAGGTTGCCCCACCCGTGCGGCGGCGGCGTGAAACGAGGACACGCCGGGCACGATCTCCACATTGACATCGGTTTGCAAAGCGCGAACGCTACGCTGTAAATGGCCGAAGGTGGAATACGTTGACGCATCCCCTTCCACCAAAAACAATACATCGTCGCCGCGCTGCAAGATGGCCAGCACCGCTTCCGCAGCTTCCAACCAATAGCGAGCCAGGATATCCGCATCATGCGTCATCGGAAAATGCAGAGCGGTATGGGCTTGTGGGCATTCAAGACCGGCACGCAAGGCAATATCCAAGGCATAACTGTCGCTATTTTTCTTACGCACCGGATAGGTCCAATGCCCTGGACCTGATAATAAATCCCAAGCGCGGCGGGTAATCAGGCCAGGATCACCGGGACCGAGCGAGACGCCGTAGAGTGTGCCGAGTTTAGTTTTCATTGTGAGCTAACGGGGATTGTAAAGGATAGGTGGCCGATACGATCCACACCGGATTTTCGGCTTGTAAGCGATTCATGTTCAAAATCGGACTACTACGCGAAGCTTGAATCTGACAGACGTCCCAATCTGCACCAAGATATTTTAAGGTGTCGACGGCGGTCGATAGGTTTTCCAGGGTGACGAAATTCATGACTAGCCAGCCGGTCGGCCGCAGACGCTGCAAACACAAAGTGATGAGTTCAGCCAATTCCCCACCAGATCCACCAATGAATACCGCATCCGGATCGGGCCAAGTGTCGAGAAAATGCGGCGCCTTACCCTGCACGAAGCTGTAATTGCTGATGCCCCAGGCGGCCTGATTTCGTTCGACATTAATCATATCATCGGCATTTTTTTCGATCGCGAAAACATGGCCGTCCACACACAGTCGCGCTGCCTCCAGCCCAACCGAGCCGGATCCCGCGCCGATGTCCCAGACTATACTGCGACGCGTCAATTGCATCCTCGCCAACGACACAGCACGTACTTCACGTTTGGTAATCAGGCCTTTTTCCGGCTTGCGCTGCTGAAACCGGTCGTCGCTCACTCCAAACAAAACCGGTGCCGGCATAGCCGTTTTACGTTTTAAAATTACGACATTGGGGTCGCGATAATTACTTTTGGCCGCTTCCGCGATGGTCAGCCAAGCACTGACCCGCTGTTCCGGTTGCTTTAGCGCTTCGGCAATTGCCATATCAAATTCATCGGCCAAACATTCGATTTGCAATAAGCGCGCAATACGCGCAGGCGTGTTATCCGGGCTGGTCAAAATCGCCAATAAAGCCTGCTGCCGGCAACGCCGCGCCAATTCGTACAAGCCGTGGCTCGCTGTCGCGCCTCGTGTCCATTCGCCGGTATCCCGGCTGTGCACCGAAACGATGTCTGCGTTTTGCCAAGGCAATTTCAATTCGGCAAAGGCCAATTGTATGGTGCTCAGATTAGGCAATATGCGCACACGATCCGAATCCAGTGTGCCGGCCAGAAAACCGGCGATGCCGTGGCACAAGGGGTCACCGGTCGCCAATACGGCTACGGCTTCATTTTGCGCCAACGCAGAACTGATCCAGGCCGACACCTGTTGGAGTTGTCCGGTTAAATCGTAGTATGTGGCTTGCTTATTGTCTTCCACCAGAGTTTCTAGCAACCGGCTACCAGCGATGACATGTTTGGCTTCGCGCAATGCTTGCATGGCTTCCGGACTCAGACTGGCGGCTCCGTTGTCCAGTACGCCGATAAAACTGCACATGGCTTGCATAATCAAATCCTTCCGGCTTCCGCCAGTTTGTTGCCGTCGAAGTCACACACCAAAACACTGATGTGGAATCGGCCGGGATAACGACTTTCCAGCATTGCAATAACCCGCTTGGCTAGTTCGACGTGAAATGCGTGCTCAAACCCCAGTTCGGCCATGCATTCCGAAGCGTAACGAGCGGTTTCTTGCGCGGCGATGGATTCGCACACTTCGTCCGGTGCACCAATGCTGCGGGCAATATCAGCAACCAGTTCCACGTCGACCGGTGCGCGACCGGCATGGGTGATGGTTTCACCTTGGGCCATTTTGGTCAGCTTACCCACCATGCCGCCGATGATAATGTTTTGAATGCCGCAACGGTTGGCTGCATCCAGCGCTGGCGTCAGGAAATCGCCCATTTGTACGAAGCAGCTTTCATCCAGTTCGGGCAGTTCGCGCATCACGAATTTCTCGGTGCGGCCGCCGGTAGTCAATACGACGCTGGCCTGGCCCTGATTGGCCGCCACCTCGACGCCTTGCACCACGCTCGCCCGAAACGCCGCCGTGGAATACGGATGTACGATGCCGGTAGTGCCAAGAATCGAAATACCACCGACGATGCCCAAACGATAATTCAGGGTTTTTTTTGCCATCTCTTCGCCGCCCGGCACAGATATAGTAACCTGTAAGCCTCGGTTTCTTAGGGCTTCGCCAGCGATCAAGCGGATGTTGTCTTCGATATTTTTGCGCGGAACCGGATTAATGGCCGGTCCGCCAACGGTCAGTCCCAGACCGGGACGCGTGATTAGCCCTATGCCTTCGCCGCCTTGCAATAGGATGGTGTCGGGTTGTTCGATCCAGATTACATCGGCCGTCAGACGAGCATGATTGGTACAATCCGGATCGTCGCCGGCGTCTTTTTCAATGACGGCATGAGCACTGTCGTTGTGGACGAAGCTTTCTTCGACTTTGAACACCACCTGTTGACCATTAGGCAATATGCAGTCGATGGCGTCAGGAACAGAACCAGTCAGCAAACCTTGTACTGCCGCTCGGGCCGCTGCCGCCGAACAAGCACCGGTGGTGTAACCCTTACGGGTGCCTTTGGGTTTGCGTTCAGCCATGGACATATTTTCAGCCGATTTTCTGCCGGGTTTCTGCCAGGCTCAACAAGGCATGGATAGCAGCCACCACCAATGTCGATCCTCCTTTGCGGCCACGAGTGATGATCCAGGGCAGGTTTTGCAATTCGGCGAGTAAATCTTTAGATTCCGCCGCCGAGACGAAGCCAACCGGCATACCGACGATCAGCGCAGGTTTAATGCCTTCTTCTTTGATCATTCGCAACACTTCCAGCAAGGCGGTGGGGGCATTGCCGACGGCGATGATGCCGCCATCGACTAAACCAAGACGCTGAGCCTTACGCATGGCTTGCACCGCACGAGTGCTGTTGACTTGTTTGGCTGCGGCTATGACATCCTCATCGGCGATAAACTGGTGGGCACTCATGCCAAAATGCGTCAGACGCGGCTGCGACAGGCCGACGCAAATCATTTCCACGTCAGCGACGATCGGCGCACCGTTGAAAATCGCTTGAATACCGCCTTCGATTGCCTGTGCGGAAAACTCGGTCAGACCGTTGAATTCAAAATCGGCGGTGGCGTGGATCATGCGTCGCACCACCTGCCATTGATCATCTGAATAGGGATGATCGCCCACTTCACGGTCGACGATGGCAAAAGAATCGTGCTCGATCTGTTGTCCGGCCTGTGTAAGTTGTTCTGTCTGACTATTTGGATTCATGGCGATTCAGTGATGGTGGTGATGTTCGGCGTATTCACGATACTGGCAGCCGTCGCATTCCAGCATTTTGGGGGCAATTGGGTCAATAGCTTCGGCCACCCGTTGATCGAGTAATTTAAAAATCGCCGGTTCAAAACCAAAATAGTTGCCTAAACCAAAGGCAATCTGTGGATATTGGCCTTGCAAGCGTTCGATTTGTTTGCCGATGCGCTCAATAAGCAAGCCGGTGAACAGGTAATAAGGCAATATGGCAATCTGAGTCATGCAGAGACGCACCTGACGTTGCACAACCGTTTCCAAACGCGGATGGGTAATGCCGGTGAAGGCGATATCGACCAGTTCATGTTCGGTTGCTTCGAACAACCAGCGTGCCAGTTTGGCCAATTCGCCGTTGGCGACTTTGTCGGAGGAGCCGCGTCCCAAAATGATCACGCCGGTGGTTTTTGGATCGGGCATTGCCAGCGTTTTCATTACGCTTTTCAGTTGTTTTTGCAGTATGGCCAGCAAGGTCTCATTACTGCCTAGATGTGGCGTGTAGATGAATTCGACAGGCGGAAATTTTTCGCGCGCGAGCTCGATATGCTCGGGAATCTCCATTTTCACATGCCCGGCGGCACTGATGATCAGCGGCACCACGATCACACGCTCAGAGCCTTGCGCAGCGCGCTGAAGACCTTCGGGCAACAGTACATCGGCTAATTCGATATAACATAACTCAATGCGCCAATCAGGATGTTGGGCCTGCCATTGCTGCTGAAATTCGCGAATTTCATCGTTACCGGCCTGATTACGTGATCCGTGACCAACTAGGAGAACGGTGGTTGTCATGCTTTTTCCTTGGGCTGAGGCCGCTCGGCACGGCGAAAACGATGGGTAAATCCGACGTCGTAAAGTTTGGATTTTTTTAACGACGGCCAATGACGTGCTCCCAAAGTCGGACTAATCACGATCATAGCCTGGCTATTGATTTTGGCCGCTCGGCAGCGTTCGCGAATATCAGCCAGGGTGCCGCGAATAATCTGTTGTTGGTCCGGCCAGCTAGCTTTGTGGACCACCAATACCGGAGCATCGTCCGTCCAACCGGCGGCTTTTAGTTCGTGCTCGATTGTGGACAGCAAGGTAATCGATAAAAACAGACACAGTGTCGTGTGATGTTTGGCCAGTTCACGCAACGATTCGCCTTCCGGCATCGGAGTGCGCCCTTCAACGCGCGTTAAAATCACGGTTTGCGTAACTTCCGGCAAGGTCAAGCTTTCAACAGCGCAAGCCATCGCGGCAAACGCCGACGAAACTCCGGGCACCACTTCGACGGCAATATCGGCCGCATCCAGCGGTTGTACCATTTCTATTAGTGCGCCATATAAGCCTGGGTCGCCGGTTTGCAGGCGGATCACGATTTTGCCCGGCCCGGCTTGTTCGATCAGCCAGTCGGTAATCTCCTCCAGGGTCATGTCTTTGGAGTCTTTGATGGCGCAGCCGCTTGGCGCCCATTGTGTCGCTGCGGCTTGTACCAGTGAACCCGCGAACAAAATGGCATCCGCCTTGGCGATCAGGTCGCGGCCTTTGACGGTGATTAAATCGGGGTCGCCGGGACCTGCGCCAACAAACCAGACTTTGGCTATATCGCTCATAAAAATAATTCTGCAGCCAGCTGCGGGTTGTATGGAAAATAAAGATGCAGATAGGACGCCTGGAGCGATCCTGCGCGGTAAAAGTTTTCGCTGCGAGTACGATTGCGTTGTGGGTGCGATGCAATGAAGGGCTCTAAGGTCGTTTCAAGTTGTGAGTGATGAAAGCTGTGTCCTCGAATTTCGCCATGCGCCAGTTTCAAACTATGCATACCCAGATTCACCAATTTTTTCTGCATCTTCGCGCCGCCTGGTAGCAGTCCGGCCATCGCCGCCACATGCCCGTCTCTATCGGTCAAATACTCCAGCAAATACAAAAAGCCGCCGCATTCTGCATAAATCGGTTTATCGGCTTGATGGTGCGCCTGCAAGGCTTGTTTCATGGCGACATTATCGGCCAAGGCTTTTAGATGCAATTCCGGATAACCGCCGGGTAGATAGATGCTGTCGGCTTCGGGTAAAACCAAATCGGCCAGCGGCGAGAAAAACGCCAATTCTGCGCCCATGGCTTGCAGACAATCCAGATTGGCCTGGTAGAGAAACGAAAACGCGGCATCGCGAGCCACAGCAATGCGCTTGCCGGCCAGTAATCGTGGTGGCGGTGGCGTGGTCGTCGGCGCGAATGCGACCGGTTCGGGCAATCGGCAAGGCGCAAAGCTGTTCAGTAATTCGGCGGCTCGGGTTAGGCGAAGATCGAGGTCGCCGATTTCGTCGGCTTGTAACAAACCCAGATGTCGCGAAGGCAGGCCGATCGCATCGTCTTTTGCCATCGCCGCCAACAAAGGCATGTTTTCCGGCAAAGCTTCGCCCAGCAATTTGGCATGACCGGGACTACCCACTTTGTTGGCGATGACCCCGGCAAACGGCAAGTCGGCTCGGTAATGGGCCAAGCCATAAGCCACGGCGGCGAATGTTTGCGCCATGCCTTTGGCATTAATGACGGCGGCTACCGGTACGCCCAGCGTTTGCGCCAAATCGGCGCTACTGCTCTCGCCGTCGAACAGACCCATCACGCCTTCGATCAGAATGATGTCGGCTTCGGCCGCCGCGCGATACAGCATCTCACGGCAATGCGCTTCGCCCATCATCCAAAGATCAAGCTGATAGACCGGTTGTCCGCAGGCAAAGCTCAGAATTTGCGGATCGATAAAGTCGGGGCCGATTTTAAAGACGCGCACCTTGCGGCCTTGCTGGCGGTGGAAATAAGCCAGCGCCGCAGTGATGGTGGTTTTACCTTGTCCGGAAGCGGAGGCGCTTATTAAGATTGCAGGACAATGGCGTATTGCGGGAGTCGTCATTAAAAGGTTGCTTTGCGTAGCAGCCAGCCTGACAGAGCGCCTAAACTCAGCCAGAAAACGGCATTATTGATCGAAGTCCATAGGACAAAATGCTGTTGCAATGCTTCGGGAGCTAAGGCGTGAGCGACTACAGGATGCGGCGCGCCGATTAAATACGGCAACGCAAGCAAGACAGTGCCGCCGATTTTCAACCAGCGTTGTTTGCTTAGCACCAGTCCATACAAACTCATGGCGGTAACCGCTGCCGTCAATAACCACCAAGCTTGGCGACTATGCAATTCGGCGCTGTCGGTGCCGGGCAATTCCGGCGGTAAGCCCAGCGATGGTGCGACAAAAAATACCCAATAACCGGCCAAGCCCCAGCCGAGTCCACACAGATAACCGTGCTGATCCCGCCAGTACATCGAGGCACTGATTAACAAAGCGAACCCAAAACCGATCAGGGCGTTGAACAACCATGTGAAACCGTTGCGTTGCCATCCATCCATCGGCTGCCAGTCGTGCAAGGGCTCAGCCGATGGCGTTTCGAACTGTTCGGCGGCCAGAATCAACGGCTGGGTTTGATAGTGTTGCAACACGCTGAGTAACAATCCGCCCAATAGCCCCGCCAATAGCGAGACTACGACTAGCTTACGAAAATCCGCCATCTTAATGGCAAGGAAAGGCAGCGCTGTGTCGTCCGTCGTGGGCGGCGTTATGCAGGTAGTTATTGGCGTCCTGCAAAAAACCTAGACCTAAAACGATGGTTAGACCCAGTACGATGGCACCGAAGCCAGGCAGGAATTTTGAAGTTGTTAAGGCGGGGGATGCTGCGAGTGTTTTCATGATTAACGTTCCCGAACTGATAAACGGAAAAACAGCACGGGATGACAAACCAAAAAACTGATTTGACAGATCGCCCTCCGCAATGCTGTTGACTACAGTTTTAGGCCTGTCTCCGGGCTTATGACAAATCATTTACCGTTGCGGGGGGCAGCGTCGGCATTTAACCGACTTCCAGTTTCACCCGCCAGAGCGGGAACCATAAAACAACGTAAATTATACCATTTTGCATACGATATGAACATATGGTTCATTCGAAAAACAAAAAATTGACTCGCTTGGGTTAGTTGAAAATTACGAATGAGGATGATGGGGATCCTGTTTCTGCCCCCACCCATAAAGCAGCCGGATCAAATGCCAACTCAAACAGCGTGATGTGCTCCGACAACTTGTTCTCAAGAATTACGGTCACAATGTCGGGCGACAGACAGGTCTGGATAACCATTTGATTGACGTAACTGATATAGATGTTTGCGTATTCGGCGATTTCTTTGAGCGACTTGACCTCATCAGACTCCAGCATGGTCAACCATCACTCACCATGAACAATGCAAAGTTGAGCTGGAATGTCCGCTTAGCGAAATACAGCAGCCTCAGACTACTATCACAGTTGAAAGGCAGCTTGGGGTCGTTGGCTGTCAATCAAAGGCAATCGCTGAATGACTACTTTCTTTCCAAAGAAAATCATCTTGGGCAGAAGCAACAACTTCTCAACAATAACAACAAGCGCCAACGATAAAACAAAACACGGAGCGCGGATCAGACAAGTTGAAACTGATTTTATCAGCGTTTATCAGCCAAATCCGCGTCACCTGTATTCTATTTATTTATCTGCAAATTAACCAAGATCGATTACCGTAAAAACCGGCCGCCGCTAATATCAATCAAGGCGCCATTAATATGCGATGACATATCACTGGCAAGAAAAAGTACGCTGCTGGCAACCTCTTCAGCAAAAGTATTCCGCCCTAGCGGGGTTTGCTTGCGGTAATTCTCCATCATCTCTGCTGTGGAATGGATTTCATGATGTTGTGTTTCCACCGTGCCAGGCATAACCGAATTAGTACGCACTTCCGGGGCTAATTCTTTAGCCAGCGTATGCGTAAACACCATAAGGCCGCCTTTTGCAGCGGCGTAAGAGCCGCCGCCGTTTGCGCCGCCTGTTTGTACCGAGAGCGAAAGAATATTGACTATACGACCACTACCGGTTGCCCGCAAATGCGGGATAGCGC
>Ga0208392_1000142_pt1 | contig 18131 bp, 36 predicted proteins | sample LakWasMeta3_LOW4_2_FD_183855 | JGI IMG/M metagenome (GOLD analysis project Ga0208392, IMG submission 183855) | Freshwater sediment methanotrophic microbial communities from Lake Washington under simulated oxygen tension - Sediment Metagenome... | ecosystem: Environmental > Aquatic > Freshwater >... | reverse complement strand
AAAAAAAATAAAAATCAGAAAGGTAAAAAATGCCGGACCCAACAACACACACAGCAATCGCGGCCGCAACGGGGGCGTCCAGCGCCTCGATTGTTGCCGGCGCCATTTTCGGCGTGGAATATGTAGTTATAGCCCTGGCTTTACTCGGTGGCTCAATCGCACACATTTGGCTTGCGCGCATGGCGGTGCGTCAAATGCTTTTAAGTATTTTTGGCTCCACGGCTTTGGGCGTGGTCCTTTCGCAGTTATCAACCAACATTTTACTGGACACGGCCAAGCACTTTGCGCCGTGGCTGGTTGAAACTTTAAACGGTGCAAACGTGGGCGGCAAAATGCTGGTCGCTTTCCTGGTTGCTTTTGTGGCTCAAAAAGCCGTACCGATTTTATTTAGTTGGCTGGATAGCAAGGGAGGTGCTAAGCAATGAATTTCATTTATTTTTTAATCTCGGTCGTTATGTTTGGGGCGTGCTTACACCATGCCAATGAAATGAGTGGCGATACGCCAAAAGGCTTAATACTCGGCTTAGTTTTGATTATGGTTGGCGACCTGGCTTTTGGACTGTTTGCGCTTTATGAGCGGGTGCCGGACATTTACATGGTTTTTGGCTCAATATTTATTTTGGGGTTAATCCTTTGGTTTACATGCGAAAGGCGACACATTAGACGCGGAGGGCAGGAATGGCACCCGCACAATTAGCCGCCGCAATCGGTTGCACGCCGGAGCGCGCCGCAAAGTGGTTGCCGCATATCCTGGAAGCAATGGCCAGGTTTGGCATAACGACCATTAACGAGCAGGCAACATTTTTGGCCCAGGTCGCGCACGAAAGCGCGCGGCTTTCCAGGCTTGAGGAAAATTTGAATTATAGCGCTGACGGCCTGGCCTCAACCTGGCCAGCTCGTTACCGCGACAAGGCGACCGGCAAGCCAAACCAATTGGCCCTATTGCTACACCGCCGGCCCCAGGCAATCGCCAATAATTGCTATGCCAACCGCATGGGTAACGGCGACGTGGCCAGCGGCGACGGCTGGAAGTATCGCGGCCGCGGTCCGATTCAAATCACTGGCCGGGCCAATTATGAGCGTTGCGGCAAGGATATTGGCGTGCCGTTGCTGAGCAATCCCGACCTATTGCTGGAACCGCGCGCGGGGGCGCTGAGCGCGGCCTGGTTTTGGAGCCAGGCAGGCCTCGACAAATACGACGACGACCAGGACATGGCCGCCGAAACGCGGATTATTAACGGCGGCACCAACGGCCTAGCCGAGCGCCAGGCGCTTTTTAAGGTGGCCCTGGCCGCACTCAATGAGGGGACGACATGATTAGTAATTTATTTAAAACTATCTCGCAAAAGTATTTATTTGAGGCCAAAATCTTTGCGCTGATAGGCCTAGCGCTCGTTATTTCGGTTGCGTTGGTGCAAGCGTATGGCTGGGCCTACAAAAACGGCGTAAACGCCGAGCGCGTGGCCTGGCAGACCAGCCAAAACCTGGCGCTTGCCGAAGCCAACAAAAAGCTATTTGACGCCGAGGAGCAAGCGCGGGTAAACGAGCATTTGCACGCGGTCCAGTTAAATGCCATTTCCAACACCTACCAGGAAAAACTCACAAATGAAAAACAACGCCACGACAGTATTGTTGCTAGTTTGCGCGCTGGCAATCTCAGCTTGCGCGACAAATACGCCACGCCAGGTAACGCCGCCCCAGGTGCAACCCTCAGCTCCGAAGCTAGCCCCGCCGACGGCGGACGTGATGCAACCGCGGGAGCCAAACTTTCTCAGCCGCTTGCTGAATTTCTTATCGGATTGACGATTGAGGCGGACGGGGTGGTTGAGCAGTTGACGGCATGCCAGGCGGAGCTCCTGGCCACGCACGCCGCTTGTAAGACGTTTAATTAAAAAAGCCCGCGTTATGCGGGCCATTTATTCTCAGCTTCTACCATGCGAGCCGGTTAATTTTTGCAATCGGTTAACAAGCCTTAGCCTTACGAAATCGTCAATGCTTTGGCTTGAGTAGCCGCCGGTAATATCCCTTATGAAATCGGCCCCAATTCCAGCTTGCATTTTATGCAAGACATTTTCGCACTCAGCCAATGAGTATTTGCCGATTTTGGCCGAGGCCCTTTTTTTCATTGTTGTTAAAGCTGAGGTTTGCATTTTTAAAGCTCCCGGCTTGATTGTTCAAATTTTAAAATTGTTAATTTCCGAAATATCGCAATTTAAAAACAATGCGATAAATTGCTTTGCTTCACTTGCTGAGTTGAATTTTGTTTTTTTAAACAACAGCCGGCCGGTTTTTTTACTCCGGCCTAAATGCTCGGAAACCTGATAAGGCAAGCCGCTCCATGCGTCAGAATGGGGAGATTTTCCGTCGTATGAAATGATTTTTTTTGTTTCTGCATTTTGATATTTCATTTTTAAGCCCCGGTTGCGTTGTTGATGATTAGCACTATACCGACGGCGGAATAGTAAAGCAAGTGTTTTTTGTAATTATTTTCAAATAAAAAAGCCCGCACGGCGCGGGCTTAATTCTAGAACGGTTGTGCCTACCAGTCACTATGTAAACAAAGAAAAACCCCATTAAATTATTAGTTTAACGGGGTTTATTTACATTTCTATTATTGGTAGGTCCTAAAATGGTATATCGTCCTCGAAATCGTCAAAACTGCCGCTGGCCGGAGCTGGCGCCCGCTGGGTAGTTTGTGCCGGCGGTTTTGAATAGGTTGGATTATCAGCGGCGCCGCCTCGCTCCGGGCGGTCGTCGTTGCCGCCGCTATCTCGCCCACCAAGCATTTGCATGCTATCCGCAATAATTTCCGTTGTATAGCGGTCGTTGCCGTCCTTATCCTGCCATTTGCGCGTTTGCAAACGCCCCTCAATATAAACCGGCCGGCCCTTTTTCAAATACTCGCCGGCAATCTCGGCAAGTTTGCGATACATAACAATATTGTGCCACTCGGTCCGCTCCTGCTTTGCGCCTTGCTTGTCTTTCCAGCTATCCGTTGTGGCAATGCTGAAATTACAAACCGCGTCGCCGTTTGGCATAAATTTAACCTCAGGGTCCCGCCCCAGGTTGCCCACTAATATAACCTTGTTAACGCTTGCCATTATTCTTTTACCCCTTTCATCATTCTAAGCGTGCGAGGTGCCGGCGAGATTACCGGCTTGCCTGGCAACACCCAGGTTGGCCCAATTTTTTTGGCGCCCTTAATGCGATTTTCCGCGCACAATACCCGCACCCGTCGCTCGCTAATTTTTAACAGCGTTGCCGCTTCTTTTACTGAAATCATTTTTTTAAGCTCCATAAATTAACTGGCCGCACTTTTAACGGCGGCCAATGTATTACTTTTTTGAAACGTGCTCATGCTGGCAACCATTGCAACGGCTATCAGTTGCAACCTGGTCGTACTGGCAAACGCGGGTAAAAATGTAAGGCCAAAATACGCGGCCGCCTGAGTGCTCGACGTGCGACGATTTGCAACGGTGCGGAGCCCTGGAGGAGTGGCAACCGTAAACGCTCATGGGTTAGCCTTTCTTAGCGTATAGTTCTACTAATCCATCTATCGCGCCTTTAACATCAAGTATGTAGACGCTTCCATTTCTACTAGAGAAGTCTTGGCATAGACCTTTAACTTCGCTTGCGAAATCATTAATCTGCGCCTCAACGTATGCATCCAAATCAGCTGTGTTTGGTGGGTTGGATAGCAATTTCCTAGCTTTTACCACTATCTCTTGATTTTTAAATCTATCCTTTTTATCAAACACGCTGGCATCAAAATTACATAGAGAAAAAGCCTCTCTTAACCTAACAATCTCCAAATCCTTGAGTGATAGGCGTTCTTGCAGTGCTTTGTGCATTGCCAACAAATCTGTTATTCCTTCAAAGCCGGCATCTTTAACTAGACTTTGGTAGTAGTTCCACTTGTTTTCTGTTTCGCTCATATCTCAATCCTATCCAGTAACAGAGCCGTTAACAAACCACTGTATCAGTGGGTAAAAATACCAAGCGGCAAAGACTAATATAGCTGTAAGTGTTATTAAAATGTAGCGCATACTATTCACCCGCTTTCATTTTGTTTATGGTGTTGAGGGCTTCGGTCGCTTTGCTAGTTACACCGCAATCACCATCCCAGCCAAACTTCCAGTTTTCTATATCTTCAAGCGCCTCAACTGCTACATTAAGCTGGGCTTGTAGTGATTCCACTCGTGAAGCTAAAAAGTCCATAGCATCTTTAGCCAATATTTCTTTATCGGCTTTAGAAACGTTTTGCCATATTCTCAACACAGCCAAATCACGTTCTAATCCATCTATGCGTTGCTGTTGGTGTTGCCATGCTTGCTTACATAAAGGCTCGTCAGAAGTAAAAGCATTCTCATTTTCTAATTGTTCGTCAAACCACTTTTCAAATGCTTCACGTTCATTCTGTTCGCTCATATTGCGGCCTCCAACTCGTTTAAAGCGCTCTCGGCGTCCCGTATAACCTCCAACAAGCTAATGCGTTGCTTTCGGCCGTCAACCTCGCGCAAAATCGTTGTCGTTACCGGGCTAATGTGCTGGCTTTCCAAAATCATGCCCAGCGTGAAAATTACGGCGCGGTTTTTTTCAATTGCCGCCTGGGCCGCCCGGAATTTTTCCAAGCGCCTGGAGCCAAATTGCCGCAAAATCATAAATTGCTTTAACCTGGTTAAACTCATTTGTTGGCTCCCATTGCGTTGGCCATGCACTCCGAGCAATTGCACGGCTTAGCATTACGCACGGCCTGGATTGCCTCCTTAATGTTGTCGGCTCCGATAACGTGGCCGTCGCCCATGTGCCAGCCATAGGCCAGCGTAACAATCAAGCTATTGCCAAGCTCGCGCTCGTCGTCCCAATGAGCAATGCGCGGCTTTAAATTATTTGGCACGGATTTTGGTAAATTCATTTTTATGCTCCTTGCTTTTGCTCGGTTAAATAGCCAATTCTAATTTCGCTAAAATCGCCGTGAATTGTATATCTCAGCTCTTGCCACGTCCCATTTTTAATGGCCGTTTTTGCAATATCCAACAAGCGTCTGGCTTTGTCTAATGTACTTAGTTTTACAGCTTTGTATAAATGCCAACCGCTTTGGTCGTTTAAGCAAGCGGTATAATGGCCTGATTTACTTTTTGTTATAACTTTTTTCATTTTTCGCTCCTAAGTTTCCGCGTTAATTGCGTATGTGTTAACTATACCGGCAACGGAATAATAAAGCAATCCATTTATGAATAAATTTTTAAATATTTTATGCTAATACTCTATGAGCCAATGCGGGCCTCAATACCATTTATCCATAAATGGTTGGGCTTTTATATTAGATTACCTAACTGAATTTTAATTTAAAATCATGGGGTTGTTGCATGGTGCGAGCCTGCCTGGGGGACAAGTGGTCGCAAGTTCAAATCTTGCCGTCCCGACCAATACCCGCGCGGCCCCAGCGCTTTACAAAAAGACACTTGCTAATAAAAGTATTAGCAAGTTTAGCTAATACTTTCCTCCTATTTTTCCGGTGGCAATGCCATTACAACCTCCGAGCTGGCAACCTCTCGGCGCTTAATATAGGTGCCCGTCATTTGCGCGTCAGTATGCGCGGCGGCAACACTTAGTTGCTCCATTGTGTAACCGGCCTTTTTTGCGTCCGTTAGCGCCTTTGCGCGCAAATCCTTAAGCGTCGCGTTTTCAATGCCCGCACGCTCGCACGCACGCACCCAGGCGGTGCCAACGCCGCGGGTGCCGTATGGTTTTCCGTCCAGGGCGTGGATAACGTACATGCTTTTGACTTTGCCAATAGATTTGGCACGGTCGAGCACGGCCTGGATTGCTGGGCTAATTGGCACGCTAACATTGGCGCCGCTGGATTTCTCGGTTTTGGTCGGCGTAAACTTAATTGCGCCGTCGCCAATGTCGGACCATTTGAGCAAGCGCACCTCGGTTGTGCGTTGATATAGCAAGTAACACAAATCAACATAGCATTGCATCATTTCGCCGCTGGGGGTGCGTTTCCCGTCCTTGCCAATGAGCAGGGCGTTGCGTATGGCGTGAAATTCCGCGTGCTCAATGTAACGGCCTCGGCTGGGTGGTTTTTCCACTTTAACGTCGCGCGTTGGGTTGTCGTTGCGTAGGCCCCGGCGGCATGCCCAAGAAAAAAAATCCGAAAGCCTGGACCTATACGCCTGGGCGGAGCGTTGGCCCTCCCACTGGTCCAGGAATTGCGCGACGTCCACAGGCATAACCTGGGCAACGTCAAAGGCTCCGAAAGCCTCAGTTAATATTTTGCACTTGCGGCTTATTTCCTTTGTCCCCTCGGCAAACATTTTAATCCGCAACGGGTCGGCTGGCCGGTCCTTTTCTCGCTTTTTGAGTATGGCCAGGCGGTATGTTTCCATGTAGTCCGAAAAATCCCCGCCGCCCTTTCCTGGGGCGTTGTGTATCGCTATGGCGTTGGCCAGCTCGCGCGCTTTCAGCTCGCCCTCACTGACCAAGCAAAGCGGGTGCCATTTCGCCAGGCGCCCGGTGGTTGGGTTAAGTATCGCCTCGGCGCTGAATAGCAGGAATTTGCGCCCCCGCACATATATGCGGGAGTGCGCAAGGCTTTTGTTGGTTGTGCGTTTTCTCATTGTTGTGCTCCTAAGACTTAACGAGATTTTTTAAAACCTAGCCTCCCAAATTATTGCCCCAGCGCCTTTGTTAGCTTAACGGTTGGGCGGCCGTCAATCTCGCCGCCGACCAGGTTAACCGCCTCGCCTTTGGCCACGGTCCCGCATTTACGGGCAACCATTGCCTCCCAGGCCTGGGCGGTAATAATAACGCCTTTTCTATCGTGCGGGATTTCATGGCTGTAATGCGTTTTGAACCAACGGGCTTGCGCGGCTGGCATTGAGCGGCCGGTGATTTTTTCCAACTCGTCCGGGGTTAATCTCATTTTATTGCTCCTCTTTTTTTTGCTTGTTTAATGTTTTCCTGGCGGCTTGTATCGCATGGCGCGCAATATCGTCGCTTGCGCCCAGGTTGTCCTTATAAATTACGGTTGACGGCCGGCGGTGGCAACTTTGGCAAAGTTTCGGCGCGGGTGAAAATGGCGTGCTCATTTTTTTGCCTCCGTGCTTTTAAATTGCTTGTATTGGTTGCAAACCGCAATCGCTTCTCGTTTGCTAATCGCGCAAATAACAACATGGCTGGCCTTGTTAGTTGGCGCTTGCTCAACCGTTACATGGCGGCATGTTTTACAAGATTTTTCAACCGCCGCCATTTATGCCGCCTCCGCCAAGTTTTTAACCTCGCCATTTGCAACCCAGGCGCCTTGCATAGTTTCCAGCAATGTTGCCGGCAACGCTTTGAGCGTGCCAATTAAAATGGCCGTGTCCAGGGTGCCGTCCTCGGCCAAATCGTTAAACAGGTACAACGCCTCGCTCCGGCCGTTAAGGTCCAGGACGTCAAAACGGTCTAATACCACGATTTTTGCGCCGCTAATCTTAGCAATTGCTAACGCAATCATTGTGTCCGCGCGCCACTTTTCGCTCTCGCTACGCATGCCGTAAAGCCTGCCGCCAACCATTAACTCCATGCTTTCCTCAACCTTAACCTCCGGCCAATTGCTATGGTCTGCCAAAAATTGGAGCTCGCCATTGAAAGGCTCCAACGCTTCGCTTAACAGCTCGGCCGGTATGCCTCCAGGTGCCAGCGCGTCGGCCATAGCGTCCCATGCAACAACGTCGTTGTGGTAGGCTTTGGCGTCGCTTGTTTTTTTCGCCGCGTCCTTGCTCTCGCGCTCCACTTGCTCAAAATGTGCCAATTGGTCGGCTTGCGCTTTGCGTTTTGCTTTCGCCTCGTTAAGTGCATTTTGTGCTTTTGTTACCTGGGCGCTCAAATCCTCGGCACTGACAACCGCCGGGACCGCTTCGTTTTCCAACTCGTCCAGGTGGCGTGCCGCATTTTCAGCGGCGGCAAGGTCGCGCTGGCCATTTGCGACGGCGCTTTGTAACAGGTCGCGTGCTTTTTTGTACTCCGGCAATTTTGCCGCGGCTTCAAGGTCCGGCTCAACGCGGCCCTCGTATTCCTCAAGCATGTGCTCATGTGCTGACATAACAACCAGGCCGGAGCAATGCGGGCATGTTAGCGGCTCATTGTATGGCTCGCCATTTGCGGCCGCCTCGGCGTCCTTAACTTTCTCGTCCCAGGCTTTGAGCTCCTCCTGGTCGCGGTTTAACTTATCTTGTATGCGGGCAAACTTGCCGGCATGCTCGCGCAATTCATTCATTTTTGCATTGCGCTTATCCATAAATGCATTACTTTGGGCGTTATTTTTCGCCTTTTCGTTGAGCGCTCCCAACTCGCCGTTAAGCTCGGCAATTTCCTGGTCGGCCGCCTCAATTTGCGCTCTCGTTTCGGCCAATAAGGCGCCGTCAACCTCAACGCTTGGCGCGGTCCATTCTGCCGCCTTAACTGAGCCGTAAGTTTCGCCGGTAATCGCACGCCATGATGCCTTTGCGTCGCGTGCTTTGCTTTGGGCCTCTTTATTGGCCGCCTCAAAGCCGCTATGCAAATGCGGCGTTATCTCGTTAATATCGCCAGCGCTAATGCCACGGCTTGCGAGCTTGGCAATGATTGCCTGAGGCGTCGCTTTTACTTTCATTAGCTTAAACAAAAATGCGCGCTTATCTGCCGGCGCCAACTCAGCAAAGCGGCTCGGCGTTAAACAATACTCTAATCCAAACGGCAAACCCTCCGGCCCGGTCTGCTTACCCTCCGGCAAGATAATGCCAAAATCGCCCAGCGACGTGCTGATAAACGCATGGCCAGCCTGGGCCTCGTTGTGTAACAGGCGGCCAAAATCCTTTTTATGTTGCACGCGGTCGCACTCGGCAACTAGCGCGTGCTTGATAGCTTCGGCAATGCTGGATTTACCGGCGCCGTTGGCACCCGCTAACATTAACACTGGCTTGGTTAAGGCAATATTTGCCTCGCCAATGCCCAGCATGTTATTTATTGCAATGTTTGTTATTTTCATTTTTTGCTCCTAATTAACCGTTTCAATTGTGGCCTCAGGGTGCCACGAACCATTTACAAGGTACCACCAACCGCCATGCATAAATTGGGTGGTAACAACAAAATCATGGCCAGGAAATTGGCCGCAATTTGATTTATACATTTGGTTAAAATCATTAAACCGCCTTGCGGGCAATTGCTCATGTTTTCTTACGCCGTGCCAATTTGCCATTTCATGCTCCTAATTTGTTGGTTGGTTTTAATACTATACCGCGAACGGAACATTAACGCAATCCATAAATGGATAAATATTTCATAAATGGGGCCGAGGCCCCATTGTGTTATTCCAGGTTAAGCGCCGGGCGGGTGCGCGCCGGTTTTTCCTGGGCCTGGGTTTGCTCGGCCGCTTGTTGCTCGCGCACCGGCTCGGCGTCAATCACAGTTTCGTCCGCCGGTGGCGCTGGCTCCTCATGCTCGGCCGGTTGCGCGTCCTGGACGTCATTAACAACCTTTTCCTTAGCCGCGGCCGTTGCTGATTTAACGCGGCTTTCCTTAGTTGGTGCCGGACGGCTTGCGGTCGTTTCGCTATCGGTCGGCACAAATGCGCCGCTTTCGTCGCGCTCAGTTTCTATTACGTCCTGCAACTCCTCGGCGGTTTGCAAGCCCATTAGCAAATCAGGTGCATGCAACTTTCCAAAAAAGCTGGTAGCGCGATAATGCAACATAACCTCCGGCATGGTTTGCCATTTACTGCCGTTTTTGGTAATCCAACCCTCGTCAATTGCCATTTGCATGCTGACAATTGGACCGGTGATTTTGTCGCCGGTCGTTTTGTCCAAAGCCCATGCGTAGCATGTGCGGTGAGTTACGTTAATGGTTTTGGTTTTGGTTTGCTTCTTGCCGTCAACCCAAACAACGGCGTCGTATGTTACCGCCTCAGTTTGGCCAGGCTCGGAAAGCTCAAAGCGCAACGGTGTAAAGCGACCGCTCGCGTTAATGCTGGCGGCCACAAATTGAGCCGACCAGGCCGGACGGCCCTCAACAATGTAAAGGTTTTGCATAACCATGAGCACGTCGGCACCTAAGCGCTGGCTCATGTTTAAGGCAATCACGCAATTGGGTATTGCGCTGGGGTTTTCCTCGTAACCAACGACCTTGCCATAATCTTTTATTTCCTTTTGAGCGCGGTATTGGGCCGGCACCAACGTGGAGCTGGAAAGCATGCGCGCGGCGCGTTGCATAAGCTCAAAACTTTGTAAACTGCCAAAGCCTGGGGTGATTGCTGGCATGCGCTCCTCGCGGCCTGGGATTGATTTTTCAATTGCTTGGGTTGCTGACATGGTTTGCTCCTATTGTTTAAAAAGAAACGGACGGGCGCCCGCTTTTGGTTTAGTAAATTGTTGGTAAATATCAGGGTGAGTGGTTTTGAAAGCGTCCTTATCAAACGTTTCGCCGTCCTTGTTGTTTTTCCAGGTGGCCAATACCTTGCCGCCAAATCTCAACTCCTCAGCGTCGGCCATAAGTGCTTTTAACTGGCTCTCAATTACGGCCTTGTTATCCTCGGCAAGTTTTAACGAGGTGCGCATGCCGCCAAGCGCGTTGTATAGTTCAAGCATTTGGTCGTTGGCCTCTACAACCTTGCCCTTGCTGGCCTTGCGATAGATAAGCTCAGCGTCGCCAACGTTTACCGGCGCCGGCAACTGGCCAGCCTCAACGCTTGCCCAAACCTTGCCGCACTCGTCAAGCATGTAGCTAATCAGCTCCTCGTTGCGTGGAATAACATAAATGTCAATTGGGACCGTGCCTTTGGTTAAGAATTGAACCAAAGCGGCCTCGTTGACAAAGCAAACGGGTATGTCTGCCTGGGTGGCGCCAGTGATAGCCATTTGAGCCATGCATTGCCACATTCTCTCAACGGGTACCTGGTCGGTGTAAGGGTCGCCCCATGAGCCGCGATTAAATGCGCTATAAGCCTTTGCCTCAACGACCCGGTTTTGCGCCTCGTTTAAGCCGTCCAGGTGGCAACCAAACCAGCTAAATTGCGGGTGCAATATAGTGTCCGGCGAGCGGATAATTGAGTGGCCAACCTCGCGCTCGTAAGCGTCCAGCACTGGCGCCTCCAATACATTGCCAAGCATTACACTTGGCACGTCGTCCAGGTCCGGCGCCTCAATCTCGCCAAGTTTTTGCAATGCGATTTCCACGCCTTTGCCCGTCATAATATAAGCCGCGTCGCTGGCAAATATGCCTTTGGCTCGGCGTGCTTTTTGCTCCGATGTAATCATTGTGCTAAACCTCCGTCAAATCTGTTTTTGCCCTGGACCAGCCAGTTTGCGCATAAATTGGCGTTGTTATCGCTACGCAATTGTTTTTTAACCCGTGCGCGTTGATGCGCCAGGCTTTCGCCTTTAATGGCCCTGAGCATGTTAATGATGTGTTTGTTTTTCATAATCCGCCCCTTGCAAACAAGATAAAGGTCATTAGATAAAATCCAATTAACAAGTACCCATAACCAAACTTTTTGGCGTCCACCGATTTAATGAAAGCCTTGCGAGCGCCGGTTGCAAGGTCAATTTGCACGTTGTTATTCATATATGCCCCTAAGTTGATGCAAAAATGCATAAATGGATATTATCCCCAAAAGGATTGCAATGCAACCATTTATGGATAAAAAAGTGTAATAAAATGCATAAAAGTATAAAAAACTTTAAAAAAGTTTACTTTTATGGTTTATTACTTGGGGGTTAAATAGTGAATTTTTGCGCTATTGCTTTGCACTTCGGCAAAAAAATCCTCAATTTTTTGGTTGGCTTCGGCGCTAGCTTTGAGGATTATTTGTGCTTGCTCCGGCTCAATATTTACCATTGTGGTGGTTGCCTGGCCGTCCGGCTTTACTGCTATGCATAAAAGCGCCACGGGGGCGCTTTCATTATTTTGGTTTGCGAACAGATTAAACATCTGACGTACTATTGCCTGACGTTGAGCCATGTTTAACTCGGCATCATGGCGGAGGTTATTGTGTGAGTTTCTTATCCATTTTTTTGTTGTTGGTTTCATAATTCAAAGTTGTTTTGTTGGCGCCAACAGGGCGGGACGCAGAATTTTGCGCCGCTTCTATTAGGTTGTCATTATCCAGGTCATTGGTAACAATAGCATTTAATGATTTTTTTGGTTTAGTAGAATGATGTTGGCTAAGTGTAAAACGGATAAATTGAATAACCATTTCACGCTCAGCAGCGGGCAAGGCGTTTAATTCCTGGCGCCACCATTCCGTTTCTTTTGCTGTGCATGTTTCACCAAGCAAAGCGGCCGGCTCAACACCAAACGCATTTGCAAGACTTTCAACATTATCTAAGGTTGCCGCAACTTGTTGCTTTAGTATGCGGCTAATCGTAGCCTGGGCAAGCCCGGCTTTTTTAGCAACCGCTCCTTGTCCCTGCAATGAAATACTGGCGTCCATAAGGGCGCGCAGGCTTTTTGCAAGCTGTTTTCTGAGAGTGTGATTTTGCATATATGCATATATTAGCGCACTAAATAATTCATTTGTGAATAATTTACAAATATTTACACATGAAAATATTTTCAAATAAATTATTCTTTTATGGTTGTTTATATATCCATTTATGAATAAAATAGCGTTAACAATTCAAAAGCACAACAAAGGGACGTAAATGTTTGAACCTACAAAAGAGCCTCTTATTGATTACCTGAGGCGTAAGTTAAATGTTGATTATTACCGTAAAAACACACAAATTGCAAAGGCAACAGGTATTAGCCAGGCGACCATTAGCCGCATTGCTAACGGCTCAACGCCAAGCCTAGAAGCCGCACAGCAACTCCTCAATTTTTTCATCAATGATTTAACGCCGGCGCCAAAAAAGAGCTCCAGCAAATGAGTAGGTCCCCGGCAGGTGTGTGCATACACCGGGGCGGTGAAATTTGCCCACCGCCCCACGCCGGATTTTTAACATGGCAAATTGAAAGGCAATTTAATGAATTATAGGGTTAAAAATTGGGGTAAGTTTCAGCACTTCAAAGACCGGAGGCCGCCCTGGATAAAATTATATAGGGACATTTTGGACGATATCCAATGGCATAAACTGGACGGCGATAGCGCAAAATTGCTCGTAATGATTTGGGTAATTGCAAGTGAGGACGGCGGCAACCTACCAGCTAACGACGAGCTTGCATTTAGATTACGCATTACAGAAAGTGCTTTAAATTCAACGATATCAAAGCTAAATCATTGGTTGGAGCAATACGATATCAGCATGATATCAGAGCGATATCAAGATGATGCACTAGAGAAAGAGAAAGAGAGAGAGGCAGAGGAAGAGGCAGAGAGAGAGGCAGAGGCAGAGAGAGAGGACGCCTCTAAAAATTCTAAAGCTGAACCTAAGGGCCAACGATTTGATAAAAACATGGAGCTTTCAAATGGCTGGTATGTTGAAGCGCTAAAAATCCGGCCGGAGTGGAATAGCCAAAAATGCATGGCCGTGTTTTTGGAGTTTAAAGACTATTGGGTTGCACAACCTGGGGCTAAAGGTCGCAAAGCGGATTGGTTGGCAACCTGGCGCAATTGGTGCCGACGTGAAAAGGGCTACAACACGAACGGAGCCGCCGCAAAGTTTGACCCGGTTAAATTTGTCAATGAAAGCAATCAGCAGGAGGTTAACAATGTCCAAACAATTGAGCACGAATAGCAACCCGTTTTTAATACCAAAGCCCATGCCGGACGGATTACGGCCGCTATCAATCATGGACCGATTATTTAACAAGCTGGACGGCAATTATCCGCACAAATGGCGCTCAGCATTTACCAGCGAGCAAGCAATACAGAATTGGCGCGAGAGCTGGGCGGAGGCGTTTATTGAGGAGGCATTAACGCCGCATGAGATTAAGGCCGGGATTGTTGCGTGCCGTAAAATTTACGATTGGCCGCCAAGTTTAACCGAGTTTATACGCGCATGCAGGCCAACGTTAAGCCATGAGCAAGCGCATGCCGAGGCCGTTAAACAAATGCGGTTAAGGGAGGAGGGCCAGGACCATTGGAGCTCGCCAGCAATCTATTGGGCCGCGGTTAAAATCGGCGCCTTTGATTTGTTTAACGTGCCGTATGCGGTGATAAAACAACGCTGGCAACGCGCGCTTGACGAAGCAATGGCCAGGACCGACTTGCCGGAAATTCCACCCAGGTTGGCCGCGTTACCACCGCCAGGCCGGACCACGACAACAATTGAGCAAGGACGCAAACGCATGGAGGAAATCATGGCGCGTTTTTGCACGGCTAAAGTTATCCATAAACGGATAGAGGAGGCGTTATCATGAAGCGAGCAGAAATCACAGCAGAAAAAAACAGCCTGAGAAATGAAATTAACACAATAAGGGCGGTTATCAACGAGCAATTATTTACCAAAAAAGAAATTCCGCAAAAGGTTGTAAATGGAAGTTTGGCGGACGTTTTGAAATTTAAGAAAAATGCAGAAAAGGCCGGCGCAATTTACCACATACAAAACGAGCCAGGCAAAACATTATCGTTGACTGAGTTAAAAAAAGTAAGAGCTAAATTAAACACTATAGCGAATGGGCTTGGCGTTTTATGAATAAGGCTAAGCATAAGCCGCCAGTTTTAACCGTTGCTCAAATGGCCGATTACATAGCGGCCAGCCGTTACAAGGAATATCGCGGCCGATGTTTGGAGCATATCAGGGTAATACATGGCGACCAGTACGCCGACGACGTGAAAAAATTAGTTATCGCAATTTTCAACAAAAGGAAAAATAACAATGGAAAATAAAATTAATTGTAGTGCCGCAACAGTTTCACTATTAGCGAAACGCCGCGAGGAATTTAGACCAGGCTTTACAACCTGGGTAATTGAAAACTGGCGCCTTTACGTGGCATTTGAAAATGAGGCCATGCAAATTATCAAAACTGGACGCAGACATTACAGCGCCAGGACAATTGGCGAGTATTTGCGCCACCATACCGCGACCCGTGAAGTTACCGGCCAATACAAATTAAACGACCACACAATCCCGGACATGGCCCGCTTGTTTGCACTCCGAAACCCGCAACATGCCGGACTGTTTGAGTTTAGAGGCTCCCCAAACCGTCCACGGCCTTGCCACGCGCAGAGTTATCCAAATATGGATAATGGGGTGGCCGCATGATTACCATAGTTATACCAGGCGAGGCCCGCGGAAAAGGCCGGCCACGCTTCGCACGTCGCGGCAAGTTCGTGCAAACCTACACCGACGACAAAACGGCCAGTTATGAAAATTTGGTTGCCCTGGCCGGCAACAAGGCCATGAAAGGCGCGCCGCCCACAACATGCGCGTTGCGCGTTGGCATAACGATTTTTACAGCGCCACCCGCAAGTTGGTCCAAAAAGAAAACCGCCCAGGCATTAGCGGGTGAAATCTACCCAACCAGCAAGCCCGACCTGGACAACGTGGCCAAGTGCATGCTGGACGCGCTTAACGGCATTGCCTGGAAAGACGACAAACAAGTGGTTTTCTTACAGGCAATCAAACGCTACGCAAACAAGGCGGAGGCGATTTTGAAGTTTGAGCCAATGATTAGAGCCGACGAGTGGGCGGAGGGCGACCAATGACCGCATACCCCGCTCAATTCTACCGCGACCCGGCCGACCTGGTGGACGCAATCCGCCGCCAGCAATGCGACGGGTGCAAAAGCGAAAGCATTTTATTTTTTAACAACAAAAAAGTGAGAGGGTGCGACCGTGGCAATAAACACAGCGACAACGGCGGCGCCCGTTGTAACCATTTCAAACGCAAAGGGGTTGTAAATGCTGACTAACACAATGATTATTTGGATTGCTTTTTTTGCTGGGATTTATGCCGGAGTTTTAATTTTCTCAATAGCGCTTATTGCTACGCACCGCCTCCCGGAAATACAACCGACGATTGACGAGGAGGAATAAATGGATAATCCGATTTTTCAAAATACCACCCAGGCCGTGCATTTCAGTTTTCTAATGGAAGCGCTGGAACCAGGCGCCGAGAGCGCAATGGGCAAGATTATCCGACGCAGACTTGAGGAGCTGGGCCTGGCCACCGGCGACCGTAGCGAAAGCACGATTGACTTTGGAGGATTAACGGCCCTGGAAGTGCGCGGACAAGCCGCCATGATACGCGGCGCAATCAACCACCATTTGCCTGGGCCGGAGGGCTGGGCAATCAAATCCAAGTACGGGCTGACTAAAACCATAGAAAAAAGCAACCGTCCGCGGGTGCATGTGTTTAGTGCTGAGCGCATAGACGCCATGCGCAGGCTTTCCAGGCTCATAGCGCCGCGATTTTCAAGCGTCCCTAGCAATGCCATTATTTGGCTCATTGCAAAGGCACACGGCGAAATTGCGCCAGTGCGGCCGACGTTTAGGGATATAGAGGAGCAGGCCGGCGGCAGTAAAAGCGAATTATGCCGAGTTTATCCACAAATCAAACTCACATTAAACGCCCTGGAAAACCGCGGGATTGACCAATTGACGCCATTATTTCAACAGGAGGGGATTGTGCCAAATCCGTAAATGAATAAATATTTATAATATTATCCATTTATGCATTGACAGCCTGGGACAAGTAAAGTAAATTATTTCTACTCTTGCAATTAGTGCGACTTAAACCTTTCGAGGGTTATTAAAATGAAATAAATTTTCATAAATTCCAAAGCGTTGCCACGGCAATGCTGGCTAATTCAGACGACAAAAAGCCCGCTTAATTGTGGGCTTTTTTATTTATACGCATGGCAATTGCAACGCATGACGAACACCGGCACAGGCCGGCAAATGAGTTGGTTAACAGTAATTGCCAGCCGCATAAGTATTAAGACCCGGCGCCGCTTAACTGCTATCACAGAGGAAAGCGCCGGGCGCCATTTGGGCACCGCTCCGGCTATCCATGCCGGGCCTCCCTTTGCTCCTAAGCAACGCGGTGCCCTCCCTTGCATTTGTTGATGATGCTACCCCACTGACATGGGGCTCCTCCTGCCCTGGCTTCGGCCAGGGGTTTTTTTAAGGCTTGATATGACGACCGTAAAAAAGCCGTCCAATGACGGCGATAAAAAACTAACACCAAAACAAATGCTTTTCGTAAAAGAGTATTTGGTTGATTTGAACGCAACGCAAGCGGCTATCCGTGCTGGTTATGAATTAAAGCGCTTTGGTACTGGTTATTACGTTTACCTTTTAATAAATCCATTTACTAAAAAAATAATTTACATTGGAAAAGGCAAAGGCAGACGTTTGCTTAAACACAGAGCCGAGGTAAATAGAGGCGTTGTAAACAATTTAAATAAATTTTCAGAAATTTACGAGATTGAACAGCTTGGAAATAAAGTAATTGAAAAAGTTTTAGTTGACGAACTTAGCGAAAGCGATGCTTTTGCATTGGAAAAATATTTAATAAATAGCTTTAAGCAAACTGGCATAACAAATATAGCCAATGGCATAGAGCAAACAGCGGACAAAATTAAATTTAAAGCGAGGTTGTTGCTTGATAAATTAAAGCCTTTTGATGCGTGGGTTTGCGAAATTGATAAAGAGAGTTTAAGCCTAGTAAATAGAGTTTTTGGAAATGCTGAGTTTTTTTATAACTACATTAAAAGAAACCTCACAACGATTGCGAGGTGATAAATGAATTTAACTGAAAAACAAGAAAACTTTTGCATTGCGTATATTGAAACTGGAAATGCTAGTGAGGCTTATCGCAGAGCGTACAACGTCGATAAAATGAAAGATGCCTCCGTAAATCGTAAGGCTAAAGAGGTTTTAGACAACGGCAAGATTACGGCAAGGCTTGAACAGTTACGCAAGCCGATTATTGAGCGCCACAAAATCACAGTTGACGACTTAATCAGAGAGTTAGACGAAAACAGGCTTGCGGCGCTTAGTGCTGAAACAGTACAAGCGGCGGCGGCCACCGCGGCGACTATGGCCAAAGCCAAGTTATTAGGCTTTGACAAGCAGATTGTTGAGCTAACTGGGAGCAATGGCGGACCGATACAAACGGCCACCCACAACATGACACCGGAGCAATACAAGGCGACGCTCAACGCGGCACTTGATAAGGTTTAGACATGAACGAATTAACGAGCCAGGAGCGCGCGGTTATCCT
>Ga0208392_1000141_pt1 | contig 18268 bp, 13 predicted proteins | sample LakWasMeta3_LOW4_2_FD_183855 | JGI IMG/M metagenome (GOLD analysis project Ga0208392, IMG submission 183855) | Freshwater sediment methanotrophic microbial communities from Lake Washington under simulated oxygen tension - Sediment Metagenome... | ecosystem: Environmental > Aquatic > Freshwater >... | reverse complement strand
AGCGATGACTGGTAGCGATTCTGGCCCACTTTATAGTTCTTAGCAGTCATTTATTCTTTTTATATCAATGGGATAATGGGTAATATTATATCATTGATGATGGGCTCGAATTCTTTCACAGTCTCGTTGGCGATTCGTTTTTATGAGCAACAGGAGTCAAAGCATTTAAGCTCATCACAAACCAGTGACGACAAAACCATCAAGGAGTTCTCGGCGCTCGGCGTTGATGCCAATGCAGCTAAAACAATCTTGGAAGGCATGGGCCGTCAATTGCGTAGCGCCGCCCCATTGATAAAACTTTCGGCGCAAATTTATAGAGACTACCCAGCATTAAGAGATAGCCAATTGACGCATTTTTTATTAGAAAGAGAAGATGGCGAACGATCATTAAAAATCGCTGCCGGAATCTTCCCCGACTGGATATTGCATTGCCATCAAGCCATTAACGGAGCAACCGCGTTGGCGGCAGACTACCTGTTTGACCGTACTGATTTTTTTGAGCCTTACAAACAATGCGGCTTTGAAGAACTGTGTACCGGCCTGGTGGGTGATGTTACCGGCAGTAAAGCCGATGCAACCGATAGCGAACTGGTCACTGCCTGGCTCAATCGCCTTAATTTAACAGACCGCTTTGAATGGATAACCCCTTGAATATGCAAATCCCCAATATAGCCGTTATCAAAATTGCTGATTACGATCTATCGGGCTTACCAGAAGCCTACCAAAACCCTAATGCAGAGGGCTTTGAAGACGTTCTAAAAAAACACATATCAGAAGAATACAGCGCCGATGGTCAATTTACCAAAGTAAGCATTGAACAAGATACCCTGATCATTGCCGAAGACCTGGAAGCTAAAGCCAAGTCTGACGAAGGCCTGGATGTCTTACAGCGCGGTATTTATCCAACAGGTAAAGCCATTTTTGAAGAGCTGTACGCACAATACCCGACTAACCCGATTGTGCTCTATAACCTGGGCATGGTTTACAGCGACGAGGGCAATCTGGTCAAAGCTATCGCGTTGCTGACCGACTTAACCCGAATCAAGCCTGACTATGTGCATGGTTGGGTTGCGCTTGCTGTTGCCTATATGCGTAATGAGCAGATCAATGAAGCCAATCAAGCCGCACAGGCTGCGGTTAAACTTGCCCCCAGTGATCCTTATGCACTCAGAACGGCAGGCTATATTGCCTCAAAATTGAGCGAAGACAGCGCTTCTGCGCTGCTTGAAAACGCCGTCAGAGCGGCCCCCAAAGATCCTATTGCCTTACTAGCGCTGGCAGAAAACCTGTTGGCTACTCATGACGATGAAGCTATCAAAAAAAGAGTGTCGGCATTATTGTCACAAGTCATTGCTGCCGCCCCTGGCTCAAAACATGCCGAGCGCGCAGAAGAAATCTCACGGGAATTCGCCCATGAGAAATTTCGTCAAAACAGCGGCCTTAACCAAGATGCGGTTAACTACTGTCTAAAAGCCTTGGAAAAACTTAAAGGCATGTCCCCGCAAGAAATTAAAGGTGTCGCACTTGAAACCACAACGCTTGGGCAAAGCGGACTGGATGTGAATAATCCGGATAAAACCTATCAGCTAAGATCGATTCCCGGAAGTTACACGGGGCTTAATGTGGTTTGCATCATGTATGCCGCATTGCAACAAGTGGCACCCGGTCAAGACGTTGGCTTTGATATTAAAGCGGAATATGAGGAAGCTTTGAAATTGCTTAATCAAAAATCCTGAGGGTGTCGGTCCATTTAGAGATCAAAGAAAAGTGGATGGCCTAAATATTAAAGTATAAGCCTATGATCAGGCATTGCAGCCGCGGATCTTGGCGAATTGATTGAGCGAAAAGCGAAAGTTAACACATGAAGATTGTTTGGATCTAACCCGCCATACTTGATTTACGCGTTTCGAATGCTGCTGACGTGGGCTTTGAAAACTGACAACTAATAATGACAAATCTAAACTTTCACCACCATGCTTAAACTCGAAGATATTAAAAAGGACGCACAAATTCGTGGTCTTGAAGGCGACAAGATTGTCAGAATCATCCTTGCTGAACCCGTAGGCAGCGAATCGATTAACGTTTTTTATGTTGATCAGGAAGGCAAGCCAGGTACTCAATCGCTATATCGTATTGATGAATTACGTTTGGAGTTAGCCAAGGCAGGTCGGCCTTGGGGTTTTGATGCACCTGGACAGGAATTCAAATTGGGCTTGGAAGCCTACCGTATCAACCTTGCCCATTTGTTTGATCCGATGATGGCTGTTCACACCTCTAATGTCGATCCGTTGCCGCATCAAATCTCTGCTGTTTACGAATCGATGTTACCCAAGCAACCATTGCGCTTTGTTTTGGCTGACGATCCAGGGGCCGGTAAAACCATTATGGCAGGCCTGTATATTCGCGAAATGATCATGCGGGCGGATGCCAAACGCATTCTGATCGTTTCTCCAGGCTCTTTAACTGAACAATGGCAGGATGAATTGCTGGAAAAGTTCGGTCTCACTTTTGAGATTCTAAGCCGAGAAAAACAAGAACAATGCCCCTCCGGCAACTACTTTGAAGCGCAAAACCAGCTGATAGCCAGACTTGATCAACTATCGCGCAACGAAGACTTTCAAGAAAAATTGCAGCATACCGACTGGGATTTAATCATCGTTGATGAAGCGCACAAGATGTCGGCGCATTATTTTGGCAGCAAGGTGAATGAAACCGGTCGCTTTAAGCTCGGCAAAATGCTCGGCTCTATTACTCGCCACTATTTACTGATGACTGCCACGCCACATAATGGCAAAGAAGAAGATTTTCAACTGTTTCTTTCCCTGCTGGATGGTGACCGTTTTTATGGCAAATTCCGCGAAGGTGTCCATAAAGTCGATATAAGCGACATGATGCGGCGCATGGTCAAAGAAGACTTACTTAAGTTTGATGGCACGCCACTATTTCCAGAACGTAGAGCCTACACAGCCAACTACGAATTATCCCCACTAGAAGCCGCCCTTTATTCGGAAGTCACCGATTACGTCCGTAATGAAATGAATCGGGCCGACAACCTGGATGGCAAACGTAAAGGCACGGTTGGTTTTGCGTTAACTCAATTACAACGCCGATTGGCTTCCAGTCCGGAAGCAATCTATCAATCTATAAAGCGCAGGCGTAAACGTCTGGAAAACCGACTTGAAGAAGAAAAGTTGGTGCAGCGTGGCCACAAAGTTGCTGAAACACTTGGTAAGTACAACCTCAAAGATGTACCCAAAAACATCGACGAAGCTGAAGATGAAATGTTGGCGGGCGAATATGAAGACTGGGTTGAAGATGTGGTCGATCAAGCCACTGCGGCACAAACAATTGATGAGCTTCATGCTGAAATCCTTATCCTTAAAGACTTGGAAGCCAAAGCCTGCAATGTCGTTCAATCTGGCAACGATAAAAAATGGGAAGAATTATCAACCTTGTTGCAAGATACCCCGGAAATGTTTACGCCGGCAGGCAGTCGTCGCAAACTGATTATCTTTACTGAACACCGAGACACACTTAAATACCTGTTAGACAGAATTACCGGATTATTGGGCAACCAGGAAGCTGTGGTTACCATTCATGGCGGAACCAACCGCGATGAGCGCCGCAAAAATCAGGAAGAATTTCGCAATAATCCAGACATTACCGTGCTTCTGGCCACCGATGCGGCAGGCGAAGGGGTTAACCTACAGAATGCTAATTTGATGGTTAACTATGACTTGCCATGGAACCCTAACCGACTGGAACAACGCTTCGGGCGTATTCACAGGATAGGTCAAACTGAAGTCTGCCATCTCTGGAATATTGTTGCCAACGAAACCAGAGAAGGTGCTGTTTTTCAAAAATTATTGGAAAAGTTAGAAATAGAGCGTGCCGCCTTGGGAGGTCGTGTCTTCGATATTCTTGGTGAAGCCTTTGATAACGTATCCCTCAAAGACTTATTAATAGATGCGATTCGTTACGGCGAGCGTTCCGATGTCAAAGCCAGGCTTGATCAAGTGATTGAAGGAGCACTGGATACCGACCATCTAAAAGCAATTCTTAAGCGAAATGCCTTGGTGGAAGAACACATGGGGCTTGAACAGCTCTATGCCGTCAAAGAAGACATGGAAAAAGCCGAAGCCCGCAAATTACAACCGTATTTTATCCGCGCATTTTTTACCGAAGCCTTCAAAACCCTGGGTGGCGAAATGCGCAGCCGTGAACCTGGCCGCTATGAAATTACCCACGTTCCCGCAAGCATTAGAGAACGAGACCGTGTTATCGGTGAAACCCGCACGCCTGTTCTCAAAAAGTATGAACGCATCTGTTTTGAAAAGCAGGTCGTCAGACAACACAACAAACCAATGGCGGATTTGATCCATCCTGGTCATCCGTTAATGCAAGCTATCACTGATTTGCAACTGGAAGCCCATCGCAGCAAACTTAAACAAGGTGCCGTGTTAGTTGATCCCAATGACGATGGACTGGAACCGAAAGTGTTATTCATGATTGACCACAGCGTTCGCCAGTCTAGTGATGACAGTCATGTTTCAAGGCGATTGCAATTTGTCGAGATTGATCAACAAGGCAATGCCAGCCATGCCGGTTGGGCGCCGCATCTGGATTTACTGCCCATCGATAGCTCTGATCAACAATTAATTACCGACATCCTCGCCGCTCCTTGGCTAAACAATAACCTGGATAGCTTGGCTCTCACTCATGCCAGTCAAGAATTAGTGCCGGCACATTACCAGGAAGTCAAAACCCGTAGGGAACGACAAGCTGACAAAATACTCGCCGCAGTCAATGAGCGATTGGTGAAGGAAATCAACTATTGGGCAGATCGCTACATTAAACTCAGTGACGATGTCGCTGCAGGTAAACAACCACGCTTACAACCCGATAACGCCAAACGCCGGGTGGAAGAACTTACTGCTCGCCTCGAACAACGCAAAAAAGAACTGGGAGGCATGGCCAACGTGGTCTCCAGTCAACCAGTTGTTATTGGTGGTGCCTTGGTGATTCCACAAGGTTTATTAGCACAACGTAAAGGTGAAACGCTCTTCACAGTTGATGCCGAGGCCCGTAGTCGCATAGAGCAAATTGCTATGCAAGCCGTTATCGCTGCTGAAATCCGATTGGGCCACAGTGTTAAAGATGTTTCCAAAGAGAAATGTGGCTGGGACATCACCTCCACGCCACCTTCAAGCAATGGCAAATTGGCTACTGCACGGCATATTGAAGTCAAAGGCCGCGCTCAAGGGCAAACAACTATCACTGTTAGCCGTAACGAAATTATTTACGGCCTGAATCAAACTGAACAATTCATACTCGCCATTGTTGTCGTGGATGGGGATAGCCATCAAGGCCCGTATTACCTAAAAAATCCCTTCAACCAAGAACCCGATTTTGGCGTCGCCAGCATTAACTATGATTTGGAAGAGTTACTTTCCAAAGCCGAACGCCTATAATGCACATAAATTATGTACATAAAGGGGAGTGGATATGAACTCAGTTAATGTCACCGAATTACGCCAGCATTTACCCGATTACCTTAAGCAAGTGCAACAAGGGGAAGAAATTGCAATCACGCTACATGGCAAAACCATTGCCCGCATCGTGCCTGATCGTAAAGAAAGCGCACGGGATGCTGCGTTAAAACGTCTGGAAAAACTGCGAGGCACAGTTATCGTTGGCGATATTTTCGCTCCATTAGATGAGGAATGGACTGGCGATGCTGACAATTTGTGATACCAACATCCTGTTGTTTTGGGCAGATCGTCGGGATCGCTTAACGGTTGCTGCACAGCAAGCACTGGAAAGTGGGCGAGCCGAAGGCAATCTAGCCTGCTCTGGAATTAGTTTTTGGGAAATTGCCATGCTGTTTCGCAAAAGTCGGCTAGTGCTACCGACACAACACACACCAACCTCCTACATGGAGGACATCGTGGAGTCGCTTGGCCTAAACATTCTGCCACTTACACCGGCCATTGCCGCACTAGCAGAAAGTGGCATCATCGCACATGGTGATCCTGGGGATAGATTGATTGCCGCTACAGCCATTGCCCATCAAGCTCCACTTATCACAGCTGACGAAAAACTACGGGCAACGCCCGGTCTGCAATGTATTTGGTAAAAGGATAGCCGTGTTGATGGATGGGCAGTGCAAACTATGTGCAACCGTTGGGCCTTTGGTAAAACGGTCACATGTAATTCCCTCGTGGATGTACGCCTATGGCCCAATGCGCTTGTTATCGTCTCACTCAGGTGAATATGAACAGCGCTCACCTATGGGAATTTATGGCGAATTTGTTTGCTCAAGCTGTGAAGATAAATTTCAAAAATGGGACGATTACGCAGCAAAAGTATTAAGAGGCGAGTCGACTATAAATACTATTGAAACCTCGTCTAGCAGGATTCGAGTATATGACTTTGGGCACTACAATTACCTAGAATTGAAATTATTCTTCCTATCTGTTTTATGGCGAACTCATGCATGTGAGCATCGTTTTTTCAATCAAATAGAGCTGGGTAATTTTGCAGAGACTCTTGCCGCCTGCTTGTTGAATAAAGATAAAAATCTAATTGCCTCAGTAGATGTTTTGGTTACTTACTCCCACCATTTGATAGCGTTTGGTGTTTTAGAGCCACGCTTCGTTTCATTAGGTGATGTGAGCTATTGGCAGCTTTATATGCCGCACTATCAAGCACTCATTAAAGTAGATGACAAGCCTGGTGATACAACACTGAGCCCCATAATACTCACAGAAGGCAAACCTTTATACATGCTAGAAAAAAACTTCGATGAATTTGGTGAAGCGGAGCATTTCTACAATATAGCCTTAACAAACAAGAGAAAGAAAAATTGGCCGATCTAATAAAAACACCTAAAAAACTCATTGAAGTGGCTTTGCCATTGGATGATATTAACATTGCTTGTGCGCGTGAAAAATCGATTCGTCACGGTCATCCATCGACATTGCATTTATGGTGGGCACGTCGACCATTGGCAGCGGCACGGGCGGTAATATTTGCGCAGATGGTGAATGATCCAGGTTATGAGCGCAGCCTGGGGCGTGGTGTTAATAAAAAGGACGCACAGATTGAACGCGAGCGGTTGTTTGAAATTATCCGCAAACTGGTGTTATGGGAAAACACCAACAACGAAGAAGTGCTCGGCCAAGCAAGAGAAGAAATCTGGAAAAGTTGGCGGGAAACTTGTGCGCTAAACAAAAGCCATCCCGATGCCGCGACACTGTTTAATCCTGAAAAATTGCCTGCGTTTCATGATCCCTTTGCCGGTGGTGGTGCGATACCGTTAGAAGCCCAACGCTTAGGTCTGGAAAGCTACGCGTCAGATTTAAACCCAGTGGCTGTGTTGATCAATAAGGCGATGATTGAAATTCCACCCAAGTTTGCTGGCCGTCCGCCTATTGGCCCATTGCCACCTGCAACCAACAAAAAAACCGCTACCCGTGATGCCTTTGAAGACTGGAGCGGAGCCAAAGGCTTGGCAGAAGATGTTCGGCGCTATGGTTATTGGATGCGCGAAGAAGCTTTTAAGCGAATCGGGCATCTTTACCCGCATGTGGATTTGGATACTGGTAAACCAGTTTTTCCGGCAATTTCAGTGGGCAACACTGCTACTGTGATCGCTTGGATTTGGGTTCGTACCGTCAAAAGCCCCAATCCGGCGTTTTCACATGTCGATGTGCCGTTGGCATCCACTTTTATCTTGTCCAGCAAGGCGGGTAAGGAAGCCTATGTACAACCGGTGATTGAAGGTGGTAGTTATTATTTTAATGTGCATACTGGTAAGCCTCCGGTGAGTGCAAAGAACGGCACCAAGCTAGCTCGTGGTGCTAATTTCCGATGCTTGCTTTCAGATACGCCTATTCAACCAAGCTACATCAAGGCTGAAGGCATTGCAGGGCGCATCGGACAAAAACTGATGGCGGTTATAGCCGAAGGCTCAAGAGCCCGTTCTTATTTAACGCCCACGCAAGAAATGGAAGCAGTCGCTGCACAAGCTAAACCAGAATGGCGACCAGAAACTAATCTGCCAGATGATCCGCGTAACTTTTGGACGCTAAGTTACGGTTTGACCAAATTCGGCGATCTTTTTACCCCCCGTCAATTGGTTGCACTAACCACATTTTCTGATTTGGTCCAGGAAGCGAGAGTCAAAGTAAAAGCCAATGCGTTGCTTGCAGGTATGATTGATGACGACAAAGGACTAGACGAAGGCGGTGCAGGAGCAGCTGCTTATGCGGATGCTGTGGCGGTTTATCTGGCTTTCTTGATCAACCAAGTTGCTAATCACTCATCTTCAATTTGTGGATGGAATTCTGCGAATACTCAAATGCGAAGTGTTTTTGCTCGGCAAGCTATTCCTATGGTTTGGGATTACGCAGAAAGTAATATTTTTTGTGATTCATCGGGAAGTTTTAATAATCTCTTTGAAAGACAAATAAAAGGTTTTTGTGCGCTTGGAAATCAACCGCCTGGATTAGCTGTTCAATCTGATGCGTCAACGCAGGAGATTTCTGCAGCAAAAGTTGTTTCCACAGATCCACCTTATTACGACAATATTGGCTACGCTGATCTCTCCGATTTCTTTTATGTCTGGTTGCGTCGTGCGTTACGTCCAATATATCCCGCACTGTTTACCACCATGGCTGTTCCCAAGGCCGAAGAGTTGGTAGCCACACCTTATCGTCACGGTAGCAAGGACAAAGCCGAAAGATTCTTTCTGAATGGCATGACCGAAGCCATGCACCGCTTGGCTGAGCAAGCCCATCCTGCGTTTCCAACGACAATCTATTACGCCTTCAAACAGTCCGATACCACAGATGTTGGCACCGGTAACACCGGCTGGGAAACTTTTCTAGAAGCTGTCATTAAAGCTGGGTTCGCAATCAATGGAACTTGGCCAGTACGTACTGAAAAGGAAGGCCGTGTAATTGGTAACGGAACTAACGCACTTGCTTCCAGCATCGTTCTCGTATGTCGTCAACGCGATAACGAGTCCTCCACCATTTCTCGTCGTGAATTCCTTCGTGAGTTAAAACAAGAGCTTGCCGAAGCCGTAGAAGTGATGATCGGCGGTGCTATAGGAATTTCACCAGTCGCTCCGGTTGATTTGGCGCAGGCCGTAATCGGCCCAGGCATGGCGATTTTCTCCAAATATACCGCTGTGCTGGAAGCCGATGGCAGTCCGATGACTGTGCATGATGCCTTGGTATTGATAAATCGTACCATCACCGAAGGCGGTGACGACTTTGATGCCGACACCCAGTTTGCTTTAAGCTGGTTTGACGAACAAGGCTGGAGTGAAGGCGAGTTTGGTAAGGCTGATGTACTGGCACGTGCTAAAGGAACGAGCGTTGCAGGTGTCGCCGATGCCGGTGTTCTTGAAACAGGCGCTGGCAAAGTTCGCTTATTGAAATGGGCACAATATCCTGACGATTGGTCGCCGGAACACGACAACCGCACCCCAGTTTGGGAAGCTTTGCATCAGTTAATCCGAGTATTGAATCAACACGGTGAATCGGCAGCAGGTAATTTAATCGCCAGAATGCCGGAACGCAGCGAAGCCATCCGCCAGTTGGCGTATCGCTTATACACACTTTGTGAACGTAAAGGCTGGGCAGAAGATGCCAGAGCCTATAACGAGCTGATTGGTGCCTGGCATGCAATTCTGGCCGCATCGCTTGAAGTTGGTCATATAGGCGTACAACTGGGCACAGAGCAGTTTGAAGGGTAAGCGATGATTAACTGGGTTTCTAAAAGGGCTTCATATTCAATGAACAACACAATATTTTCTTAAGAGAGCGGAGTCTCATTCATGAGTTTAAAGCCTTGGCGTGAAATCGCTAAACCCCATAAGGACGTTCTGGAAGGTACGTTTAAACAATCCGAGTTTGCTGCTGATATTAGTTTAGTCGCTTCTGGTAAGGCCACAGATGAATACCAGGATGCCGAGAAGTTCTTTGCTAGAACTTTTATCACTGAAGGTATGCGTTTGTTGCTGACTTCGGTAGTGCAACGTTTAAGCGGTCAAGGTGGCGATCCTGTCATTCAGTTACAAACAGCTTTTGGTGGTGGTAAAACCCATACCATGTTGACTGTGTTTCATTTGGCGACACGTAAAGTAGATACCCGGCAATTGACAGGTATTCCGCCAATTCTGGATGCTGCGGGGATTGCTGAATTGCCTTATGCTCGGGTTGCTGTGTTGGATGGTATTAAATTATCACCCAGTCAGGCATCGCAGCATGATGATGTGCAGGTTAATACCTTGTGGGGTGAATTGGCTTGGCAGTTGGCAGATCGGGCCGGTTATGAGTTAGTGCAACTATCAGATAAAGACGGTACCTCACCGGGCAAAGAAGTATTGATCAATCTATTAAATTTGGCGGCACCTTGCGTCATTTTGATTGATGAGTTGGTGGCGTTTATTCGCCAGTTTGAGCCTGGACATCAATATCTGGCGGGGACATTTGATAGCAATATCTCGTTTATTCAGGCTTTAACTGAAGCTTTAAAAGCCGTGCCTAATGCTTTGTTATTGGCGTCATTACCGGAATCGGATTTGGAAGTGGGCGGTACTAATGGACAAAGAACGCTCAATTCACTGGAAAAATACTTTGCACGAGTGGAATCGGTTTGGAAGCCGGTAGCGACAGAGGAAGCGTTTGAAATTGTGCGCAGACGGTTGTTTGATAGCGTTGGTGATACTGCTGAACTGGATGCTGTGTGCCAGGAATTTGCCAAGCTCTATCGTCAAGGGGGGAATAAGTTTCCGCCTGAAACCCAAAATCACCACTATGAAGAACGGTTACGGCAATCGTACCCGATTCATCCTGAAATTTTTGATCGGCTCTATGAAGACTGGTCGACACTGGATAAATTCCAGCGCACACGGGGTGTATTGCAGTATATGGCGATTGTGATTCATCGCTTGTGGAATTCGGACAACCGCGATGCCTTGATTATGCCTGGTTCAATTCCTTTAGATGATAGCAATGTGCGCAACAAAAGCATTCATTACCTGCCGCAAGGTTGGGAGCCGATTATTGAGAAGGAAATTGACGGTACCCGTTCCGAACCTTTTGACATTGACGGCAAAGATACCCGCTTTGGCAGCGTACAAGCGGCAAGGCGTGCGACACGAACGATTTTCTTGGGTAGCGCACCTTCGACTTCAGAACAGATGGTACGTGGAGTTAAGATTGATCATGTGTTGCTGGGCAGTGTACAGCCTGGGCAAACCATCGCTGTATTTGAGGATGTGTTAAAGCGGTTGCGAGATCGTTTGCATTATTTGTATGCGGAAGAAGACCGCTTTTGGTTTGATACTAAACCGAATTTACGCAGGGAAATGGAGAGCCGCAAGCAAAAGATCAGCGACAAGGACCAAGTGCAACCGCTTTTGAAAGACTATGTGCGGCGAGTGTTCGGTAATAATCATAGCTTTGCGGGCATTCATGTCTTTACGCCTTCGGTGGATGTGCCGGATGATTATGGCGTGGGCCCACGTTTGGTGGTGCTGCCGGTCAATCAAGCATGCTACAGCAAAGATGCCAACAACCAGGCCTTTGCTGAAGCTGAAAAAATTTTACGGTTCCGTGGTGATCAGCCCAGGCAAAAACAAAACCGGCTGATCTTTTTGGCCGCTGATTTTGATGTGGCTAATCGGTTAAGGGAGCAGGCTAAAACTTTTTTAGCCTGGCAATCGATCGTTTCTGACATTAATAACGAAAAGCTCAATCTTGATCTATTTCAGGTCAAACAAGCCAAAAAGCATAAAGATGCCACTGAACAATCATTGCAGCAAATGATACGGGAAACCTACAAATGGTTAATTTGCCCGACCGAAGATTTTATTGGCGGTAAACCCCAATTAAATTGGGAAGTGGTCACTGTTTCAACTACAGCTCAAAATTTGATTCAAGAAATTGAAAACCGATTGAAGGAAGAGGAATGGCTGATTTTTGAATGGTCGCCGATTCACCTGATGAACTTATTGCAACGTTGGTATTTTAAGGATGGCAACACTGAAATCAGTGCCTTAAAGGTATGGCAAGACTGCTGCCATTATCTGTATTTACCGCGATTGATTAGAGACGATGTGTTCAAAAATGCCATCAACTTAGGTCTGCATTCAGAAGATTATTTTGGCTTTGCCAGTGGTAAAAGTGGCGATAAATATCTGGGTTTTATTTTTGGTGACAGTGCCAACATCATCCTGGATGAATCGTCATTGCTGATTGCGCTTGATTCTGCGGTTGCTTATAAGGACAGCTTGAAACCAATTAATCCTGATCCTACTCCAGGGGATGGTGATAAGGATAATGACGATAAAAAACCACTTATCATTGATCCGATCATAATTGATCCCAAACCACTAGTAACTGGCACGGTCAAAAAGCACTTCTATGCCACGATAAACCTTGATCCGGTAAAAGCAAAAATGGATTTCGCAACCATTGTCGATGAAGTCATCGAGCAATTCACTGTTAAGTATGGAGTGGACGTGAAAATTTCAGTGGAAATTCAAGCAACTTCAAACAGAGATGGTTTTGACGAGGCCATGCAGCGGGCAGTTAAGGAGAATTGTAGGGTATTGAAGTTTGGTAATTCGGAGTTTGAAGGGGAGTAGGGTAAATGGGTTGCTATTCTAATCACTTGTTAAGTGTTATTTCGTTTACGTAATGGGAGTTTGTAATATGGATTTTTTATATAAACCTACAGCATGATAGATTTGATAGATAAATCAGCAGCAATTGAGCATCTCCTTAATGTCATTGAAGAAGATAGACTTGTTGTGCTTTGTGGTGCGGGCTTATCAATGGCCCCTCCAAGTAATTTGTCTTCTGCTAATGCAATAGCGCTTGAAGTAAAAAATAAGTGCATCTCATCAGGAGATACTGTGCCTGATAATCTTGAGTCCCAAGCAGATTACTTCATACAGAACGGAAGATTCGCTACATATTTTTTAGGAAGATTAATTTCTGAGGACTGCTTTGCTACAAAACCTAATAATGGCCATGAAGCAATAGCAGATTTTTTATTAAGTAGGGCTGTCGCGGCAGCAGTTTCAACAAATGTTGATTTTTTGATTGAAGCTGCAGGGCAGGGTCTATTTGGTCAAATTAATGGGTTTCTCGATGGTGCGGAGGCGGCTAATTGTCCCAATGATCGCAGCCCATTGTTAAAAATTCATGGTTGTTGGATAAAAGATCGTAATAACACAGTGTGGACAGCCAAGCAGTTAGATTCTGATCCTATTAAAACTAAGATTGAACACAGTGCCAATTGGCTTAATTTGAATTTGCGAAATAAAGAACTGCTTGTAGTTGGCTTCTGGTCGGATTGGAGCTATTTGAATTCAATTCTCAGTGTTGCTTTAGGTGCTATATCTCCATCATCTATTACGATAATTGACCCATCTGAAACTTCTGTGCTTGAACAAAAAGCACCTCAGTTATGTTCTATTGGAATCAATAATAATATTCCATTTAAGCATGTTCAAGGTAGTGGAGCCACTTTCTTAGATGAGTTAAGAAATTCATTCTCTCGGAAGTTTTTTAGAAAAGCCGTTAATCAAGGTCGGTCTTCCTTTATTTATGCAACAGACCAGCAATATGAAGAAAGTTGGTTGGATTTACCGATAGATACAGATTCACACTCTTTACACATGATAAGGCGTGATATAGAAGGTAGAGAGCCTAATGAACCTGCTAGGCTCCGTGAGCCAGAAAGCAATACTCTTGTTGGCCTTACCATCGCACAGCTCCAAGCTAAAGGAGCCGTATTGAATGGTGCTTATTGGCAACTTGGTGATAGAAAAGTAAGAGTCTTGCGATCTGCAAAACTGATTCATGACATTAAAAATATTTTTAGTAATGAGTCTTCTCCACTGGGGGCGGCAGACATCGTTATCTGTGTAGGTGCAGACGACAGGAATCAGCCATCAAACATCGCAAGGGAAGGAACTCAACCTAACGTTGTACGAGGCGGTCCAGCAGGTAAGTGGCTGACAATCCAGCAGGCTTGCGAGGAGTTGGAACTATGATTGCCAATTTATTAGAAGAAAGTAAAAGATTACTCAAAGAAGCAAATTTTGATGTTGTCACAAGCGAGACAAACCAGCAGCATCTTATTTTTGAAAGCACTACCTTGATTGGATTCGTCATTGCTTTTAATACCGTTTCGGATTTGTTGGTTGGATGGCAGGAGGTAGCAGATGGAATTTTTGAACAATATGCCCCGGCATTCCGTAAAGCAGGTCAGAAGGCTTGGAATGGCTATCTTGTTCTTGTCACAAGTGAATATGCTTCTAATGAACACTTTCATGCACTTCAAAATATTGAAGAAGACCTAACCCAAATTAGGAAAATTGCTCGATCAAATATACAGAGTGCAGATGATCTTAAAGCTGCTTTACTTCCAATTTTGCCCATATCTTACATTCCTAGCTTGCAGCCATTGGATATTAAGCAAGAAATTCGGAAAAGAGCTCAAGAGATCCCAACAAATGCATTAGAAGAATTTTTATCTGATGCAGAACTAGATAAAGTGGCCACACTATTGGAAGCTGACTAATGATGAATATTGCATACATCAGTTTGTGTGGATTTAGAGGGTACAAAAATGAAATTAGAATTGAATTAGCTTCTGGATTTAACATTATTTCAGGAAGAAATGGTGTAGGTAAAAGCACACTATGTGACGCAGTAGAATACGCACTCACTGGAAATCTAAATAAATATGGCGATAAAAAGTCGGCTGGAGAGTCTGTAGATCAATATATCTGGTGGAGAGGAAAGGAACCAGCTGAGGAGAATTATATAGAGGTAGCTTTCCGAGATTCGTCAGATAATTTACACGTTATTAGAAGAAGCAAGGGCGAAAAAGAAGAGCCAGCAATTCTCAATAAGTTAGCTGGCCTGATGTATGATGATTCGAATGCACCATCCCATCCTTTTATCCAATTGTGCAAATCCAGCATAATTAGAGATGAATTTATTTCAGCGCTAAGCCTTGACCTGGACGAAACAAAACGTTTCCAACTTCTTAGAGAGGCTCTTGGTTCTACTGATTCAGAACTAGAGACAACACGGGCAAGTGAGCTTAAGAAAATATGTGCTAACAGGATCAACGATGTCCAACGAAGGCATGAAGCGGCAAGAACTGCACTGAAGGAAGCGGTATTCAAAATAGAACAAATTCGCTCTAGGATGGTTGATGATTCTTCGATAAACAAGGCTGTGAAATCTTTGCAGGATGTTCTCTCTTCCAATATTCCTGTAGATGAGCTGCTTGTTAAAGCGCGAGAGTATGTAGGACAAAGAAAACTCTATATTGAGAATTTTGACTTATTCATTCGTGAATTGGAGTGTCTATTAGAAAATCGTTCCAAGCTTTCAGATCTAAAGGCTAAAGAGGCACCATTTAAGCAAGAATTAGAAGATGTTGAAAATCAAATTGAAGAGACAAACAACGCTTTATCAAGCCTAGTAGAACAAATGCGCATAGCCCAACCAGAAGAGTCTGTGAGAATTCTTTCAAATATAATTGCAGATGGAGAAAAACTAGGCTTACAAGACGGACATTGCCCTCTATGCAATGCAAATCATGATTACAATAGCTTTATTAGAGGAGTATCTGCAGTACGTTCACGATTGAATGATCTCAGTAGCCAAGTACAGAGTTTTTCAGCTCTACGTGTCGAACAAGAACAAAAACTTCTTATTTTTCGTGAAAGAAAAACACTTAAGAATCGGGAGTTTCAAGAACTTCAGCATCAAATTATGGTGCTAGTGAAATCGATGGAACGTTTGTCATCTCTTCGTATTCGGTTAGAACTTGATGAAAATATTCCCGCTGAAGAGGCGAAAAAAATACTTCTAGTAGAAAGGGAACGTCTTGAACAAGCAGAAGGCTCTTTGCGTATTCTGGATACCTTGTCGATGAATAGTTTACTTGAGAGTGCGACATTTGAACGAAATGAGGCCGATAAGAAAGTTACAGAATTAGAGACCGCTTTATCTAAAGCGAGAAAAGCCGATATGAGGGCTAAAGTTATTTATGATGCCTCGCGTCGTGCTGCAAACGAGGCACTTGATGATCGACTTGATTTAATAGGGCCATTATTGAGTGATTTTTATAGGCGTTTACGTCCCCATGCATCCTGGCGCGACATTGAATATAAAATTCGCGGTGACGTAAAGAGATTCCTAAGCCTTGAAGTTGGAGATGGCCTAAATCCTCAATTTATTTTCAGTAGTGGTCAAAGACGCGCTACAGGGTTGGCATTTTTACTCTCAATTTACCTTTCAACTTCATGGAGCAGGCTAAAAACGATAATTCTTGATGATCCTGTACAGCATATTGATGACTTTAGGGCGCTACACTTGGCCGAATTGCTGGCTGCATTACACATGAGTGGTCACCAAATCATCTGTGCTGTTGAGGATGAAGCTTTAGCCAATCTTCTATGTAGAAGACTTCCAGTTCAGCCACAAACAAAGGGAGTACATATTGAACTTGGAGAGGCGCCGAATGGGTGTCTCGGTGTTCTAAGACGCAAAGAAATCAAAAGTTTACCAAGTTCAGTTTTGACAAATTTTGATTGTTGAAAGTGATTATTTTGCTGTACTTCTATTAATAGACATAACTTTTTCCCCTAACTGTTTTAACTAAAAGAGAGCAACCTTACATGAATAAATCGGAATTGATCACTGCCATTGCTGAACACGCCAATCTAACCAAAGCCGATGCCGGTCGTAGCTTAGAGGGCATCATAAAATCTATCGAAACAGCTTTAAAAGCAGGCGAATCCGTGTCCTTGGTAGGTTTCGGCAGTTTTGAAGTAAAAGAACGAGCCGAACGTAAAGGTCGCAATCCGCAAACCGGTGGAGAAATCACCATCGCTGCCGCAAGACTGCCGAGTTTTAAAGCCGGCAAATCCTTAAAAGACGCTGTTAATGCCTAATCCCTGGCGTTGTTAGGCTTGTCTAAACAGCATTATTTTATGCCACTAAAAAATTAAAGACTGTTTTTTATGGTTGCCCGTTTATGAATAGTTTTCGTGGATCATGCACCGAGGTATTCAACGATACTTTATTGTGACGGGTTGTCCCTTTAACAATGAGGTGCATTTCGCTCAAAAAGCTGTGGGAATGCGGAGCTAAGCTCCTCAATGTCCGGTCCATGAAATCAATCGATTATTACAACGGAATCTGACTGAGAAATTACGCTATCAAAAAAAATAATTTGGTTACAAGGAAAGATAAGCCCTTATAAAAATCATTGTCCTTGATGAAAATCTTGCTGACGCCAAGCTTCGTAGCTGATGATTGCAACTGCATTAGATAGATTGAGGCTGCGATTATTTGGCATCATAGGAATTCTCAGTCGTCGATCTGAATCAATGCTGTTAAGTACTTCATTGGGGAGGCCTGCTGTTTCAGATCCGAACAGAAATATATCTTCTGGCTGATAAATATTTTGATCATAGGATTTCATTCCCTTTGTCGTACACGCGAAAATTCTCCTCTCACCCATAGCTCTAACGAACTCTAAATAGTTAGGATATTTTGAAACTTTGGCAAGGTCGTGATAATCAAGGCCGGCTCTGCGTAGATTTTTTTCTTCTAAATCAAAACCTAATGGCTCGATTAAGTGAAGGCTGAAACCATTGTTAGCGACTAGGCGGATGATGTTGCCGGTATTGGGGGGGAGCCTGGGTTCAAAAAGAGCAATATGAAACATGGTTTCTACCAAAATTAAAAAGGGCAATCGTACTTAAAAAAGGCTCAAAAAAATGAGGTGACATGATTGGTTTTACAATTTTAAATGACTGAGAATGCAACCGTCTGAATTATTAACAAATGATCAGAAATTGAAAATTTAAGTACTTTTGGTATGCAAAGTGATTGAGGTGAAGTGGTAAATTGTGAGTACAGGACAATTTTTTTGAAGAGATAACGCTATTTTTTCTAAAAATAAGTGCAAAAATTTCATTAGTACGAAATTTTGAGGAAAAACTAAGCCTTATTCAAAATAAAAAAAGTTAATAATCATAGTGTTAAGTATTAATCCCTCAAATTATTTGTAATGTTATGTCATCATAAGGTGTTTATATAATTCGCTTGTGCGCTAATGCAGGGATGCAGTTGCACTTAATAAAGCCTCTTGGCTTCGAGTTAGACGATAAGAAATTACGTCGCGCCGGATTAGATTACCATGAGTGGGTGGC
>Ga0208392_1000140_pt1 | contig 18290 bp, 19 predicted proteins | sample LakWasMeta3_LOW4_2_FD_183855 | JGI IMG/M metagenome (GOLD analysis project Ga0208392, IMG submission 183855) | Freshwater sediment methanotrophic microbial communities from Lake Washington under simulated oxygen tension - Sediment Metagenome... | ecosystem: Environmental > Aquatic > Freshwater >... | reverse complement strand
ATTTCAGCGCCATTGCTTCTCGTCAAAAATCGCGGTGACATGGGGGTATTTTTAGAGATGCCCTCAATTTATGTTTGATAGCTTCAGTGCCATTGAAGTCAAATACTTGATAATCCTTTTTGGCAAAGGTACTGACTTGGCACTTCTTGAATGGCATATTTTCAAACGGCATTTTTGTGGAATCCAGATTTAATGATGCAGTCCCTTCCAAACTGGGCGCATAAATCAAAAACTCACCCTTCATCGCGAGTACAGCACGATATTGATTGACAGTGGTTAAATATAAATAGCCTACTTCAACCTCTTTTTCTTTTAATCTCATCTTGTTAAATTCCTTGATTTATTTCATTCGAATTGAGCATCTGTCGGAGCCTTTATTCACTCAACGGACGATTAAGTTCAGTGCTCCGTGTATCAGGATCTGGGTTGGACTCAGGGTCTGTTAGATAGCATTCCCATAGGCTTTCTTGCACATTAAGCCCTTCGGCTTCAATCCATTGGCAAAACTTACCCCAGGCTGCACCAAGCCTTTCATATCCACCTCGAAATCAAAAATGCCGGTTGGTCTTTTCTGGTGGTAAGAAAAGCACGGTCCGGTGATAGTGGCTCCCTGGGCGGCAATGGTGGACATTATTTCAGTAATGGCCGGTCCCATGACATGGCTGATTTTAGCACGGGGAACGGTGAGATGGATGACTGCGGTTAGCTGTTTGTCTGTTTGAATGAATTGTGGTGTAACAAGCATGTAACTAACCTCCAAAAATGTGTGTCGGTATCGTGCCATCATGCAAATTGAATGGCAACGTTTATTATTCTGAGGATTACTGCAGCGGTAACATTGACTTCTTGATAAAGGTTTGAAAAAAGGCCCCGAGGATACAAAGCGGCTAACGGGGCTTTCAGAGGACTTAATTCTGTCAAACGGCATTGAAATTGTTTCATGATGAATTTCTATGGTATTGTTTTGCCCAAGTAATCTATTTGCACGCTAGTAAAAATATATGCTGGAATTGATAAAATTTGTAAGCGGTTTTACACAGATAGAGCGTCAAATGATTTTAGATCGCACAAAGAATACTTTGCTTGCACGAAAACAAAATGGCTACCTTTATGGCAGGCACTTTAGTTTTGAATAGGGGAGATTCCTATGGATTCGAAGTCAATAGGATCGGAAGACTGGATTCATCGCAATGCCGTTGTTAACGGTGTTCGCCTACATTATGTGGAGTGTGGTAGCGGTCCGCTGGTGATTCTGCTGCACGGTTTTCCAGAATTCTGGTACGCGTGGCGCTATCAAATACCGGTGCTCGCCGCCGCCGGTTATCGCGTGATTGCCCTTGACCAACGCGGCTACAATGTCTCGGACAAACCGAAAGGGGTCAGGCATTACCAACTGGAAGCCCTGATTGACGATGTGCGGGGCATAATCCACCACGCAGGCGAGCAAAGCGCCGTGGTTGTGGGGCATGACTGGGGCGGGGCGGTCGCCTGGAACTTTGCCATACGCCATCCGCAGGCGGTGGAAAAGCTGATTGTCCTTAACGCCCCCCATCCCCAACGTTTCCTCGAAGAAATAACGACCTTTTCCCAATTGCGCAAATCCTGGTATATGTTCTTGTTCCAGTTACCCTGGTTGCCGGAAATGCTCATACGGTCGGGCGATTTTGCCGGGTTGGAGCGCACCTTGCGCATCGACCCAGTACATCCTGGAACGTTTGACGCAGTGACCATAGGACACTACAAGCAAGCCATCGACCAACCCGGGGCACTCTCGGCCGCAATCAACTACTACCGTGCGCTGTTTCGGCTCAATCCCGTAACATTCAAACGATCCATCATGCGGATCGACGTGCCCACGCTGTTGATCTGGGGCGAGCAGGATCGCTATTTAGGCATCCGCCTGACCGAAGAACTAAAGCCTTGGGTTCCCAAGCTCCAACTCGAACGGATTCCCGACGCAAGCCATTGGGTGCAAGTCGAGGTTCCCGACCAGGTTAATGCACTGATGGTCAATTTTCTGCGAACCACTGGCGAAATTTGACCCACCCTATCTTCCGGGTTCCGATAGTTCATAGAGAAAAAAGTATTGGACGCAAAAACATGAACAGGTCTAAGCTTAACTCAGCTGAACTGAGAACCGCACCATGACCGCGGTTATTAATCAGCATCCAGATACTATCAGTTTTCAACACCTTTGTTTAAAGGGCGCATATACCCAAGACATCGATAAATCGATGTTGCCATGCGGGCCGCCTGGAAAATTACCGCGTTGAAACCGGAAAACTGCGACGCTGATTTACACCTGGGAGTCGACTGTCGGCTCAACAGTCCGCTCTAGACTGATCCGAGAAACAATGATTTTCCGAGCCACCCATGCCAACTGAGGAGGCAATTCTTGTCGATTCCATATACCATTGAAGAGTGGTAACCCACCATGGCAAAGTGCGGGATCACGCAATACTACCCGGTCAAAGTCGTCACCGTGGCCGACGATGGGGGTTACGGCCCCGAACATGCTATCGGCACAACCGGAACCCTGGGGCGAGCCGTAAAGCTGGCCGAAAGCCAAGGATTCCGTGTTCGGGATTCAAGCGATGGCGGGCAAAGCCGGTTCTTCCTAGACCGAGACCAAGGTCGGCATTATTTCATCGTAACGGTTTACCCGGACTGAACTGCTTCTTTAAGCTTAAGCGTCGAGCAAAGGAGCAAACCATGATCCATAGCTTCTCCATCGCGGCCCGGGGTCCCGAGCATGTGGTAGCCGTTCTTGCAAAGGTCATCGGCGGCGAGCTGGGAAGACGTGTTAACCGATTTGATGCAGCGATGCCTCAAGATAGCGCCCAAATGGGCTATTGGCGATGGTGCGCCGGGTTTCTGGAAGGCCGTTTTCAAGATTTGGCCGGGCACAAACCAGCAATGCTGTTGGGTGCACAAGATCGCCAATGTTTGGGAAAACCTGCCTAAAGCGGTGCAACCTAAGGTCAAAGAAGCCCTGCACAATATATGGCAAACCGAAATAGGGGAAGAGGCCTACAAAGCTTTTGATCACTGTATTGAACAGTTCGAGCCGAAATATCCTAAAGCAATGGAGTGCCCGGCCAAGGACAAATCATCCATGCTGGTCTTCTATGATTATCCTGCCGAAAACTGGCAGCATATCAGAGCCACCAATCCCATTGAGTCCGTCTTTGCAACCGTCAGATTGAGAACGGCCATAACCAAGAATTGTGGAAGCCGCGCAACGACGCTGGCAATGGCATTCAAATTGATGGATACAGCCAAGAAAAAATGGCTTCGATTAAGAGGCTATAACCTGTTGGCCGATGTCATTACCGGCGTTAAATTCGTCAACGTAATTAAACAAACTGAGGATCAAAAACAGGACGCTGCTTGAATCTCTGTACACCATGTTTGACTTCAGCTCCGAGAGCTCCTTAAAGACAATGAGTAGTTTTTTCATAGTGCATCCTTAATGATATTATTGACTAAGGTTATTACCTAATGTAACAGACCATTGGACTTCCCCCCCCTTACCATCTGATGAAGGACTGACATGACATATCTTAATAATAAGCCACTGAGTATCCGGCGTCTACTTCTGGTCGGTGCTACCGGTGCCGTGGGTAGGCAGGTACTGGCTTTGGCCCTTGTCGAGCCGCGCATCGAGCAGGTAGTTGCACCTACTCGTCGTCCGTTGCCAAACATGGCAAATCTATACAATCCGGTAATCGATTTTACTGATTTACCCGTGGATGCACCCTGGTGGAATGTTGATGCAGTAATTTGCACGCTAGGCACGACAATTAAGGCGGCCGGCTCGCAGGCGGCCTTTGCAGCTGTTGACCGCGACTTGCCAATTCAAGTGGCAAAGCTTGCAAGAGCAGCAGGTGCTACGCGTTTTGCTCTGAACTCTTCCCTCGGTGCGAATCCAGCCGGAAATTTCTACCTACGCACCAAAGCTGAAGCAGAAGCTGGAATTCGCAATATCAACTACCCGAGTTTTACGATAGTGAGACCATCCCTGATTGACGCTGTGCGCGAAGAAGCGCGTCCCGGGGAAAAGATAGGACTGATCTTTGCACGAACTTTCCGGCCACTGATCCCTCTTCGTTACCGAGCAGTCAAGGCAGAACGTATTGCTCTCGCTCTACTGGATGGAGTTTTGAGGGATCAATCTGGTGAATGCATTATCGAATCTGAACAACTTCAGAATTAAAAAACTGCTAATGAGGGTAGTGTCGTTTGTTTAAACGTACCCTAGCAGCTTACTAAAAGTCAGCATTATGAAGCAACACAAAATCATTACAGTCTTAAATCTAAAGTCATGATCAAAAACTGAGTAAACTACAACCCTATCTTTTTATTATTTAGAATACCCAATGACACTCACTATGAATTTTGCATCCGATAATTGGGCCGGTGCGCACCCCGCGATTGCACAACGGTTGTTGGAAGTCTCCGCAGGATTTGCAGCGCCTTATGGCGCGAGTGCACTTGATCGCAAGATCGAGCAAAAGTTTAACGAGCTATTCGAACGTGAAGTTGCGGTTTATTTTGTCAGCACCGGCACAGCGGCTAATTCACTGGCGCTGGCTGCCGTCAACCGTCCGGGCGGCGTTTCCTTTTGCCACCGCGAAGCGCACATGCTGGAAGATGAATGCGGTGCACCGGAATTTTTTACGCATGGCGCTCGCCTGGCACCGGTGGATGGGGAAAACGGTAAAATCGATCCACACAATCTCAAAGCCGAAATCGAACGTTTTCCACCTAACTTTGTACATGCGGGACAACCGATGGCGATTTCCATCACCCAGGCTACCGAAATTGGCACGCTTTATCGGCCTGATGAAATTGCCGGCATTGCGGAGATTGCCCAAGCTTACGGTTTACCCTTGCATATGGATGGCGCGCGTTTTGCGAATGCGCTGGTTGCGTTGGAACTAACGCCTGCGCAAATGACCTGGAAACGGGGTGTGGATATCGTCTCTTTCGGCGCAACCAAAAACGGTTGCTGGTGTGCAGAAGCCTTGGTATTTATGAATCCGGAATTGGCCAAAGATTTACCGTTTATTCGTAAACGTGCCGCGCAGCTGTTTTCTAAGAGCCGATTTATCGCTGGTCAATTTGATGCTTACTTGCACGATGAGCTTTGGATAGACCTGGCGCGTTATGCTAATGCCATGGCTGAACGCTTGCGAAATGGCATCGTTAACTCTGCCCATGCACGATTAGCGTGGCACGCAGAAGCCAATGAAGTATTTGCTATTTTGGATAAAGCGCACGCGGATCACCTTCAGGAAAAAGGTGCCGTTTTTTATCAGTGGAATCCGCCACGTGCAAAACCTGGCCTGTTAAACCAAAACGAAGTGTTGGTGCGCTTGGTAACCAGTTTTGCGACGGAGGCTGGTCAAGTGGATCGATTTCTTGAGCTGTTAAGATGATGGCCGATGACCGCCAACAGTTTGGGCTTAAGGGGGCTGAAGTCCAGTGATACGACAACGTATGCCTGGTCTTTTGTCGGTTGTAGTTCTCACTGCCCTATTATTCACTGGCTTGTTTGCTAGCCACACAAACGCTGAGCCGATGCCAAACGCTGATGAAAATGTGGAGCAGAAAATACGCATAAAAGCTGAACAGGGTGATGCAGAGGCGCAAAACAATCTCGGTGTGCTGTATGCGAGTGGCAGGGGCGCTGCGAAAGATGATAAACAAGCCACGTTTTGCTATCGCAAGGCCGCTGATCAGGGTGAAGCAATGGCCCAATTCAACCTCGGCCGGATGTATTTCAACGGAACAGGCGTGCCGAAGGACTATGTTCAAGCCTATCTGTGGACAAACCTCGCCGCTGCTCAAGAATTAAAACAAGTAGTAAATATGCGAGATAGTTTAGTTAAAGCTTTGACATCATCGCAAATCGAAGCAGGGCAAAAGCTTGCCAGTAAATGGATCGCTGAGCACCCACAAAAAGCGCAATAATTCCAAATACCATCAAGAAAATACCGTATTAATAATGCGAGAGATCAGGCAATGCTTGGCTTAGTCGCATTTCAACTCTTACGCAAAAATCAAACATGAATTTCAAGCAGAACGTTGGATTTAATTGCGGCGGATATTGTCGCATCAGCAGGTTTTCTCCGACCACAGCCATGGGGTTCGGCGTCGCCATCCCCGGCACGACGAGGAGAAACGCCACGAGCATCAGGAATGCCGCGATGGGCTTGAACCAGGCATATTATCAGTCACAACTGCCTTCCCAAATTATATGCTTTGTAATTAATACACCAATCAACATATCAATGTCAAATTTTCGACCTTGTAGCTCCTACGATCTTCTAGGCCTTTTAATAACCTTAATTTCCTTAGCATACTGCACAAGTGATAGCTCTATTTTATGCAAATCTACACGTTCCCAGAATTGACGATCCATAGGCGAAATTGTATTTCTGGCCTTTAGCACAATTTGCTGCGCCTGTGACGAAAGGGAATCAAATATGGCTTCACTGGCTCGGCCCCAATTACGTGCTAATGGTAAAAGCTCCCCTATGCACAGATGGACCGACACACCATGCAAACCTATTAAGCTAGCGGAAATCATTTGTTGTATACGTGTTGCTAATGTGGTCACTCCGTAGCGATTCTGCTACGCAAAATACAATCATTGATTGAATCTCAAATAATTCGATTCCCTGCAAAGTAGGTAAATCCTGTATCGCCTGATCAAGTGAAAATACGTTTGGTGAAAATGTGCTCAGCGTACTTGCATAGCGTTCAAAGTATCTTGAACCAATATGAGTAATGTAGAAATTATCCATTCGAACAGTGAGCGTAATACCCGTATTTATTCTCCCACTGCTCGGTAAAATGGTCAGAAAAAATACATTGGGATCATTCCGGCAAATTCGATAAAAAGTATTGTCATAGCGGATAAGATTAGTATCTTCGGTAATTTGATTTCGGATGGCTTCAATCTGATTCGCCCAATCGTGGTTTATTTTGATAGTGAAGAACATATTAACGCTTGTTAAAATTATTAATTACAACACTTAAATAAAATTTATGGGTGATACCTCAGAGTCAGTCTTTTTAAAAAACAGCTATCCTTCCTGGTTACCAGGAGTGGAAAAGCGAGCAATACTTAAAATTTTGACTTGAAAAGCAAACAAGTCGCTACGCGTTTTCTTGTTTTTATCGCTCATGAAATTGTTGTCTACTTGTACGGACTGTGAGTTCAAATAAGTCTCGACATCACGGCCGTATACGCTTTTTACATTGTCCGGTTCGTGATGCAGTCCGGCGGCGTGACCGATTTCGTGAGCCAAAGTGACGCGGTCGGGATTCGATGTCTGCGTATTGATCAACACATAGGGAGTGCCTCGGGCATCACGGACCGTATCGCCGGGGTCGGCCGGCCCGGCTCTCGAACTTGCTGTTTGGCGGGTGCAGAAAATGATTTTGAGATTGCTGCGGGCGTCGCCTCCGCCTTGAACTTGCTTAATTGCGTTGTCTATATCCTCAGAAGTCGTAACAGCGCCATCAATGTTGGCCAACGGTACATTGGTGAAGTCGCGAATGATAAGCCGCAATCCATGCGGGACAAACAATGCGTTTGCTTTGGCGCGCAACTCCTGGAAGTAAGCGCCCACGTCACCAGCAGCTTTAGTTCGAAACACCTAGATCTGCAGATGCATCCCCCAACCCGGCAAGCGGAAATCGACCTTGAGATCATTCTTGTCGCGCTCGGTTAGATTATTATGAAATGCGCCGGCAAGTTGTGCTGTGCGGGGAGGACTCAGCCCGGCAACAGGACGAAACGGAGGTGTTTGACTGAGGCCGAGCACAATACCTCCCCGGCGGGGTCCTCCGGATAAAGTTAGTTGATCTGTTGACATGACATTCTCCTCTGGATACGGGCGAGTTAATTATATTCCCGAAAAGCGGCTCCCAAGCTTTTGGAGCAATTTATTTGTTACCGTCCTCAACGTCCCATGGAGGCGATGACCACGGCACTGTCGTTGTGAATTTGATTATGAAGCAAGAATGAGGTTCGCCATCCGCCACGCGCGGCAATTACTGGATGGGCGGCGAGCTTAATGCGTGTTCCCGTTCGCATACGCATTCCACCTTGGGACGATTCTGCGAAACCAATGTCGCGTGATTTGCCATCGGTTGACACCGGCGCCACGGACTCAGCCATTCCGATGTGTACACCAGTAGCCCACACGACGATATCGTATGGCTTGATATCCGCCAATGATGTGCGCTGCTTACGCCCAACGAGCCAATCGAGTGGCAAAAGGCTCGCAGATGCAGAAGGAACGGCGTTGTAGATGGCCCAGTTGCCAACGAAGCCATTGCAGTCCATGCCGATGTAAGCGTCGACCACTCCCTGCAGTAATTGCTGATACGCCAGTGGCGCATTCTGCGGGGGTATGGGGCGTGCGTGATGGAAAATTCGGTGCCGCGCAGCGAGCCGCAGACACTTGGCGATGTCGTCCATCGTGCCTTTGCCTGAGAACACGCCAACAAATCCGGATGCCGTCATACCTTCTCGCACTATGCCTCTAACGCCACCGATAGCACCGAGCAAACGATCTTTGAACGCCATACGATCAGCTTGTCCCGTGCCATAACCTGGCGTTTGACAGGCGTATTTCTGTACATTGACGATGATCGAAACTAACGGCGCATCAAGTTGGACAACGATCCGCCCATAGGCTGCGATCATGGCCGACGGCAGACTGCAGGAAGGTTGATTAATTGACATGGCACTCACCCCGTTATATTCATGTTAATATTTTGGATGTTTTTTAAGGAATTATTTCACGTTATTAGGGCTTACGAATTGGAATATGACCCTGTCGATTTATTTTTGCGCCATTGATTTTCCGGGTTACGGGTTGTTAAGCTCAGCGACAAATTGTGCATATTTTTCCTGATTAAAGTCAGGTTTTTGTTGCGCAATCAATACTTTTTCCGAAGATTTTCTTAGTCGCCATCCCCTTGTCCATTTTTGCAGTAATGGGAGTATCGAGATAACAGTAATCCCCAGCAGCGGTAGCCAGATACTTAATGCCAAGGAAAGGATAAGCGAGCCGACTACCATGGCAAAACCAGTGACCTTAAAGGCAAGAGCGTCAGATTGATTGATATGATCCGCCGCAATGCTAGCCGCAATCGCCTCGCGTGTGCTGGATGTGATTACTTGTTCCGCGCTGATGTTATCTGCTATAGGAAGGGTTGCCAACATGCCCTGCAAGGTGTCTTTGGGCAAGATGGGAATAGCATTAACAGCGTGTGATAAACCACAAAAATCTATGTCTTTCTTGCTCCAACTTTGGAAAAGCTGAGATCGCCATTGATTTAAGAGCCTGGCATCCATAAAGAAAAACAGAATGCTAATCGGAAAAATAAGCAAGAGACCCGATAAAGGTGACAAAGACCATGTCATCGTTGCCCAGCCAATTGAGACTAGACTGGTTAACACAACAGCGACAACCAGATTACGGTAGTATCGCGCCCGCTTATCGATAGTTTGCGTTGTCAGATCAATTGCATTTCTATAGGCAGACATAATTGCTTAAAACAGGGCAGACTGAAGCTGTTTGTTTACCGTCGTAGCTTATGAATGGAAGCGATAACTTTACTAATCGCATAATCAACCTCTTCTTCTGTAGTAAATCGGCCTAGACTGAACCGAATGCATGAGTATGCCTCATCATCTTTGAGACCAATTGCCATGAGGACATGACTCGGCCCGGATTGGCCACTTGAAATTCAAATGATGTTCGTAATCCGCTTCATCGCGGATAACATGTTCCCAGAAACGTCGTTGCCAGATGCCCCGTTCACCTTTGGCAATTCGAACGGAGGATCGCCGCTCGGTGCGGGGAATTGCTTGCACAAAGCGAATTTTGATCGATTTCCATCGGTTGGAAAAGTCATCGTCACCCGGTGGTAGCGTCCAAATACAATGCATGTGGTCGGGCAACACCGCCCAGGCATCAATATGGAAAGGCCGTTCACGCCGAGTCTTACGCACGGCTTCACGGAGGACAGCAATATGACGAACCAAAGTATCCTGTCGCCGCTCCAGCAAGTTGACGGTAAAAAAATACGTACCGCCTGGCACACGATAACGACGATAATCTGGCATAAAGCTCCAAACGTAGGGCGGATACCCGATAGGGTGATCCGCCATCTGCCAAAGGTAATCGCCATAAAGCAAGCGATTAAACTCTTCGAACCAATGTAGATGCGATGAAAAATTGGCAACTTCGAAAACATGCGTCGGAAACCGCAAGCGGTTCCGACTTACGGGTTACGGGTTACGGGTTATAAGATTAGCCATGGTTAAACTCTTTGATGGATAGTGAAATGTGATGAGTTTCAATTATATCCGATTATATCCGATTATATCTAAGAGTTTAACCTTCATTTATGAGTCTATCTTATTGTTATTAAATAACTAACGCTGTTTAAGGTAGCAGTATTAGAGTCTGACCCCATTGATTTGTTATAGGCGCGGGATATTGTCAATCCGCTTAAGAACCCCAATAGGAGAGTTAGAAGACGTCCTACAAGTTGCCAATGTTGGCGGTCCGCTGACCCTCAAATAGCCAGGAGCACCTTTAACCATCTCCATATCCTTTGCTTTACTTTCAGAAATAACGCTGATATTCAGCGTTACATCGCTTACGCTTACGAGTTCCGATTTGACGTCTGTGTCGAGCAAGTGAAATGCATCCCACTCCTTAACAGGCAAATCCAATCGAATTTCCCCTTGAATCCGTTCCTGGACTTGTAGCTTTATGTAGAACGCTGGAACTCCATATTCCACCTCTATATCGAAAGGCAAGGGAGAGTTTCCAAGTGTTAGATTCAAGTGATTTCCATCAGCCGAAAGTGCGGCATACGCAGAGTTTGGATACTGCTTGAATTTGACGTCCCGCACCAAATGAGCCACAAACAAGGCTTCCTGCCCTTGGTTTATTCCTTGGTAACGCAATACAACTTCCGACCCAACAATAATTAGCTGACAGATTATGTTTAGCATATATACTCCGATTCGTTATGGACACTCATTTGCAACCTCAAAAATACTTTCGAGCAACATTCATCAAGGTTCGCCAGGTAATTTATTGTAATTATCACGCTCTGGGAGTCCTCGCTCCCTACGATAAGCGTTATCCTCGTTAGCCGTGGTACTGTGTTCTTCCAAATTTGGACTGTTCTTGACTGTTGCCGGTACTGGGGCCGAGCTATCTCTTTGATTGGTGCCCGCGCTGTTATGAGCCGCATGGCCAAGTTCGTGATTAAGAGCTGCATCAGGGGGGGACTCAGGCGGCCTACTCGTATCATGTGGATTGTATGCCACAGTACTTGGTGCCCCCGTACCTGTTCCAACTCCATGCCTAGGGTCTTGGGGGACAGAGCCTAAAGGTCGGGCACCTGGCTGTATGCCTCCGGCACAACCGTTAAAAGGCCCATTTCTAATGGTAACGGGATGGCCAGAATCTCGAATGGTGCTGAGAGTATTTCGACCCGTATTGGAACTCGCGATACGATTTAAATCTTGTCTCACAGCATTCTGATACTTCTTATCACCTTCAATGACGATGTGACCGTCGCGTATCATTTGGTCGACCATTCTCCTGCTTGAATGCGTTCCACCAAGCGGACATCGTGCGTTCGCACCTGTTGGGCCAGCCTTGCCTTTCCTTCCTGTACTCCGACCTCCACCCCCCCCTCGCCCCCTGAGTCCATCAATATCTACTTCAATCAACGGATTGACCGGATAGGCGTAGACGTTTATGCCTCCCTCTTGCCCTGCTGGGTCGGGTTGCAAATAGCGCGCGAGGTCTGGGCTGAAATAGCGAAACCGGTTGTAGTGCAGTCCTGTTTCCGGATCGTGATAATGACCTGGAAACCGAAGTGACATTTCTATCGTGCTTTCGGGTGCTACGAGCGCGAATCCGTAAGGATCGATTCGCGCATTCCAGCACATACGTCCTGAGTCATCCTCAACCCGAATAGGCAGCCCAACTTGATTTATGAAGATGTAGTATCGTCTTCCCGACGCAGCATCAGACTCTTCATTGGCATATTCAATAAACATGAACGGCACAAGCGATAAGTGATCTTCATATATGTATATGCGCAGAGAACCATCATGTTGAACCTCAGCTGCCAAGCGAAAATCGTCCCAATAATAGGTGGTGGTTTGGCCACGCCATGTTTTGCAAATTCGCCTGCACAGCGCGTCGTAGCTTGCAGTCCAACTTTCACCATTGATTTCACACCGAACTAGCATGTCCAAAGCGTTGTACTGATAGCGAGTTATTCCGGTTTTGCCTTGTCGAGAGATAAGGCGATCGCGATCGTCATAGGAAAATTGATCGCCATTTGCAGTTTGGAGTCGATTCCCGGATGCCATTTGGACACCGGAGAGCTCTGGCTGCATTAAGATATTTCCAGCTGCATCGAAACTGAAGTAACGCCGTTTGCCATTAGCTAGCACCTCTTCAGCAAGTCGGTGCCCAACGTCATACCTGTAGCGCACTTGTCCTTGCAAGTTATCCGTAACACTCAGAAGATCGCCAGCCCTCGAATAGCTAAAGCTTTGCATCCAAAATGGCTTATGCACCCCATCGGAAACCACAAGCCTTCGGTGGCATCGCCCTTCGCCATCGTAATAACTCAACTCTCTGACACGATTGGTCAGTTGTTTTGCGACAACGCCACTTTCGCTCACTGCTATTCGGTGGCAGGCTCCCGTGGGATCTGTAATAACACATTCACCAGTTTTGTCGGTCTGGTAGATCGTACGAGACTTGTCTAAACAGGTCGTGGATGCCAACTGCCCGTTTTCGAACCCGTGCACGACACCAATTCCATTCCGCTTGTCTTCTAATCGTTCTCCATCGGGGGCAAAGGCAAACGTGACTGCACAATCAGGGGTGGTTGCCTGAACGATTCGGCCACGCTCGTCATATTCAAACCTATGTGTCTCACCTGATTTTAGGTGCCTTGCCACGTCGAGGTTGTTTCGGCCCACTTCCCACTTCACCAATGTGTAACCTTGCCCGTCGGATTTTTCGATAATGTTCGCAGCCGAATCGTAACGATAAAGTTCCACTACCTCACCGGATCGAACGCCAATCAGCCGGTCCTTCAGGTCATACGCATACTCCGTCAACGTGCCGCCAGGGTCTTGCACACGATCAACTAGCCCTTGCGGTGATTGGTGAAAAACCGTGATATTTCCTAGCGGATCAATCTCTTGATGCAGTCCGTTCCATGATCTATAGCTGTAGCGATAAACCGCGCCGTCCCTGTCCTGGTGTTCCGCCAGATTGCCATTCGGGTCGTACCGCCACACTTGCATATAGCCTGATGACCCCTGCGCCACAGGACGCCCCTGTTCATCCTCCGTTGGCTCAGTCTCGTCATCCTCTGGTTTGAGGTTTAGTGCCGACGGTGTCGTTATGGAACGCTCCTCCGAATCCAAGAGCGCCTTGACCACTGCATGCGGAAAGTTCTTGAGTACCGGATCATCCACAGTCGGCTTTATTGTGATGTCCCTACCTCTGAGCAAGTGTCCGTGCTCCCATTCCAGCGGCGTTTCCGGTAACTCATAAGCCAACGGGTCCGGCGGATCGGGATTTGCAGCCCTGCTAGGCAGCACATATCCGTTAGGGTCGATGCGGTAGTCGTGCTGCCCCAGTGAGTTGTAATGAAGCTCCGTAACATTACCGTTTGGATCGATTTCCTGAACCGTCCGGCCCGCGTCGTCAAGAATGAACTTGGTAACTCCACCGTAAGGATCGGTAATATGGGTAATCGAGCCGGCGTCGTTATAAACATACACCCAATCCCCACCGTCGCCGCGGCGAACAAGCGTCGTTTTGGTGTAAGGCTGAAAGGTAAGAGAAACCTCGAACAATCCGTCTTCACCGCGCGAGTGGATACATCGACCCTCGTCGTCATACGCAAAGTAAAAGGAGTAACCGCGGCGATCCGTTCTCCGGGTCATGCGATTGCCCGCGTCGTAGGCGAAACTTAATGTCGTCTTGTACACGTCCACCGCACGCACAATATTGCCGCCGGAGTCGTACTCGTACGTGAGGAGCGACTTGCGAACCTCCCTTGTGGCTCGATCGATAAGCGTGAGTTGCAAAATGCGCCCAGCATCATCGCTAATTACCTGGATTGGCCGGCCGAGAGAATCAATGATGCCTCGTAGAGTGCCATTGTCGGCATAGCGCAGTTCTATCGTGTGCTCGCCTTGTCGCAAACGCACAAGTCGTGCAGTTTCGGAATTCGGCGGAAATTCAAACTCCTGATTGGGTTGACGCATTCGAACAATAGTGAACGAACTCTCATTATTGCGGATAAGCAACATGCCACCGACTGCTGCCCTATCTTCAACAACTAGGTCCGGAAAACCGACCACACCCCCAGACGGGTCTTCGTAGCGCAAGCCATCAAGGTCGCGGACCAAGCGAACGTCGAAACCATGGGAATGACCCCAGCCCAGGGAGCACATGATTTTCGACCGCGCACTGTTGTAGTATCGTTTCCATTGAAAGGGCAGTGGGCCACGCTGGGCCAGGTCAGTGGAAACGTCGATGTTGGCGCCAGTCACCACGTCGATTGGATCACCGACGAAGCGCGGATCGGATCGGCAATAAGTGAGTGGCTTATACATGACAAACATTCTCCGTCATCGTCAGCAGAAGAGAATTCCGGGTTTTCATGGTACGTTGAGCCTGCCTTTCATCAGAAACCGCGCTTTTCGCACTCGGGACAACCCACACCGCCCCCTCCGCCACTACCGCCCCCTCCACCCCCACCCCCCGAGACCTTCAAGCCCTTCACCCGCTTCAGCAACCCCTGGGCAATAGCAGAAAAAGACGGCAACGGCGCCCCGCCAATCATCACATTCGGCGATCCCATCAAGATCATTCCGGGCGTACCCACAGGCGGAATTTCCGGCTGATCTGTGCCGATCATGTTGGTCATGGCAGCTGCCGCGGCGTCGGCAGCCGCCTGCGCCGCCATCATGGCTACGCTCAAGCCAATGGCAGCCGCCATGGCATCATCGTCGTTGGCTTCCGCTTCCGCGAAGTCCGATGCGATTTGGGACGCCATGGCAACCGTACCGGCAACACTGGCCACCTTGCCGACAGCGCCGGCAACCTTACCTGCGCCACGAGCGGCCTTCCCCACTTTGCCGGCTATGCCTGCGAGCTTGCCGAGCTTTATGGACATCTTCGGACCCGGTATCTTGAAACAGTGCATGGTGATATCGATGCCCGATCGCGCCACCCGCGAACCGCCTATGTAAACATTCGACGAACCCGTAACGATTTCATACAGAGCCGACAGCGGTGGCAACACGCCGCAGCAGGTTGGATTCAATCCGAAATCCCCGGCGCGCGCGGTGGGTTTGTTGTTGATCAATACAGTAAGGTTCGTCCCAAACATGATCGGCCCGAGTGGTGGCAGCGGTATCGGTGGAATAGGTGGCGGGCCGCTCGGCGGATGCTTGACGTGGCAATGAGGAATTCCCAGTGCAAGCCCCGTTAGAGTCGCCGCAGGGAAAGGGCCCAAAGCCTTCGCCAAACCGCTCACGAGTTGCGACATTTTTTGATCGGCTGCCGCGCCGCCCGCGTTGGCAATAAAGGAACCAGGGTCCGCCACGGTGCTCGTTATGGACGAAGCTGTGGCCGCGGCGGCATTAAATGCTTGCGCTGAGGCATTGGCCCGCTGCATGCCCGACGCAATAGTGTGCTTCAAGTCTGCCGGTGGCACCGGAGAGGTGGGCTGTACTGGGGGCATCGGTGGTTTGGCAGTTGGGTCGCCACCCATAGCGTCTTGCGCCGCAGGGTGTGAACCGCCCACCTGACTGGATCCCGTGTTTGGTGGAATTCGATTTTCACTCATACCCTAGCCCCTTCTGCGTTCCATTCCGATTCAAATGCGGCAAGTTCCTCGTACCGATCTAACGCTTGATAGCCGCGTTTGAGGTCGCCCAGTAAAGGCGGCAGCCGGTCGCCCATCTCGAACGATTTGCAGATGAGAGCTGCTTCCTCCCACGCTAATACCGCCCGGTCGAAGGCTTGTTGCTTTTCCTGACAAATGCCTTGCCATTCAAGCGCCTCAACCAGGCCGACTTCGTCGATCATCGCCCGCTTTAGCGTGACCAATTCCGAATAGCGTTCCTCCGCGTCTGCAAAACGGTTTTCCTGAAAGGCGACCACCGCCAGATTCTGCACGATCGTGGATAGGAGCATGGGGTTGCCGTCTTTCGCAGCGGGCACTGCGGCACACGCGTAGAAATGGTGTGCGACTTTCCAGTTCTCTTTGCGGCGCGCTACATCGCCCAAACCACAGAGAATTAGTCCCTGCATGGCAGAAATATCCGCCCATTGGTAAAACGCAAGGGCCTTGCTAAACCTTGCAATGGCCATGTCAAAGCGACTATGTGCATAATCGATATAAGCTAGTTGTACTTCGGACTGCATGCGGTCGCCCATCGGCGCTTTTGGATCGTTAGCGGTACCTTGCAGTTCCTCTTCGAAAACGTTGTGCGGGATGGTAAAGGGTTTCACCGCTACCCGCTTGGCCGCGGCCAACGGCGATTGATCCATGGCGAAATTGGCAGGTACACGAGTGACGATGCGCGCGCCTCGCATCCACGGCTGGATGCCGTCTTTGGGCGGCAATTGGGCCAGCAGTTCCAGGTATGCATCCGGGTCCACAATCTGCGCCGGCCCCATTGCCCATAAAAAATGTTGTCCGCGCCGCGCATCGATCAGCGAGCGTGCGTAACGCAGCCCTGCCTCCAAGCGAATGGGCGGCGCGTATTGGTTTGAGACGACGCCATTGGGCAACGGCGGAAGCTTGTCATCGTCAGACTTGACCGCTTCGTTGGTTAATTTGTGCTCGTCCTGCAGTCTGCCCAGGATAGTGTCAACAAATTCCGGCGTGTTAATGAACTCGTCACCGAACAACAAAAATATATCCGCGGGCGATTCGCGATCCAGGTCGCGCAGCGCCTTCAACATCAGCGGAACGTCGCTGTCTTCGCACGGCACCAGCAACACCAAGTAGTCACGTTGCATTAGGAATTCGCGAAACAGCGCTATGAGTTGCTCGTAAATTTTGCGCATGGGTAAGCCTAGTTGATCTTGACCAATGCGCCAGTAATTTCATGCGTACCGGTCGCAGATGAATTGATCGCAGCGCCGGAAATTGCCGCCTTGCCAGGGTCGAATGATGCATTTTGGTTTCCGACCCCGATTTTAGCTTCCTTTGTACCGCTGGCGACAACGGTATCACCTGAAATTTTAATGTTCGTCCCGGCAATTGTTATATTTCCGTTACTTTCCATCGTAATTTGGCTTGCTCCAGTGTGAAGCGTAATTTTCTTGGCGGCATCAATCAGAATTTCCCCAGAGTCCGCCTTGATCGTGATATTGCCGGAAGTTGAACTGACATTAATGTCGCTGTTGACCTTGGTAACCTGGGTCGTATTATAGATTTCCGTGAGTGCGCCCTGCACTAGATATGTCGCCGTGCCGGTCTTGACCGCGTGATTGTAGGTCCCCAAAGTCACCTCAATCATGGCGTTGTTCTTTATGGTTTCAGTAAAGTCGTTCTTGACCGTATTGGTCTGGTCATGCTCCACAGTTGTATTCATATCATACTGACCGTGAATCGTGATCTTCTCCTTGCCCTTTGTATCATCCAGCATGATTGCATTATTACCGCCACCACCTGGCGTACTATTGGACTTTAATCCGCTAACCATTTTCGCCGCTGGCAACCCATTTGGGGCTTTGTTATCCGCGTTATAAACCCTACCTGTGACAATAGGCCGATCCGGATCACCTTCTTCAAATAAAACAATCACTTCCTCACCGATGCGAGGAATATCAATTCCACCAAAGCCCTTGCCCGCATGGACTTGCGATACTCTGATCCAGCACGAACTATTTTCGTCTTTTTTGCCGTAACGATCCCAGTAAAACTGTAGCTTCACCCGGCCATGTTCGTCCGTATGAATTTCTTCACCGGGGGGGCCAACTACTAAAGCAGTTTGCAAACCTTGAACGATGGATTTTGGTGTTATACGTTCAGGACGGTATTGTGTTTCGCTTTTAATAACATTAAAACTATTTGTATAAACAGTCTGACCGGTACCATCACGTGCCTCAAATCTTTCAGTTTGAATGCTGTGACTCACAGAAACCACCAAATATTTGTGGTTTTGATCGGCTCTTGGA
>Ga0208392_1000138_pt1 | contig 18430 bp, 18 predicted proteins | sample LakWasMeta3_LOW4_2_FD_183855 | JGI IMG/M metagenome (GOLD analysis project Ga0208392, IMG submission 183855) | Freshwater sediment methanotrophic microbial communities from Lake Washington under simulated oxygen tension - Sediment Metagenome... | ecosystem: Environmental > Aquatic > Freshwater >... | reverse complement strand
AAAAATAGTTCAGCTAAGGCGGTATTCTACCAAAACTAAACAATAATACAAAAAACTTAATCACTACTTTAAACGATATTCCGCAATTTTTATGGCAAAACAGCGCTATACCATTAACATACCGCCATTCACATGTATGGTTTCACCTGTAATATAGGCAGCGCTCGGTGAGGCCAAAAATGCAACTGTAGCCGCGATTTCCTTAACAGAGCCCAAGCGACCTACCGGAATACGTGCCAGCATTTTGTTAGTGATGTCTTCCGGCAGCTCTGCCGTCATGTCTGTTTCAATAAAACCCGGAGCCACGCAATTCACGGTAATGCCACGGCTGCCCACTTCGGCAGCCAGCGATTTTGTAAAGCCGGTCATGCCTGCTTTGGCCGCTGCATAGTTGGTTTGGCCTGCATTGCCCATATGGCCAACGACTGATGAGATACTGATGATGCGGCCTGCCCTGGCTTTCATCATCGGGCGCAATACGGCTTGGCTCATGCGGTATACGGATGTCAGATTGGTGCTTAATACAGCATCCCAGTCCTCGTCTTTCATGCGCATCAACAAGGTATCGCGAGTAATGCCGGCATTATTCACCAGCAGGCTTACGTCGCCATATTTTTCGCTAATCGCTTTTAGTGTTGTTTCAATCTGCGCTGCATCGTTGACATCCAGAGCCAGGCCTTCACCTTTAATGCCCGCATCTGCTAAAGTATTGGAAATAGATTTAGCGCCGTTATCTGATGTTGCAGTGCCGATTACTATTGCGCCCTGCTTACCAAGTTCCAAGGCAATCGCGGCGCCAATGCCGCGGCTAGCGCCAGTTACTAATGCAATTTGTCCGGTTAACATAGCCATTCCTCTATTAAATATTATTAAATCGTATTCTTGAATTCAAGCAGCGCTTCATTGCTGGTTAAAGCCACGCATGGCAATTCTGCAACGATACGCTTGGTTAAGCCAGCCAATACCTTGCCTGGGCCGCATTCTGCACTTTGGGTAACGCCCTGCGCAGCAATTGCATGCACTGTCTCTACCCAGCGCACAGGGTTGTATAGCTGGCGAACCAAAGCATCCTTGATTTTATCAGCATCACTATAGGCTGCAACGTCAGCATTATGCAATACTGGAATTTGAGGCACATTTACAGCAACGCTTTTCAGGTACTCTTGCAGTTTAGTGGCAGCTGGCTGCATTAATGCGCAATGCGATGGAACGCTCACAGGCAATGGCAGTGCACGTTTGGCACCTTTTGCTTTGGCTAATTCCATGCCGCGCTCTACGGCAGCTTTATTGCCTGCGATAACAACTTGGCCTGGAGAATTAAGGTTAACTGCCTCTACTACCTCGCCTTGTGCAGCTTCTGCACAGACGGCTCGCACAGCATCATCATCCAAACCTAAAATTGCAGCCATTGCACCTACGCCAGCCGGCACTGCGCTTTGCATCACTTCAGCGCGGTAACGCACCAAGGGTAAGGCATCTTTAAATGAAAGCGCACCTGATGCAACTAGCGCAGTATATTCACCCAAGCTGTGGCCAGCCAGAATCTTAGGTAAATCGCTGGAAACTTCCTGCCATGCACGCCATGTAGCAACGCCAGCAGTCAGCATAATAGGCTGTGTATTGCTGGTTTCGTTGATTGCCTCGTTGGCTTCAGTAGCCATTGCCCACAAATCAACACCCAGAATGTCGGAAGCCTCAACAAAAGTATTTTTAATCACGGCAGAATCACCAAAACCGTTCATCATACCTACTGATTGTGAGCCTTGACCAGGGAATAAGAATGCAAAATTTTTCATAAATTACTTTATATAAACTTTTTAATTATTTGAATTGATTAAAATTTAATTAACGCAGAGCCCCATGTAAAACCACCGCCGAATGCTTCCATTAGGATGGTTTCGCCGCGTTTAATGCGGCCATCACGTACGGCCGTATCTAAAGCCAATGGTATAGAAGCTGCAGAAGTGTTGCCATGTTTATCTACAGTTACTACTACTCTATCCATAGCCATATCAAGTTTTTTTGCGGTGGCCTGTAGAATGCGGATATTCGCCTGATGCGGCACTAGCCAGTCAATATCTGATTTTTGCATATGATTGGCTTCTAGCGTCTCATCCACAATCTGATCCAGCGTATTGACTGCCATTTTGAACACTGGGTTGCCTTCCATGACTACAGTGTCAGGGCCTTCTGTTCTGCGCGGTACGTGCAGCATGGTTTCATAGTTGCCATCGGCATGCAGATGGGTAGAGATAATACCCTGCTCGCTTGATGCCTGCAGAATAACGGCACCGGCACCATCACCCCATAATATGCAATTGCCGCGATCGGTGTAATCGGTAATGCGTGAAAAAGTATCTGCACCTATCACCAGTGCACACTTGGTGCTGCCTGCTTTAATAAAATTATCAGCAGTAGAGAGTGCATAAACAAAACCGCTGCATACCGCCTGCATATCAAAGGCTGGACACCCTGCAATGCCCAATTTACGCTGCACCATCGTTGCAACGCTAGGGAAAATTTTGTCTGGGGTTGTGGTTGCAACAATAATTAAATCAATCTCGGATGCATTTATACCAGCACTGGCGATTGCATTCCTGGCTGCATTTGTGGCTAAATCACTGGTAAATTCACCTTTTGCGGCAATATGGCGCTCTTTAATGCCGGTGCGTGCAACAATCCACTCATCTGTAGTGTCTACCATGCTCTCTAATTCAGCATTGGTAAGGATTTTTTCTGGTAAATAACTGCCTGTGCCAGAGATTCTGGAAAATATCATTGTGTATCCTGTGAAGTTTCTACATTCGGAGTTGGTCGCACATGTTCAATCTCAAGTTGCTCAGTGATGCGGCGCAATACTCCACTGCGCGCTTCTTCGATTGCAACATGGATTGCAGCTAGAAATGCAAGCTGATCTGCACCGCCATGGCTTTTTACTACAATGCCGCGTAATCCTAGAAAGCTTGCGCCATTGTAGCGTCGAGGATCCAGGCGTTTTTTGAATGATTTAAGCACGGGCATTGCGCAAAGCGCCATTAATTTGGTCAGCCAACTGCGTTTGAATTCCTGTGTCAGGAACTTGCCCATCATATGTGCCAGGCCTTCGGTCGTTTTTAACGAAACGTTGCCTACAAAACCATCGCAAACTACCAGATCGGTAGTGCCTTTGAATATATCGTCACCCTCGACATTGCCGTAAAAGTTTAGGTGGCTTGCTTTTAGCAGTTCCCCTGCCTGTTTTACGACTTCATTGCCTTTGATGTCTTCTGACCCGATATTCAAGAGGCCAACCGTTGGGCGTTCCTTGTGCTCTACACAGCTTACAAGCATGGCACCCATAATGGCAAACTGGTAAAGGTGCTCAGGCGTACAGTCGGCGTTAGCACCTAGATCCATCATGTAGGTGTTGCCTTTTTCGCTGGGCAGAACTGAAGCGATTGCCGGGCGGTCGATTCCGGGGAGTGTTTTCAGCACAAAGCGCGCTGTAGCCATCAGTGCACCAGTGTTGCCAGCGCTGATGCAGGCGTTAGCCTCACCGCTCTTGACCAGGTTAATGGCCACGCGCATAGATGAGTCTTTTTTATTCTTGAGCGCACTCTGTGGCGACTCATCCATTGTAACAACCTCGCTCGCATGATGAATGCGCAAGCGTGAGCTTACAGTGGCCTTATGGTTTTTTAATTCCGCCTCGATTGCATCCTGCAGGCCAACCAGCACAATATTGAGCTGATTATCTGCTGCCAGAGCTTTCAGTGCTGCAGGAACGGTCACATGTGGTCCATGGTCACCGCCCATTGCGTCAATTGCAATTGTTATATCCATGTAGCTCTATACTCAAATTGAATGATGGGTTTGAACGAATCAATATAAGCCAATATCTGTTGAATGGCTATTATGATAATTTACTTGAGCCGTTAAAACACTAACGCCGCTCCAAATGTTTGGAGCGGCGCTAAATGATTTCTTAACTACCGAACAAATTCAATCTAAATAATTACTCAAGTATTGAATTAGCAAGGCTAAATTAAATTATTCGCCTTTAGATGGCAATACTTTACGACCACGGTAGTAGCCGTTTGGGCTGATGTGGTGACGCAAATGTGTTTCGCCAGTAGTTGGCTCAACTGCTAATGGTGGATTTGTCAAAAAGTCATGTGAACGGTGCATGCCACGTTTTGAAGGTGTCTTTTTGTTTTGTTGAACTGCCATAATAAAACTCCAATAAAATGATTAAAACATCATCTCAATTACTTACAAACCGATGCGGCTAAATGAATAACGCATCACTAATTTAAGATTACAAAAATAACTAATCCGCAATAATAATATAAAACAAAGCTTTTGTCAGCCTAAATTAAAGCTTTTTGTTATTTGATGAGGCCCTTCAGCACCGCAAACGGATTAGGTTTCTCGCCACTTTGTGTGGAGGCCTGCTTGCAAAGCTCTTCATGAGCTGGCGCTATAGGCATTGCCATAATGACTTCATCCTCAATCAGTGTAAGTACATCCATCGACTGGTTAGCCTCCTGCAGGTCGTAATCATCGCTATCCTCTATATCTGCCACATCAGAATTATGGGCATCAATATCACCTATCAGGTAATCAAAATTTAAATTCAAGCTGAGCGGCATAGGTTCCAGGCAACGCTGGCAATGGGTATTGAGATTCGCATCTACTGAAAGGTGCAGAAAGTGCTGGCCCATCGTATTGGTTTCACCATCAAGGGTGAAATTAATCACGCCAGCGCTGGTGCCGTTCGCAACTTTTGAATCCGCAGCCTGTGCAGCTATAAGCTCAAGAAGCCTGGGGCAGTCGGCAACAGATAAAGTGCCGCTTAGATGCTCGTTTCTTTTGGCGAAAGCAATGTTGTCAATTAACAAAGGTTGGGTATTCATTTTTATGTTCGATTTAATTCAATTTGTTAGAAATTTGGCACTTAAATTTAGCGCTGGGGATTTAGCTATCAGCAAGCACATGCTACAATTGCACGGTTTTTGTATTACATTTTAAGGTTTACTACGTGTTCAAAAAAATTCTAGTTGCTAATCGCGGTGAAATCGCAGTGCGTATTGTACGCGCTTGCTCAGAAATGGGCATCAAATCCGTTGCAATTTATTCAGATGCGGATCGCCAGGCCTTGCATGTAAAAAAGGCTGACGAGGCTTACCATATTGGCACAGACCCTGTATCTGGCTACCTGAATGCACACAACATTGTAAATCTGGCTGTGGCTACAGGTTGCGATGCTTTGCACCCAGGCTATGGCTTCTTATCTGAAAACCCTGAATTGGCAGAAATCTGCGAGAGACGCGGCATTAAATTCATCGGCCCGAGCGCAGATGTGATTCGCCAGATGGGCGACAAAATTCAGGCCCGTAATGCAATGACCAATGCAGGCATTCCTTGTACCCCAGGCAGTAACGGTAATCTGGAGAATCTGGACGAAGCTGTGGCGCTTGCCGCAAAAATCGGCTACCCGGTAATGCTTAAAGCGACCAATGGCGGCGGTGGCCGCGGCATTCGTCGCTGCGATAGTGAAAAAGACCTGCTCAGCAATTATGACCGTGTAATCAGTGAAGCAAGCAAAGCTTTTGGCAAGCCTGAAGTTTTTCTGGAAAAATGCGTTATTTCACCGCGCCATATTGAAGTGCAAGTGCTGGCTGACTCTGAAGGTAATGCAATCCACTTATTTGAACGTGACTGTTCTATTCAGCGCCGCAATCAGAAACTGATTGAAATCGCCCCTTCTCCGCAGCTCAGTCAAGCACAGCGAGATTATATAGGCGGCCTGGCAGTTAAAGCCGCGAAGGCTGTAGGTTACGAAAATGCCGGTACTGTAGAGTTCCTGCTCGATTCCGACAACACGTTCTACTTCATGGAAATGAATACCCGCCTGCAGGTTGAGCATACGGTGACAGAAACCATTACCGGTATTGATATTGTGCAGGAGCAGATTCGCGTTGCTTATGGCTTGCCGTTGCAGTACAAACAAAGTGATGTGCAATTCCGTGGCTATGCGATGGAATTCCGTATCAATGCTGAAGACCCGAAAAATGGCTTTCTACCAAGCTTTGGTAAAATTACCCGTTATTATGCTCCAGGTGGCCCGGGCGTTCGTATGGATGCGGCAATTTACAGCGGCTATGTTATTCCGCCCTATTATGATTCCATGTGTGCGAAGCTCACCGTGTGGGCACTGAATTGGGAAGGCGTCATAGAGCGCGGTCGCCGTGCTTTGGACGATATGCTTATTTACGGCGTGAAAACCACCATTCCTTACTATCAGGAAATCCTTAAGCATGAGGATTTTAAAAATGCGGAATTTAATACCAGCTTTGTGGAGTCACATCCTGAACTGGCAAATTATGCTAATAAAATTCCACCTGAATTGATCGCCGTTGCTATTTCAGCAGCGATTGCAGCACACGAGGGCATTTAGTTGCACTCATTAAACTTTATAAAAATTAACTTAAACCTTAAAGCGATAGATTAAAAAATGGCAAAAGTACATGTTTCCGAATTAGTTTTACGTGATGGACATCAATCACTCATTGCTACGCGCCTGCGTACTGATGACATGCTTCCCATCTGTTCAAAGCTTGATTCTATCGGCTTTTGGTCACTTGAAGCCTGGGGTGGCGCAACATTTGACTCATGCGTACGTTTCCTTAAAGAAGACCCGTGGGAGCGTTTGACTAAACTGCGCAAAGCATTGCCTAACAGCCGGATTCAGATGCTGCTACGCGGCCAGAACTTATTGGGCTACCGTCACTACTCCGATGATGTAGTGCGTGCATTCGTACAAAAGTCAGCAGATAACGGCGTAGATGTATTCCGTGTTTTCGACGCCATGAATGATGTGCGTAATCTAAAAACATCCATTGAGGCTGTGAAAAAAGTAGGCAAACACGCTGAAGGCACTATCAGTTACACAACCAGCCCTGTACATAACATTGAGTACTTTGTCGGATTAGCAAAAGAACTTGAAGCTATGGGCAGCGATACCCTGGCTATCAAAGATATGGCAGGCCTGCTTACACCTCAAGCAACCGCTGACTTGGTTAAAGCGCTGCGCAGTGCCGTGAATTTGCCGATTCATTTGCATAGCCACGCTACATCAGGCTTATCTGCAATGTGTTTCCTGAAAGGCATTGAAGCCGGCGCAACAATTCTCGATACATGTAACTCATCATTCGGTGAAGGTGCAAGTCACCCTTCAACTGAAAGTATCGTAGCTGCCTTGCAAGGCACTGAATACGACACAGGCCTGGATTTGCAGGCATTGCAGGAAATTACGGCTTACTTCCGTGACGTGCGCAAGAAATACTGGCAGTTTGAAAGTGACTTCACTGGCGTAGATACCCGTGTACTGGTTAACCAGGTTCCGGGCGGCATGATTTCCAACTTGTCTAACCAGTTAAAAGAACAAGGTGCACTCAACCGTATGGATGAAGTGCTGGCCGAGATTCCGCGCGTACGCAAGGATTTGGGCTACCCTCCTCTGGTAACGCCAACTTCACAGATTGTTGGTACGCAGGCTGTACTGAATGTGATGACAGGTGACCGTTATAAATCCATTACCAATGAAGTAAAAAATTACTTCCGTGGGCACTACGGCAAGTCGCCAGCTCCGGTTGATGAAAGCATTAAACAAAAAGCTGTTGGTGATGACGAGATCATTACTTGCCGTCCAGCCGATTTATTAGAGCCGGAGATGGAAAAATTAACTGCTGAAGCCGAGCTTTTTGCAAAATCCCAGGAAGATGTGCTGACTTATGCCATGTTCCCCGATATTGGCAAAACCTATTTGCAGGAGCGTAATGCAGGCTCTGCTGCACCTGAAGCATTGCTGGATAAATCAACGGTTCAATCAAGCGCCTCACGATTTGCACCAAATGAATTCAAAGTTACCTTGCATGGTGAAACTTTCCATATCAATCTGACCGGCAGTGGTCATGCCGGTGAAGAGCAGCGTCCATACTATGTAACAATCGACGGCATCGCAGAAGAAGTTATTGTAGAAACTTTGAGCGAGATTGAAGTGTCTGGCAGCGGCGTTGCAACCGGCGGCGGTAAAAAGAAAGCGGCTAGCAATGCAGCCAGTGGCCGCCCTCGTGCCTCACATGCAGGCCATGTCACAACCTCTATGCCAGGTACGATTGTGGCTGTTAAAGTTAAAGTCGGTGACAAAGTTAAAGCCGGTGACGGTGTGCTGGTGATTGAAGCCATGAAAATGGAAAATGAAATCCAGGCAGCAACTTCAGGCGTAATTGTGGCTGTGAATGTCGCTAAAGGTGATTCCGTGACGCCAGATGAAGCTTTACTTGAAATTCAACCTGAATAATCCAATTGTTTTTTAACTTAAAAGCCGACAGAATCTTACTGTCGGCTTTTTTTATTACCAGCAAAATTTATGATTAAAAATCTCATCCTTGCCTCATCCTCCCCCTTTCGCCGTGAACTGCTCACAAGGCTGCAAGTACCTTTTATATGCATCTCTCCAGATGTAGATGAAACACCGTTGCCAAATGAATTGCCGCAAGAAACAGCACTGCGCCTTGCACAAGTAAAAGCAAGAAAAGTGGGAGCAACACATACAGATGCAATTATTATTGGCTGCGACCAGGTTGCAACACTTGATAACCAGCAGTTAGGCAAACCGTTAACGCATGAGAATGCGACTAGGCAATTGCGCCTGATGCGCGGCAGGGAAGTGACCTTCCATAGCGCACTTTGCCTATACAATGCTGTTACAGGCTGCATGCAGGCAGAGGTTGTGCCCTATGTTGTGAAATTCAGAAACCTGAATGACGCGCAAATTGAAAGCTATTTAACTAAAGAGCAGCCATACCATTGTGCCGGCAGTGCAAAATCTGAAGGTTTGGGAATAGCCATCATAGAGAAAATGACAGGTGATGACCCGAATGCATTGATAGGGCTGCCACTGATAGCACTGATTAATATGTTAAATAACGAAGGCCTGTCGGTAATATAAAAAGTTTTGGGCCGTGTACATTCACAAAGTTGTAGCCATTGCATCAAAATCAAAAGGAATCTGCCATGTCTAACCAATACGCACTCATGACCCTTGCCATTGTTTCTGCTTTTTCGGCCACGTCTGCTTCAGCGCAGCCAGATGAAATCCGCAGCACCTTAAATGACCAGCAAAGTGTTGCGGTAACCATATACAACAACAATCTGGCCTTGGTAAAAGATCAGCGTAAAGTTAACCTGAATGCTGGATTGAATAGCCTGGCATTACGCGATGTCAGTGCGCAGATTCGGCCGGAAACAGCTTTGCTGCGCAGCCTGAGCAATGCAGGTAGCTTCACTACGCTGGAACAGAATTTTGATTTTGATTTACTTACACCGCAAAAACTGCTGGAGAAGTATGTAGGTAAAAATGTAACCGTTGCCAGGGTCAACCCGGCTACCGGCGCAGAAACCACCGAGCAGGCGACCGTGCTATCTGCCAATAACGGCGTGGTAATGAAGATAGGCAATCGCATTGAAACTGGCATTCCCGGGCGTATTATTTACGATGATGTGCCTCTTAATCTGCGAGACCGTCCTACTTTGGTAACCAGGCTCAATAATAAAACAGCGGCCGCACAAACTGTAGAACTCAGCTATTTAACCGGGGGCTTAGGTTGGAAAGCTGACTATGTTGCTGAATTAAGCCCCAAAGAAGACAGTATTGATTTATCAGGCTGGGTGACGCTTACCAATACCAGCGGCACCAGCTACAACAACGCCAGACTGCAACTGGTTGCCGGTGATGTAAACATGGTGCAGGAGCACGCCCCGCGGGCAATGGCGATACGCAAGAGTGTTGCCATGATAGCTGAAGATGGAGCATCAATGGCTGAAGAGTCATTACTCGAATATCATCTATATTCACTTGACCGCCCTACCACGATTGCCGAAAACCAAACCAAACAAGTAGCTTTGCTTTCAGCTTCAAATATACCTGCACGTAAAGAGCTGGTGCTTAGAGGCGCTGACTATTACTATGGATCCAGCTATGGTGACTTGGGCCAGAAAATGAAAGTGGGTGCTTTTGTAGAATTCGACAACAAAGAAGCTGCAAAACTTGGAATGCCGTTACCTAAAGGTGTTATCCGTGTGTATAAAAATGACAGCCAGGGCAATGCCCAGTTTGTAGGCGAAGACAGAATCGATCACACGCCTAAAAACGAAACAGTGCGTTTGAAATTGGGTGACTCTTTTGATGTGACTGCGGACAAAAAACAAACGGATTTTAAAGCCTTGCCTCGCCCCGCCAAAGGAAACAGCTTGAACGAAAGCGCATATGAAATCGTGCTGAAAAATGCTAAAAAAGAACGTGTGACTGTTACGGTTCAGGAGCCTATACCAGGTGATTGGAAAATAATGAAAGAGAATCATGCCAGCCAGAAAGCCACAAGCAACACTGCTGTATGGAAAATAGAAGTCCCGGCCGAAAGCAAAGCCACCTTAACCTACCGTGTACAAGTAAAGTATTAATCGATGACAACTACTAATAAACTGGGCACCCTGTATTTTATTCCCGTTACGCTGGGTGATGACAACCTGGGGGGCGCTTTGCCGCCTGAAGTAATCAGTATTGCCCAAAAGCTGGATGTGTTTGTGGTAGAAAACGAGAAGACAGCACGGCATTTTCTAGGATTAATGAAGACGGTAAAGCCAGTGCGCGAACTGACGTTGCTGACGCTGAATGAACATACTGAAGACAAAGCTATTCCAGCATTGCTGGCCCCTTTGCTTGCCGGCAAAGATGTAGGAGTGATGAGTGAAGCCGGCTGCCCAGGCATTGCTGATCCCGGTGCGAAACTCGCTGCCCTTGCCCACCAGAAGGGGGTGCGTGTTACGCCACTGGTTGGCCCGAGCTCAATTTTATTAAGCCTGATGGCATCAGGGTTCAATGGCCAGCGCTTTACGTTTTTAGGCTACTTGCCGGCAGATAAGGCTGCACGTGTGCAGCGCCTGAAGGAAATAGAAAAGCAGTCGCAAAAGTACAATGAAACACAAATCTTCATTGAAACGCCCTACCGCAACCAGCATCTGCTGGCGGACATTCTGGCCCATGCGCACCCTGAAACTAAGCTTTGCGTTGCCTGTAACATCAGTTTGCAGGATGAATTGATTATCAGCCGGAGTATCAAGGCCTGGAAACAGCAGCCGTTGCCGGATCTGCATAAAAGACCGACCGTATTTCTGATATTGGCTTAATTTTTATTGAGCAGTACTCTTACTGGCGCATAGCTGCGGCGATGCACTTCAGATACACCATGAATACTTAGCATTTCCAGATGGTAAGGCGTCGGATAGCCTTTATGTTTGGCAAACCCATATTGCGGATATTGCAGATCGAGAGCATAGAGTTCCGCATCACGTGCCGTTTTGGCAAGAATGGATGCCGCAGAAATGGCCTGCACTTTGCTGTCCCCTTTGACTATAGCCTCACATGGCAATGTGATTTTAGGGCATTTGTTACCATCAACCTGAACCAGATCAGGTAACACTTTCAACATTTCAATGGCGCGTTTCATTGCCAGCAGGCTTGCCTGCAGAATATTAATCTCATCAACCTCTTCTGCGCTGCAGCTGGCAATGGCCCAGGCCAATGATTTCTGTTTAATTTCAATGGCTAGAGAGTCACGCTTTTTTTCTGAAAGTTTTTTTGAATCGGCAAGGCCGATGATAGGCTGTTTAACATCTAAAATAACCGCAGCAGCATACACGCTGCCGGCAAGTGGCCCGCGCCCTGCTTCATCTACACCGCAAATTAGCATCACTGGTTAACCCTGGTAGTTATTTCAAATGTGCGAGCACTGCTACGGCTGCTTTCTCAGCAGTATTCTGACGCAGGCTATGATGAATCTGGGTGAACTCTTTTTGAATTTGCGCAAGATTCTCTTTATCATTCACCAATTTAAGGGCTGCCTCTGCCAGTTTTTCCGGTGTTGCGTCATCCTGCAATAACTCCGGCACTACCAGCTTGCCGGCCAGTATGTTTGGCAGTCCTACATAAGGCTGCAGGCGCATGCGTTTCAGCAACTGCCAGCTAAGCTTAGGCATACGATAAGTGATTACCATAGGCTTTTTCAGTAATGCTGCTTCGAGCGTAGCTGTACCGGAAGCAACAATTACGACATTAGCCGCTTCCATCGCATCATGCGCGTGGCCAAATAATAATTCTATCGGCAGTTGCTCTGGCTCGTTAAAAATAACCAATTCAAAGATCTGGCGCGTTTCGCGAGTAATTAAAGGCACTAAAAACTTAACATCCGGGCGTTCTTTATAAATAAGCTTTGCTGCTTGCACAAATAAATCTGCATGCTGCTGCACTTCACTCTGGCGACTGCCGGGCAGCATTGCAACTACCAGTGCTGTGTTATCGAGTTTTAATGTTTCACGGGCACCAGTCATATCAGGTTCTAGCGGTAACATATCTGCTAACGGGTGGCCGACATAACTAACCTGAATGCCCTCGTTTTGATATAGAACCGGTTCAAAAGGAAACAAGGCGAGTACTTCTGTGACTGCGTGTTTAATTTTTTTAATGCGATTTTTTCGCCAGGCCCATATAGATGGACTGACATAGTGGATAGTTTTAACACCTTTGCGCTTTAATTTCTTTTCCAGCCAGAAATTAAAATCAGGTGCATCAATTCCAATAAACAAATCTGGCGGATTAGCCAGAAACTGCTTCAGTAAATGGCGACGCAGCTTCAACAAGCCCCAGAGATGTTTCAATACCTCGACATAACCGCGAATTGACAGACGCTCAATTGGGTAAAGCGACTGTGCACCCTCCCGTATCATTTTAGGGCCGGCAATACCTATAAACTCGATGTCCGGACGCTGTTGCTTCAATGCGCGGATCAGATGGCTGCCCAGCAAATCACCCGAAGCCTCTCCCGCTACAATACCAATTCTAATCATAGCGATAATACTAGCGAACGATGCCGCGTGTAGAGACGTTTAAAAACTCTGTCAGTAATGCTATTTCCGGTGTTTGTGATTGCATGGCTAACAGCTCGGCTTTAGCTTCATCAAGGGTTAAACTTTTACGATATAAAGTTTTGTAAGCGCGTTTAATCTGCAAGATGCTATCTGCTGAGAAACCGCGGCGTTTCAAACCTTCAGCGTTGATACCATGCGGTTTAGCGTCATAACCTGCAGCGGTGACGTATGGAGGAATATCTTTAAATACCACAGAGCCAACTGCTGTAATGACATGTGATCCAATTTTACAGAACTGGTGGATCAGCGTGAATCCACCTAAAATCGCATAATCATAAACATCTACATGGCCTGCCAAAGATGAATTATTTGCAAAGATAGTGTTGTTGCCAACCTGGCAATCATGTGCGATATGCACATAAGCCATGATCCAGTTGTCATTGCCGATCTTTGTCGTGCCTTTATCCTGCGTGGTGCCGCGATTTAAAGTACAGAATTCGCGAATGGTATTATTGTCACCAATCTCCAGCAAGGTAGGTTCACCTTTATATTTTTTGTCCTGAGGTGCTTCGCCTAAAGACGAGAACTGGAATATCTGGTTGTTTTTACCAATTGTCGTTGGCCCGGAAATAGATACATGGCTGGCAATACGTGTACCGGCATCCACTTTAACGTTTGGCCCAATCACTGAATATGCACCGACTTCAACACTGGAATCAAGCTGTGCTGAAGGGTCTATGATGGCCGTTGGATGGATTTTTGCGATATGCATTTATACTTCACTTATTTTTATTTACCAGTTTTAAATCAACCAGTTTTACTGATTTTTCAGTAGGTTAACTTTACTATTTCTCAATAGCCTTCAGTATGCACATCATTTGTGCCTCTGCCACCACTGCACCGTCAACGGTTGCAACGCCAGAATACTTCCAGATACCTTTTAAAATCCTGTCGATTTTAACGTTCAGTACGATCTGGTCGCCCGGAGACACTGGTTTCTTAAAACGGGCACTATCGATGCCGGCAAAATAATACACAGAATCATCAGTAGGTTTTGTATCCATGGTTTTGAAGGAAAGAATAGCCGCCGCTTGTGCCATGGCTTCTACAATCAATACACCTGGCATTACCGGATGATATGGGAAGTGGCCAGGGAAATATGGTTCATTTACGCTAACGTTTTTTATCGCAACGATTTCTTTACCCAGTTCCAGTGACACTACGCGATCTACTAGCACGAATGGATAACGATGCGGTAAATGTTCCAGGATTTCATGGATATCCATACTTGTAGCGTCTGTTTTGTTAGTCATATTGATCTCGGCTTACTTTTCTTAGAATAGTTCAATTAAATTTATATGTAGATCAGGTTTTTGATTTCACTCAGTGTTTTGATTTCAAGAGAGCAATTTCTTTTTCCAGCTGTCTTATTTTATCGGTAAAGTCATCCAGGTGACGTATCTTTGCCGCTGTATTAAGCCACGCTTTATGTGTTTGGAATGGCATCAAAGCGGTATATGTATCGGCAGCAGTCAAAGAACGCGTAATCATGCTACCGGGGGATATAGTAACGTTATCGGCAATTTCTAAATGGCCAAGTATCATGGCAGCTCCACCTATTTTACAATGTTTCCCCACTCGTGCACTGCCAGCTATGCCTACACATCCAGCAATGACAGTATGCGCCCCAATCACGCAATTGTGACCAATTTGAATCAGGTTATCAAGTTTCACACCTTCTTCAAGAATCGTATCATCCAAGGCACCGCGGTCTATGGTTGTATTTGCGCCTACGTCTACATTTGCATGCAAGACTACCCGCCCTACTTGCGGAATCTTTACCCATCTGCCCGCTTCTTCAGCATAACCAAAACCGTCTGACCCTATTACGGCGCCTGAGAATATATGGCAATTGGGCCCGATTTCGCAATGATGTTTTATAGTGACATGGGATTCTAGACAGACATCGTCTGCCACAAATACATCGTTTTCAATGATGGTTCCGCTGCGCACAATCACATTTTCACCGATGACGACATTCTCGCCTATCACCACCAGTTCACCAATGCTGCATGAAGCTGGTACTTTTGCTGAGTCAGCAACAACTGCAGTTGCGGCGATGCCAAGCTGAGCTGTTGCAACCGGATTTAAAAATGCAGATAGCTTTGCGAAATAAACATATGGATTATCGACAATTATTTTAGGCGCCGTTGTTAAATCAGCGTGTTCTTGTTTTAAAACAAAAGCACTTGCCTCGCTGGAAGCAAGTGCTTTCTGGTATTTTGAGTCGCTAAGAAAACTGATATGGCCGGGTTTTGCGTTAGCTAGCGAAGATACGCGTTCAATCAAAACGCTGCTATCGCCGACAGTCACGCCTCCTAGAGCCGTTACGATGTCTTGAAGTGAGTAATGATTACTCATGGATATAGCTTATATTACCTGCTGGTATGCTTACTTGGTAAATGCCTGATTATTTCTTACCCAATAACTTCAAGACTTTGTCAGTAACGTCGATTTTTTTGCTGGCATATGCTACGCCGCTGTAAACCACCAAGTCATAGCCTTCAGTCTCGGCAACTGATTGCACAGCCTTATTAACGCGATCTTGCAATGCGCCTAACTCTTCATTCTTACGTAAATTGATATCTTCACGCAGCTCTCGTTGTTTGCGTTGAAATTCGATTTTAATATTTTGTACATCGCGCTCTTTGTTGCGACGTTCGGCTTCTGAGATTGTCAGGCCATCTTTATCCAAGGCAGCTTCTTGATCCTTGATCTGTTTGGCCATGCGATCCAGCTCTTGAGAGCGCGGGCTAAATTCACGCTCCAGTTTTTTGCCACTTTCCGCAGTTTGAGGAGCGTCCTGTAAGATTTTATCTACTTGTACGTAGCCAACTTTCAGCTCGGCAGACTGCGCTCCCAAACTGAAGCTGATTAAACTTACTGCCAATAAATTTCTAACAAAATTACTCAATTAATCTCTCCTAAAACCAATACTATTTGTTTAATTGCCATTATGCCATAGCTATAAGACCATGCATTGCATGTAATAAATCGTAAACTAGAATATCTTTAGCTTTACTTAAAACTGCTGCCCAAGTTGGAACTGTATAGACTGGGTTCTATCCCCGGTTTGATCGTTCAAAGGTTTGGCATAAACCAGTTTTAGCGGACCGAATGGTGATAACCAACTTACACCAATGCCTGTAGAGTACCTTAAATCACCTAGGCTATAAGACTCGTTTGATCCAAACACATTACCAGCATCTACAAACGCACTGAATCTGAATTGTTTAGAATCCTTTAAGCCAGGAACCGGGAAGTACAGTTCCGCATTGCCTAACAGACGTTTCGTGCCCCCGGAAGAATACTGCTGTCCACTGGAATTGGTAAACTTAGGACCTAATGATCCATTTTCGTATCCACGAACAGAGTTTACACCACCCATGTAAAAGTTTTTGAAAAATGGATATTCTTTACTGCCATAAGTATCAGCATAGCCAATTTCACCATTAAGCATAAAAGTGAAACCGGGATGTACCTCTTTGAACCAGGCATGCTTATAGTCGATTTTGTAATACTCTAAATCAAGTACTGGTAATGACACCTCACCAGTCAATCGTTGTAATACCCCATTGCTAGTAAACATGATACTGTCTCTGGTGTCATGTGACCAACCGGCGCTGGTAACTACAGAGTTGCTGGTACAACTTGAACTGTTGTTACAGAATTTTAAATATTGCTCTGGACTGGTACCAACTACCAAGTTACTTACCGTGGTGAAATCAACCGCTAAACCAAAGTTTACACCATCACGTTCATTTAATGGGATGCCGAATCTAACGCCACCGCCATAAGAAGATGTGCTGTAAGTGGAAACAGTACTCAGTGAACTGGTATTTACATCTCTTCGATATACATCAATTCCGCGGCTCACACCATCTGGCGTAAAATATGGATCGGTATATGACAATGAATAGGTCGTGTTTACTTTGCCTGTATTGACTTGTGCACTTACGCGATTACCCGTGCCCAGAAAATTGTTCTGGTTAACTGTAATGCCGAACACCACACCCTCACTACTAGACAAGCCTGCACCAAACTGCACGCTACCAGTAGATTTTTCAGTCACACTTATGTTCAGGTCAACCTGGTCTGACGTACCAGGAACTGCTGGAGTTTCTACGTTAACATCAGAGAAAAAGTCTGTACGTCTGATACGTTCTTTAGAACGATTGATTTTATTGGATGCGTACCAAGCTGATTCCAGCTGACGGACTTCACGACGAATGACTTCATCACGGGTCCTGGTATTGCCGACAATGTTAATACGGCGCACATATACGCGCTTGCCTGGGTCTACAAAGAAAGTAAATGCGGCAGTATGCTGTTCTTTATTTAATTCAGGGACAGCATTCACATTTGAAAAAGCATAACCATCATCACTCAAACGGTCACTGATTGCTTTGCTAGTCTGTGTTACTTTTTCTCGGCTGAATGTCTCGCCAGCCTGTATCTGCAGCAGCTTACGCAGCTCATCTTCAGGCACCAGCGTTTCACCGGCCAGTTTAACTTCTGAAATGGTGTATTTTTCGCCTTCAGTTACATTCACTGTAATGTAAATATCTTTCTTATCCGGCGTAATCGAAACCTGAGTGGAGTCAATATTAAATTCTAGATAACCTTGGTTCATGTAAAAAGAACGCAGTGCTTCCAAATCGGCATTAAGCTTTTGTTTGGAATATTGGTCATCTTTATTCCACCAGCTCATCCAGTTTGGCGTGGTCAGCAGAAATTCCGCCCTGAGATCTTCTGTACTGAATGCCTTGTTGCCGACGATATTGATATCGCGGATTTTGGACACTGCACCCTCTTCAATGTCGAAGCGAACAGCTACACGGTTACGTTCAAGAGGCGTAACAACGGCCTTGACTGAAGCGCCATACTTGCCTTGTGATAAATATTGGCGTTTGATTTCCTGCTCGGCACGATCTAGCTGAGATTTGTCGAAAATCTGACCTTCTGAAATGCCGATCTGTTTCAGGCCTTCTTTCATTTTGTCAGTCGGGAAAGACTTGTTACCGCTAAAATCAATCTGTGCAACTGCAGAACGTTCCTGCACGGTCACAACTAATACGTCACCCTCAGCTTCAATTCGTACGTCTTTAAAAAAGCCTGTGCCATACAAAGATTTAATTGCTTGTGAAGCAAGGTCATCATTCATGGTCTCACCAACCTTGACTGGCAAGTAACTGAACACGGTGCCGGCTTCAGTACGTTGAATGCCCTCTACACGAATATCTTTAACGACAAATGGCTCAAGCGCCAGTGCGGAGCCGGTGTACAAGCCTGTAATCAATAATAGAATCGATTTAAGTTTAAGTTTTGAGTGCTTCAAATTTTGAATCGCCATTCAATCAGCCTGTTATCAATCTGTTCATGTCATTAAAAAGCGCTAGCA
>Ga0208392_1000137_pt1 | contig 18450 bp, 12 predicted proteins | sample LakWasMeta3_LOW4_2_FD_183855 | JGI IMG/M metagenome (GOLD analysis project Ga0208392, IMG submission 183855) | Freshwater sediment methanotrophic microbial communities from Lake Washington under simulated oxygen tension - Sediment Metagenome... | ecosystem: Environmental > Aquatic > Freshwater >... | reverse complement strand
CTGTGAGGGATGACGGGCTAACGGGCCGCCGTTAGGAAACACCATGGCCCAAGGCACATCGGTGGGCCTGCCCCATAATTCGGAATTGATGAAATTACCGATACGCCCTGCCCCCAAACCGATAGGTGCCAGCGGCGCAATAATATCGGTCAATTGCAGCACGCTGCATTGCTGCTTTTTGGCGAACAACCACATTGCGATGAAGACGCCCACCATGCCGCCGTGAAAGGACATGCCGCCCTGCCATATTTTAAACAGCACCAGCGGATTTTCGAGGAAGCCGGGGAAATTATAAAACAGGATATAGCCGATCCTGCCGCCCAGCACGACGCCGAATGCGCCGTAAGTTACCAAATCCTCTATCGCTTCCGGCTTGATCGGCGACCAGGGCTGTTCGGCACGCTTTTGTCCTAAAAACCATACCGCGGCAAACCCGATCAGGTACATAAGGCCATACCAATGGATTTTTACCGGACCTAAACTTACAACGATGGGATCGATTTGTGGAAAACTCAGCATAATTGTCGAATGGATAATTTATTGAAAAGATATTTTTGATGGGAGGCAGTTCTTTTTCAGCTTTAGTGTGTCTTGCCATAAAAAAGCATCCGGCTGCCATGCCGTTAACTGCGAAAAGTTTCCATATCTAGCAGCACAGATTACCGACTGTTACCCAAACTCATGTTGTATTGTATCTTTAGGCACATCGACCAGCCTAATAAGATTTATTTCTTAAGCCTCATTATGAGCCTGCGGTGAAATACTGCTTTGCCCAAATTCAGTTCCACGGCCGATTTATAAAAACTGTAAATTTACATAAAATAGAACCTTATTGTATGCGTGTATGGGGTTATGTTGAATACAGTAAAAACAGCCGTTTCGATGAGCAATCCGGACATGCAGCCTCGCTGTGCTGCCATCCGTTTCGCAATCGGCGAGTGCTCGCTGGGCTCGATTCTGGTAGCGATCAGTGAACGTGGCGTCTGCGCCATCGCTTTGGCTGATAATCCGAAAAGTTTAATGCGGGATTTACAAGATAAGTTTCCGCAAGCCGAACTTATCGTTGCCGATCCTGATTTCGAGCAGCTGATTGCCAAGGTGGTGGCTTTTATCGAAGCCCCGGCTTTGGGACTGGATTTGCCGCTGGATGTGCGCGGCACGGCTTTTCAGCAACGGGTGTGGCAGGCTTTGCGGGAAATTCCAGCCGGCGCCACTGTCAGCTATTCCGAAATTGCCCGACGCATCGGTGCGCCTAAAGCAGTACGGGCCGTAGCCGGCGCTTGTGCGGCCAATATTTTGGCTGTTGCGATACCCTGTCATCGAGGGGTCAGAACAGACGGTAGCTTGTCCGGCTACCGCTGGGGCGTCGAGCGTAAAGCGGAATTGCTGCGCAGGGAAAAGCATCCATAATGGACCCTACCGTGCTGACTTGTTCGCTGGGATTGCCGAATCATTACCGCGCCAACGATATTCTGGCCTTCCATAAGCGTGATGCCTTGGCTGTTGCGGAGTCGGTTGACGATCATAGTCTGCGCAAAGGTTTAGTGTGGAACAATCAAGCCTCCTGCCTGACTATCCGTTTTAATGAAAACAGCGCCGATGCCGAACTGGTTATCGATGGCTTAGCCAATACAACCGATGCCGATGTGTTGAATGACAGGGTGCGGCGCATGTTGGGTTTGAATCAGCATGTTGAAGACTTTGAACAAATCTACCGGCACCACTCGCAAATCGGTAGGCTGATCGAGCAGCAGCCGGACTTGCGTGTGCCAACGACAGCGACTGTTTTTGAAGCCTTAAGCTGGGCAATCACGGCTCAGCAAATCAGCGTTAAGGCGGCAATTTCCATACGCCGTAAATTGATTCAGACAGCCGGACTACAGCATTCCAGCGGACTGTTTTGCTACCCGGATGCCAAACAGCTTGCCGGGGCCAGCGAGAACGATTTGCGTCAAATCGGATTTTCGAAAACCAAAGCACAAACCTTACTGGCGATCAGCCGGATGATCGAAAACGGAGAGATCCGTTTAAAAAGCGAGGTCAATACAGCAAATGTAGAGGAAATTTTCCGGCAATTGTTACAGATACGCGGCATCGGCCCGTGGACTGTCAATTACGCCTTGCTACGCGGCTTCGGTTGGCTGGATGGATCGTTGCATGGGGATATCGCGGTACGAGGCGGCTTGCAAGCGCTGCTGGGCAGTGCAGATAAAATCACTGAACAGCACACTCAGCAGTGGCTGGCACAATTTTCCCCTTGGCGAGCACTGGTGGCCGCCCATCTATGGGCGTTTTTTATTCGCCATACCCGAGAGCAACGTCTCAATTCAACCGCAAAAAACCGGGGTTAAAACACCGGTCATTTCGTTAAGCTATTATCCACAAGCTTTTTTGTTCCTGTATTCAGGACTGATGCATTCAGAATGAATTACAAATGGGCATACGGAAACCGCTAAGAAAGGGCTTAATAACGAGGCTAACGACAATCCGCATCAACAATGGCACGGCTCTATTGAAGCAGTGCGGTATTAAAATCCAACCGAAGCATTAGTACTCAGTCAAATTTATAATGTCGAGTGAGAAGCCGCTCCCACAGTTAAATTATCAGCGGACAAAACAGGATTGACAGTACTAGATCCAAAGTGGACAGTTCGTGATGGGCCTGCAAATTTTACGAATTGTTACATGCCTATAAAAGCCACCTGTTTTTTTTGGTTAGTAAATATAGGTATCATTACATATTGTGCATTCAGTTCTGAATACGTATTGTTGAACTATGGGCGGAGTGATGGATTAGCAACTTTTGACCTGATAATGTATGACCATTTTCGGCCAATTGCAGACCTGCATATCATTTTGTCCAGTCAAGCCCCTTTTTGAGGAAAGGCAACAAAATATAATTAAATAAACTACGAGGATTTTAAAATGGCTGAAGAGCAAGAAAAAGATTACACATGGTGGTACGCTGGCGTTGCTATTGCTGCTATTGTTGTTTTAGTTGTGCTGCTGAAAAAGGACGAAACTAAGCATTTGCAAAGTGGTGCGGTTGAGCAGTTGCAAACTGAAACCTTTAAAAATATAGAAAAAAGAAAAACCAGTAACGTTACTGGTGACGTAGGTAATTGAAATATCATCCCGCCCCCGTTATTTTCATAACGGGGGTATTGTTATTTTTATGTTAACTCCCTATCGATAAGTGCCAGCGAGAAGTTCGTTTGCATTGTTAGCATGGCACAAGCTACCGATTGATTGGCCAGCAATAACCACGAACCTCATGTGATCCACTTAGTATTTACTCAAATTCAGTACTAAAGCCGTTAAAACAATCTGAAGAGTTTCTACCTGTACTATGCCCGTCGCTATCTGTGTGCCGCCGAATTTACGACGTCGCCCAGCTTCAACCGTTGCGTGTAACGCCTGCCCGGCCGTGCTGTGCCTTTATAAGCGGCCTTATTCGAAATGCTCACAAGCGAATGCCAATCCGTACGATCGAGAATGGGCACCGTATTTCGAATCCCGCCGGTCAAGAAAATGCCGAACTCGTCGAGAGGGCGGATGAAGCTCTACCGTGCCTGGCTAAGGCAGGATGGCAGATATCCCATCGAAATTGGCATAGGCTACACCAACATACCGAGAAACACCGTGGTGGAACCGGGTACCGAAAGCTGTCTTTGTAGAGGGCTTAAGGCGGATGAAAGGAAACTCTCAAGTCCATTTCTACCCGACTGTTTGACAGCAGAGGAACCAATTAAATTAAAATTCAAAAAAAGGGGAGGGCATAAAATTGCTTTGCCTCCCCCTATGGCTAGATTATCATCGATGGATGAAGGGGATAGCTTAATCGTTTATTTAGCGTTTTGAGATATGTGCGAATACTTATATCACCTCACAAACTCACGCCCTAAAGTTAAAAGGTTGATTCGCCGCCAGGCAATTCACCACAGGACGACAGGATGTCATCGGCGTTGTGTGTATGGTTTGCTTCTCGAAACTACCCTACAAATAAGGCTATTTCGACTCTTTGGAGGACCCTTGTGAATCGGCGCTAGATCCACATTCACCGATGCTTCTGACATTATTTACTTGCTTGCCGATACACTTGTACTCCGGGTTAATTTTGGTCGTCTGTTTTTTACAGGTTATGGTACTGCTGATCACCGTATAAGGGTCACCGGCTTCAGTTACGCCCGTCTTGCCGGGCGATTCCAAGTATATTTGAGCCCTGGCATCAGCTTCTGTGTCTGCAGTTCCAGTGGCTGTTACGATGTGCCTACAACTATGTCTTTTCTGGGAGTCATTAATGTCGGCTTGTTTCTTTTCTTCGAGTTTTTGCCTTTCTTCGCTTTCAGCTAGTTCTTTTTCTTTTTGAGCTTTTTCAGTAGCAAGTTGTGTCTTTTTTTCGGCGTCTAATTTTTTCTGCTCATCATCAATACTCCCAGTCTTCTTGTTACTTGGCAGCGCAGGACCTTGTGAAACTGCGGCTGGATTTTTCTCTCGCTTCTTTTGGGGTTTAACTGATTTCTGATTATTTTCAACTACTTGCGAAGCGTCTCTATACGAGTATGGGAATTCACACTCGTACCGATCCTCCCTCGATACGCTACCGATTATTTTGCATGTACATTCCCCGATGCTGATCAACTCGTGGGGACCTGATGAAAAAGAATCGATAACTTCAGGTACACGCCTCTGGCACCACGTACTAACTTGATTCTTATCGAGTGCTGATGAATAGGCTAATTCCTTAACAATACGCCCCTTACCTTTTAATGTTGCTTCTTTATAAACCAAATCTGATGGGCTAATTTCCCAAGCTCCAGCAATAGAAACTTTGGATATTACAAGCAACAACAAAACAACGAATATTCTCATTTAAGAGCTCTTTAAATTTAATAAACAGAAACCTAAACGAATGGAGGCATTCACCCAGGCCAATTAAACTTGATTTTAATGGCTAGCATCGGCCATTACAATTGCTTAAGCTGTTAGCCTGCAGAACCGCAGGAAAGGATCAAACAACGTGCGGTCTATCAATTGCGAAAGTTGGACTGCGTTCCTCAACCGATCATGCAGATAGTCAATCTCCAAAAAATGCCGTTTGAATGTTTTTCATCTACCGGCGACTGACCTGAATGGGACGTAAGGAATAAGCTTTGTTACTCCCCTGTTGGCAGCATAACGACCATTACAAGATTGCCGTACAATGCCGATAATTAATTATTGCCATCCTGTTCTGTTACTGCGATTTCAGTTGAAATCATAGCGAGAAATAGGGATGAGAACTTAATCTGATGGATGATGTCAAAATGTCAGTTTAATTAATGCCTCGAACTCCATCACGGGAACCGGCCTGGAGAACAGATAGCCTTGCCCATAATCACAGCCGGCCTGCATTAAACAATCACGCTGCTCCGAAGTTTCTATCCCTTCGGCGATAACCTTCATGCTTAGTTTGTGCGCCATCAGGATCATGGCTTCGCACAAGGCCATATCGGTAGCATTAGCCGGAAGATTGTGCACGAAAGATTGATCTATTTTCAGATAGTCGATGTCGAACTTTTTAATATAGGACAAAGACGAATAACCGGTACCAAAATCGTCCAGCGATACCTGAATGCCGACATTCCTGTAACTGAGCAGCATGTCGGAGGTAGCACTGGAGGCATCCAACAGCAACCCTTCGGTGATTTCAATAACCACGCCATCTCCAGCCAGCTCTAACATATCCAGGTGGCTCAACCAGTTGAAAGCCATGGCGTCCGGCCTGCGAAACTGTACCGGCGATTTGTTTACACTGATTTGGAAGCTTGGATCAATGGTGTTGCGTAAAGTTTTAACTTGTTGAGCTGCTTCTTTAAATACCCAATCGCCTATCTCACTTATCAAACCGATTTCTTCTGCGACAGGAATGAACAATGCCGGGCTTATTAAGCCTTTGGTCGGATGATGCCAGCGAATAAGTGCTTCGGCTTTATTGATCTTCCCTGTGTTGAGTTCGACTATCGGTTGGTAGTAAACCTCGAACTGTTGCATGGCAAGCGCACTACGAAGATCATTAGTCATGCTCAAACGATATTGCGCAGCTTCTTGCATGGCTGCCGTAAAGTAGCTGTAGCAATTGCGTCCTTGCTTTTTTGCCGCATACATGGCTTGATCGGCATTTTTGATCAATTGTTCCGCATCGCTTGCATCGGCCGGGTAGATGGTGATACCGATACTCGCTGAAACATAACTTTGCTCGCCATTAAGTGGAAAAGGCTCGCTCATGCTGGACAGAATGCATTGGGCAATGCGTCCAACAGCCTCTACATTTTCCAGGTCAGCCAAAATAACCATAAATTCATCGCCGCCTAGACGTGAGATGATATCGGAGTCACGCACACAACTGCATAAGCGTTGGGCAGCGATTTGCAGTAATTTATCGCCGAGGATGTGGCCTAACGTATCATTGACTTCCTTAAAACGGTCAAGATCAATAAAAAGCACTGCGAAAGTAGCCCCATTCCGCTGTGCTTTTTTAATTTCATGTTCCAAGCTCTCATGAAACATCCGCCGGTTTGGCAGTCCGGTAAGCGTATCAAAATTAGCCTGCCGCCAAATTTGTTCTTCGGATAACTTTTTCTCGGTAATGTCGATAGCCACACCGTCCCAAAGAGTTGAGCCGTCGCTGAGTTTGGGACGAGAACATACGTGTATCCACCGTTCGGCACCTTTTGGTTGATGCGTGCGCAATTCCATTGAAAAGTCGCTTAATTCACGGGCACTTCTGTCCTCGGCTTCTTTATAAAGCGCTATTTGTGCAGGATCGATTTGTCCAAGCAGCACCATGGCGTCATTTAATACGGCTTCGGCGGTAATGCCATGCACTTTTTCAACACCTGCACTGATAAAATGAAATCTGGGCGTTCCATCCTCGGCAAGCGCATATTGATAGATATAACCATTCGGCAAATTGTTGCCCAGCGAACGAATCTTGTTTTCACTTTCAGCCAGTTTTTCTTCAACTCGCTTACGTTCGGTTATATCGCGACTGACGCCAACTAAGCCTAAACATTTTCCGTCAACTGCATAGATAGGGGTTTTCACGGTCTCCAAAATAACGCGTTGACCGTCAGGGTAAGCCACCTCTTCTTCATTGCTGCGGGATAGCCCGCCTTCCAGCATTTCAATATCGTTTGCCTGGAAGCTAAGCGCTGTGTTCTTGTCGAAAAAGTCAAAATCAGTCTTGCCGATTTGTTCTTGTTCAGTGCGTCCTACAAACTTTTCGAAGGCTTTGTTGCAGCCAAGATAAACGCTGTTATGGTCTTTAAAGAAAATCAGGTCAGGCACCGCATCGATAAGCGTTCTTAACAAAGCTCTTTCATTTAACAGCGATTCTCGCAAGGCATATTCTTCAGTGACATCACGAAACACCAGTACCACACCGAATATCTTACCCGCGTGGGTTCGAATCGGCGCCGCAGAATCAGCTATTTGGTATTCAGTGCCATCCCGGGCAATGAGTACCGTATGATTAGCCAAGCCGATGATTCTGCCTGTGGCTAAAACCTGTTTTACCGGGGCTTCTGCGGTCTGCCGCGTGTGGGCATTCACGATAATGAAAACGTCTTCCAGCGGTTTACCGGTGGCTTCTGCGGATGACCATCCGGTTAATTTCTGCGCTATTTCGTTCATAAAGGTGATGCAGCTATTCACATCAGTGGCTATGACCGCATCGCCGATTGAGAACAAGGTAACCGCCAAATGTTCTTTGCTTTCTTCAAGTTGGCTAATAGTCTGGGCCAGCTGTTTACGCAGCTGGTTCCAGACCTTGCCGAATGAAGCCAATTCTCCGTTGCCTGTCAGGTTCGCAGACACAGTATAGTCGCCGGCTGTAAAACGAGTCATCACCTCGGTCAGATGTTGAAGCGGCCAATCTATCCATACGAAAATTATCGTGCCGATAACCAGCATCAGTAATAACCCGACGCCTAGTATCGGATACATAGAGCGTATCAATACATCCCAACTGGCGGATTTGAGGCGAGCGACATCATAATCCAGCAGCAAATAACCGATCTTTGTCGGACGCAGCTGGCCGGACTCAGTAGCGATGATAACGGGCTGATAGCCAAGGATACGCTGATGATCGGCAGAAAATTGAATGCTTGAATTGCGGCTATCTGTTAACTGTTTCAGTTTAAATTCGGGCAGTACCTCTAGCGAGGAGCGTCCAAGCCATTCTAACCGCGTTGCCTGACTCACCCGTCCGGCATCATCTACCAAAGCAATGCTGTTGATCTGAGTATCAACGCCATATCCTGCGATTTCTTCGGCGATCAGGTCTTGTTGTCCATGTCTAAAAAGCGCTTCAATGTGCAGCTCGGTGTTTGCCAATAAACGTCGAACATCATTAACCGAACGTGTTTCAATAGTATCCAGCACTTGCTGATATTGATAAAAAACAGAAAATGATAAGAGCAATATAAACGAACTGATGACCAGTAAAGGTAAGGCCTTATGGAGCCGAATGGTAGAGATGGGGGTCATTGGGAAGTTTCTGGTAAAAATTTGGGATCTGCCAGTAGCTCAGTACTGATATTGCCTTGCAACAGTTGATGTGCTTGCATCAAGCCGGCTAAACCGGCGGCCGTTTTGCGCAAGGCTGGTTCAGAGTCGGATATCCATTTCCGGTTGTCCGCCAAGCTAGGCAGTTTAAGTCCCTTAAAAAGCGGCATAACCTGTTGCGCATCTAATGCCAGACGAGGCGCCATACGAACAGCGGCATCCTGGGGGTTTTGAACAAGATGATTGAGTCCGGCAAAATAACCGCTTATGAGCGCTTTAAGCGCAGCTTCATGCTGTTCAAGAGCATCGGCGCGAACCACCAGGACATCAAGTATTCTTCCTGGAACCTGGCTGCTATTGAACAATTCATGCGCCCCTGAGCTTAACAACTCGCTACGAATAGGCTCAAAGGTGACTATTGCATCAACTTTATTGTTTTTCCAGGTAGCGAGATGATCGTTTACCGATGTTGGAATAATTTCAATATCATCCGCTTTGAGCGAGGCGCTTTGAAGAGCGGCATCCAAGACAATTGCACCGGTTGCATTATTTTCCACGCCGATACGTTTACCGCGCAGTCCCTGCAAATCGGCAATATTTGAGCGTGCCAAGAGAGCGTCGCCACCATTGGAAATGTCCATGATCAAGATAACGCGCAGATCGACATCGTTATTTTGCAGCAAGCTGAGCGTCTCATCCAGCGTTAACGTGGCGGCTTCTACGGTGTTATTGCGGATAGCATGAGACACTTGGCTTGCGGAGATCATTTCTACCAGGCGTATCGGCGCCTTATCGTATAAACCAAGGCTGCGTGCGAGATATAGCGTTTCATAGCCAGGCCAAACACTAGTGGCAACCCGAAGGATGGGCTCAGGCTTTGATGAACAGGCAGGCAAGGCTAACAGAAAAACCAGAACACAAAGAAAACGAGACCCTAATAAAAACGGGTGGTCTCTACAGACAGCGGTTTTGATCAACATGACATATTCCAGTTGTGTATTGTCCAACTTGCTTTAAATAGGTGGCTCAAACTCCTTCGCCTATGTTCAGGCGATAGACAACAGAAAGCAAGCTAAAAATCTTATGAAGCATTAGCAATCCATTTGGTCTGTCTCCTCTTTATCTTCCTGCCCTTCTTCGCTGGTCACGGCTTTGCTTTCCGTGATTCTTTCAGTGGATTCGGCGTGTAACAGAGAGGGGTTTCACACAACGCCTTGTTGTTGGAGATTTTTTTTTCGCTTCTCCATTGAGCGGTCTTATTTTTTTCTCTGTCAATCTACTGAGTCACTACTATAAGGGCTCTGACTCCTGACAATGTCACCTCATTGGCAGGTCTCCCCGCTTACTTCAATTTACCTTCCGAACATTCCGCTCCCAACCACAGGGTAGGCTTAAGTTTCGTTTCATTCGCCATGACAACGTAACTGATGATTTTCAGGCTTCATCATGTACTCGCAGACTCGCCGCCTTGCCCTGCCGAATCGGATTGGTTATCCTACGGACTGCTCTTTCGCTTCCAGTTGCTCCCCACCTCATTTCACAATGACGCAGTTACTTTCTGCTACGACGTTATGGCATACGCCGACAGGGACTTCCACCCTGTTGATAAATTGCCCTTGTGGGCGCACGAGTTCAAAGCTGGCTTTGAACGTTTGGCGATCGGACAAAACAAGTAGGCTACAGCCCCCAACCTGAGCCGTTACCAATGCCAAAACTTATTGGAGGGCTAATATATCTAACGCGGCACCAATCACAATTCTCGAACCCGAGTCAAATCTCGCATAAATGACTCAATTGGCGTTGTCTTCAACAAACTTCCGCAACTCATCGGCCACAACATTTTTTATATTTTTTACCGCTACCACAAGGGCAAGGATCGTTACGGCCCGGTTTTTTCGGGGGATTTAATGCGGAGGCATGCAACAGAGGCAATGTGTTTTTTCCCAATTCGCGGCGCAGATCATTGTACAACTCGGCAAAGGCATGACCCAAATCAGGGAATGGGGTTAAAAACATCCATTGCGGTTTGTGTTCCAGAGCATTTTGCAAAATCCCAAAAGCCTCGTCCAACCGATTCAAATCAGTCAGTGTACTAGCCAGTATAAACTGCGCGTCGATAGCCGTCGGAGCCAACTGGGCGGCTTTACGATAGGCTTTTAACGCGGCTTTGGGCCGGCTAAGAGGCACTAACAAATTACCCAACATCAGCCAGTCTTTAGCCGAATCCGGATTCAGCGCCAAGCGGGCACGCACCGTGGACAGCGCATCGGATGCAGGCATCACTTTGCCGCCAAGGCTGCAATCGAGCTTTCTGACCAGTGGCTGGGTAATATCGCCGGCATATTCGCTAATCTGGAGTTTGAGCAATTCCGCAGTCACGGCCGCTAGAGCCATTGGGGTAAATGTAAATTCCACCTCGGCATCGCAAGCAGCGCAGGGAAATTCGTCCGCCAACAGACAAGCCCTTTCCTCGCTTTTACCGACGATCACCCCTTTGGCCTGATAACGATTGACGGCGCCGCAATTGGGGCATTCCAGTTCCAACGACAAATAATCAGTGCGCGGCAAAGCGCCCGAAGACCATGCTTGGAACAGTTGCTTGGACCGCTCGTAATCGGCCATTGCGCTTAATTTAGCGTCCTCCAGCTCGGCATCCTGATGATCGAACAATCTTGCGACGATGTAAAATGCCCGATCGATCAACGCTTGTTTACGCCTTAGATGGGCTTTCAATAAATCCAATAATCGCGGATCCGGCAGCGCAACCGCCAATTCACAAGCCCGTTCCATGTCGTCCTCCAACAACTCGGCAAACCGCGCCACCGCAAAATCCGCCGCAGCTTGTCCACCCACTCTACGAATGCCGGTCAAACCATAGATTTGTTCCGACCCGTCCAGTTGATCCCAACGCTCGATTAAGGCTGCTTGCGCCTTACTGCCTATTTCGATTAAGGCCTTTTGCGCGGACTCGCAAAGAAAATCCCCTTTATCGCCACTAATGGCGTCTATCAATGAATCGATAAATTCAGGATATTTAAGTTCCGCCATCACGTCCGCGATATGAATGCCGCCATAATCGTTGGCACTAGCTTGCAAGCGTTCGATCAGTCCGTTAGCTACCGCGGCCGGTTCAAATTGTTTCAGATGCTCCGTCAATGGCTTTTGCCAACGAGGCTCGGCGACATCAGCCGCCAATAAATCCATGGTATCCGTCAAATTCAAGTTTGAAACATCCATGTCGTTTTTCGCGTAACCTTGTATGCAGGCTGCGATGGCCAGTTGAATCTGTTGCGATTTGGACAAAAGGCCTGAAATAGCCGACGTATCGCGTATTAGGCTTAATAGTTTCTGGCAGGCCTCGGACCTTTCACCGAGAGCTTGCAGGCAATCCAAAACTTCTTCGAGTTTAGGCGGTTTGGCCAGCCATTGGTCGAATTGTTCCAGTGGCGCATCATCGCTGAAAAAAGGCGTTAACTTGGCGAACCGTAACGGCGAATCATATTGATCCCAATCGAACACTTCGCTCAAATAGTGATGACGGCCAAACAGGCTGCTAAATAATGATTTCCACAGTGCTTGCCGGCGGTCTGCGTCGGTTTGATTTTTCAACGCGGTTTCCAACAGAGAAACCAGGGTTTGCCGGGACAATAATTGACTCAGCTCCAAGAGCGAGCCCAGCAGCATCGATTGGATCATGCGATCCGGCCACGCTAAAACCGCTTTGGTCAACTGTTCGGCGAGCTCGCGATGTTGTTCGTTATTCGCATCATTCAGGATCTTGCCGACCGCACTGAATCTGATTAAATCCTCATTATCACCTTGCGGTAACCGGTCGATGGCATCCCGGTACAGCCGGATTAACTCATCCGGCGCTATTTCCATCAGAATTGCGGAGACGGTTGCCGACAATGATCCCGGCCATGCCGGCCAATGCTTGACAAGCAAATGACTCAGATTAGTTAAACGCCGGGCCGGATACTTCCGCAATAAATTGTTCAACAGCGTGGTTTCCTCGCTCTCGATCAATTCGGCAAGCAACACGTCATGAAACCAGGTGTCCTCGATAGCGGAACGCTCGCTTTCCGCGCTCTTGGGCACATCGTTGTAATAACGGATAGCCCATTCCAGCATTACAGGATTGTCCAGTTTGCCTTTGGCGGCGGTGATGACGTTAATCATAATGATACCCTATGAATTAGGTTAAGGTTTTGCCGGCCGGTAAACTCAGCCTGATGGTTCATGGTCATTCGGTTGATGATTGAACCGTTACTTGGCCGTTCATAAGCAGAGGAAGAGTCAATCGTGAAGTTCGATTAAGCGCAGATTTTTGAAACTAGGTTGAAAGATCATTTTGTTGTAATTTGACATCATTGCATCATAGCATTTTAAAAGTGCATTGTCTGGATAGGCGAACTCCAGCGAATGAAGATCGTCTTTTGTTATTGAACCGAAAGTTGTGCCTTCCGAATTCCTACGATCAAATCCCTGTTTAAAATATTCCATTACATAAATAAGAAAACCGTGATAACCATCCTACGAGCTGCTACACCTGTTGCCGGGATTACAAGATGATGACGGCGGCTGTCATATCTCATAATTTATAAAATCCCTACAAACCTAATACTCTGACTATTCCGATTAAAAATCACTTTCAGTTCCGATACAAATCTACCGACCGCCTCACCATTTCTCCACACACCTGACATTTGCCTTCCAAAATTAAACAATTGGATTTTGATGTACAGGAGTAATCGGTAATCGTTGTGCCTTATCGGCAATGGCTACACCAAACGGACCTAAGTATTGTTTGTTTGTCCGCCTCAGACATGGCTTGCCATTGTTGTCCAGCTTTCTGCGTAAATTGATTGGCCATAAGTATTTTATCGTTGTAATCCGGCCGCAACATCCCTAAACGACGCTAGCGCCGCTTCAAGGTGCTCGATGATTTCTTGCTGCAGCACATCGGGGGGCGGCAAGTCATCCAGATTCTCCAAGCTGTCGTCTTTTAGCCAGAAAATATCCAGGCTGGCCTTATCGCGGGCCATCAACTCGTCGTAGCTGAAATACTTGAAATACTCAGTTTCGTTGCGCTCATGACGATTTTCCGGGTTGTAGCAGGTAATGAAATCCTGCATGTCGTCGAGCTTTAGCGTCCTCGTTTTTAGCGTGAAGTGCTTATTGGTACGCAAATCGTAAAACCACACGCCTTTGGTATGGGTCTGGCCATCCTTAGGCTTGGCATCGAAAAACAACACATTCGCCTTTACGCCCTGCGCATAGAAAATACCGGTTGGCAGGCGAAGCACTGTATGCACGTCGCAATTTTCCAGCAGTTTACGGCGGATTTTCTCGCCGGCACCGCCTTCGAACAGCACGTTATCCGGCAGCACCACGGCAGCTTTGCCATCCAGCTTCAACATGCTGACGATGTGCTGCAAGAAGTTGAGCTGCTTGTTCGAGGTCGTCTCCCAGAAGTCCTGGCGCTCGTAAGTTAGCGCTTCTTTATCTTCTTCACCTTCCTCATTGGTAATGGTCATGCTGCTTTTCTTACCGAACGGCGGATTAGCCAGTACGTAATCCACTTTCTGTTTTGGCTCAGTAATCAGTGCATCCGAACGCTCCACCGAAGGTTCGCCATCCAGCTCGCCAATGTTGTGCAAGAACAGGTTCATCAAACACATGCGGCGGGTATTCGGAACGATCTCGTTGCCATGGAAGGTTTTGTCGCGTAAAAACTCTTTCTGACGTTTATCGAGTTTTGCTCCTGGCCGAGTCAGCCAGCTGTAGGCGCCCAGAAAAAAGCCGCCGGTGCCGCACGCGGGGTCGGCAATAGTCTTCATCGGCTCAGGACGAACGCAGGCTACCATGGCCTCGATCAAAGCACGCGGCGTAAAGTATTGGCCCGCGCCGCTCTTGGTATCTTCCGCGTTCTTTTGCAGCAGACCTTCGTACAGGTCTCCCTTGGTGTCGGCGTCGAGGCTGATCCAGTTTTCGGCATCGATCAATTGCACCAAGCGCGAGAGCTTGGCCGGGTCTTGGATTTTGTTTTGCGCCTTGAAAAAGATCGCGCCCAGCATGCCGGGTTCTTGCCCCAGCTTGTGCAGCGTGGCGAGGTAATGCGACTCCAACGGTTCACCGACTTTGGATTTCAAGCTTGCCCAGTCGTAACCCTTGGGGATATGGGTATCGCGGTTATAAGGCTCTTGCGCATATTCGTGCGCCAGCTTCAGGAACAACAGATAGGTGAGCTGTTCCAGGTAATCGCCATAGCCCACGCCGTCGTCGCGCAGGGTGTGGCAAAAGTTCCAGACTTTCTGGACGAGGGAGGATGTGTTCATCGTTGTTGCTCTTTCTCGGTGGCGGTGCGGGTGATATACGCCTGCCGTGGGTCGTTGGCTTTAGGATAGGCTCGCAGCAATGCACCTTCGGCTACCAATGGATTTAAGATGCGGGTTCGTAAATCTTTGCCATCGCGATCACGTCGATTCAGCAGATTGGCCAAAACTCGCAAACCAAGATAACGCCCGGTGCACAAAGCCAGAACCGTATTTCGTACCAACTCTGGACTAGCTCTTAGCCGTTCACTGACGGGTGCTGCCCGTTGTCGGAGCCGATCTATTTCAGCCTCACTCAACAAGCTCAAGTCAGACACTACCTGTACCGCAGTGCCAGATGGCAACCTCTCAAGCTCCGGGGGTAACGTGTTTAGCTCCGGGGGTAACGTGTTTAGCTCCGGGGGTAACGTGTTTAGCTCCGGGGGTAACGAGGGCACACCATCCCCCTCAAAAAAGGACAAGGTTCGCCGATCCTGCCAGGGCAAGAAATACACCATGCCCCGACCTACGCCGTCAGAAACCAGTAGCTTATCTTTCACCAGACGAGTGAGCATTTTAGTGATGTCAGAAGAATGATCAGTGGCAATTTCGCGCAGGCGTCCATGGTTAACCATGCCTTCAGTTACGGCCATTACCAGTGCCAAACGCTCAAGTGGCGACAGACTTGCGAACAGAGGTCCCAAATATGATTCCAATTCAGCCACAGCCTGTGGGGGCAGCAGGCTAGTCATACGCAACTCCATCAGCGTTTGCTCGGATTCGCGCAATTCGTACAACACAGGGCGGCGCCAATGCTGTCCCTCCCAGTTATGATAAATCTTGGGCAACCCGGAACCGGCATGGTCACCGTATCCCACCAACTGAAACATTTTCTGCAAGCGCCGATTACGGCAATCACTATTGCCACCAATCACCGCCAGCTCCGGTGGAACGCGCATCAGACCAGGGTTGCGAAAACCAAACATATCCGGCCGTTTCACCACCAGCACCGATACACGCCCCGAGTAATCGGCGTGAATTAAGGTATTCACCAAGGCCTCGCGTAATGCCTCATGCACCGGTGTATCGTCAATGCGCTGACCCGCCTGCAACTGAAAAGGCACTTTTAAATCAACCGTCAGCTTTTGGTACACTTTTCGGAAAAAGTCATACACATTGCCCGACCAGCTGCCGTCAGGTATTAATCGGTCAGTCCAGCGTTTTGCTGTCTTGGCTTCGGCTCGCTCCTGATAATCCACCATGTAGTGCGGCAAGACATCGCAGATCACCTCAGCGCGGCCAAACATCAACAAACCTGCCAGCCGTAGACCGGAATAACCTTCTTCGCGGTTTTTGCCCACCGCGCCGATCCGCTCCAGAAATTCGGAAAGAGGCAAATCCGTCCAAACATGACCGGGTTTCACGGCTGCAAAGCGATTGCGGTACGCCGCCACCGTATCCATGTCCAGATCGTTGAAATCAAAACCCTTCAGCACACGCTCGTCGCGGGAATCCTCTACCCGCTCGGCCAGCATTCGCCGAACCGTTTCGTCGTCGGCCTGATAATCGCCCTCGTAGCGGCGCAGGTAAGTGCCGCCAAATGGGTTACTGCCCAAGTGTACAGGCTTCATCCGTCTGGCCGCGCGGGGTACTTGTATTCGCAGCACGGTTTGACCATCTATCCGTACCGGCTGCACGTCCTGCTCGGTCAGCAGGTTAACACTCACCTGTTTACGATTATGCAGGTTATCCCAGATCGCCTTGCGCACTCGTTCCACATCCTCCAGCCCTACGGCATGAAATTGTCCGCGCGGCTTTTCCTGTACGCCGAGCAAAATCACGCCACCCTCGGCATTGGCCATGGCGCTATAGCTTTTCCAGACATCTTCCGGCAATTCGCCGCGCCCATCGCGTCCCTGTGCCGCCTTGCATTCGAGATCGCAGGATTCAGCCAGAGTTTCTAAATCAAGGCTGTCGCAAAGATCGCTCATCTTGTCTCCTTGGTCTTGCGTCCGCGCGGTTTCTTCATCGCTTCACGCCCGGCACGCTCGGCACGGATACGCTCCAGCAACACGCTGGCCGGTTCGTCGTTGGGGTCTTGCGGCACCAACTGGCCGGAGAAGGCGGCTTTGAGGATGTTTTTGCGTTGGGCGGCGGATTGTTTGAGAGAATGTGTGTTGTATATCAATTGCTCATCACACAACGAAAACTTTGCTTTGATGATTTCGATCAACGCAACCTGCTCATCAGTTGGCGGCAGCGGTACTGGTAATTTAGAAAACTTGCCTGCACTCAAATGATTGATTCCAACGCCTCCTGAAAGCTTGCCAAATACGCCAAGCTTTTGCATTGCCAAGAAGGAATAGAAAGCGTACTCGGAACTAATTCCTTCAGGCGAGAAACGAAGCACTGTATTTTGAAAACAATACAAGCCAGCAGCATGTTTCCAAATTGCTGGACGCCCAACATGCTCTGGACTTCCTGATGCCTCGGTGAGTAATACATCGCCAACCTTGAGCGCAAAAGTTTCTTTCTCTGTTTCCGAGAAGTCCATTTCGAGCACATCGCTTAAATCAACGCCGTCTTCAGTGATATTGGCGGCTCGAATGTAAGGAGTTGGGTTGGCTTTTCCCACTTTGCTCGGCGATCGCTGCCGACCCAGTTGTACATGCCCAAGTTGCTCAACACTTGCCCAAACCCAACCCTCCGGCAATTTCGGTAAACCACTGGTATCCGGCTGCACCGGCTCGGGGTATTTAAGCTGCCAGCCCTTGGGCGGGGCTTTGCCTTGTTCGGCGAACTTGGCGAGTTGTTTGGCTTCCCAGCGGGCGCGGCGCTCGATGAGGATGCGTTGCAGCAATTGCGCGCCGGTTTCCTCTTCATCCGTTCGTCCTGAACCTGTCGAAGGATGATCGGATGAAGAGGTCAGTGTAGAACGCCCTTCGACAAGCTCAGGGCGAACGGATTTTCGAGCTGCACGCCATTCGGCGGTCAGCGCACCTTCCACGGCGGCTTTCAGTAGCGATTGCCTATATTGCCCCAGTTTTTTCTGCGCGGCCTTGAGTTCAGCCACACCGGCATCGAGATCGGTGAGCAGTTCTTCGAGTTTTTCGACGATGCGGGTTTGCTCGGCGGCGGGAGGCAGCAACAACGGCCATGCCTTAACAATGCCTTGGGAAATATTTGGCTGCGCCCCACCTTTGCCTGCATCAATGAAGTCTTTTTCCTGTGAAACTAAGAAATAGTAAAGAAACTCAGAGCTTGTAGCATCAGGAATACCCACGGCGCAAGCTTGATTCGTTGCAGCAGCAATACCAAAAATAGATGTTTTTCCTATCGTCGCCCCATACATAGCTAATGCCACAGAACCTTTCGGAAAAACCTTTGCGCTTGATGAGCTGACGGCTTCGTCTGAAATATGTTCTTCAGATGCTTTCAAAACGCGAGGACCAAGCTCGCCTGTTTTAAACCAAGGAATTGTTCCTACATAGTACGCTGGCTTAGATCTTGATGGAGTACCACCGGAAGACCACATTGCAACCTCCTGCAGCGTTGCCGATACCCAACCACGCGGTAAATCAATCACGCC
>Ga0208392_1000135_pt1 | contig 18589 bp, 15 predicted proteins | sample LakWasMeta3_LOW4_2_FD_183855 | JGI IMG/M metagenome (GOLD analysis project Ga0208392, IMG submission 183855) | Freshwater sediment methanotrophic microbial communities from Lake Washington under simulated oxygen tension - Sediment Metagenome... | ecosystem: Environmental > Aquatic > Freshwater >... | reverse complement strand
GGGGTACGGTAAGGATTCCTTCGTAAATGAGTAACATCCCTTTCAGGCCAAATCGAACTTAACGCCGTAGTTTATCGGCTCCAGTTTCCGTTCCCTCAACTCGTACATTCCAAAGCGGTTGGTATGGTGTGTCCTGTATGGGCTTAATCCGTCAAGAATTTCTGGTGTTAATTGGAAACCTTCAGCCTCAAGCTCTTTCAATGCTTGGGTGATCGTATGACAATTGTGGAAGATCAGCAAATTGGCGATTAGATGGTTATATTTAATGATTTTCAGTTGGTTATCCCGTACATTGTCTTCTATCGTGTCAGAACCGAAGTAAATCCACTGGGCAAATTTATTAAAGCCCTCGCATTTATTCTGTGCCGCTTGGACAATGCGCCGAAGTTCATGGTCACCGATATACTCCAACAGAGAAATGGTGCGGATGACCCGGCCCAACTCGCGGAAGGCGAAATAAAGCTTATTTTTCCGGCTGGCAGTCCCAAGCTTCCGCAAAATAGTCGATGGTGAAATCCGACCGGCCCGGATCGACTGAGCCACTTGCAGCATATCAGGCAGATGGCGGGCGATCAACTCCCAGTCGATGTTATCCTTGGTAAATAAATCTCCGATATGCAGGTAGGTAGTCTTGGCTGTTGGACGGAACCATTTCAAATCTTTCCAGTTTCGGATACGCGGCATCAGCTTGATACCTAACAAAAAAGCCAAACCATAAACCGGTGCGCTTTGAGCCTGGGTATCGCCGTGCACTGTGTCGGGCTGGATATCCGACTTGTTCTTAGTGAGGCCGTCGAGGATATACACGGCTTCCCATACCCCGCAAGGAATGAAGTGGGAAAACAGGGCGATATAGTTGTCGCTGACATGGTAATAAGCGATGCCGCCATAACCCCCGTAGCGGATATGCCGCTCTGACAACAGATTGTTTTCGTACAGATTCCATTGCGTACCGTCGGCTGCAACCCGTTTCGTATCGCCCCAGTAGCCCGGCAATTCAAATTTATTGTACGCATTGATCGCCATCGTAATCGCCGACTCCAACTTTTCTGTGGTGACTTGACGCTGATTGACGAAAGACACTTGCCGTGCGCTGATGTCGGCAATGTTCTTGGCTATTTGCGTTGGTCCTATGCCTGTACCATAAGCGAACACCGTCAGAATTTTACGCCGGTCTTCTTCCTGGAGCTTGCTTTTATGGCCGCTCAATGGAGCAAAAGATTTTCCCCAGCCGAGCCATTGCAAAGTATCGGCAAGCACATCCAGTAACGATAGCTCCAGTTTATCAAGTTTTCGGGTTAATGCTTCGTCCAACTGCTTGAATCCTGGCGGTACTGGCTTTTTTTCTTGGCGAAGTAATTTAGGGCGGCCATTAATGATCTTGAAATAGGGATTGTCCTGGTAAGTCGAATCGAGTTGTTCAGCCGCATTAGCAAGCAAAGCGCGGACGTGATTGATAAAAGCATCAGTTTCAAGGGGCAACCCAACTTCTTCGCTGTATTCATACCGTGTGCGTTCGCATTCATCCATTGGCACCAATTCATCGCGGTGGTCTGAATAAGCATCGCTACCAACAACGCAAATATCGCCCGATTTTAATTCTTGCACCATTTGTAAACAGACGCAGGCTTCGAATTGGCGGTAGTTAATACGAGTTGCCACCGTATTTCGCTGGCTTTCCCCGGTAACAAGCTGCCACCATCGTTCCGGTATCCAAGCCAGGTCATTTGGGGTTAATTTTGTTTTACTATTAAAATTGAAATCAAACCACTCCTTATGCCGCGACCTGTTGCCCAGGACAAAAGCCAAGGAGCGTTCAAAACCGTTATCCTGGCTGGTGGATACCCAGCTTAACTTGCTTAATATCCGTAACAACGCTGACCGCTTTGGCTTAAAATAATGGCGGATAAAACGAAACGGATTTTTCCCGCCATACTCGGCATGTAAGCGTGAGAATTCGCACAGATCAGGACGATTGGTCACGGCATGGCGAACACTTTGTAACTGCTCGTTTTCCGGTTGGCCGGAACTCAAGACGGTTTCCAGGAAAGCGAAGCGGCGCAGGATTTCGTCCGTCATTTCCTGATTGTCTTTGAGATATTTTTCCAACGCATCTTGGGCGGTGTGCTCTATTTTCCTCATTTGTTTACAAAAAATATCGCAGAGGTCGTCGGTTACTATGGCTAAACGATGCCGGATTAAAGCTAAGGCAACCGCATAGCGTTTAGCGGCGGTCATATCGACCATGCTGGCGGCATCCAGGCTATTACCTTCGAGCGCCCATTGTTTTGATTTAATAACTGGAATCGTCTTCAGAATATCTGAATGGCCCGACAATGCCATCAAGTTGTCATAACGGGCAAGCAAATTACGAATCCCGTCTATCGTTGGCTTGGCTGTGTCCCGCTTAAGGTCGTTCCAGGGGCTAACACGGCGTGGATCATTGCTGACAATAAAGAGTTGGTCGATAAAGGATCGACCTTCATCCGTGAGCGTATTGTGGATGCTTGTGTATAACGCCTGGTTCGCCGAAACCCGCTGTACCCGCGCTTCCCGAGCTAAAGTATCGAATGCTGGCAATTCGTATCGGTAGCGAACCAGCGTCTCGATGCCAATGTTCACGATATCGATAATATCTTCCTTGGTCATAGCTGCATCATGAAAAGCTTGCCGCATGAGCCTCTTGCCATCGTCGCCAAATGGCTTGACACCAAGAAAATCCCGTACTGCCGACAAATGTTTACGCCTGGCTTGGGAACTATCGTACTGCGCCAGACTATCTTTGTCATAAAATTCGCCGACAACAGTGGCGATATGTTCGATGATTGCGCTCGGCACTTCCTTAGAAAAAACAAAGTAACCGAGCCGTTGATAGGTTTTGAGCAACAGGACAAAACCCAAGCGCGTCGTAGCTGATCGGGTCATGCTGTTGCAAAACTGCAATTCGGTATCCGACAGGGTATAGAATTCTTCCAGTTCTGTTGGCGCAAGACGGCTTTTGAACCGGGGATAGGCGGTATCGCTAGGTTGCAAAGGCTAACAATCGGGTAAAATTAAACGCAAGAAAAACGACCGTTTATCTGGTAGATGAAATAACACATGAACCAGGGTATAAAATAACAAGAAAACCCATTGATAAAAACAAAACAATATTGTACCCTTAACCTTATCTTTTCTTGTACTTTTTGTTGATCACTATGCTGGTGGGTTATGTTCGGGTTTCCAAAAGCGACGGCAGCCAAACCTTGGAGCCCCAACGGGATGCCCTATTAGCCGCTGGGGTGGAGAAAAACCGCATTTATGAAGATTTGGCTTCCGGACGCAAGGATGACAGGCCGGGGCTGAACGCTTGCCTTAAAGCCCTACAACCGGGAAATACCCTAGTGGTCTGGAAGCTGGATCGGCTTGGCCGGGACTTAAAACACTTGGTCACGACCGTTGACGAACTCAGGAAGCGTGATGTGGGCTTAAAGGTATTGGCTGGGGCTGGCGCTCAGATTGACACCACCACATCAAATGGGAGGCTGTTTTTCGGGATATTTGCGGCGCTGGCCGAATTTGAGAGGGAGTTGATCGCCGAACGCACCCGTGCAGGGCTGGCGGCAGCTAGGGCAAGAGGGCGGAAAGGCGGAAGGCCGAGAAAAATGGACAGGGCGACATTGACGATGGCAATGTCGGCGATGGCTGATCCTAAAGCCAATGCGTCTGAGGTGGCCAAAAGGCTTGGAATTACGACGACGACACTTTATATGTACGTCAACGGGGATGGGTCGTTAAAAGAAGCAGGTCAATTAATCATTAGATAATGATTGCTTTTTGTCAATAAGTGGTCATTGGGAAATTGAGCCATTTTGTATTAATCAACCCAAATAAGGCTATCACATACGGTTTCCGACAATCCGGAGAGCAGGCTCTCACAGATTGTCTATCATAAATCCTATCAGCAACGCGAAAATTTATAGAAATATCGAAGTCTATTTAATTGAGTGCAATCGGACTTTTATTTTCCTATCCCTAAACTAACCGTTTTAAAAAAACCAATAATATCTTTATTCCGTCCAGGCCATTCTGGATGTGGGCCGTTGCCTTCGCAATACCAAGTCTGTACGCCGTTTTTGCAGCCACTGTAAGCCATACAACCTTCAATGCCTGGGACTGGGGTGGTAAAGGGCAATGGTTGCCCCGGTTTGAGGTCCAGGGCTTTTTGGTCAAGTTCTTGTTGGTAATAGTTTTCCCAGCCCAAGAATTTACTGGATTCTGGTACTTTTCTGTCACTGGTTTTGTAGGTTTTGGTCGTGCATTTATTGCATTTTGCCCACCATTCAATAACTTCTTTGCCGTAGTTGGGAAACAGTTTGTCGCGACTGCTGTGCATTAGCATCACCGGTGTAGGTTTTACACAATTTCGGTCTTCTAAATCTGCACCCCGAATACCGGCTGCGCTGGGTGCAATTGCGTTTGGAATGTGTTTAGTACCGTTGAATATGGCGGTTCCGATTGTCACTGTGCCGCCATCGGAATGTCCGGTCAAAAAAATACGTTTTTTGTCGATACACCATTTTTTCTGAATAAGCTTAGGTATTTCGGCCAATTGGACGACGGATTCCGGCGATAATGGCCTGTGGTCAGCATACGCAATAACAAATCCTGCTGCGGTTGCCTCGCTAGTTAAATAGACCTGTTCTTCTGTTTCTTCCCGATCTCGTCCGGCGGCGGCATATACCATTAATAATGGGTGAGCGATGGTATCTTTATAGTTTGAAGGTGTTCTGACTGAAAAACGGATGCCGTCATCGGTTTTTTCATCGTCACTGGGGCCGGCTTCACCCGGCTTTGATCCCGGTTGGCAACCTGTTGCTGACAGATCTTTGGTATAAACGGTTTCACTTATATTGACACCTGCCTTCGCTGATTCGGTGATATGGGCATCCGGCGTGTAGTACGTTTTGCTGGCACCGGTAAATCCAGCCATAAACAGGCCAAATGCCATGACGAATGTCATCAGGAGATCGGGTTGTTTGCCGCGATAACGCAGCCATTCCGGCTTGAACAGGCCAATAAACAAGATTGCAATAGAGCCAATAATCAATAACCTGAAAAAATACAGCAGTAACGTACTCATGGCTTAACCTCAATTAGTTTGTTAAACGGTTTTGTTTTCAAGAATGATACTTGGCTGTCGGTTTGATGGCAGGCTGAGTTTGTTTGCTGTGGGCTGCTTTCTTGTCAATGCCAACCCCCATCGCAAAGCGGTTCATGCAATTCGCGACTGCACACAAACGCACCGTGTCTAGCAAGGCGCGTTCATCCCAGCCAGTTTCATAGATGGAGTTGACATCAGCTTGTGTTATTTGGTCAGGTGTCAAGGTAAGTTTTTTTACGAAGTGCAGGATGGGCTTTAGCTTGTCATCAACTTTTGCGCTGTCAATGTCCAATTTTAATTGGCCGTAGACGGATTCATCGATACCCAATTCCTTAAACAGCGACTTATGTGCTGTATAACAGAATTCCGATTGGTTTAGATCGGAGGTATAAGCGATAATCAGTTCACGCGTCCCTTTGCCCAAAGGCGAAAAACTACCTTTAATATCTTCCAATAATTTAAACAACAGGATGCCAAGGCGTGGGTATTTTGCCAGTAATCCGGCGATATTTTCCAAGTCAGGGCTTGAAGGTAGGTAAGACATAGTAATCTCTGGGCAAATGAAGAGGGATAGGCCAAATTGTCGGCAAACCTTAAAACACGAAAGTTTCGACTTCCGCGATTAAAAACAGGGGATCGCCACCGCTGGAAATTTCAACGGCATGGGCCGCCGTTTCCTGTCCGCCCGGCGAACTCAGACAGTCCTCCAAATCCTTCATGGACGGAAAATAAACTTCCGCAATACGATGGTACGGTGCTTGTTCTCGCCCCGGAGCTGCCGTGATCAAGTTGGCATCAAAGCGAATTTTGCCGGCCAGTTTTGCTACCGCCAAGGGAAAATGTTCATGTTCGTAACGACGTTCAAAGACAGCGACATCGGTGGGGGTTGGGTACATAACAATCAGTTTTGCTGTTTTCATGGTTTTCCTTTTCATAGGGTTTGTTTATGGTGAGGTGATCATATTCCCTAATTATAAGGCTTGTAAAATACTAACTGCCTATGAAAGAATAGGTTTTTGCTATATAAGTTCGAGGAAGGCACTATGGAAATGCACCAAATCCGTTATTTTTTGGCGGTTTGCGATCACGGCAGTTTTACCCGTGCCGCGCAATTCAGCTATATTTCCCAGCCGTCTTTAACGCAATCCATCAAAAAATTGGAAGATGAATTGGGCGGGGAATTGTTCACCCGTGATCGTTCCGGATGTTTGCTGACTTCGCTTGGCCGCTTGGTGGAGCCAAATTTTCGTAAGATATACAAGGAAACCGTCGCGACCAAGGCAGATGCCATCCGTTTTACCAAGCTGAACAATATCCCGTTGCGGATAGGCCTGATGGCAACCGTAGGCGCACAACGCTTAAGCCCGATTTTTGCCCATTACAAGCATGAGTTTCCCAACATTGAATTTGAATTGATTATCGACTGTGAAACGGCATTATTGCAGCAACTGGAATCGGAATTGCTGGATTTGGTGATTAGCGCCCCTGTGCAATTGCTGGGTTCGCCCTACCAATCGACTTTGCTGTATACCGAAAAGTACGTGGTTGCGTTTAACAACAAGCACCGCTTCAATCACTTGGGCAAAATCGACCTCAAGGAAATCCAGTCCGAGCCTTATTTGGACCGGTTAAACTGTGAACTCAGGGATACCCTGCGGGCAATCTGCCAAGACCAGGAAGTGAACCTCTACGCCGCGTACCGCAGCAACAGCGAGGATTGGATCGTCAACTTGGTGCGCGCTGGCATGGGCGTTGCGCTGATGCCAGAGTACAGCCTGCCTGCAAACGCCGATGACGTACGTTGCCGTTATTTGAGCAATCCCGAAATAAGCCGCCAGATATATGCGATTTATTATCCGCAGAACCAGAAAAATACTGAAATTAAGAACTTGCTTGCAGTTTTAATCCATAGGTAAACCCTATGTTTTCATAGGCTGTTAGTATTTTACAAACGCGCCTGATTAATTATAAGATTCGCTCAGGCACATCAACAAAAGGCTTGCGCCCATTAGTTTACCTCCTTAAATCCAAAAAAATAAATATGTGCCATTCTAATAGCTATATGATACAGCTATGGAAAGCAGTATAAATACCAACTATTTTGATCTGATTGAATGACTAGGCTTTTTTCAACTTCTTACTTTAAGTAAGGTAATTTATCGCGAGACAGGATGCCTGTATTTGAGGTGGTACATAATGAATGATGTGAAAAAACTCTTGTTAGCGCTTGGGCTGCTTTTTTTATTGGTTCAATTCATAACATTTATACTGGTTGGAACTAAAGGTATCTGGTCTGGCTATTGATTTTTATCCAAGTAAGCCAAGCCCAAACCGAACAGGAAAAGTATTTCAGGCATTTCAACCGTATCCAGTAAAAATTATCAAAAAAGACCAACCAGAATTATACGAAAGAGTCCGCAGATAATTATGCAGAACAGGCATTCATCCTTAGCTATAGTGCGGTCTGCAGTTATAGTCCGATATTGAAGGCCTGCTTATTACAATTTTATTGTCTGCTATCAAAAAATATGAAGGGCAGGACTTGGCCGTTTTCTAACCTTACAAAGTGTTAATATCTGTCTGCTTTTTTTGACTGAAGCTGATTCGACTAAGATATTACTCATTTACGAAGGAATCCTTACCGTCCCCCAACCTCACCGCATTCGCACCAGAAGAAATAGGGAACTCACCCCCATCAAGCAACCGCTCCACCTGTTACATTGTGTCAATGATTGTCAGCTAGTGACACAAAACACACTCATTTCAGGATAATTACTGCAAGCCTAAAGCCTAACGGTTAAAGCCTAAAAATAGAGGTTTAAAGTACTAATAAATCAAACGGTTATAGTGATGTATTAATTATGTTTCTATGCGTTGGCACACCGTGTGCTTAAGTCGATGAATACTTGCCTCATTCACTGACTGAATACTCACCTATGCAAACGCTCGCCTTCCACCGTGTTATTGTGTTGCCTGTCTTATTTTTATGGCTAGCTATTAGTTTTACTAGCATTGCCCAGCCTACTTCAACAGAAAGTCCTGTTAATGAGGTGCGCACCCAGTTACTGAGCTTAAGCGCGGTGCAGTTTGCCGAGCCGTTACTTGCGACTTCAAGCACGGGGGCTGATGAAGATGCGGCTTTACTTGCCGCCATTCAACAGTATCAAGCCCGAACCAGCGAGGATGATTATCAGGCGTTGATTCATTTTCTGGCTACTTATCCTAACAGTGGTTGGCGGGTAGCATTACAAACTAATTTAGGTATTTCTTATTATCAAGCAGGACGCTTTAGCAAAGCCATTGCGGTGTGGGAAGACGCATGGCAGCGGGGCAAGACGGTAACAGAGCCACACGCTAAAGCGTTGGTGGATAGGGCGTTGGGTGAGTTAATGCGAATGCACGCAAGGATTGGTCATGCAGATCGCTTATCCGCCTTGTTTGCCGAAATGGGTGATAGGGCGGTCAGTGGTTCAGCGACTGAGTTTGTGGCAGGGGCGAAAGAAGGTTTATGGATGATGCACCATAAGCCTGAAATCTCTTATCTATGTGGTCCTGTGGCGTTGAAAAACTTATTGTTGTCGCAAGGTAGAAAACCTGAGCAGGTCGCTTTTTTAAGTAAATACCGTTCAGGTAAACACGGTGTTAGTTTCACGCAAGTGGGGCAATTGGCTAAACAAGCCAAACTGCCTTACACCCTCATCAAAAGAAGCCCAGATCAAGCCGTACCTGTTCCGTCGATTGTGCATTGGAAAGTGAGTCATTACGCGGCGATTATTGGGGAAGAAAATGGACGCTACCACATTAAAGACCCAATTTTTGGTGAGGATTTGTGGGTCACGCGTGATGCCATAGATAGTGAAGCCAGCGGTTATTATTTAATTCCTAGTCGTCAATTACAATTAGGCTGGCAAACAGCGCAACTATCAGAAGCTAACCAGTTACACGGCATGGGCTATACAGGCAGTGTTGATCCAAAAGCGACCCAGCCTGATGACGATAAATCTAAGCCAAGTGGTTTTTGTCACGGTATGTGCGGTTATAACTTCACCGAAATGGTGGTCAGTCTTAACCTAAAGGATACCCCAGTTGGTTACGCACCGCCGATAGGTCCTGCTGTTTACACGACATTGACTTACAACCAACGTGAAGCCAGTCAACCTGCTAACTTTGGCTTTTTCAATATCAGCCCAAAATGGTCTCTTAACTGGTTATCTTATATTCAAGATGACCCAGCCGTCGCAGGTAGTAACGTCTTACGCATGGTGGCAGGTGGCGGCAGTGTCAGTTACAGCGGTTACAACAGTAGCAACGGACAATTTACGCCTGAGACGCGTAGCAACGCCCAGCTAGTATTAGTGTCTAGCAACCCTGTTGTTTATCAACGGCGATTATCTGACGGTAGCCTTGAAGAGTATAGCCAATCCAACGGTGCTACCGTTGCACCGCGCCGTGTTTTCCTAAAGAAACTCATGGATGCACAAGGCAACGCATTGACTTTAAACTATGACAACCAACAACGTTTAACTAGCATCACCGATGCCACAGGACGTAACACAACGTTTAGTTATAACAATGTCGCTCAACCTTTACTTATTACCGCTATCACTGATCCTTTCGGTCGCAGTGCGCAACTGAGCTATGACAGTACAGGGCGACTCAGCAGTATCACGGATGTTATCGGCTTAACATCGAGCTTTCATTACAATGCCGCCGCGCTGATAGATAGCATGACTACACCTTACGGCACGACCTCTTTTAGTTTTGGCGAAGACGGTACTTGGCGATGGTTGCAAGCCACTGACCCATTAGGTAAAACCGAACGTTTAGAATACCGCCAACAAGCCCCTAATGTTCCTTCTTCAGACCCTGCCGCCACCGTACCTCAAGGCATCAATTCGTTTGATAGTTATCTGGATGGGCGCAACACTTTTTACTGGGATAAGCACGCCTACGCCTTGGCAGTGGGTGCAGGCGGCACGATGGATTACAACAAAGCGCGGCTTAAACATTGGCTACATTGGTCGGATAATACTAACGTCACATCTGCACCGATAGAAAGTATCAAATATCCATATGAAAACCGACTTTGGTTTAACTATCCCAATCAAAGCTGGTCAGCCGCTTCGAGTAGTTCAGAACAACCCAGTCGTGTTGCTCGCGTACTGGATGACGGTACTACCCAATTAACACAATACAGTTACAACGCATTCGGCAATATTACCCAAGCCATCGACCCATTGGGACGCGAGACCCAATATAACTATGCGAATAATCAAATTGATTTACTGAGTGTTGCTCAAAAAACAGCGACTAATACTTACGCGACGCTTGCCCAAGCGACTTACAACGCTCAGCATTTGCCGACCAGTTCCACCGATGCAGCAGGACAAACTACACGGTACAGCTATAACGCAGCAGGTCAACTGATACAACTGACCAATCCGTTAAACCAAGTCACACGGTACAACTACAACACACAGGGTTACTTAACGTCGGTGATTAATGCCAACGGCAACACCGAGCTGACACTGACTTACAATAATGGTCAAGTTGCCACGCGTACCGACTCCGAAGGGCATATCCTACGCTACAGCTATGACAATTTAGACCGTCTCACCGCTGTCACCTATCCTGATGGTACTAGCCAAACGATCAGCTGGAATAAATTGGATAAAGCCAGTGTGACTGATCGACTAGGGCGGGTAACTCAGTACCAGTATGATGCGAACCGCAATCTTATCAGGGTGACAGACCCTTTAAACAATCCAACCGACTATTACTATTACCCCAACGGGACGCTCAAAAGCCTTGTTGATGCCAATAATAATACAACAACTTGGCAACGTGACTTACAAAGCCGTGTGACTGAAAAACAGTATGCCGATGGCACTAAAGACACCTTTATCTATGAAAACACCACCAGTCGCTTAAAAAGTAAAACTGATGGCATAGGGCAAATTAAGCAATACAGTTATGCCAAGGATAATAAAATCACGCGCATTGCTTACCCCAATGCGATTAATCCGACCGCCACCGTTAATTTTAGCTACGACACGGTGTTGCCGCAGTTGGTTGAAATGCTGGATGGGACAGGTAGCACTCAATACACCTATTACCCCATTGGGCAATTGGGCGCACTTAAGCTCAAACAAGAGGACGGGGCGTATCAAAACGATACACTGAGCTACCAATATGACGCACTAGGACGCATCACGACCCGTACCATAGACACAACTAACGAGACGTTTACTTATGATGCGTTAGGGCGTGTGACTAATCATACCAGCCCATTAGGGACGTTTGTGCGCAGTTACCTTGGCGAAACTGAGCAACCCACAGGTGAGCATAAACAAACCACGACAGGTTTAGGGCTAGGCACGGATTGGCAATATGACAGCAACGCTAATGACCGCCGTCTGTTGGGCATTACCCATACGAAAGGCAAAAACTTCAGCTACACCCGTACGCCTGAAGATACCATTACCAATATTCACGAAACCAGCTCTCTCAGCACCAATACGACCCGCGATTGGCTGTTCGATTATGATGCCAACGATAGAGTCACCAAAGTCACTGTGCCTAACGACATCGTTTATCAGCATCAATATGATCCTGTGAATAATCTGCTGGTGTCGAACTATTCCAAGGTAGGGTCTAATGCGACTTCTAGTGAGATTCTTAGCTATAACAATTTGAATCAAGTTCTCACGAACACGCAATACGGCAGAACGACCAGTTATGATGCCAATGGTAATATGACTTCTTTCGTCCATACGGGCGGACGTTCACAAAGTTACCGTTGGGATGCTGAGAATCGGCTAGTCAAAATCATGCCTGACCCAGCCCACTACAGCAACAACTATGGCACCACGACCACTCTTCAATACGATGGTTTAGGACGCTTCACAAAAATCATCACTGAACGTCGTAACTATGGGGCTAAGATTTTCACGGAACGCCGTTTCCGTTGGTGCGGTGATGAGTTATGTCAAAGCCGTGATGGTGCTGATACAGTACAAAAACACTATTACCAAGAAGGCACACACAGCCTGATTGCGAACACAGAAAGCACTTACGACATCAAGGATCACTTAGGCTCGGTACACAACACCGTCGGCATCAATAGCCAAACGCTGGCAGGTGATTCTTACTACCTGCCTTACGGGGTAGAATACAAAACCACCAGTTCATTCCCAATGAATGATTTTCGCTATGCGGGGATGTTCTATCTAACCGATGAAAGCCTGTATCTGACTCGCTACCGTGCTTATGTCACGGGTGATACGGTCGATTTCGCCGCTAGTCGTTGGTTGTCCAGAGACCCGATTGCGGAAGAGGGTGGCATTAATTTGTATGGCTATGTGGGTGCTAATCCTGTTAATTTGAGAGATCCGTTGGGGTTATGGGCGCATGGTTCAGATGGTGGCGGGGCGGTGAGTTGCCCTAGCTGTCATGTAGATACAATTGAAAGGTGTCTTGATGGTTTCAGCAGGATGTTTAATAAGGCAAGTGATAGTGGCGATGAAGGAGATGCTAAGCAGTGTGATAATGAGTGTCCAATACCTGAAAAAGCTCATGGAAATCGTGCAGATGATCGCCCTGCTACGCGTTATAAAAAATATGATAAAGATGGCAATTTTAGAAAACATGGTATTACTAAAAATGAAGATCCAACAAAACGATATACTAAAAAACAAATAGATGGTGGCACAATTATTCCCATTGAAAGAGGACCGCGCAAAGATATGTTGAAAAAGGAAAGAGATTTGGTTGAAACTGAGCCAGGTCCAGATAACCATGAACCTTGGGCAGGAAGAAGAAGTGGACAATAAGAGTAATACACAATCTTATATTAGTCTTGGTGTTCAGGCTGGCGATGAAAAGGCAGATGTCATTATTAAACCTTTCTATATAAAACTTCGTAAGCTGTTATCCGAGAAATGCTCCCGTGGTTATGGGGAAAAGTTCAAAGAACTAGCTTTTGTACTACGAATAGACGGCACCATATGGCACTGGGAAAAATCTGGTTGTGATAACCTAAGGGTCAAGAAATCAGGCGAAGCTACAATTGATATTTTTATGCCGATTGATATTTGGACACAGGCTAATAATAGCTTGATTCAACAGTTTCTTTTTGAGGAAATTAAAAAGGGATTTTCATTAATGATCGAACGACTAGTTAGTAAAGGTATTATGTTTGAAAAGGATAATCTTATTACAGACTTTGAATCAGCAATGGCATCCTTCGTGGAAAATGAAATGTAACCCGTAATCGTAGGCGGAATAACCGCGTACGTTGGGGTGAGCCTTAAGCGAACCCCAACACACTCACCTGTTTTCGTTGTGGGTCGTACCTCACCCTCTTTTGATTAATCAAACAAGCCAGCGGCTCTTAAATCTGGCTCGATGATAGTGCCAAAAGCTTTGCTAGTCACAAAGCCGACTTGTTCAAACTCTTTTAACAAGTCGGGTTTTTTAGATGAAACAAACGCCTTAATCACTTCTAAACGTGTACTTTCTCGCTCTTGATTGTCTAATAAAGCCTCAATCGCTTTTTGAGAGGCTAAACCGCTTTTTAAGCTGATCATTAAATCAACGGCATTATGGATTTTGGCAGATTGTTTTAACGTTCTTTTCGGTTTTTCTGGTGTTTCTTTAGTCGGCGTAGTCGTTCTTTTTGGCTTTTCTGGCGTTGGCTGTTTTTCGGCAAAGGTAAAAATTAAATGCGTGACTCGCCGCCCCGTTTTGCGTTGTTCCCATGCCACGTTAAAATTTGAATATTTATTAATATCTTTTATGGCAGGGGCTATGACATATTTTTTTAAATCGTACATCCGTTCATAACTTTCATCTAAAAGAAATTGTTTTTTTAACCAGTCAATTTCTATTTCACGCTTGCCCATCGTTTTCCATTGCATGAGTAATTCATATAAGCGAATACCATAAATGGATGTCATATTACCAATATGCTTTAATTCATAACGGGTGAATTGACCTTTTAATTCGCCTAAATAAGGCAATATTTTGTGTGCAAAAAATAAAACAATCTTGCCATCATCGGGAATATAATCAATTGAACTAATCCAATGTGTTTGGGTACGCTTGAGCTTGGGTTGTTCAGGGTCTGGATTATCAATAATGACATAACGATGAAATAACTGTTTAGCCACTTCTTGCAATTCGCTATATGCTCTATTTTGGGAAATTCCAAATAGGGCGGAGAAATCTTTAGCAGATAATTCAAATCTATTTGTTTTTAGTAATTCTTCGGTTGAATTAACTTGCGCGATACAAGCCAAAATAACCCGTTGTTCATTCAAACTAAGTTTATAACCAGCCTCAATCACTTTATTTGCTTTGCAAACTGTTAGATTTTGATGATTCATACTATGCCTCAAAAATTTTTGTCAGCTTACATTATAAGACGAGATTATAAAAGTATTCGTTTAATTTATTTATAACACCGATTTTCTCGTCTTATAACACCGATTTTCTCGTCTTATAACACCGATTTTCTCGTCTTATAACACCGATTTTCTCGTCTTATAACACCGATTTTCTCGTTTAATGACCTTATAACTAACTGAAAAAAAACGGAAATTCGCGTCCTAAAAGCTTTTAAAAGCTTTTAAAAAAAAGAAAAAGAAAAAACGCGCGCACGCGCGTACGCACGAGGAAAATCGTTGTTTTCATTTTGCTAAAAAAAGCGAAAAAGCCAGAAAAAGCAAAAACATCATGAGCTAGTCGAAATACAACACACGAATGCCTCATAAACGCGCGTAATACCGCTTTAAAGCGGTTTCTTAGCAAAAGCCATACATTCGGTTGCCTTAACCTACAATCGAGCGAATTTCAGGCGTTAAAAGCGTTTTTAATAAAAGCCGATGAATTGACGGCATAACCTCCTCAAACAGCCCGCTACACCGCTCTTATGCTGAGCAATGGTTAGAGACATAAATCATCCACAGGTAATGCGTTAGGAAAGGATCAAAACTGTCATCAGGATTAACGAATTACCCAGAACACGCAGAGACTTGTTATGTTTGTTTTGCTATGATAACGTTTAGTTATCGTAACGTTACGATAACAACTTAAGCAAAGGTAGGTGGATAATGGGCATTGAAAAAATAGTGAGTGATGAATTGGTGTTTGAGATTGCCGAACAACTCACGGCGAATGGGGTAAAAGTCACCAATCGGGCGGTCTGGTCTGCCATTGGCGGCGGTTCGATGACCACGATTAATCAGGCATTACGCCGTTGGCGCGAGCATCAAGTATTACACGTCTCTCAACCCATCGAACGGACACCGTTACCCACCGCGCTGCTTGATGTGTTGCATCATGCCGCCGCTCAGTTGTGGGCAACTGCCCAAGCCGAAACCAAAGAAGAGCTGGATCAGTTGGCACAAGCTACGAATGTGCGGGTGTCTGAAGCCCACAGTGAACGCGATGAAGCCTTGGCTGAATTACAAGCCACGGTTGAAGAATTGGAACAGGTGAAAGCTGAACGTGATGTTGTACTCACAGCGTGTGACGACCAAGCTGAGCAACTGGACACTGTCACCGCCGAGCTGGTAACGCTGCGCACCGATCTACAAGTACACATTGCAGTCGCAACAGACGTTCTCAACCGTGCCGAAACAGCCGAAGCCGTACAGGTGGAGTTACACGCCCGTGTTGAGCAGCTCACGGACTTATTGGCAGGTGAACAGACCGCCAGACAACAAGCCCAAGCGGAACTGACAAAAGTTATCAAGGAAAAGGCAACGCTGGATGGGATGCTGTTAGTGTATGAATCCCTTGGTAAGCAACCCGAAACCGACAAGATAACGAAAACACCCCGAAAACCCAGCGCAAAGACCAAGAAAGCGGACGCGGCAACCCAGTGATTGGACAGGATCACGGACGATCCGCGAGCGATTTTTAGTAAATCTGCTCAAATATGCCCCGCCAGTTTTAACACCAATGCCGCAATGATTGCCGTTTGCAAAATGGCAGTACCAAATACAACGCTAATTATCCAACGTTGTAAATCTGATTTTGACTGCTCAATTTTCAACTGTAATGCGGTGTCGAGTTCTTTAATATCGCGTTTTAGGCTTAATTCTAATAGCTCAAAGTCTTTTTTGCTGGTCACGTTTTCTAGGTCGTAATCATGCTTGGTTTGTTCCTGACTACCTAGGCTTGCTGTTTTCTGTAAGTCGGTGATAACTTCCGCCTGTTCCTCACTAAAACCAACGCCTTTAAGTTTTCTAACAAATTCGTGTGTGTCGAATGTTAAAGCCACCATCTTAACCCCCCGATTTTGTTTTTTCTTGCTCAGCTAATAAAGCCGCGCCTGCTCGTTTCCATTCAGCGCGGCGTTGATCTTCTTTAGGCACGTTAGCAAGCCCAAGTAAAGCCCCCAAGAGTTCATCCTTGTCTATTGTAGGCTTCCCTGTTTTGGTATCCACAAGACCTGCCAGAATGAGCAAGCCAGCGGCGTTGCAAAGTTCATGAGTTCTTGCTTTACGTTCTACCTGTGCTTGTGCTTTCTTTTGCGCGTTAATGGCGTTAAAAACAGCGGCTTTATCTTTCGCGAGCTTCACACTGGCTTTTTCTAGCTTAGCCAATGCCGCTAAGTTCTTTTCATCTTGTGCGCTTCTGTCTTGTTTCTCATATAACAAAACTAACAGCTCTTGAGGTTCTGTTTTATTCTTAATGCCTTGTAAATAGTGGATTCTATCTTTTAGCCATTCGTCTTTATCTATTGCCATAGTTACACCTGTATTTTTAAAAGCCACGCCAAATAATAGCAAATAGCACAACGTAAGTACACTGTGCTATCCTTAGGCACGAATAACATAAAGCGCACTTATACCTTTCTATAAAATATCCATGCTACGCGGATATTTTATAGAAAGGGTGCGCTCTACGAGGTTAAAAATTTTTCGCGTAGGCGAAAAATAAACGGATAGAACAATGGCAAGCTATCATTTAACTGCAAAAATAGGAATGAAAGGAAAAGCCGCCCCCCATGCTGCATACATTGCACGGGAGGGAAAATATAGCGGCAATGAACGCTACGAAGACCTAGAGGCAACAGGCTATGGCAATATGCCCGCATGGTCGGCGCACAATTCCGCCCATTTTTGGCAAGCGGCTGACGAATACGAACGGGCGAACGGTTCAACGTACCGAGAGCTTGAAATCGCCCTACCCAGAGAACTAAGCAAAGCCCAACGGCTAGCGTTAGTACAGGATTTTATTAACGAAGAGATAAGCGATAAATACGCCTACCAGTTCGCCATACATACACCCAAGGCGGCGATTGATAAAGACGATCAACCACACGCCCATATTATGTACTCCGAGCGAATCAGAGACGGCATAGAGCGAGACCCTAAGCAATATTTCAAACGGTACAACACGAAGCATCCAGAAAACGGTGGTGCGAAAAAATACAGCGGTGGCAAGAAAGCGGACGAGCTAAAAGCCGAACTGATAGCCACGCGCGAACGGTGGGCAAACATTCAGAACACACACTTGGAAAAACACGGACACAGTGAGCGCGTCACTCATCTTAGTTTGAATGACCAAGGCATAGAGAGAATACCAGAAAAGCATATTGGTATTCGTGCGTACAAAATGAATGCCCACGAAAAAAATGCCCTGATAGATCGTCGAACCGATGCTAAAGAACACACGGCGGCAGCGAGTGAATTAGCGGAGGTAAACTTTGCCGAAGCGATACGCGCGGAAAAACAAAGTAGGGCAGAAAAAGTGGCGGCTGATTATGGGGCGTTTAAACAGCGGCGGCAAGAAGAAAGAGAGCGTGAGGCATCAAGCTCTCAGCAAACGACAAACACCCTGAAACCACAGAAAAAAGATATTGACTTAGACAGATAGGCATAGTGAATTTATGGAATTAGACGACTTATATAAGATTTTTGCAGATATAGAGGACGCACAGGCGGCGCGGCTTAACCAATGTCAGGCGGACATTATGGCAGTAATAGCCGCCGATAAAGCCGAACAAAAAAAGGCGATTGCCAATCTATCCGCCGCAATCGCCGAACTTTCCAGAAAACTAGATCGCTTACCTAGCCAAAGCACAAGCCCGCCAATCGTGAATACGCTAGAGAAAATGGAAGCTAATACCAAAAAATGTTACGAGTGGGTGGTTTTTTATGGCGATAAAATGACTAGATATGGCGGGGTAATGATGGCGGCATTGGTTCTGTTAGCGGGTTTTTCTCTTTTTCAGTTCTTGAGTTTGCCAGAACGTACCGCTGATAAATTCTATGACACTTTTTACGCCGCGAAAGCTGCCCAAACCTGGGGTACGGTAAGGATTCCTTCGTAAATGAGTAACATCCCTTTCAGGCCAAATCGAACTTAACGCCGTAGTTTATCGGCTCCAGTTTCCGTTCCCTCAACTCGTACATTCCAAAGCGGTTGGTATGG
>Ga0208392_1000132_pt1 | contig 18710 bp, 14 predicted proteins | sample LakWasMeta3_LOW4_2_FD_183855 | JGI IMG/M metagenome (GOLD analysis project Ga0208392, IMG submission 183855) | Freshwater sediment methanotrophic microbial communities from Lake Washington under simulated oxygen tension - Sediment Metagenome... | ecosystem: Environmental > Aquatic > Freshwater >... | reverse complement strand
AAGTCATCTTCTTTAGTGGCTGCGGCTTGTTTGCCGCGCCCGCCGCGTCTTTGCGCACGGTATTCATCCAGCGGCTGCGATTTGATATAGCCAGTATGTGAAAGCGTTACCACCACATCTTGCGGTGTAATCAGGTCTTCCAATGAAAGGTCCTGCGCATTTGCCACAATCTCGCTGCGGCGTTTGTCGCCAAACTGCCTTCTGATTTCGTTCAGCTCATCGGTAATGATGGCAGTCACGCGGGATGCATTGGCCAGAATATCCAGCAAGTCTGCAATCACATCCATTACTTCTTTATATTCGTTGACGATCTTGTCCTGCTCAAGGCCAGTCAAGCGCTGCAAGCGCATTTGCAGGATTTCCTGCGCCTGCACATCACTTAGCCTGTAACCAGCAGGTGACAAGCCAAAGTCCACACTCAAACCATCCGGACGTGAAGCTTCCATTGCCGCGCGTTTGAGCATCTCCTCCACTACAGGTGAATGCCATGCTTTAGCCATCAAATCTTTTTTGGCTTCAGGCGGCGTAGGCGCTGCTTTGATAATCGCAATCATCTCATCCACGTTTGCCAGCGCTACTGCCAGGCCTTCCAGCACATGACCGCGTTCACGCGCTTTGCGCAGCTCGAATACGGTACGGCGTGTCACAACTTCGCGACGATGACGCAGGAAAGCTTCCAGCATCTGTTTCAGGTTAAGCAAGCGTGGCTGGCCATCCAGCAATGCCACCATATTCATGCCAAATGTATCTTGCAGCTGCGTTTGTTTGTAGAGGTTATTCAGTACAACTTCGGGCACCTCTGCGCGCTTCAATTCAATCACTACACGCATACCTGATTTATCAGACTCATCGCGCAGGTCAGAAATACCTTCAATTTTCTTCTCGTTAACCAGCTCGGCGATTTTTTCAATCAGCGTTTTCTTGTTAACCTGGTACGGCAGCTCATCAATAATGATAGACTGACGGCCGCCTTTATCCATGTCTTCAAAGTGCGTGCGACCACGCATCACCACACGGCCGCGGCCGGTGCGGTAACCCTCTTTAACACCTACCGTGCCATAGATAATACCTGCTGTCGGAAAGTCAGGTGCCGGCACCAGTTCAATCAGTTCATCAACCGTTGTTTCAGGGTTTTTAAGCAATGCAAAACAAGCGTCAAGCACTTCATTCAGGTTGTGCGGCGGAATATTGGTTGCCATACCGACCGCAATACCGGAGCTGCCGTTAATCAGCAGGTTAGGTATACGTGCCGGCATGATGAGCGGCTCGTGTTCAGAGCCGTCATAGTTAGGGCCAAAATCTACGGTTTCCTTGTCAATATCAGCCAGCAGTTCATGTGCAATCTTTGCCATGCGGATTTCGGTGTAACGCATCGCAGCCGCGTTATCGCCATCCACTGAACCGAAGTTACCCTGACCATCTACCAGCATGTAGCGCAATGAAAAGTCCTGCGCCATACGAACGATAGTGTCGTACACGGCAGTGTCACCATGCGGATGGTATTTACCGATGACATCGCCGACGATACGGGCAGATTTTTTGTATGGTTTGTTATAGTCGTTGGATAGCTCGTGCATCGCATATAAAACACGGCGATGCACCGGCTTCAGGCCATCACGGACATCGGGCAATGCACGTCCTACGATTACGCTCATTGCATAATCCAGATAAGATCGACGCATCTCATCTTCTAAACTAATCGGCAGGGTTTCTTTAGCGAACTGATCCATATTTTTACTGACTTTTAGTGGTTTTTATATTGTCCAAATTTTAGCATGATTAGCGCGTAAATTAACGGTTTCAACCACACATTTAACATTGTTTTAGACGTAAAAAAGTCAGGGTATTTCCACCCTGACTTTTAAGTAAAACACCTGCATTAAATGCCAGGTAAAAAACACCGGCTTTTAAATGTAAAAGCCGGTTTTGCGCTTATTTTGAAAGCAAAGCCAAGTCTGCTTTCAAATCTTCAACGTGCTCCAAACCAACAGCTATTCTGACTAATCCATCGCTGATTCCAGCAGCCACACGTGCTTCAGGCGTTACCCGGCTGTGTGTAGTGCTCGCCGGGTGGGTAATCGTACTTTTTGCGTCCCCCAGGTTCGCGGTAATTGAAATCAGCTGCGTTGCATCTATCAGCGCCCAGGCAGCTTCCTGCTGCGTTTGCCCGGCCTTTGGCTTGACTTCAAAAGTCACAATACCGCCGCCATTGGTTTGCTGGCGCATCGCCAGTGCATGCTGCGGATGTGACGCCAAGCCGGGGTAATGCACACGCGCAACCTGCGGCTGTGACTCCAGCCAAGTTGCCAGGGCAAGTGCATTCTTGGCATGAGCTTCCATACGTACATGCAGGGTCTCTAGCCCTTTTAAAAACACCCAGGCATTGAAGGCGCTCATAGTAACGCCGGCGGTACGCAGGAAGCCGTATACCGGCTCCATCAGAGCCTTAGAACCCAGCACAGCGCCGCCCAAACAACGGCCCTGACCGTCAATATATTTGGTAGCCGAGTGAATCACAATATCAGCCCCCAGCGCCAGCGGACGCTGAATTGCCGGGGTGCAGAAGCAATTATCCACCACCAGATGCGCACCGGCTGCATGCGCGATATCTGCAAGCAACTGAATGTCGCACACCTCAGTCATCGGGTTTGAAGGCGTTTCAACGAAGAACAGTTTTGTTTTATCAGTCACCGCAGCTTTCCATGCATCAGGGTCAGTCAAAGACACGAATGTCACGTCCAGCCCCCAGCGCTTCAGGATATTGCCAAACAGCTGCACACTGGTACCGAATATGCTGCGCGAAGCTACCACATGATCACCTGCCGAGCACAAACCCATCACGCAGGCCAGAATGGCCGACATGCCACTTGATGTTGCAACGCACTGCTCTGCACCTTCAAGCGCGGCCAGTTTGTTCTGGAACATGGTCACGGTAGGATTGGTGAAGCGCGAATAAATATTGCCAGGCTCTGTGCCGCCAAAACGTGCAGCCGCCTGTGCAGCGCTTTTGAATCTGAAACTGGAGTTCAGAAAAAGCGCTTCAGAATTTTCTCCGTACTCTGTCGTTTCTGTGCCGGCACGCACAGCTAATGTCTCAGGGTGAAATTGTAGATTTTCCATGTTGTTCTCAATATTTTTGGTAATAAAAAACCCGTCAAAGCATTAAGCCAAAACGGGTTTTTTGTTACTCGCTTTAGCTGTATTTATAATGCGCCCGCAAGCTGAGTGTGGCCTTGATTAAATTCGGCAAACTCAAATCAGCGCAATTTCATGTTATTCCTCTGCTCCAGCAGAGTCAAGCCTCTGCAAGCTAAATAAACCGGAAAATTGGTTTATCCAGCCCATTCCACTAGCCTGCATCCTGCTCATTCGCATTAATCAAATTAAGATCCAGCTGTGTGCTGGAGTTTGCCGGCTTTTGGCCTTTTTTGCCGTCTGCACGTGCATTCTCGATCTTTGCCAGATAGGCTTCACTGATATCGCCAGTCACATATTTGCCATCAAAGCATGAGCAGTCAAAATCCTTGATGTTTGGATTTCTGAATTTAACATCTGCAATCAGTGCATCCAGATCCTGGTAGATCAATGCATCAGCCCCGATTTCCTTACAGATTTCATCATCAGTACGACCGGTGGCAAGCAGTTCATCACGGCTAGGCATATCAATGCCATATACGTTAGGAAAACGTACCGGAGGCGCCGCTGAAGCAAAATAAACCTTATTAGCACCTGCATCACGCGCCATCTGCACGATCTGCTGAGAGGTTGTACCACGCACAATAGAATCATCTACAAGCAATACGTTTTTGCCTTTGAACTCAATACCGATAGGGTTCAGTTTCTGGCGTACGGATTTTTTTCTCAACGCCTGGCCTGGCATGATAAAAGTACGGCCGATGTAACGGTTTTTAATAAAGCCTTCACGATAATCCAGTCCTAATGCCAAACCAACCTGCAATGCACTCGGACGGCTGGTATCAGGAATAGGAATCACAACATCGATTTTTTTATCAGACCATTCACGTTTAATCTTGTCAGCAAGGCTCTTGCCCATATCCAGGCGGGTCTGGTAAACAGATACGCCATCAATCACTGAATCCGGACGTGCCAGATAAACATACTCAAAAATACATGGGTTCAATTTCGCATCATCAGCACATTGGCGTGAATAAAAATTACCATCCATATCAATGAATATTGCCTCACCCGGCTCAACATCGCGCACAACCTGAAAACCCAGCACATCCAGTGCAACGCTTTCAGAAGCCACGATGTACTCAGTGCCTTTTTCTGTCTCACTCTTGCCGATTACCAGCGGGCGGATACCGTTAGGGTCACGGAACGCCAACAGGCCAAAATTCGCAATCATGGCGACTACTGCATATGCCCCCTTACAACGCCTATGCACACCGGCAACCGCATCAAACGCCATGTCCGTATTCAGCACCGCATTACGTGAGGTTTTTTCAATCTCATGCGCCAGTACGTTCAGCAGCACTTCAGAATCAGAGTTCGTATTGATATGACGAAGATCCTGACGGAACATCTCTGATTTCAATTGTTCGGAATTGGTCAGATTGCCATTGTGACCAAGCACGATACCGAATGGCGAATTAACGTAGAATGGCTGCGCCTCGGCAGCGTTAGATGAGCCAGCTGTAGGGTAACGGACATGTGCAATACCGGCATTACCAATCAGGCTGCGCATATGGCGGGTCTGGAACACATCCTTCACCAAACCGTTATTTTTATGCATAAAGAATGTATTGCCATCACACGTCACGATACCGGCGGCATCCTGCCCCCTGTGCTGCAACACGAGCAACCCGTCATACAGCAGCTGATTAACTGGGTTTTTACCTACAATGCCTATAATTCCACACATGTATAAAGCCTTAATTGATTAATTCAAAGATAATTCTTTTAGTCGTACTTAACGTGTTTTGCAATACCTTCAGGCACCCACGGCAGCATACTGACAACCAAAGCCTCGACTGGAGCGCTGAACATTGCATTTCTCCATCTGGCATCCTTAGGTATCTCGGTCAAGCCAGCCAAAAACACCACAACACAAACGATTAACAAACCGCGTAACACGCCAAACAAAGCACCGAGCAGGCGGTTCAGCCAACCCAAACCGACTTTTTTGAATACAGCAGAAATTGCTATCGCAAGCAAAGTCGTCAGTAACAGTGTTGCCAGAAAAAGCACCAAAAATGCAGCTACTATCCGCAATGACTCACTGGGAATATCAGCCGGCATCATCGGCAGTAATTCGCTGGTATAGGTTCTTGCCACATAAAACGCAGCCACCCAGCCAGCGATTGCGAGCACCTCACGCACCGCACCGCGCATCACGCTAAATATGACAGAGAGCCCAATGATGGTCAGTACCGCATAATCAAAAATCGTCATTGTTTTTTTATCTCTTCAGATCCAAGCTCAAGAACATCCTGACACGCTCATTCCCCAACACTTTATTCGTTGCCTACAACAATGCCAGACAATCCGATCTCTTTCACTTTAGCCAATGCAGCTACAGCTTCCTGACGTGAGGCATAACTGCCAGCTTTAAGGCGCACGCTCTCGCCTTTAGGTGTTTTTATCTTTTCGGTATGTGTTGTGAAGCCGGCTTGTTTTAACTGATCCTGCAAACGTTTTACATTTGCCATGTCTGAATACACACCTACTTGCACAGCAAACGTTTCTGATGACTTCTGCCCTTCTTTTACTTCAGGCGCGACTGTTGAAGATTTTTTTTCTGGCTCTGCTACAGTTGCAGGAGCTTCCGGCTTTTTAACTTCAGGCTTCTTAACTTCTGCCACTTTGACGGGTAGTGCTTTTTCAGCAGCCGGCTCCGGATTGGCTTTCACCTCGGTTTTTTTGGTTTCCGGCGCTTTCTCTACCGCAGGTTTTTCAATTACCGGCTCTGGCACAGCATCAGGCTCTGCCTGCTGATTATCAGCAATCGCCGCGGCATTATTAGATGACGATTGAGTATCTGCCATATCAACTGGGGATATCGCAGCATTAACTTTGGCGTGACTTTCTACGGCAGCTTCCGGCATTGTAATTTTAATAGCTTCCTGCTGAGCCAGAAGTGCGCGATCCTGCAATACTTGCGGCAACACAATGACCATCAACAGCACAAGCGCTATTGCACCAACCAAACGACGGCGGGCTCTCTTTTTTAACGTTAGCTCTTGTTCATTTGGTAACTCAGGGGGCATCACTGCTTCCTTTAAAGACGAGTATTTTTTTGATCATTTAGAAATTGCATTACGTTCGACACTGTAAAAAAGGAACCGAACGCGACTATTTTATCATTTTCGTTTCTATCAATACAGGTTTCCGTATCAATACAAGCCTGCTTACATGCTTCGGCTGCTGTTTCAAAAATTCGCACCTCGGCATCAGGCTCAACCTCAGCGATTACTTTCGCAAGTTCAGCTGCCGGCATGCCGCGCACATGCTCGATACCGGCGACGTACCATATATCAATTTCGCCTTTCAACGCACTGATGACGCCATGCACATCCTTATCGGCCAGCATGGCAAAAACAGCAATGGTTTTCGCATGTCTGCCACCTGCCTTTAGCTGGGGCTGAGTCCTCAGCGCCTTGAGATTGGCTGCCAAAGCATGCGCTGCATGCGGATTGTGTGCAACGTCGAGAATCAGCCAGGGCGATTTTGAAATTGTCTGAAAGCGCCCGGCAAGCGTTACCTGCTGCATCGCCCTGGCAATTGCGGCAGACTCAACAGGCAGTATAGCCTTTATGGCTTCAACAGCAGCAACTGCACACGATGCGTTCATCAATTGGTATGCGCCCTGCAAAGCCGGCAGTGGCAATGCATGCAGCACATGCCCATTAGCCAGATATTGCCAGCCAGCCGCAGTCAGCTGGTAAGAAAACTCGTGGTTGATTCGTTTTAAATCAGCATGAATCTTCTGCGCATGGCCAATCAGGCTTTGCGGCGGGTTCGCATCCCCGCAGATTGCCGGAATATCAGGGCGATATACGCCTGCTTTTTCGATTCCGACGCTGTCCCTCGTATTGCCTAGAAACTCCTGATGATCAAGGTCAATACTGGTCACTACTGCACAGTCCGGCTCAAAGGCATTGACAGCATCAAGCCTGCCACCCAAGCCGATTTCAAGCACGGCCACATCAATGCCAAGCTGCATAAAAAGCCATATTGCAGCCAATGTGCCAACCTCAAAGTAGGTTAAGGCAACTTCCTCATCTTGCGGGTTCAATCCTAGCCTGGCCTGTTCGACGGCTGCAAATGCCCGGCACAGCGCCTCATCTGAAACTTCGGCACCATTCACACGAACGCGCTCGTTGTAGCGCAGCAGATGCGGTGAAGTATAGCAGCCCACCTTGTAACCGGCCTGCAGATAAATCTGCGCCAGCATGGCACACGTTGAACCTTTGCCATTGGTGCCGGCAACAGTAATGACTTTAAAAGCGGGCTCTAGCGATAATCTGCGGATAATCAGCTTGACTCTATCCAGACCCATCGCAATCGACTTGGGATGAAGCTGCTCGATATGACTTAGCCATGCAGCCAAGTCTTTATGTGCGAAATCGGGAGCTGGGTTTTTACTCATGTAAAAAACTTGCAGCCCCCATAAAAACTAACGGAATAAAACGAATAAAAAACACTGCTTGCTTATATTCCAGCTTAACTTAAGCAGCAACTGGCAAGCGCATCAAACCAGCTAAAAGTGTAGCCAGTCGATTACGCATCTCACGACGGTCAATAATGACATCAATCGCACCATGCTCCAACAGGAACTCGGCACGCTGGAATCCATCTGGCAGGGTCTCACGCACAGTCTGCTCAATCACGCGTGGGCCAGCAAAACCGATTAGGGCCTGAGGCTCAGCAACGATGACATCACCCAGCATGGCAAAACTTGCTGAAACACCGCCCATGGTAGGGTCGGTCAGCACTGAAATAAATGGCAGGCCGGCATTGCTCAGCTGCGTTAAAGCAGCGCTGGTTTTTGCCATCTGCATCAGTGACAGCAAGCCTTCCTGCATACGTGCACCGCCACTGGCTGAGATACAGACAAATGCCATTTTATTCTCGATTGCGGTTTGAACACCGCGTACAAAGCGCTCACCTACTACAGAGCCCATAGAACCGCCCATGAATTTGAATTCAAACACGGCCACAACAGCAGGAACGCCCTTGATGCTGCCCTGCTTTACGATCAAGGCATCTTTTTCATTACCCGCTTTTTGAGACTCTCTGATACGCTCAGCATAGCTTTTGCTATCTTTGAATTTCAACGGGTCTATGGGCTGCACATTCGCACCAATTTCAAACTGGCCTTCAGCATCCAGCAGCTGGGCCAAGCGTGCACGTGCACCGATACGGTTGTGATAACTGCATTTAGGACATACCTCTGAATTATCTTCCAAATCTTTGCGATATAGCACTGACTGACATGCCGGACACTTGATCCATAGCCCTTCAGGCACTGTTTTTTTATCTGCACCTACAACGCGTTTGATTTTTTGCGGTAATTTATTTAACCAGCCCATGGTGTATCCTTTTATTAACTATTTAGCAGAATCGACTGCTGTTTTTAATTCTGTCATGAGTGCTGCCACATTGCTCAGCAAGTTGTCGTCATTTGAGGCCTCAATCGCCTGCACCATACGGCTGCCCACCACTACGGCATCGGCAATCGCAGCAGTCGCTTTTGCAGTGGCTGCATCACGGATACCAAAGCCCACGCCCACAGGCAAATTAGTTTGTTTGCGGATTGAAGCAACACGCTGTGAAACCTCGGCAATATCGAGATTTGCAGCGCCAGTAACGCCTTTCAGCGATACATAATACACAAATCCGCTCGCCTGGTTCACAATCAGATCAACGCGTTTGGCATCAGTAGTTGGCGACAGCAAAAATACCGGGTCAATATCACGTGCGCGCAGCTGTTGTACAAACTCGCCGCATTCTTCAGGCGGGTAATCTACAGTAATTACGCCATCAACATCTGCCGCTTTAGCGCGGTCTGCAAATACCGTTGCGCCGATGGCTTCAATCGGGTTTGCATACCCCATCAGGATAATCGGCGTTTTCTGGTCGGTTTGACGAAACTCATTGACCATTGCCAGGACGGCGCTCAAACCTACCTTATGCACCAAAGCGCGTTCGCTTGCACGCTGAATCACCGGGCCATCAGCCATGGGGTCAGAGAACGGAATCCCTAACTCAATCATGTCTGCACCGTTCTTAACCAGTGTATGCATTAAATTTACGGTATGTTTTGGATGCGGGTCACCAGCTGTGATGTAAGGGATCAAGGCGGTTTTGCCTTGCTGTTTCAGAGTTGCGAAAGTTGATTGAATACGTGACATAGTTGATTTTTATTTGCTGATATTTATAAGGTAATGTTAGCGAGCTTGGCTACTGTATTGATATCTTTATCGCCGCGACCAGACAGGTTAACCAGAATAATCTGATCTTTATCCATGGTTTTAGCCATTTTCTCTGCATACGCTAATGCATGGCTAGATTCAAGCGCAGGAATGATACCTTCAGTACGGCATAAATTATGAAAAGCTGCCATCGCTTCATCATCGGTAATCGCTACATATTCAGCACGCTTGATGTCTTTCAGCCATGCGTGCTCTGGGCCAACGCCAGGGTAATCCAGGCCGGCAGAAACAGAATGTGTTTCAATAATCTGGCCATCGGCATCCTGCATCAGGTAAGTACGATTGCCGTGCAATACGCCTACCGGACTATTAGCCGTTAACGGTGCCGCATGCATGCCGGTTTCAATACCATGGCCTGCTGCTTCAACGCCAATCAAGCGTACTTTTGGCAGGTCGATGTAAGGATAGAAAATACCCATAGCATTTGAACCGCCACCAACACAGGCAACCACGGCATCAGGCTGGCGACCAGTCATTTCTATCATCTGCTGCTTGGCTTCAACACCGATAACAGCCTGAAAATCGCGCACCATCATTGGGTATGGGTGAGGTCCCGCTACGGTGCCAATGATGTAGAACGTATTATGCACATTGGTTACCCAGTCACGCATCGCTTCATTCAAAGCATCTTTAAGCGTTTTAGAGCCACTTTCAACCGGCACCACAGTTGCACCAAGCAATTTCATGCGGAACACATTAGGCGCTTGGCGTTTCACGTCTTCACTGCCCATATAAACTACGCACTCAAGGCCGAGACGAGCTGCAATTGTTGCAGTTGCCACGCCATGCTGGCCAGCACCGGTTTCAGCAATCACGCGCGGTTTGCCCATGCGCTTAGCCAGTAAAGCCTGGCCGATTGTATTGTTAATCTTATGCGCACCGGTATGGTTTAAATCTTCACGCTTAAGGTAAATTTGCGCGCCGCCGACTTTGTCAGACAAGCGCTTGGCATGATAGATCGGGCTTGGGCGGCCAACGAAATGCTTTAAGTCGTAATGATATTCAGCTAAAAACTCAGGGTCATGACGGTATTTTTCGTACATGACGCGCAACTCTTCCAGCGCCTCAACCAATGTTTCTGCTACAAAGGTACCACCAAACTGACCAAAATGCCCACGTGCATCCGGCATGTCATATAACTGCATTATTTAATCTCCAAAAAACATATTGCGTTCAGATTTATTAGTACCAGCATGTTACGCACTGACCTGCTGCATGAATGCAGCAATTTTCGCTGCATCTTTGATTCCTTTTGATATTTCCACACCGCCGCTCACATCAACCGCATAAGGATGGACGCTGGCAATAGCCTGTGCCACGTTCCCGGCATTCAGCCCGCCGGCGAGTATAACCGGCTTTGCCAGCTGCGCAGGAATCAAACCCCAGTCAAACGTATGCCCGGTGCCGCCAGCAACACCTTCGGTATAGGTATCGAGCAGCAATGCTTTCGATGCAGAAAAATCTTTTGCACATTGTACCAAATTTGTGTCCGGCTTGACGCGAATCGCCTTGATAAAAGGCAAACCGTAACTTGCACACTGCTCTGGGCTTTCATCACCATGAAACTGCAGCAGATCCAGTTTCACGCGTGAAGCGACATTGCGAACAAAATCAGGCTCGGCATTCACAAACAAGCCTACCACACTGACAAATGCCGGAATTGCATTGGCAATTTCGGCAGCGTTCTCGACATTGACATTGCGCGGACTTGGCGCATAAAACACCAGCCCGATTGCGTCAGCGCCATTTGCAACGGCAGTTAACGCGTCCTCAACGCTTGTGATACCACAAATTTTAACCCTGACTCTCAAGTCTTTATCCTTATCGCGTGAACTTCATGATTGCAAAGCCTGCTAAAAACAGGCCTGTATTGTAACGCTAAACAAGCACATGCAGACCCTGCTGCGCGGATAACGGCAGTCCCCATTTCTCGTCATAACCTACGCCAGTCAGGTACAGCCCGGCGGGTGAGAATGTAGGCGGCGATATTGTGCGGTCTTTTTTCAACAGCAACTCTTTGATATAACTGGGCGAATGCGCACCCTTGCCGACATAAATCAAGGCACCTATCATGTTACGCACCTGGTGCTGCAAAAAGGCGTTAGCAGAGAATGAAAATACAAAATAACGTCCTGCAACAGACACCTCAGCATTGGTTAAAGTTCTTACAGGAGTCTTGGCCTGGCATTCCGATGCGCGGAATGCACTAAAATCATGCTCACCAACGAGATAGCCCGCTGCCTCATTCATTGCAGCAAAATCCAGGGGCAAATGAAACCAGCCGGCTTTGGTTGCCATAAGTGCAGATGCAACGGGCGCATTGTAGAGCAGGTATTGGTAACTGCGGCTGAATGCTGAAAAGCGTGCATGAAAATCATCATCCACCTGATGCGCCCACTCAACCCTTACTGTTTCCGGGAGATGTGCATTCACACCACGCACCCATGCAGAAATCGGGCGCTCTGCTTCAGTTTCAAAGTGCACAACCTGACCTAACGCATGCACTCCCGTATCAGTTCGGCCTGCAGCATGAACCCTGATTGCATGCTGCGCAACACTGGAGATAGCCAACTCCAGGGCATCCTGTACACCGCATGCGTTTGGCTGGCTTTGCCAACCGCAAAATTGCGAGCCGTCATAAGACACACCCAGCGCAATTCTCATAAAAAACTCCAGTAAATCATCAGGCCTGACAATACAGCCAATAAAACCATCATCACTTTATCAATTAAATTGAATGGCAGCTGCTGAAAGCTCACCGCACTATCCGGGCGGGAATTCACATAGGGTAAAGATGAAGCCTCTGCATGTATCGCATCAAGCTGGGCGAGGCTGAATTTACTTTTGTCTTCTGCTGCCAGCGCTTCAACATAGTTCAATGTCAGCAGCAACCTGGCTGCGAATCTCTCCACATTAAGCCCAATAAACTTGAAAGGGAACAACAGCATATACAGGCCCAGCATCATGTGTTCCCTGGAACTGCTGGTCAACAACAAACTCAATGCAGCCAATGCAATCAAGAGTTTTTCAATCTGTAGCATGCCAAGCTGAATGCCTTCAAATGTAGGAGCAATATTTACCGGAAACTGCGGCACCAATTCACCTGGAGTGCCAAATGCATAAATGAATAATATTGATAAAAACAGCCAGCGCATGCGCCTGACGGCATGCAAAAAACTACTAATCTTGAACCAGAGCGTACATAAAACCATCATGATTAAAAGCAAAGTCAGCATTTGGCTACCCGCTATGCTAACCAGCAGCAGAATCAAAATAAAATACAAAATCTTTACAAATGGATGCATAAACAGCCAGACATCGCCTAGATACTTAAGTTAAAACCGAAGTTCGCAACTGTGCACTAAAAACCACCCGCTGTCATCTGAATAAAAAAGCCGAGCAATAAGCTCGGCCTGGTTTACTGCTGGGCAATTATGCCAGTTTTGCCAAAAATTCCTCAGCACGTGCTTTCTGTTGCGGACCGCCCTCTTTCAGCACTTCATCCAGCAATTCACGAGCACCTTCCTTGTCATCCATATCGATATAAACCTTTACCAGGTCAAGTTTAATATCCACATCCGGATTTTCATTTGCAGCCTGCGCCGGTGTATCAGCTGTTACAGTTGCAGCTGCGGCATCTGCCGCTTTTGCCCCCTCATCACTTAAATCCAGGCTGATTGAAGAAAAATCAAATTTAGCGGCATCTTCTTTAGCACCTGCTATCGATTCTTCAACAGCAAGCACTGGTGCGACTTCTTCTTCTGCAGGCAAATCAAGTGAAACCCCTTCCAGCTTTTGTACTGGTGGTGGCTCAGATACGGCAGCGCTGAACTCATCAAAATTAAAATCTGAGGCATCTAGTCCAGTTTCTTCACTCACAGCAATTTCTTCTGGTTTGCTTTCGCCAACTTGGGCTGCCGTATTATCAAAGCCATCAAAATTGAAATCAGCCACATTGAATGAAATTTCTTCTACAGACTTCTCTACAGCAGGCTCAACCACTTCTTTCACAGCATTCAAATTAAACTCTGAACCAAGCTCTGGCGCCTGTGATGCAGGCGCTTCCTCATTCACGGCAACTGCCGGAAAATTAAAATCCAACCCCAATCCATCATTACCGGTTTTTTCTTCAACGGCAACCGGAGCATCCACTTCAGCCGGTTTACTATCAAATGTCAATTCATGCGCTCCAACTTGCCCAGCAATCCCGACATCTGAAAGTTTTGATTCCTGAGTTTCAAAATCAAGCGAGCCCAGATCAGGCAGATCAAAACTTAACGAGTTATCATCAGACGGCGCCGGGCTTGAGCCGATAGCTGCGGCGTCATCAGCCGCTGCCGCTTCGCCTTCCAGGCTGGGAAGCTCAAACGACTCACCTTGCTCTGCAACAGCAGATACGGGGCTCTGCACCTCTGCCGTAGCTACCTCAGCTTTTGTTTTGCCAATTAGCTCATCATCGAATGAGAAATCGAGACCTTCATCTGCAATCAAATCAGCATCTTTTGAACCAGGATTATCAATACCAACGGCCACAGCATGCACAGAAGCACCAAGTTGGCTTAAGTCATACAGCGGATTATCAGGTTCTACAGTAGTACCCAACTCAGCCACTCTTGCCCAAATCGGATCATCCGCACCCAGGGTAGTGTACAACTCACCGGCAATTGCCTCAAATGCAGAAATATCTTTACGAGCCGCATACATTTCCAGCAGCTTCAAATGCAACTCATAACGCTTGGGCTCTTTTGATATTGCATCTTTCAATATCTCTTCTGCTTGCGCATCACGCCCATAAGCCATGTACACTTCAGCCTCGGCAATCGGGTCAACATCATTGGTGTCAATCATGGTACCGTCGGCGCTCTGTGCAAAATCAGTCAGAAACGAAGTATCTGACGTGCTTGCGCTACCGGTAGTATTTCCAAAGACCGTGTTAGCGCGCAAACCGCCAGAAGTCAAAATGCCGCGCTCAAAACTATCCAGGTCTTTTCTACGCTTATTACGCAAAAACATCCAGCCGGCACCTAATAGAGCAACGCCAGCTGCACCACCCAACACAGCAAGGTTCAAGCTTTCAAACAAGCTTTCGATAAATGTAGGCTCAGCCTCAGGTGCTGCCTGAACTGGTTTTTTTGCGGCCTTGGTCTCTTTTTTAGCTTCTTTTACTGCAGGTTTTTGTTCAGCTACTTCAGCAGTTTTTTGCTCAACTGCAGCTTCAGCTGGTTTTGCAGTAGCTTGCGGTGCTGTCTCTGCGGCTTTTGGCTGTTCTGCAACTGCTGCAGGCTCCGGAGCTTTAACTGGTGCCGCTTCTACCGTTTTAACCTGAGCTGGTTTAGCTGCCGCCTCTGCATTTTTCTGCAATCCAGCCATCGCCTGGCTCTTCAATGCCAGAAGCTTCTGCATATCCGCAATTTGCGCCTCCAGGGCTGCTGTTCGCTCCTTGGATTCCTTCAATGCCTTTTCACGTGAGGTAGCCTCTTCCTGCAAGGCTAGGACCTTGGCATCGTAATCGGCACCTGCTTTACCATCTTTAGCCGCTAGCTTATTACCTGCTGAAAGCTTTACTACATCCTGTGCGCCTGACTTGGTGATTGCGGCTTTATCTTCAGCCGAAGTTATCTTGCCTGATGCAGATTGTTTCTGGTCTGATTCTTCGGCAACAGGTGCTGACATGACATTACCGGCCAGACTGCTGCGATAAGCGTTCCAATTGGCTGAATGCACTTTAATAGCCTGGGCAGCTTGTTTGGCGCTAATTTGTGCCAGATCATCTTTGGCTGGCACTTTAATAATCTGGCCAACTTTCAGCCGGTTCATATTGCCATCTACAAAAGCTTTTTTATTCGCCTCATACAAGCCAACCAACATCTGGTCAAGGCTAATGCCTTCAACCTGCGTTTCTTTAGCGATGGAATTCAATGTATCGCCACGCTGGGTTGTAAGTTCAGCACCTTCAGCTGTATTGGCGGATGACTCTTGTGCGGAAACTGCAACCTCATCATGCCCAGCTGATTTAGAACCGGATTTCTTTGATTTTTTAGTTTTTACTGTTGCCTGCGGAGTCTCAACAGATGTATTAGTGTTTATGTTTGATGATGTAGGCTGCAGGCGGCTTGCTACGGCTGCAATTGGCTTATTGATGACCGTTGATTTTGCAAGTGATTCATTAACCGCCTGTTTATACTCAGGAGGATCAAGCAGGATTGTATATTCGCGCAACAAACGGCCCGACGCCCAATCCACCTGAATAAGCATATCCAGATATGGATCACTGACCGGTTGCAGTGATTGCAATTTCAACACTGGCGAACCATCGGAATTCTTTGCCAACTCTACTTTGATATTACTGTGAATGCCAAGGCGAGAAATACCTTGAACTGCATAAGCTTCTTCTGAAGCAATAGTGGCTGACAATGTCGCAAGCTCTTCCGGGCTTACTGATATTAGTTCAATCTCGGCTTTAAGCGGCTCCCCCAAACCCGAATTAACATTTAGCTTCCCCAAGCCCGCAGCAAAACCACTAAGTGGCATAAATGCTAAACAGACCGCTAATGAAATTTGCTTTATTTTTGACTTATGCACATTGCGACCTTTAATCAAACTAAAATTTGCAATATGAAAATAACATCAAATAGTTAGGTATGCAAGCTCATACCGCACATTATGTTAGCGTGCTATGTAGTTGTAGACCTTCATTGTTGTAGCTTTTACAACAAATGAAGGTCCGGGCCTTATTATTTCTCTATTAAAATCCGCAACATACGGCGCAGAGGTTCTGCAGCGCCCCAAAGCAGCTGGTCACCCACTGTAAATGCAGATAAATAATCATTGCCCATATTGAGTTTACGCAGGCGTCCCACAGGCGTGGTCAGCGTGCCGGTTACCGCAGCCGGGGTCAGTTCACGCATGCTGGCATCGCGCTCGTTTGGCACAACTTTCGCCCACTGATTTGCCTCAGCCAGCATCTGGTTGATTTCATCCAGCGGCACGTCTTTTTTAAGCTTGATTGTGAGCGCCTGGCTATGACAGCGCATAGCGCCGATACGTACACATAAACCATCGATCAGGATAGGATTATCTTCGCGCCCCAGAATCTTGTTGGTTTCAACGCCACCCTTCCATTCCTCTTTACTTTGGCCGTTGCCAAGGTCCTTATCAATCCAAGGAATCAAGCTACCGGCTAACGGCACACCGAAATGTGCTGTCGGAAACTCTTTATCACGAAGCGTACCAGCCACTTCACGATCGATATCCAGAATTGCAGAAGCAGGGTTTTTCAAGAAATCGCTGGCTACACGGTGCGCTTCACCCATCTGCTTCAGCAGTTCGCGCATATTCTGCGCACCTGCACCGGATGCAGCTTGATAAGTCATTGAAGTCGCCCACTCAACCAAGTCAGCTTTGAATAAGCCGTTCAGCGCCATCAACATCAGTGAAACCGTACAGTTACCGCCAACCCAATTCTTACCGCCCTGCTGCATCGCATCTTTAATCACGTGCATGTTTACCGGGTCAAGAATGATTACCGCTTCTTTTTCCATGCGCAATGTTGATGCCGCATCAATCCAGTGACCATTCCAGCCGGCATTTCTTAATTTTGGAAATATCTCTGTGGTGTAATCACCGCCCTGGCAAGACACAATCGCATCCATTGCTTTGAGCGCATTGATGTCTTTTGCATCGAGTAGAGCCGGCGTTTCTTTGCCAACATTAGGGCCACTGCCGCCAACTTGCGATGTAGTAAAAAACTGCGGTTCTATGTGCGCAAAATCATTCTCTTCCAGCATACGCTGCATGAGCACAGAACCAACCATACCGCGCCAACCAATAAAACCGACCTTTAACATTTTAGTTATCCACTTTTAGATTTCTGAAAGCTGAAGTTTCTTCAACACCAAGATTCTTCAGCGTAATTAAAACAGACTATGTTCTTTATCGCTATTTTAGAGAGCCGCAACCACGGCATCACCCATCGCGGCACAGCCAACTTTATTAGTGCCTTCGGTCCAGATGTCTGCGGTTCTGTAGCCCTGAGCCAGCGCTTTTTTCACCGCATCTTCAATACGCAGCGCATTGGCTTCATCATTGAATGTATAACGCAGCATCATGGCGGCAGATAAAATCGTTGCCAATGGGTTGGCCACATCTTTACCGGCAATGTCAGGTGCAGAACCGTGGCTAGGCTCATACATGCCTTTGTTATTTGCATCCAGCGATGCAGAAGGTAGCATGCCAATAGAGCCTGTCAGCATAGAGGCTTCATCAGATAAAATATCACCGAAAATATTACCTGTCACCATCACATCGAACTGCTTAGGTGCACGAATCAACTGCATCGCTGCGTTGTCCACGTACATGTGGCTTAATTCGACTTCAGGGTATTCTTTAGATAATTCAATCATCACCTGGCGCCACAGCTCAGTACATTCAAGCACGTTAGCTTTATCTACTGAACAGACTTTTTTATTGCGCTTCATCGCAATATCAAAAGCTACGCGGCCAATGCGGCGGATTTCAGATTCAGAATAGCGCATGGTGTTGATACCTTCGCGCTCGCCGTTTTCAAGCGTGCTGATGCCGCGTGGCTGGCCAAAGTAAATATCACCGGTCAATTCACGCACGATCATGATATCGAGGCCAGACACCACTTCTGCTTTCAATGTTGATGCAGATGCCAGCTCAGGATAAAGCAATGCCGGACGCAGGTTGGCAAAAAGGTTCAGCTCTTTACGGATGCGTAGCAAACCACGTTCCGGGCGCAAATGGCGCTCTAATTTATCGTATTTCCAGTCACCTACCGCACCGAGCAATACCGCATCAGCATCTTTTGCCAGCTTCAGCGTTGCATCAGGCAATGGGTCACCGGCAGCCTCATAGCCGGCACCGCCGATTGGCGCCTCAGTCATTTCAATATTCAGGTCAAGCGCATTTAATACTTTAACGGCTTGTGCAACGATTTCCGGACCAATGCCATCACCTGGCAACACTGCGATTTTCATGAACTAACTTTCTTAAACTTATACGTGATCTAATGAATAAACTACCCAAACAGCCAAGGTTGGGATTGGCGATGCTTTTCTTCAAAAGCCTTGATCTTATCTTGCTGCTGCATGGTCAAGCCAATATCATCCAGGCCATTCAACAAGCAGTGTTTACGGAATGCATCCACCTCAAACGAATAAACCTCACCGCCTGGCGTAGTCACAGTCTGCGCTGCAAGATCAACATTCAGTTTATAGCCTTCGTTTGCTG
>Ga0208392_1000129_pt1 | contig 18808 bp, 14 predicted proteins | sample LakWasMeta3_LOW4_2_FD_183855 | JGI IMG/M metagenome (GOLD analysis project Ga0208392, IMG submission 183855) | Freshwater sediment methanotrophic microbial communities from Lake Washington under simulated oxygen tension - Sediment Metagenome... | ecosystem: Environmental > Aquatic > Freshwater >... | reverse complement strand
GGGAGTAAATGACCCGGTTACCGTATCCACAGTCGCGGTCGGGATGTTGAATGCCGCATGAGCCTTGTTCGTGCCGCCGAAAAGGCAGAACAGAATTGCGGTAGTGAGAAGCAGTTTATTGAGTAAAAAATGACGCTGATCGATGTCATCGGCCAAGCCGGTTTTGAATGAACAGCGTTGTCGGATAGTATTAGCTGACCCCGTAAGGCGGACTACAGCCATTTGTTGTCGGCTGTGTCTTGTGTTCTTGAACATGAAGCACCTCCGTTTCGATTCTTTAAGGTAAGCACCGGTTGCTCATGAGAACCGGTGCTTTGTTTTAGCGATTACTTGGGAGCAACGGCTATATTGGACCTCGTAGCGCCTGTAGCCGATGAGCGCAAGCTGATCGGCGTTTTGCAGGCAGGTCCTGGTTTTGCCCTAAAATCCCACGCACCGGCGGCTACAGGGACTGCGGCGCCCAGCTTGTTGGTATTCAAGTCGGCCGGCACAGAGGCTGTCAGGTACAACTGGATGTTATTGTTACTTTGCACCGTGCTGGTTCCGGCAACCCGCCATTCGCCTGAAGTGGCATTGATGACCTTGCACTGCGATGTGGTTACCTGGATATTTTCAGTATCAACAATGGTCACGGTAACGTGCGCAGATTGCGAAACCTGGCCGTTGTCATTGGCTACGGTGTAATCGAAGCCGAAAGTGCCCGCCGTCGCTCCGGCCGTGTAAGTCACCTTGCCGGTGGCATCGACAGTTGGCGCGACAGCGGTACCGGTGACGTTAGATACTAATACCGATGCAGGATTCAGCGTGCCGCCGTTGCCCGAGTCGTTGGCCAGCACGTCGATCACTGTCGACTGGTTGACGGCGACATTGACCGGGCCATCGGGATTAACAATCGGCGCAGGCCCTGCTGCGGACGGTGAGACCGTGACGGTTACCGTCGCCGGATTGGACTGGCCAACGCTGTTGGTGGCGGTGTATTGGAACGTCACGTCGCCGTTTGCAGAACCCGGCGTATAAGTGATGACTGCGCCATTAATGGACGCCGAGCCGGAGCCGGCCGGGATCGCTGCGCCAATCAATTGCACCGATGTGATGGGGGCTGCCGGGTTCGCGACATCGTTAGCGGTAACCGGAATATCCACTGCCGCACCTCCCGCTTCTGCTGCTGCCGCGTCGTCCAGGGCAAGCGGCACGCCGGGCGCTGACACAGTACCTCCACCTATGATGATCTGAGGCCGCGCCACGGGGAACGTTCCGCTGCCGCCGGCAGTCGATTTAACGGTAACGGTATCCGGCGGTGTGGGGATATTGTTCGCCGTTAATATCATCTCCGCGGGGTCGTTAGCGTTATTGGTTGACGCGGCGGTTCCGCTGTAGCCCTCCAGCGTCAGTGCAGGCGGCGGCTGATCGATACCGAAGCCCTTGTCGCTGCTGGTTGCAATCACGGTCAGCGTCTGGCCTGAATAATTCGCCGAAGCCGCCGTTACGACATCGACCGCATGCTTGGTGAAGATGCTGGGCGGGTTGTCGGCGCTATTGATGACCGACACTGGGCCGGGCAGTGTGCCTAATGGATCGACCAGGCCCTGGCTGTAGAATTCCCCGAGCGAGGTGGGGCCGAAAGGCACCATCTTGACCGGCGCGATGTTAATCGCCGCCGCTGTCAGCGAAGGATCGGGCTGCGAAGGCAGTAGTTTGGTGTTGCGGGCGTAAACATCAACCTGCGTGCCGGCAGCATCGCGTTTGTAGAAGCTGCTGTAGATATCCAGCGGACTGGGAATTGGATTGGCAACAAAGTCGTGCAGGCGGCCCATCAGGCTGAACTGGTCTGAGCGCAGACAGGTACCGCTGGCCCCTTGATCGCCAAGGACAATATCCGTACCGTCGTCACGGACGCCGCAGATCTCGAAATAATTAGTGCCGAATGGGCTGCCGGTGACGAATTCCGTGCCAAGCCCGTCTGACAGGAATTGGGCGCCATTGAGCGTGACCGGTCCGGCCGGAGCGCCGAGATTATCGGCCCGTTGCAGGAAAGGCCCGATACGGCTCTTGAGCGCTCCGTTAAAATCGCCGCGGGCCACGCCGATATCTTCGCTGAAAACGATATCGCGATTGCCGGAGGCGGAAACGGCATCAACCGGGAATGTATCGACGCCGTAAGGATGCGTCACGGTGTAAATGCCGGGTTCCGGTACGCCGGCAAACAAGCGGATGCGGGTGAATGTTATTTGGTCGCCTACCGCCACAGGACCTATGGAGAACGCCGCTTCCAGCGCCAACACCAAGGTGGCGCGCTTGCCGCTTGGCATGTCCAGCAAGGACGTGGCGTTAAAGTAAAACGCCTCGTCGGGGAAGTTGTTCGGGAAGCTGTATGGCGGATCGGGCAAGCCTGGTCCGACCAGCAAACAGGCGTTTTGTTGAGCCGCACCAGGGTCGCTGGCGTTAGGCAAGCATAAATCGAGGACGGTTCCGTTCAGGTCCTGATACCAGTTTGGAAAACCGTGTCCTGCTGGGGAAGGTAAATTAGTTGGCCCGACCCTTGCCAGATCGGCATTTGCGGACAAGCTCAACGTACTAAGCGCTATTGCAGCTATGGTGTGTTTGGTTTTCATATGATCACCTCACTTTCTTTTGCCAAAGAGCCAAAGACCGATGTGTTTTGATATTGACAGTGACATTCTTAAACATCGAAAAACATCGGGCTTTGATTTGCATCCATGCCCGATATTGGATAGACAGTCCGACTGTCCTGCTTGAAGACTACCGTTCAACGTCTCCTGATGTCTGGAGACAAGGCGAACAATATTGACGTTCGGTCTGGAAGATTATTCCGTTAGAAGTAATGTAATAAAAAAGCTAAAAAAGTAACTCGGGTAAATCCCTGATTCAAGCTCAGGTGTTAACCTGATTTTGGGCGGACACAACGGCTAGAATCAGGCAATCTACGTAGAAGTACGAGCTGTTTGCAGGGAATTGAAATAGCGAATGGGAATATAAGGGGCCGTTGCCTGGACGTGCAGGAGCTATTGTTGAGAGCCAAAGAGGAGATGCCGAACCGGAATTTGACGCGGGATGAGGCTGAAGTTGATGGAGGATAAATTTTTTTGTGTAACCGCAGTTTTTAGGCAAAAAAATGCGGCCGGTTAAGGCCGCATTAGAGAAGGAAGTAACTCTGAATTCCGAGGAGGAATTTGCATCTCAAGAGTTGGTATTATATTAGCGATAAATGATGGATCAGGGAATGTGACATATTGTCGCGGCTTTTCAGTGGCTTATATCCTTCCTTGGCTTCGGTTTGCGCAAGGAAGGAATATAATGGCTCATGAATGATCATAAATATTATGCCTGAAGAGACAGAATGCATTTAAACGCTTATATGCCCAATTCCTGAATTTTCCGAGTTAGAGTGTTCCTGCCATAGCCTAATAAAATGGCGGCTTCGTGGCGTTTGCCGCGGGTAAAATTCAACGCCGCTTTGATCAGGATACTTTCAACCGTGGGAATGACTTGTTTGGCGATTTCGGCCTCATTGCCAAGCAGCAACAACTGGTCTACCGAATCCCTCAGCGACGCTTCCCAGCCGGTATCCGCGGCATTCTTTTCCGACGTGGTTCCCAGCAATTCGGGCGGCAGGTCGTGCAGGTGAATTTCCCGGCCCGAAGCCATCACGGTCAGCCAGCGGCAGCTGTTTTCCAGTTGCCGGACATTGCCCGGCCAGTCCAAGGTGCTTAAAAACGCCTCGGCATCGGGTCTTAAGACTTTGATTTCGGTATTGAGTTCGGTTGCCGCCAGGTTTAAAAAGTGGCGCATCAGCAACGGAATGTCCTGTTTGCGCTCACGCAGGGACGGGATATGGATGCGTATCACGTTCAAGCGGTGGAACAAATCTTCCCGAAAGCGGCCTTGTTGTACCAGGGTTTCAAGATCCTGATGGGTGGCGGCAATAATGCGCACGTCAACCTTGACGGAGGCATGCGATCCGACCGGATAGAACTCGCCGTCAGCCAGAACTCGCAATAATCGGGTTTGCAGTTCGGCGGGCATATCGCCGATTTCGTCAAGAAACAGGGTGCCGCCGTCGGCTTGCTCAAAGCGTCCGACACGGCGCGATTGCGCGCCGGTGAATGCGCCTTTCTCATGGCCGAACAGTTCCGACTCCATCAGGTCTTTGGGGATGGCGGCCATATTTAGCGCAATGAACGGTTTGCTGGCTCTGGGGCTGTGGCGATGCAGGGCTTTGGCGACCAGCTCCTTGCCGGTCCCGGATTCGCCGTTGATCAGCACGGTGATGTTGGACCTTGCCAGTCTTCCTATGGCGCGGAATACTTCCTGCATGGCCGGCGCTTCGCCGATGATTTCCGGCGTGTTTTCCTCTGCCGGATGCGTATCCGGCGCCGCTTCCATTTGCTGTTGCCTGCTGTGCATGCAGGCTCTGTGCGCCAGATCGACAATGTCCTTAATATCGAAGGGCTTGGGCATGTATTCAAAAGCGCCGCCGTGGAATGACGAGACCGCGCTTTCCAGGTCGGAATGCGCGGTCATCACAATCACCGGCAAATTCGGGTGGCTTAGCTGAACCTTGTCCAAAAGTTCCAGCCCGTCCATGCCCGGCATGCGAATATCGGTAATCAGCGCATCGGGCAGGTCGCTTTGCAATGCGCTGAGTAAATCGGCCGCGCAGGAAAAACTGCGGGTGATAAAGTCTGCTTTTTTCAGGGCTTTTTCCACGACCCAGCGGATGGATTGGTCATCATCGATAATCCAGACGGTTTCGGGTTTAGTCATTGCCGGTTTCCTCCTGCGTAATAATCGGTAAGAAGATGGAAAATACGGTGTTTCCGGGTTCGCTAGCGCATTCAATCAGGCCGTTATGCTGATTGATCAGCGCCTGGGCTATCGACAAGCCCAGCCCCGTGCCTTCCGCACGCCCGGTAATCATCGGATAGAAGATTTGGTTCATCATGTCGGCGTCGATGCCCGGACCGTTATCGATAATGTCGCATTTGACCGCCAACTTGTAGCGCTTGCGGCCGATGGTGACCTGCCGGTGAATCCGGGTTTTGAAAATGATCTCGCCTTCGCCGTTCAGCGCTTGCACGGCGTTTTTGGCGATATTCAAAGCAGCCTGGATCAGCTGGTCTTTATCGGCCAGTATGTCGGGAATGCTGGGGTCATAGTCGGATTTAATGGTGAGGCTGGATTCGGCTTGAACCAGCTGCCTGACCCGCTCCAGCACTTCGTGAATATTGATGGCCTTTTTATCGGGCAGTTTGTTGGGGCCGAGCATTTTATCCATCAAGCCTTGCAGGCGGTCGGATTCGGCAATAATGATACTGGTGTATTCCTTGAGATCCTCGTCATCCAGTTCCAGGTCCAGCAACTGCGCCGCGCCGCGAAGGCCGCCCAAGGGGTTTTTGATTTCATGCGCCAGTCCCCTGACCAGCAACCGGGCTGTGTTCTGCTGAGTTAGCAGACGCTCTTCCTTGGAGATGCGCAGATGATTATCGACCTGCTGCAACTCGACCAGAATCTCGCTGACCCGTTCATCCTTTAATAACGGCGTTGCGCTAAAGTTGATGGTCAGGCTGTGCGTCATGCGATCCAGCGAAAGCTCCCGGTTCACCAAAGGCTCCGCCATGGTCAGGCATTGTTGTAAATTCATCAGCAGGGCCGGGTCGGAAGACCTGAACAGCTCATGAGCGCCGAGCCCCACCAGATGGCGCGAGCTGTCGGCCAGCAGAATTTCCCCGGCGGAATTCAGGTAGGTGAGCGTCAGGTCGCGGTCAAATAACAGGATGGCGGCGTTAAGATGATCCAGTATACGTTTATGCATGGTTTGCGTAAGGTGATTATTGGGGCATTGCAATTTATAAAGCAATTTATAGGCCGACACTCGGAACAGCGGAAAGTTTGGGCTTTCGCCTGCTGCTGCGCACTATTATTGCCCGTTTAGCGATATTGGCAAGTTATTTTTGCACCAAATTAGTGCGATAGTCGATCGGTTTTATGTTTTAGACGCAGGATAACAAGACCATCCAAAGTTCGGCATAGCGTTTGCTATTAAAATTGCATACGCTTGATTTGATGCCTTGATAAGGAGTCCCGGATGAAACAACGCTTGGTCGTGATTGGTAACGGCATGGCAGGTATGCGTACCGTCGAAGAACTGTTAACGGCTGCACCGGATAAATACGAGATTACCGTGTTCGGCGCCGAGCCTTACGGCAACTACAACCGCATCATGCTGTCCTCGGTGCTGTGCGGCGAAAAAAACATTGAAGATATCGTGATCAATAACCGCCAGTGGTACATCGACAACGGCATAACGCTGCATGCGGGTGAGGGTAAAACCGTGGTGTACATAGACCGGAAAAAAAGGGATGTCTATGCCCAGGACGGGACAGTGGCCGGCTATGACCGGCTGTTAATCGCGACCGGTTCCAAAGCTGTGATGCCGCAGGTTCCAGGCAATGACCTGGAAGGCGTGATCAGTTTCCGGGACATTGCCGATGTCAACAAAATGCTCAGCTACAGCCGCAGCCATAAAAAGGCCGTGGTGCTGGGCGGCGGGCTATTAGGCCTTGAAGCCGCTTACGGCCTGGTTTTAAGAGGCATGGATGTCACCGTGATCCATAACCAGGACATCCTGATGAACCGGCAAATGGACAGGCCGGCCGCAAAACTGCTGCAAACGGAACTGGAACGGCGCGGCCTGAAATTCAGGATGGCCGCCAAACTCAAGCAATTGCTGGGCGACGAGAAACGTCATATCAAGGCGGTCAGTTTCGAGGACGGCATGGATGCAGGAGCAATTGCCGACGACTGCAAGGATGCAGGAGGTAGAGCAACGCAGGGAGCAGTTGCCGACGACGGCAGCCGGCTGGAATGCGACCTGTTCGTTAGCGCCATCGGCGTACGCCCCAATATGGAACTGGCCCGGAAATCCGGGATTTATTGCCAGCGAGGCATCGTTGTCAATGACACCCTGCAAAGCTATGATCCCAGCATTTATGCAGTCGGCGAATGCATCCAGCATCGCGGTTCCACCTTCGGCCTGGTCGCCCCGCTGTTTGAGCAGGCCAAAGTCTGCGCCAACCATCTTAGCGCCCATGGCGCGGCTGAATATGCCACCTTGCCGACGGCGGCCAAGCTTAAAGTGACCGGCATTAACCTGTTTTCGGTCGGGGATTTTCAGGGTGGTGAAAATTGTGAAAACATCTGTTTTACCGACCCCGCTTCAGGCATTTATAAAAAACTGGTCGTTAAAGGAGGCAAGCTGATCGGCGCCGTGCTGTACGGTGACACCGCCGATGGGAGCTGGTACCAGCAACTGCTGGAGCAGGAGGATAATATTTCAGGCATCAGGGATGCGCTGGTTTTTGGCCAAGCTTATGCAGGTGCGCATAATTATTGACGCCATGCAGGATACGAGAAAATTATTCACCACAGAGAACACGGAGGGCACGGAGAAAATAAATCTGTAACTCAACATATTGGAATCTCCGTGTTCTCGGCAATTGCTCCTGCATTGCTCTACCTCTTGCATCCATGCAGTCGTCTGTGTCCTCCGTGGTTACATCTTGGATGTTTTCTTAAACCGTGTATTCTCGCAGCCTCGTGCGCACTGCGTACCCTGCGCGATTTCATGATGACTTAACTAGTGACTTTAATGAATAAACCCATACAAACCACTTGCCCCTACTGCGGCGTCGGCTGCGGCATCAGCGCCAAGGCCGATGAAGCCGATCATCGCCTTAAAATCAGCGGCGATGCCACGCATCCGGCTAACTTCGGGCGGCTTTGCTCCAAAGGTTCGGCGCTCGGCGACACCGTTGAACTTAAAGGCAGGTTGTTGCAGCCGCAAGCTTACGGCCGCGAAACCGGCTGGAATCAAGCGCTGGCTCTGGTCGCAGGCACCTTTATCAATATTATCGATAAATACGGCGCGGACGCAGTGGCGATTTATGGCTCCGGGCAATTGCTGACCGAAGATTATTACGTCGCCAACAAACTGATGAAAGGCTTTATCGGCAGCGGCAACATGGATACCAACAGCCGCTTGTGCATGTCATCGTCGGTCGCAGGCCATAAGCGCGCTTTCGGCTCCGATACCGTGCCGGGCTGTTATGAGGATCTTGAACAGGCCGAGATGATCGTGCTGATCGGCTCGAATGCCGCCTGGTGCCATCCGGTCAGCTTTCAGCGGATACGCGCGGCCAAGGAAGCCAACCCTGAGTTAAAAATAGTCGTGATCGACCCGCGACGCACCGCCAGCTGCGACATCGCCGATTTGCACCTGCCGCTGGCGAGCGGTACTGACGCCGTATTGTTTAACGGCTTGCTGCATTTTTTGGACGAACAAAACGCACTGGATCTGGCTTATATCAAAGCCCATACCGAAGGCTTTGAGGCAGCCCTGGCTAGCGCCAGTATCGATCTGGAACGAGCCGCGGCCATTTGCCAACTGAACAACGACGATCTGCACCGCTTTTATGGCTGGTTTGCCCGGTATAAGAAAGTCGTCAGCCTGTACAGCCAAGGCATCAACCAGTCATTCTCCGGCACCGACAAAGTTAACGCCATTATCAACTGCCATCTGGCAACGGGCAGCATAGGCAAGCCGGGAATGGGGCCGTTCTCGCTGACCGGCCAACCCAATGCGATGGGCGGGCGCGAAGTCGGCGGACTGGCGCATCAATTGGCCGCGCATATGGATTTTTCCAACGCCGATGACATTGACCGGGTTGCACGGTTTTGGGGCAGTCCCAATATCGCTCGTCAACCCGGTTACCCGGCCGTTGAGCTGTTTGACGCCATCTACGACGGCAGAGTCAAAGCCGTGTGGATTATGGGCACCAACCCCGTGGTCAGCTTGCCCGATGCCGACAGGGTCAGGCTGGCTTTGCAGGGCTGCGAGTTTGTGGTGGTGTCCGATTGCATCGCCGACACCGACACCACCGCTCTGGCGCATGTGCTGCTGCCGGCGCAAGGCTGGAGCGAAAAAGACGGCACCGTCACCAATTCCGAACGGCGCATTTCCCGGCAGCGGGCCTTATTCAAACCGGCGGGCGAGGCCAAACCCGACTGGTGGATTATCACCCAAGTGGCGCGGCGCATGGGCTTTGAAAGGGCATTTCCCTATCAAAGCCCGGTGGAGATTTTTCGCGAGCATGCCCGATTGTCCGGTTTTGAAAACAACGGCTCGCGCGATTTTGACATATCGGCGTTTGTGGATATTACCCGGCATGATTACGACCAGTTGCAGCCGATACAATGGCCGGTTAATCAGGCTTATCCGCAGGGCAGGGCTAGGCTGTTTGCTGATGGACAGTTTTTTACCGAATCGGGCAAAGCCCGGTTTATCGCCGTCACGCCGCTCCGGCCGGTCAATCTGCCGGATCAAGCATATCCGCTGATTTTAAATACCGGCCGCTTGCGCGACCAGTGGCACACCATGACGCGTACGGCCATTGCGGCAAAATTGAACCAGCATAAGCCTGAGCCTTTTGTTGAAGTGCACCCAGATGATGCGGAGCGCTATGGCTTGGCTGAAAATAGTCTGGCGACGATAAAAAGCTTTTGGGGATCAATGGTCGCGCGGGTGCAGATTACCGACAACCAACTCCCGGGCAATCTCTTCGTGCCGATGCATTGGTCCGGACAATATGCCAGCCGCGGACGCATGGGCGCGCTAGTCAATGCCGTGGTCGACCCGATTTCCAAGCAGCCGGAAAGCAAGCATACGCCGGTGCGCATCAGGGCGTATCAGCCCGCCTGGCAAGGATTTATCCTGTCCCGCCGCGAGCTGGACATTAAGGAGCCCGACTATTGGGTAAAAAGCAAAGGCGAACAGGTTTACCGTTATGAGTTGGCAGGACTGGTTGTGCCTGAAAACTGGCAGGATTGGCTGCGCAAGTGCCTTGGCGGCACGGATACCGAAACCCCATGGCTGGAATATCAAGACCCCAGCCTTGGCAATTACAGGGCCGCGCGCATTATGAACAATCAGCTGGACAGCGTGGTTTTTATCAGCATTGAGTCTGGGCTGCCTGAACGCAACTGGCTGATGGGGCTGTTTACGAAGACGGCATTGGAAAAAGCCGAGCGTACCGCGCTGTTGACCGGCCGTCCGCCGCTAGGCGAGGCCGATACCGGTGCCATTGTTTGCTCCTGTTTTAATGTCGGGGAAAAAACCATCAAAGCCGCGATCAGGGAAAAAGGTCTTAAAACGCCTCAGGAAGTCGGCCGGTGCCTGAAAGCCGGAACCAACTGCGGATCATGCGTACCGGAGATCAAGGCGCTGTTGTAAAGGGCTTTCACATGCCCTGACTTGTACGAGCATTCCCAAAATCCCTTGTTTTTAATCTCACCCGGCAACCAAGATATGTCATACAATGCTTTGCAAGTTAATTTCACTATGCCTGAGTTTATAGGGCTAGCGTATAAGGAAAAACAATGCAGATACAACTTCAACCTGAATTCGATGACATATTGCAACCGCTGGGCAGTCATGCGGCGGAATTCTTTTTAGCAGCAAGCCTTTATCACGCCAGGAAAATAAGTTTTGCCAGTGCCGCGCACATGGCGGGTTTGGATTTTGACGGTTTTAAAACGCGCTTAACAGAGCACTTTAATCAAGGTTATATCATCGCCGATGAATGTGTTTTAGAAGATATTCAAACGGTAGAAAAGTTATAAAAAACCCATGAAAATCGTTCTTAACACCAGCCCGATTATCTTTTTAAGCAAGATAGATAGTCTTAGGTTGTTGGCTGATGTTAGCGATGATATTTATACACCCACTGCGGTTGTTAACGAATTGCACGAATATACGCCGCCCTCGTTTATAAAGGTGGCTGCCCTTTCTTCAGTCGGTGCTGCTTATGTGCAAGGTGCTTTAGGGCGGCTGCATCAAGGCGAACTGGAAGCGATTATTCTGGCGCAGGAAATAGCGGCCGATTACGTCGTTCTGGACGACTTATTAGCCCGACGCAAGGCGCACCATCTGGCAGTTGATGTGATCGGCACGGTGGGTTTATTGCTTTTACTGGAAAAGCGGAAATTACTAAGTGCTGAACAAACCTGGCAAAAGATGCAGCAACTGACCGGGCAACACGGTATGTATTTAGCGCCGCAGCTGCTACAGCAAATAAAAAATCGGCTGTTGGGTAATCATTAAATAAAGATAACTCAGAGACTTACAGTCTACGTGATGGGTTTTGCGTTGCTCTACTCATCCTACCGCGCTTGTTGGATTGGAAAAGACCCTGTGATAAATCAGAAAGGCATAACATTTATGGCCTGATATTGGATTCTAGATGTGCTTTGTTCTGTCAAAGTTGAGGAAGAGCAATTGGGCAAACTAACCTTCACCGAGCGCGAACGTGAGGTTGAGCGAAGCAATTAGTTATATTCGCATTATTAACTGATGTTACGCACTGTCCACGAAAGGCACCAAAAATATCAGCCGTAGATTGGCCTTTTGCGATGTGATACCAGACATTCATTCTCGTTCCGCGACTCTCTGGACGGGCCTTTGCTGTTACACCGGCGTAGGCCGGAATACCCATAGGGCACAAGTAAGCCCGCCCGGCGTTAGCCAGGGTGGGTGTTGCCTACATGGACAGATATTTGCTCCTGCAATATCTGCATTCACCACATCCCTGTGGATTATGTAGGTAAGGAGCGTGAGCAGAGAGCGGAAGCTTTTCCGGCAATCGGATGCCGGAAATACCCGTTTTCGCTTTCGCTCAAACCGGCTTATTCCGGCCTACATCTTTATTCCGGCATCCGAGCCATTCTCATAGTCATACCAAATAAACAGACGTATGTATAACGATAAACGGACAACCTGTGACTGGATAAGCTTGGCTGATGTTCTCCTGATTTCCTTGTATTCCGTTTTTTCGTGTTTTTCGAGCCTTTCGTGGACCACGCTTTTTTTCATAGACATGCGTAACATCAGTTATTAAGAAAACAGTACGGAAATTGCCTGTTACGGTTTGAGCGGAGATGCCTCGATTGAGATGGTCATGAGTTTCGGTGAAATCTACCGTATCGGCATTTATCGAAAATTTAAAGCCGTCGGCCAAGATTTTGCCGGTGGACTCGAACCTTTCAGCGCTTCTTTTGGCGTTAACGTTTGATTGTGGCCGGTTAGGCTGCAATAATCCATACGGGCTGCGAAGGAGCCTAAGAAAAAGCTCCTCCTGCAAAAAAGCCTTCATTCTCAATTTCCAATCACTGTATTGGCTTAAGGTTGTGACATCCTGACGGCAAGCCAATGCGATCCATTTATTGAGGTATATGTATGGCTATCAATTTACAAAAAGGGCAAAAAGTTTCTCTGTCCAAACAATCCAGCGGCGCGTTGAGCAAGATTGTCATAGGGCTGGGTTGGGATGCAGAAGCAGTCCCGCTCGGTAAGCTGCAAGCCAAGTTTGGCGGAGAGGGGCCTGAAGCCATTGATTTGGACGCTTCCTGCCTCACATTTGACGAGCAAAACAAGGTGGCTGATATTGTTTATTTCGGGCAACTGAAAAGCCGCGACGGCAGTATCGTACATACCGGCGACAACCGTTCCGGCACCGGTGACGGCGACGATGAGCAGATCAAGATCGATTTGGATAAAGTGCCTGAAAATGTCAAATCGATGGTGTTCACTATTAACTCCTTCTCCGGCCAGGCTTTTGATCAGGTCGAGAACGCTTATTGCCGCATAGTCGACAGCAGCAATGATACGGAAATGGCCCGTTACACGCTGAGTGCGCAAGGTGTCCATACCGCGCTGATCATGGCGAAACTGTACCGGCATGACGGCGAATGGGACATGCATGCGATAGGCGAGAGTGGCGTAGGCCGCACCATCGATGCTTTGCTGCCGCAGATTGGCGTTCACTTGTAGGCATTAATAAGCGTTAGGTATAACCTTATACTTTCGGCCGCAAAGCCTTCGGAATTTTCCCCATGCCGATAAAAGCCGCTCGAACCTGCCCATTATTGCTCAATAGACAGGGAACTTTTACCAAGAACAGACCACAACATTCAACACCGGGAGAGCCCAATGAGTTTCGATGATTTTCTCAGTCAGCTAAAAAGCAAGGCCAGTGAGTTAAAAACAGAGGCGTTAAAATACAAGAACAAGGATTTTTTGCATGCCGCCATGGCGGGCTCCGCACTGATCGCCATGGCTGACGGCAGCATCAGTCCGGAAGAAAAACAAAAAATGATTCGGTTTATCGAAAGCAACGATGCGCTGTCGATTTTTAGCACCAGCGACGTCATCAGGGCTTTTCAGGATTTTGTCAGCCAGCTTGAATTCGACAAGGACATAGGCGAAGCCAAAGCTTATGAAGCGCTAGGCAAGATGAAATCCGATGTCCAAGCTTCGCGGCTGCTGATTCGCATGATTATCGGCATTGCCTCCTCAGACGGAACTTTTGATTTCGATGAAAAAAAGGTAGCGGCCAGAATAGCGAATGAACTGGAGATTGATCCTGCCGAGTTTGAATTGTAAGTCCCCATCCTTATAAAGCTTGGTTGGGCGGTCGAGCGCCCAACCCAATGCTGTTGACTTAAGAGTGAGCGCCCCTTCTCCCTCAGGGAGAAGGTCGGGATGAGGGGATTCAAATAAGCATTTTCCTTGTTTTGATTTCCCCTCACCCAACCCTCTCCCTCTGGAGAGGGCTTTGTACTGCTTAAGTCAACAGCATTGAGCGCCCAACCAAGCTTTACTGTTCAGGCCAGCCAAGGGTTAAAAACTGACATTCGCCTGAAACCAGATTTTCTGGGTATCGGTGCTGAATTGATCGGCATCGTAATAAGCGTATTTGGCCAGCACCGAGTAATGCTTGCCGAATTTCTTAATCGCCGAAAAATCCCATTCCTTGCCGTAATGAATCTGCCCGGTGTCGTCGGTAAAATCATGGTAAACCCCGGTTAGAATAACGTTGCCGCGATCCAGCGTGGTGTATACGGTGCCGAACACATCGCGAATGCCGTCATTAGGCGTCACCAGGAACAAGTCCGCCCAGCCCTGGAAAGCATGGTTGGTACCGAGCGGCGTGTCAAAAGTCTTGTTGGGTCCTTTGCCGTTCAGCTGCTCCATAGCGCCTTGAAAGGTGAAGTTATAAACGGTAAGACCGCCCATCACATTGTAGCGATGGGTTTGGTACGGCGTTGCGCCGTGACCGTAATCCTCCTGATAACTCCATTCGGCGGTATAGACCAAGCCGTAGTTATCGCCGATCTTGAAAGCGTCCCCCGGTTTTTGAAAATTGGTCATGCGCAAGCCATAGGTTTGGCTGGATTTTTCGTAGTTCTCCCGCTCGGTATAGTCCAGCCAGTAGCCGTAACCGACCAGATTGCCGTAATCGCCGACTTTATAGTTGACGTTCAGGATCGGGGCATCGATGTTTTCGGTCGTGGACGTAAAGGTCTGTACATTGCCGATGTAGCCCGCGTTGACGGTCAGGCCGTAGAGTTGCTGATTGTTGTGGGTGATCAGCACCGAGTCGAAAGTTGTTTCCATCTGCCGCCAGCCGACGTTGCCGATAAAACGGTCGTCGTCGAGCTTGATGCGCTGCCGCCCGCCTTTAATGACCGTATCGGGGATGCCCGCATAGCTGATCCATAGCTGGTTGAGCTCGCTTTTTTCGGGATCGGCAACCGTTGAATAACCGGTCTTGCCGTTGCGTAAGCTGTTGAAGTCTTCCTGCATTGCCAGATTGCCCTCGTATTCGGCATAGCCTTGCAGGCCGTGGAATACCGGCGACAGCAAGCCGGCCCGCAAACGGGCCGTGTTGGCGTTAGCGGTTCTTTGCGGCCCCCGGTCCTGGTCGACGTTTTCGTAACGGTAATTCAGGTCAACTTTGACAGCGCCGTTTTTGCCGTAATGATAGAAATTGAGCGCGTCTTCGACTTGTTGGGTCACGTCGGCAAAGGCTGTGCCGCTCATCAGCGAAAGTGTAAGTAGTGATGCTGAAGATAATGTTTTTTGCGGCATAAAGCCTCCTTATGTATCTGAAATATGTGCTGCTCGCCATCCATGAAAAGTTCCGCGCATGGAATGTTTTCATGCTTGTCGTGGATTATTTATGTTTAATGGGTATGGTCGCATTCGCTCAGAAAGCTCAGGATGCTCTCCCGGTATTTGTAGTAATCGGGATGCTCCAGCAGGGCTTTGCGGCTGCGGGGCCTTGGCAAATCGATGCTTTCGATTTTGCCGATCTTGGCGTGCGGGCCATTGGTCATCATCACCACCCGGTCCGCCAGCAGGATTGCCTCATCGACATCATGGGTGACGACAATGGCGGTGACCTGGGTCCGATCCCAGACTTCCATCAACACCTCCTGCAATTCCCAGCGGGTCAGGGAGTCCAGCATGCCGAACGGCTCGTCCAGCAACAGCAGTTTGGGCGACAGGGAAAAAGCGCGGGCGATGCCGACCCGTTGCCGCATGCCGTTGGACAGCTCGGCGGCTTTTCTGTGCAGCGAGTCGGCCAGGCCGACTCGGCTCAGGTAGTATTCGGCGATGGCCTCGCGTTCCGGTTTGTCGGCATGGGGGTAGACCTTATCGACGCCCAGCATCACGTTTTCAAACGCGCTCAGCCAGGGGAACAGGCTGGGCGCCTGGAATACCACGCCTCGGTCAGGCCCGGCACCGTCAATCTCCTTGTTGTCCAAAATAATCACGCCTTCGGACACGCTGTTCAGGCCGGCGGTCATCGACAGCACCGTGGATTTGCCGCAGCCGGAATGGCCGATGATCGAAATGAACTCGCCTTTTTTCATTTTCAGGTCGAAGCCGTCCACCACTTTAACGGTGCTGTTGCCGTCGGGTGTCGGGTAGATTTTGGACAGCTGTGAAAATTCCAGGTAACGAGGACGAGGTAAATCATCCGCAGCGGAATTTATAGCTGAATAAGCACGGTTCCAATCAGCGTCAGTGTTAGGCTTGATCTTAGGCAGGACGATTTTATCAACCGCAGAACCGTGGTTTTTTTCCATGCCGATGTCCATCAAGTAGCGGGTGATTTCGGCGCGCAGTTTTTTGAACTCGGCGTTATGGTTTAACGCGGTGCGGTCCCTGGGCCGCTCGATGCTGACCGGAAAATCCGGCCCGAAGGTTGCACCGGGGCCGGGGTTCAGCGGGATAACCCGGTCCGCCATATAGATGGCCTCATCGACATCGTTGGTGATCAAGATGACGGTTTTCTTTTCCTGCGCCCAGATTTGCAAAATCTCGTCCTGCAAATTGCCGCGTGTCAGTGCATCCAGCGCGCTGAGCGGCTCGTCGAGCAGCAGGATGTCGGGGTTGGCAGCCAGGGCGCGGGCGACATTGACCCGTTGGCGCATGCCACCGGACAGTTCGGCGGGCTTTTTGTCCATCGCCGAGCCGAGATTGACCATTTTGACGTATTTTTCGGCATGTTCCCGGCGCTGCTTGGCAGGCCAGTGCATGAAAATCTGATCGACCGCCAGCGCGACGTTTTCAAATACCGTCAGCCACGGCATCAGCGAATAGTTCTGGAACACCACGCCGCGATCCGGCCCCGGCGCAGTAATCGGCGAGCCCTGTTTCAGCACTTCGCCGCTATCGGCCTGGATCAGACCGGCAATGGTTGAAACCAGTGTGGTTTTGCCGCTGCCGGAAAAACCGACGATGGCTATGAATTCGCCTTCCTTGATGCTCAGGTTGATATTGTTGAGGATAGAGGTTGCGCCATGGCTTTTGCAGACAGCCTTTAATTCCAGCAACGGCAGTTGGGCGTCATTCGAGGGCGCAAGCGGTTTGTTCTGCATACGTTTATTCGCAATGTTAAGGTTCGCGATGGACATTTCGGCTCCTGGTTAAACATGAAAAAGCGGTTTGTCCACGAAAGGCATGAAAAGCACGAAAATATTTAAATTCACCACGAAGACACGAAGAAAGTGCAGCTTCGTGTCTTTCGTGCCTTTCGTGGACAATGTAAGTTAAAGCGCTCTACCGAAAGAGAACAGGTTTTGCAGGGAATGCATGATGCGGTCCAACGCAAAGCCGATCAGCCCGATCGTAAACACCGCGACCATGATTCTTCCCAAGGAATTGGAACTGCCGTTCTGGAACTCGTCCCAGACGAATTTGCCCAGCCCCGGATTTTGCGCGAGCATTTCCGCGGCGATCAGCACCATCCAACCCACGCCCAGCGACAAGCGCATGCCGGTGAAGATATAAGGCAGCGCCGACGGCAGGACGATTTTCCTGATCTGGGTGCTCCAGTTAAGGCGCAACACCTTGCCGACATTGATCAAGTCTTTGTCTATCGATGACACGCCGACCGCGGTGTTGATCAGCGTCGGCCACAGCGAGCACAGCGTGACGGTAATCGCGGAGGTCAGGAATGATTTTTCAAACCAGGAGTCGCTGCCGTTCACATACAGGGCGCTAACTACCAATGTGACGATCGGCAGCCAGGCCAGCGGCGACACCGGCTTGAAGATCTGCACCAGCGGGTTGATCGCGGTGTTGAACAAAGGATTCATGCCGCAGAACAAGCCTAGCGGCACGGCGATCAGCGTGGCGATAACAAAGCCCGCAAACACCGTGTACAGGCTGGTGAAAATCTTGTCCAGATAGGTAGACTGGCCGTTATAGGGGCGGGTTTTGATCTCGGCCGCAGGGTCTTCGGCAAGTTTCTGCTCGTTGCGGGCTTGTTGGCGTTGGTAGTATTCGGCTTCCTTGGCCCGTTCGGCGTAATGGTCGTCCAGCAAGCCGGCGGCTTCATGCCACACCGCGACCGGGCCGGGAATAGCGCCCAGGCTGGTGTTGACCTTCGATGCGGAAAAACTCCATAGCCCAAGGAAAACCATAAACGCGAGTATCGGCACGCCCATGACCAGCCATAGCTGGCGGATTTGCAGCGCGGGATTTTCGCCGGCTGCTATTTTGACCAGCGGGACGAACCAGGTAAGCCCGGTTATGTTGAAAAATTTTATTAGTTGCTTGTGCATGGTCGTTACCTTAATTAAAAGCAGTTCAAAGGAAAAAAGATGCGTCCTTGCACCAAAGCAACATCCGTTGTTTCCTGGTAGGCACACTCACACGTTTAATCTGGCATTGTTCCCACGTTCTGGAGGCGTGAAAGTATTGTGTTTAAGAGACTCACCACAGAGGACACAGACGACTGCAGGGATGCAGGAGGTAGAGCACCGCAGGAGCAGTTGCCGAGAACACGGAGTTTTTAATACATTGAATTAGTATTATTTTCTCCGCGTTCTCGGCAATTGCTCCTGCATCCCAGCAGTCGTTCGTGCTCTCTGTGGTAAATAATTTTTTAGTCTGATTTAGATAATGCTTTCATAGCTCTCTGGCGTTGGAATGCAGCGGTAGGGTACGCATCGCGTACCGTTCGGATTACTCAACCACCTTGCCGCCGGCTACTTTCTGCTTGCCTTTAAGGCCGATCGCAAATTTGCTCAGATAGTCGTTGGGCTTGGTGGCATCAAACGTGATTCCATCGATAAAGTCAGAACTGGGCGGTTTGATGCCGGTTTCGTTGTCGGCAGGGAAATCGCCTGCTTTGGCTTTGCCCTCGGCAATCAGAGCCTTGGCCGCAGTCATGTAAAGATCTGGGCGGTACACTTTCTTGGCGGTTTCCAAGTACCATTCGTCGGGTTTGTACTCGTTGATTTGCCCCCAGCGGCGCATTTGCGTCAGGCTCCAGACCGCATCGCTGTAATAGGGGTACGAACCGTTGTGGCGGAAGAACACGTTGAAATCGGGCAGTTCGCGTTTGTCGCCTTTTTCATACTCGAACGTGCCGTTCAT
>Ga0208392_1000128_pt1 | contig 18838 bp, 13 predicted proteins | sample LakWasMeta3_LOW4_2_FD_183855 | JGI IMG/M metagenome (GOLD analysis project Ga0208392, IMG submission 183855) | Freshwater sediment methanotrophic microbial communities from Lake Washington under simulated oxygen tension - Sediment Metagenome... | ecosystem: Environmental > Aquatic > Freshwater >... | reverse complement strand
ATGGACGTTTTTAGCCTTAGGCCCGCTTGCTGGATCAGTATTGGTTTGGGGTGGCTTTATCGCGTGGGGCAGTTATTTCCACACCGGCGGTGATGGCGCTGCTTTGCAAAAAACTATCGTTGGCACTATCTACGGTGCCGTGGTTGCAGGTATTGCATTATTCCTTGTAGTTCATAATCCAGCAGGTTTGCCAGCAGCATTGGCTGCGCCAGTGTATGTTGCTGTCACTGTGTTCTTCCTTGTCATTGTTGCAGGCATTAACTTGCTGTCAGTAGTACCTGCTAATGTATATGGCTACGCAGCAACAGTTGCTTACTCGCTGCATCAGCCAACAGCAGATGGCGTAGGCCCTTTAGCCAGCCTGACTGCTACAAACCTTTCTAACCCTGTATTGCTGCTGTCATTGTCATTTGTATTGGGTGCCTTGTTCGGTGCAGCATCAGGTAAATTGGCAGGTATTCTCGGTAAGTAATTCCAGTTGGAAGTTAGTATGACAAATAAAAAACCGCCTCTAGGGGCGGTTTTTTTATGACTGCACTCTGTCAGGTGAATTACTTCAGCACTTTGAATCCGTAATAAGTGCCAAACTCGCCTTCAGGTTCGTGGTATACAAACAGCATGTCATTTGCGTAACCTGTGCCGTTAAAATGATTTTGTGCACGCAGCTTCATGTCTTTAGGCAGCTCGCTTTTGCCTACATATTTGCCATCCAGATTGAAAACCAGCACGGCCTTGTGGTCTACATCTAGCAGCACCAGTTCTTGCCCTTTTACGCCGCTATATGCAATGAAGTGGTCGCTTACATCATCATGGGCAGCACCTGCTGCTGCCAGGTCCAGGGCAATCTCTTTAACTTTCTCACGAGATTTGGTTTCTACCACCCAGACTTTATTGCCGCGTTCCTGTTTTGCATAATATTGATTGGTTTCCGGATTGTAGCTGGGGATAGTGGCAGAATCGCCGAATGCCGGATTGAACCCGAATACTTCGCCTGATGAGTTTTTCAGGTCGCCTGATTCGGTAAGGTCGATAGAGAATATGCCGGAATTAGGTGAAAAGCCTACATCGCTCGAGACGTTGTAGGTCACAGTTTCAAGCTTGGCTGTATTCGGGTTGTAATAGATTGAGCGGTTGTCATAGCCGGGACGTGATGAGTTTACGTATTTTCCTTCTTCATCGTAGCTGTGAATCTCTGATTTTGAGTAAGCCACTTCACCTTCACCACCCATTGGCGCCAGTCCGCCATCGGCGATGTAATAACGCTTCAAGGCCGGGATGTGTGCCACGGTCATCGGGCGTGTTGTGGCTTTCTTGATTAACGGGATCTTGATGCCCACTTGTGCTTCAGGCAGGATCTCTGCCTGTGCGATTTGTGTTGAGGCAAGTAGCGCCACAGAAGCTAGTAAAGATAAAACACGCATTTTTATGTCTCTATATTAGGTTGGTCGGTTAAGTAGCTTAGTCAGAATAGCAGTGCTATTTGTTCAATTTAAATTCTGCCACAGATTATTGGTTCAATTTTATTCAGCCTGATTTACTTCAATCAAGGCTAATGCGGTAAATCCAGTTTTACCTAAGTTTGTTTTAACTAAAATTGTTTTTCCAGCAGCATGGCATCGCCATAGCTGAAAAAACGGTATTCATGGGCAACCGCATGCGCATAAGCTTTTTTAATATTGTCTATGCCGGCGAAGGCAGACACTAACATGAGTAAGGTACTTTTGGGTAAATGAAAGTTCGTGAATAAACGGTCCACCACTTTAAATTGATAACCGGGGGTAATGAAGATATCGGTATCGCCATCACCGGCTTTTAATTCGCCGTGTTGTGCGGCACTTTCAAGCGCGCGCAGCGCCGTGGTGCCAATTGCTGTGACCTTGCCGCCGGCCGCTTTTGTTTTTTTAATCAGGTCTACCGTCTGTTCAGGAATGCTGAACAGCTCGCTGTGCATTTTGTGCTCGGCGATGTTATCGACACGCACCGGCTGAAAGGTGCCGGCACCTACATGCAGCGTCACATACGCGATATTGACACCTTTATCTCTAAGCTGTTCCAGCAGCGCATTATTAAAGTGCAAGCCGGCAGTCGGCGCGGCAACAGCCCCCAGGTTCTTTGCAAACACCGTTTGGTAGCGCTCTTCGTCATCATCTGTTGCAGTGTGGGTGATGTAAGGCGGCAGCGGCAATGCGCCATATTGTTCAAGCAGGTCAAATACTGAGGCTTCGCTTAAGAAGCGCAATTCAAACAAATCATCATGGCGTGCAGTCACTTCTACATCAAAAGCGTCACTTAAACGCATGCGGCTGCCGATTTTTGGCGAGCGTGAGGCACGCACATGGGCGTAGGCGGTTTGTGCGTTGATGACGCGCTCAATCAGCACCTCTACATTACCGCCGCTCTCTTTATGCCCGAACAGGCGTGCTTTGATAACACGCGTGTCGTTAAATATCAGCAAGTCACCCGGGTTGCATGTATCCGGAAAATCCAGGAAGAGTTTATCTTGTATATTGCCGTCAGCGCTGTTCAGGTAAAGCATGCGGCTGGCAGTACGTTCTTTGGCAGGATGCTGGGCAATTAAGTGAGAAGGTAGATAAAAATCGAAATCTTGGGTTTTCATAAAACTAATAGCTTGCTATAATAGCGAAATCGCAATTATACAGTAATGTATATTTCCAAAGAGCCCAGGTGGCGGAATTGGTAGACGCACGGGACTCAAAATCCCGCGCCGCGAGGCGTGCCGGTTCGATTCCGGCCCTGGGCACCAAATACAAAAGGACGTTTCTTCGGAGACGTCCTTTTTTATTACCTGTAGCTTCCAAGGCTATTTTATCAAACGGAATATAAGCACTGCAGCAGCAATTGCAATCGTGCCGACAGATAGCATGAAAATGATTTTTGCTATTGCTGCCAATCTTTCCCGGTGAGATTTCTTCTGTTCATTTTCGCTGCAAAGCATGAGTGAAAGTACGCGTTCGGTGTTCAGATAATCTTGCGGCATGGTTTCATCGTTACTGGCTGCTGGCCATGATTCCCTGAAAAATTCACCCTGTAATGGCGTGCCGAAGCTCTTGGCAATTTCGATGTAATCTTGATGATAGCCGGTTAACAGACGATACCGTGCAGCAGGCGATAGCCAGTTGGCGGCATTGGCGGTTGCGGATGCTTCCACTAAAGCTGCATTCAGCACTGCATCGCGGGCAGGTGCCGGCAGGCCCTTGCCCAGGCGAATATTGATTTCCCGCATCAGGTCGATGCAGGCTCGATCTGGTGTGATATTGGATGACTCCAGATCGGGTGCAACCTGTGCCCAGGCTTTATCCGGCAAGAAGCCCAATATGTGCTCAAAAAAGTCGCTCACGATGCCCTGAGGCAGAGACGCCCGCTCGTAAGGGCGAACATGAATGCTGTCTTTGCCAAAAACAGACCCCCAGAGTGCAAGGATGCGGCGGTTATCAAGCCTGGGTGAAAAATCGCGGCTGAAACTTTCAAAATCCAAGGTGTTTGCACTGCATCCCTTGATGTACTGCGCATAATGCGCATTTAAAAGATGGTCCGGTCGACGTAAGTAAACGACGACTTCGGGTGCCCAGCCCAGTTTCTGCGCGCTATCAAGAAATGTCTGGGCGGCATGCTTGACCCATGCTTCCGAAAAAAACACTTCGTGCGCCGACTGCATGTCAAACAAATCCTCAGCTGATAGCAGAATCGTATGCAGGCCTGCATTGGCGCGCGTTTTTTCAAATGATTCCAGTGCCTGATGCAGCACATCGAATGGTTTGCAATATAAACGATGCTGCGCCCGGAACTGGTCGGCGGCGGCCTTGTCACCGCAGGCTGCCATGGCCTCGTACCGCGCCAGGGCGTAGCATTGAAAATGACTGTTGCGATAAGCCGGAATAGCATGCCTGGCAGATGTACTTAATGGATAGAGTATGCCGTGCGCCATTAATTTTGAGGCATTAAGCGCCAGGTAGCTTTGCAGGGCTTTGGATCCGGTCTTGTGCTGGCCGATGTGCAGGATTGCCCTTACTTTGCCGGAGCTCATGCTTTTTTCCCTACGCCGATAAAGCGCGGCGGGTTTAATGTTTTGTAAATTTTGACATCGGTAAAGCCGGCAAAAAATACTTCACGCACCGCGTGTTCTGAAAAACGGTAGTAGTCGCCGGGGAAAAAGTGCTCCCCCAGGGTAAGGGTAGAAGCCGACAGGGCTTTGTTATCGTAAAGCCTGGCAAATAGCTGCATTGCCTTTTGCAAAAGATTGCGTTTTTTGAATACATGGTTAAGCCCCATGCCTGCATAACCGGGCACGCCAATGACAACCACACCGTTGTTTGCCGTTACCCTGCGGATTTCCGCCAGCGTTTTCCAGAACATTGCGTCGTGCTCCAGCATGGAGTTGCATACGACTGCGTCGAAGTAATTATCTTTAAAGCAGCTTAAATCATTTGCATTCTGGCTGATGAAACGGATTGGCCCCGTGTTGTTTTGCGCAATCAGATTCACCCCTGTCTTTTCAATGGAATGGTCAAATGCGGGCAAGTGCAGCAGGCAGTCCGCATTATCCACTGCACCAATTTCCATGACCGGGCCGCTGAATGCGTGTTCGGAGAGAATCTGCCGGAATACATGATGTACTTCAGGGCTCATTTTGGCTCTGCTTTTTTAAGCTTCAGTAAACACAATTTTATAAACGACTTGGCAGCGGTCTTCAGCAAAGTAAAATTAAACAGCAATTTCGGGTTAACCGCGATCATCATTGGTATCAGCTGCAATGTATCCAGCGGATGGTGTGTTTTGTTGCTGATGGCCCTTGAAAACAGGTAGGCCAGGGTCTGCGCCTCATATCTGGTTAATGACGGGTTAATGTCTGTTTTTGATGTTAAGCCCTGCCTGATTGCTAAATCGGTAATCGCCCTGAATAGTTTTACATTTTCTGTGATGTGATGCATCGGCAGGCTGGCGCTGGTATTGTTGCCGTGCTGCACCCAGCAGCCGGCAATCCTGTTCAGCAGGATGACAGGGCCATGCAGTGACAGCCGCAGAAACGATTCCATGTCTGATGATGAGATGTCGGACTGGTAGCAGCCGTGGCTGATGGCCGCTGCCCGGTTGAATAAAATCCCCAGATGTGTGAAAAAGCCTGTTTCAAAAACAAGCTTGAGGTAATTTCCAGGGCTTACCAGCATCTCGCCGGATGCGATATTCGGGAGTATGTCTACGTCTTTTAAACTGCCGCTGGCGTATTCAACCCTATGGCCTGCCTGTACAAAGACAATACCTTCCCCGATATGGTTCTGTGCCGTTTCCCAGGCAGCTTTTATATAGCCTGCATCCGTCAGGTAGTCATCGCCATCGAGCATCAGCACCCAGTCACCGCGTGCCACTTCGTTCAGCGCGTAGTGGTAATTCTTGACGCGCCCCAGGTTCGTGCTGTTTTTAATGTACCTGAAGCGGGGGTCAGCCAGCCATTTTGCGCAGACAAGTTCTGTGCTGTCTGTCGATGCATCATCGATTACTACCACTTCAAGCGCATTGAAGTTCTGCATTAATGCACTTGAAATGGCTTTATCCAGATAGTCTTGCTGGTTGTAAGCCGGTATCAGGATGGAACATGCCGGCACGCTGGCTGACTGCTGGGGAGCCTCTATCATTTTTACCAACCTTTGCAAGTCATGTTCAGGATCTATCTTTAACGGATGCTGTATTAAATTGTTTTTGATACGTTCGCGCAATGCGCTGTCTGAAATCAGCCGTGACAATTGCTGTGCAATCTTATCCGGCTGATTTTCGACAATGATTCCAGTTTTTTCATTTACCAGCAATTCATCTACGCCGTTAACCTCGGTTGAGATTACAACGCAATTGAGCTGTAAGGCTTCAAGAATAACAGTGGGGCAGCCTTCCGAAACCGAAAGCAGTGCGAAGATGTCACATTGTCTCATCCAGTCGGCAACATGATGCTGGAATCCTTCCAGGATAAAGGCGTCTTCCATTTTCAGCCTTTTAATCTCATCCCCGATGGCGGCCTGCTGTGGGCCTTCGCCGACTATGTGCCAGCGAAAGTTTATGCCTTGCTGCCGCAGGGCATGATGAATATGCAGGCTTTCCAGAATCTGTTTGCCAGGTGCCAGCCTGGCCACGGTCAATACTATCGGTATGTCATGAGGGAGCATGCGTTGCTGATGCGTATCAGTCGGGCTATTCTGCATTTCAGTAATAGGCCACATTACCTCACAAGGTTTATTTTTAAGCGCCGCACAATGTTCAGACATGTTTTTAAATAAGGCGCTTGATACCGAAATTACCTGATTAGTTACCAGCAGGCTGAGCGCTACGGCATTTCTCCGGAGCGCCCTGGCCTGTGCGCAGGATGCCAGCGCTTCATCTACCAGAAAAAGGATTTTTCTTTGCGACCTGCACAGGGCGAATGCAATGCAGGCTTGCCAGCTGGCCAGAATGGATGTTGCCAGAACTGCCTGATATTCAACAGCTAGCGGCGGAATCTTATTGCGGCGCATAAAAAGCCGCAAGGCTCCCAGCGCCGATATTGAACCCAGCCTGTCACATGTGGCGCTGAAAGCTGATTGCCCAGCATGAAAAACAGAAACGCCTGGAGGCAGCGCATCCAGCATTTTTACTTCATATGGGCCGATTATCAACAGGTCTATCTGGTAATGGTTTACCAGCCTTCTAATCCATTTGATGCACAAATAGGCGGCACCGCCGGCTGTTAACTCCTGCACGATAAAAAGAATGCGCTTATTAGGGTGTTGGTTCAATCGGGTTTCCAAAAGATTATTATCATTTGCTTAATATCTGTTGCCAGAAGGTTAGTTTCAGGACGCGGTGCTGGCTTTCCTCCCAGGGCAGATTGCCTTTAGGCAAGGCAATTTGAACGGGCGACTTCTTGTTTAGGTAGCTTGCGGGTAGACAACCTTGAGCAATCAAGGTAAAACTATACTATTCAAGGCTAGGTCAAGGCTTGGTAAATTCAAAATTATTTTAATATGAGTCTTTTGTGAATATCCTCATCACCGGCGGCACTGGCTACATCAGTTCGCATATAGCTGTTGCCCTGTCAGAGCATCATCAGGTGTTTCTGTACGATAACTTGACTAACAGCACCAGGCAGGTACTTGACCAGCTTGCAGCTATTTTAGGGAAGCCCCCGTTATTTTTTGAGGGAGATGTCTGTGATGCTGACGCTCTCGCGCGGCTTATCATTGATGAAAAGATCGAGCTGGTATTGCACCTTGCGGGCGTAAAGCCGCATGCGGCACATGGACATGAACAAACTGGCCAGCAGGCTAATATTCTCGCCAGTTCCAGCCTGCTTGAAGCGATGAAGAGATCCGGCGTGAGGCGGCTGGTATACAGCAGCAGCGCCGCAGTCTACGGACACGCCCAGTACATTCCGATTGATGAGATGCACCCCACCAAGCCTGTCAATGATTACGGCATGAGCAAGCTGGCGGTGGAAAATATGCTCAGCCAGCTCGCAAGTCAGGACCCGCAATGGAGCATTGTTGCATTCCGATACTTTAATGTTGCCGGGGTGCATGAGTCTGGCTTGCTGAGGCCGGGCCTTATGACACCGTCAAGAAATCTGGTGGCGCAGATTGCCGAGGTGGCAGCTGGTGAGCTAGCTTACCTTGATGTTTTTGAGAGCCAGCATTCTGCCAGCGATGGCACCCTGATCCGGGATTATGTACACGTGATGGATATAGCGGATGCCCACTTGAGTGTGATTGATTATTTGCAGCACCACCACGGATTCATGCCGATTAACATAGGCTCAGGCCATGCCAGGAGCGCACAATCGTTAATTGAGGTTTTTGAGAATAGTGTCGGTAAAAACATCCCTGTCAGAATGCAGCCGGCTCAAGGTGGAGATGTCTCTGCAAGTGTTGCCAGTACGGCACGGGCTGAAACTTTGCTTGGCTGGAAAGCGCGCAGGCGTTTGGAAGACATATGCCGCAGCGAATGGTTGAATGCAAGCAGCCGCAGGAATCAATGATTAAATAAAGCTACGTGAACCAGCGGCTTGCAGTTTCTTGTCAGAGCTCGCTCAGGCTTTTGATGTGCGTCATGACACAACGGCCCAGCGCGTGCAGTTCATAGCCGCCTTCCAGCACTGAAACAATGCGGTTTTTTGCATGTGTTTTTGCCACGGCCTTGATAGTTTCTGTTATCCATAAATAATCCGCCTCTTTCAGCGCCAGCCCGCCCATGTCGTCTTCGATGTGCGCATCAAAGCCTGCCGATATAAAGATAAACTCGGGCTGGAAGCGTTCCAGTGCAGGCAGCCAATGTTCGCTTATCGCGGCCCTGAATGTTTCGCCGTTGGTGGCCGCTGCCAGCGGCACATTGATGATGTGGTCATTGCCTGACTCGGCCCCTTTGTATGGGTAAAACGGATGCCTGAAACTTGAGCACAGCATCACTTGCGGGTTGTCGTGGAATATATCTTCGGTGCCATCTCCGTGATGCACGTCAAAATCCACAATGGCAACGCGCTGCAGATGGTAATGTGCCAGAGCGTGTGCAGCACCTACAGCTACATTATTGAAAATGCAGAATCCTGATGCTGAAGCCCGCATTGCATGGTGGCCGGGAGGGCGTACGCTGCAAAAGGCATTTTCAACTTGGCCCGACATCACGAGGTCAACCGCCTTGACCGCGGCACCTGCGGCATGCAGCGCGGCATTGAGGCTATATTTATTCATGGCGGTATCGCCATCAAGCTCTATGAGCCCGGAATCCGGGGCCTGCCTGAATATCCATTCCACATATTCTGCACTATGCGCCCGGCACAGTTGCTCTTTATTGACAGCATCTGCTTCAAAGTGGATAAGGTGGTCGAGCAGGCCTGATGCAATCAGCTGGTCATTGATGGCATGCAGCCGTTCAGGACATTCCGGATGGTCTGGCCCCATGGCGTGTCTGAAGCAGGACGGGTGTGTAAGATAGGCGGTGCGCATGACAGTTGGTTACAATAATTTATATACGGATTTAACACTATCGTCTTCCGGGTTGGGTTTGATAGTGAAATTCAGATTTTTCATGAGTTTCAGCATGTGGCTGTTGTGGCTTAACACTTCGCCCTGAATCACTTTCAGGCCTTTTTCACGTGCGGCATCCATCAGCGCATTCATGAGTTTGTTGCCCAGGCCTTTGCCGTGCATGTTGTCTGCAATCACGATGGCGAATTCGCAGCTCTCGCCGTCGGGGTTGATGGCATAGCGCGCAACGCCCAGTTCAATCTCTTTGTGCGGTGTCTTTTTGTCATGTGACTGCATGACGGCCAGCAGTGCGATTTCCCTGCTGTAATCAATCTGGGTAAAGCGTACCAGCATTGCCTGGCTGAGTTCCTGTACGCTGTTCATAAAACGGAAATAGCGTGATTCTTCAGACAAGTCACGCACGAAAGTCTGTTCGAGTTCTGCATCTTCCGGGCGAATCGGGCGTATGGTGATTTTGGTGCCGTCAGCGAGCTGCCAGCTGCTTACCAGGTGCATAGGGTAAGGGTAGATGGCCATATGTGAATAGCGGTCGGTGCTTGGCAGGCGATACTGAACCACCACGCGCGCATCGGCCGCCAGGGCGCCGTGCTCATCTACAATCAGCGGGTTAATGTCCATCTCCATCAGCATCGGGAGCTCGCATACCATTTCTGATACACGCAGCAACACGCTTTCAAGCGCTTCCATATTTGCGGGTGGCATGTGGCGGAAAGCGCCCAGCATCTTGGATACGCGCGTGCCCTGTATCAGGTCTTTTACCAGAAAGCTGTTGAGCGGCGGCAGGGCAACAGCACGATCACCCATGACTTCAACCATGGTGCCGCCAGCGCCAAAGGTAATGATAGGGCCGAATACAGGGTCATTGGTCACGCCCACCATCAGCTCGCGGCCGTTAGGTTTGACCACCATGGGCTCTATCGATATACCGTCAATGCGCGCTTCAGGGCGGTTTTCCTGAATATTTTCTATCATTTCATGGTAAGCCGAGCGCACGGCTTCGGCATTGGCAAGGTTGAGCATCACGCCGCCGGCATCGGTCTTGTGCGTGATGTCAGGCGAGTTGATTTTCATCGCTACCGGAAAGCCCAGCTCCAGCGCGATTTGCAGCGCTTCATTCGGCGAGCGTGCCACCAGTGTTTTTGCAACCGGAATGTGGAATGCAGACAGCAGGGCCTTTGATTCCATCTCGTTCAGTATCTTGCGCCTGTCCTGCAGCGCTCCTTCAATCACCATGCGTGCACCGGCGGTATCCGGTTCCAGATGGTGTGAGAGCGGGCCTGGCACCTGCATCAGCAGCTTCTGGTTCTTGTAATACTCAGACAGGAACGAAAATATTTCTACGGCAGGTTCCGGTGTGCGGAAGCTCGGTTTTTTGGCGCGGTTGAACAGCTCGCGGGATGCATCAACCTGCGCACCGCCCATCCAGCAGGCAAGCAGCGGTTTGCTGTACTGGTTGGAAAGCTCGATGACGGTATTGGCCGCTTCCTGCGGCTTGGTCATTGCCTGTGGCGTCAGTATGGTCAGCACGCCGTCAACATTCGGGTCTTCCAGGCAGGCTTTTACTGCATGGTGATAACGGTCGGCCTGGGCATCGCCGATGATGTCTACCGGGTTGCCATGTGACCAGGTGTGCGGCAGGGTTTTGTTCAATTGTTCGATGGTTGATTCTGAAAGCTCTGCCATTACCAGCCCCAGGTCGGCTGCTGTGTCGGTTGCCATCACGCCCGGGCCGCCGCCGTTGGTGACGATAGCCAGGCGGTTGCCGGTCGGGTGAAAGCCGCACGATAAGGCCTTGGCAACCGAGAATAGCTGGGTAACGGTCTGCACGCGTACTACGCCGGCACGCCTCACTGCGGCATCAAATGCATCATCGGAGCCTACCAGCGAGGCCGTATGCGACATTGCTGCTTTGGAGGCAACGCTGTGGCGGCCAACCTTGACCAGTATCACCGGTTTGAATTGTGCCGCAGCGCGAATCGCGCTCATGAAGCTGCGGGCATTGCGTATGCCTTCGATGTAAAGCAGGATGCTCTGGGTTTTGACATCCGAAACCAGGTAATCAAGAATCTCGCCAAAATCAACATCGATGGAAGAACCCATGGAGACCACGCTGGAAAACCCGACGTCATTGGATTTTGCCCAATCCAGGATTGCGGTACACAGCGCACCTGACTGCGACACAAAAGCCAGGTTGCCTGTATTTGCGCTGCCATGGTTGAAGGTTGCATTGAGGCCGATGTCCGGACGCATGACGCCCAGGCAGTTGGGGCCAATCAGGCGGATGTTGTAACGCTGTGCGTTTTCAAGCACGGCATGCTCAAGCGCCAGCCCTGCTGCGCCGGTTTCGCCAAAGCCAGCGGTAATGATGACAGCCGCCTTGACGTTGTGCTTGCCGCACTCTTCGATGATATCGGGTACTGTTTTGGCAGGTGTGGCGATAATCGCCAGGTCAACCGGCTCCTGAATCTGTGAAATGGATGCGTAGGATTTATGCCCCTGAATCTTTGCGTGATTCGGGTTGATTGGGTAGAGCGCTCCCTGAAAGCCGCTTTGCAGCATGTTATGAAACACAATCTTGCCTACAGAGTCGGTTTGGTCGCTGGCGCCAAAAACAGCCACCGATTTAGGTGCGAATAACGGCTTAAGGTAATGCTGACCCATGGATTCTTCTCATTGTTAGAGGATACATACCATCATAGCGGATTTGGCTATTTAAATATATTTGCCTGCGTTATTTCGGCGAAAAGCGCTCCAGTATGTGTTTTGTCATGCCCTTTGCCAGTTCTGCTTCGCCAAAGAATATGGTGCCGATGTTGTCTTTCTCCAGCAGTTTTGATTCATCTTCATTATGGGTACGAATCACTACCTCGATCTGGGGCCGCAGCAGGGTTGCCGTTTCTACCATCTTGCGCACATTGAGTGAATCAGGCGTGGCGATAACAAGCAAAGCCGCATTGGCAATGTGTGCCTGTATCAGTACAGAAGGCTCGGCGGCATTGCCGGAGACTGCAGGCTGCCCGGATTTGCGCAGGCTTTCAACGATTTCCCGGTTTTCATCAGCCACCACAAAGGGGATGCCGCGTTCAGTCAATGCTGCGGCAATGCGCTTGCCGACCCGTCCGTAGCCTACCAGTACAACCTGGCCTTCCAGAAACTTGCGTTCCGTGCTCATGGGCAGCTCGGCAAATGGGTCGGTGCGCGCTTCAAGCTGGCGTGCGGTTGCCGAGATGCCAAGCGCCCATTTTTTGATGGGCTTGATTGCTGAAAATATCAGCGGGTTGAGGGCGATGGAGATAAACGCAGCGGCCAGTATCAGGCTCATGCCATCGGCAGGCAATATGCCAAGCGACATGCCCAGGCCGGCCAGAATGAATGAGAACTCGCCTATCTGCGCAAGGCTTGCTGCAATAGTCAGTGCGGTATTCAGCGGATAGCGGAATGCCAGTACCAGCGCCATGGCTGCAATGGATTTGCCGATGGTGATAATAGCCACCACAGCCAAGAGGCGCAGCGGTTCTTCCAGCAATATCCTGGGGTCGAACAGCATGCCAACCGACACGAAGAACAGTACGGCAAAAGCATCACGCAGGGGCAATGACTCTTCTGCGGCGCGGTGGCTGAATTCAGATTCGCGCATCACCATGCCGGCAAAAAAGGCACCCAGGGCAAAAGACACGTTGAACAAAGCCGAAGCGCCGTAGGCAATGCTGATAGCGATTGCCACCACCGATAGCGTAAATAGCTCGCGCGAGCCGGTTTTGGCTACATGCCATAACAGCCACGGCAGTACGCGTTTTCCGGCTACCAGCATCAGCACAATAAAGACACCGACCTGAATCAGTGTGATGCCGATGGTCTGCCACAGCGGCATGGCGTTTGTGGTGATTGCGGTTCCGCCTAGCATTCCGGCCAGCGGGGGCATTAACACCAGCACCAATACCGTAGCCAGGTCTTCAACGACCAGCCAGCCCACTGCAATCTTGCCGTTCATGCTGTTCAGTATGCCGCGGGCTTCCAGCGCTTTCAGCAGCACTACGGTGCTGGCACAGGATAAAGCCAGGCCAAAGATGAGGCCTTGCCCGAAGGTCCAGCCCCATGAGTATGCAAGCCCCGCCCCCAGCGCGGTTGCCAGGGTCATCTGCACAATTGCGCCTGGCAGGGCGATGCGCTTTACGGCAAGCAGGTCATTGAGCGAGAAGTGCAGGCCCACGCCAAACATCAGCAACATGACGCCGATTTCTGAAAGTTGTGACGCAATGCCTACATCGGCAACAAAACCAGGGGTGGCCGGGCCTATCAGAATGCCTGCCACCAGGTAACCCACCAAGGCGGGCAGTTTGATGCGCTCTGCGATAAAACCGAATATGAGGGCCAAGCCAAATGCAGAGGCGACTGTGCTGATTAGAGATACGTTATGTTCCATAGGGTTTTGTTTGTTATATTTTGCATAGCCTGAATTGAAGATGACATCGCCACAATGTCCGCCACACTTTTATGACAGGGGCTGTGATGGTGAAACTGCCAATATGATTGTACGCAAGTTGGGAAAATTCCTCATAATCTTAATCATATTTACTTGATTTTATTTAACCCGCTTGCCGCACCAAAGCAGTTGTTTAAGTGTCACATGGCTGATAGCTTCACATTCAATCTCACGATAAATCCAGGAGTCAGCGTTGAAAAGCATTTTTATAGCGGCAATTATTATTTTCACAGCGTGGGCAGTGAACTTCTTTAAGGAGGATATATTTTCTGCTTCTTCTGTATCCGGCAAGCAGCAGGGCATGCTGGCAAAAGCCGGGGATGAATGCCTGCAGATAGCCGAAAAAGCGACGGCGCATATGATCCCCACACTCGAGTTTCAGCGGCTTGAACTCGCGGGGCGCAAATCCAACGTTATCAGGCGCTGCATGGAAGACCGCAATTATTACCAAAGCCCGGCATGGCTGAAGTATGCAGAACCTATCTCCAGGCAGCTTGCGTCAGCGCAGCATATTTCAGAGGATGAGGCTTTAGAGAATCTACGCCGGGCAGATATGCTGGTTTTTGAGCCGCCCCGGGATAAGCCTCTGTTTTGGCAGCATGCAGCAAAGCCCGCCCAGCAGTAGCGTCATTCGTCGCGCAGTGCCGAAATCTTGAGTGTCAGCTGTTCGGCCTGTGCCTCATCCAGCGGTTTCATCAGGCTGATAATCTTTTCAAGGTCTACCGTGTTTTTTTCCTGCACAGCAATTTTTGAAAGTAGCTGCAAAGCATCAAGATGCCTAGGATTCAAAGTGGCTGATTTGTTGAGATCCTGCTTTGCTGCATGCAGTTGATTGACCCCCATCTCGGCTGCCCCCAGGAAATACCAGGCATCTGCCAGCGATGGTTCGTTTTTCACCCAGTTATTGGAAATTCTTTTCAGCTCTTCCCATTCTTTATTCTGGAAAGGAATGACCACCTGCATGAAATAAGGCCGCTGCTCGCCGGCTAATGCCCAGAATGGCAGCTCATTGGTGTGCAGCGATAACACGTCTGGCGTATCAAACAGCTGTTTAATCCACTCCACAGGCATGCTGTAGAAAAACGAATGTGGGCCTGGGTTCTTAAAGCTGGTGATGCCAATCAGGTTGAATTTCTGGTCAAACATCGCGCCGCCGCTGGAGCCCAGTGCAAAGGCTGCATCTGAGCGGATAATGAGGCTGTTATCAAACGGATAGGTTGCCTTGATGCTGCCATATGAAGGCTGCGGCACGGTATTGCCGCTGGGAAAGCCCACGGTAAATACTTCTTCCTCGTATTGCAGGGTAGCGCTATCGCGCATAGGAACCGGTTTGAATGGCAGTTTGTCGAACTTAAGCAGGCACAGGTCATGTTTCCAGTCTGCTTTCAGTGCAATCGGCTGGTAGCCATCGCCATATTTTGCAATGTTGGCGCCATGCGCATTGGCTATTACATGGCAGTTGGTTGCAACATATTCACTGCTGACTACCACGCCGGTGCCGGTTCCGGTGTTTCCGTTACCAAGGTCAACACTGACATGCACGATGGATTCGTTGAGTCTCAGCAGGTCTGCAATATCGGGCTGGGCGAAGGCCGCGAATGGATGTATGAGCAAACCCGTTAAAAGCAACATTTTTTTCATGCTCAACCTTTCAGAATTGACTTTGAAGCGCTATAAAATTTACATGCTTCTTCATAATATTTGTGCGTGCAGTCTTGATTAGGTTCAATGCATAGCCTGATGGGGATGGGATTTTTTGTAAGAAAACCGCCATATTGTGGTGCCGAAAGCAAATAATTGGCTTAGAGATAGATATAAATTGATTTAAATCAGCCGAAAGTAGGTGCATTGGGCCAAATATGCGATATGATTAAAATTCATCGTTAACTAACCGGGAATACTATCTATGAATAAACAAGAATTGATTGCCCAAATTGCAGAGCAAGCTGGCTTAACAAAAACTGACGCAGCAAAAGCGTTAAATGCCATTACTGATAGCATCACTCAATCTTTGAAAAAGGGTGACCCAGTTACCTTGATCGGCTTTGGTACATTCAAAGTGGGTAAACGTGCTGCGCGTATCGGCCGTAATCCACGTACTGGTGCAGAATTAAAAATTGCAGCTTCAAATGCACCTGGCTTTACAGCTGGTAAAGCACTGAAAGATGCAGTGAACTAAATATGCCTGCTTACTTCAGGTGAGCGTGTGAAGGCCTGAATGGAATTCACAAGGTAGCAAAACAAAAACGGGAGCCATGGCTCCCGTTTTTGTTTTGATGGCGCCTGCGTCTGCAAAGTGTAGTGGCTGTAGCAAGGGGCAGGCCTGCAATCAGTTTCAAAACTATTGTTTAACATGCATAATGCAAGTGAATAGTCTTGAATGCGCAGAATGAGGTTCAGGCACAAGGGCCTGAGCGCATAAGTTTGTTTGTAGCCTTGAATCTGGAACGCCCAAGTTAATAAGAGGATCGTTAAATGTTAGACGCTTTATCTGATTGGCCTACGCCGTCTTACTTCACTTTTGAGCCTGGCAGTATTAAATCCGGCCCTGAAAGCTGCCTGATTTATTTCCTGAATGGTAAAAAAGCCCTGGGTGATCTGGTGCGCATGCATGCGGATGAATCCAGCATCGTGTTTCTCTCTTCACGCAGCGATGTGAATGAAACCATCAATCTCGACCAGATTAAAACTATCCGTCTTTTGCAGCCATTAACCATGCGTAAAGAGCTGGCGTTGCTGCATGCGCGCGCCGAAGAGGTGATTCACTCGTCAGAACGTCAGGTATATAGCGTTGAATTCACTGATAATGAAACCATCTCCGGTGACACCATAGGCTACTCAGATACCAGTAAAGGCCTTTATCTATACCTGCCAAAAGATGACGATGAAAAGGTCGTGCGTTGTTTTATTCCCAAACAGACGATGCACAAGTATCAAATCGGCATGCATATCGGTGAAATGCTGGTAAAGGAAAATCTGGTACAGAAAGACCATGTGGATGATGCACTTGCCCGTCAGCGTGCTTTGCGCCAGCAGCGTATAGGCGAATATCTGTCTGAGAACAAGATCGTGACGCGCGAGCAGTTGGACCAGGCTATTCTCCATCAGGAAAAACGTCCTGTGCTTAAAATCGGCGAGGCCCTGCAGGAGCTGGGCCTGGTGACTCCGGCGCAGTTGAAAGAAGCCCTGGTGAAGCAGCAGCATAACCGCAAGATTCCGCTCGGCCAGATTCTGGTAGAGATGGGCGTGGTAGAGGAGTCCGTGTTGAAGGCTGCGCTGGCAAAAAAACTCGGCATTCCTTATGTGGGGCTGGTCAAGTTCAATTTCGACCCTAATGCCATCGGGCTGGTCAGTGCCGAGCATGCAAGAAAATACAGTCTGATGCCTTTATGCATGCATGACACCTCATTGGTGATTGCTTTTGAAGATCCATTCAATTTAAAAGCGGTTGAAGACATGCGTTTTCTCACGCAGATGAAAATCGTACCGGTGATGGCTTCTTATGAAGACATTCAGGTTGCAATCAGGAAGTATTATATTATTCAGTCCGGTGATAGTTATGCCGCTGCAATTGCAGCAGAGCCTGTCTCAAAAGAGGGTGAATACGGGCTTTTTCAGGCTGGGGTACCGGAATCGCCGCAGTCAACATTGCCGGAAGTCAAGATTGATGATCTTGCCTCCAAGCTCTTCAATGAGGGGCGTAATGTTGAATTATCGCTCGCGCCAGTTGCTGAATCAGATAACACCCTGGTGCAGCTGGTGAATAAGATGATTCTTGATGCGCATGCCGAGGGTGTTTCTGACATTCATATTGAAACTTATCCGGGCAAAAGGAATACGCGGGTCCGTTTCCGTAAAGACGGCACGCTCACAGAATATCTTGAGATTCCTTCCAATTTCAGGGAGGCCATTGTTTCACGCATCAAAATCATGGCGCAGCTGGATATCTCCAATCGGCGCAAGCCACAGGATGGCAAGATCGATTTTCAGCATTTTGGCCCGGCTAAAATAGAATTGCGTGTGGCAACGATTCCGACCAATAACAATCTGGAAGATATCGTGATGCGGCTTTTGGCCTCTGCCAAGCCTGTGCTGATAGAGAAGCTGGGCCTGGCAGAAGATATCCGCGAGGCTTTGAAGCATCAGGTGGAGCGCCCTTATGGCCTGATTCTGGTATGCGGCCCGACCGGCTCGGGTAAAACTACCACCTTGCATTCCTTGCTGGGTTACATCAACACACCGGCGCGCAAGATATGGACAGCAGAAGACCCGGTTGAAATCACGCAGTCCGGCCTGAGGCAAGTGCAGATTAACAGTAAAATCGGCTGGACGTTTGCAGATGCGATTCGCAGCTTTTTGCGTGCAGACCCGGATGTGATCATGGTGGGGGAGATGCGAGACATAGAGACGACGAAGATTGCCATCGAGGCATCTTTAACCGGTCACCTTGTACTTTCTACGCTGCATACCAATAGTGCGCCGGAGAGTGTGATCAGGATGCTGGATTTTGGCATGGATCCGTTTAACTTTGCTGATGCGCTTTTGGCCGTGCTTGCGCAGCGATTGGCAAAGGCGCTGTGCCATAAATGCCGGCATATTTATACCCCTGAGCCATCTGAACTGGATGATCTGGCGGCAGAGTATGTTACTGGCACCAAGCTGGATGCTGCTGCAGTGGTTGATCACTGGCGTGAGGCATATGCGCATCATGGAACATTCAAGCTTTACAAAGCTGCAGGTTGCAGCCATTGTAATCAAACCGGTTACCGCGGGCGTTTGGGGCTGCATGAGTTGATGACGGTTAACCCGGCAATCAGGCATCTGATTCAGACGCGGGCTCCCTTGGATGCGCTATTGCCGGCAGCATTAAATGCCGGCATGCGCACGCTGAAACAGGACGGCATCACGAAAGTGCTGCAGGGGCTGACTGATATGACCCAGGTGCGTGCAGTGTGTGTCTAGTCCTGTTTTAGCGGGATTTTTGCCTAATAAATAAGCATGGGTTTTATTTATTAAAAAAATCTTCAAAAAGAGGTTGTAAAACCCCCGTAATCTAGGTAAGATGCCGTCCTCGTTGGTTAGGCGGGGTGCTTAGCTCAGTTGGTAGAGCGTCGCCCTTACAAGGCGAATGTCAGCGGTTCGACCCCGTTAGCACCCACCATAAATCAGCGTTAATAGTGCAAATATTACTGAACGATATTTGTATTAAGGAGTGGTAGTTCAGTTGGTTAGAATACCGGCCTGTCACGCCGGGGGTCGCGGGTTCGAGTCCCGTCCACTCCGCCAATAGTTTAAAGCCTTATAAGTGAATAGCTTGTAAGGCTTTTTGCTT
>Ga0208392_1000125_pt1 | contig 19109 bp, 18 predicted proteins | sample LakWasMeta3_LOW4_2_FD_183855 | JGI IMG/M metagenome (GOLD analysis project Ga0208392, IMG submission 183855) | Freshwater sediment methanotrophic microbial communities from Lake Washington under simulated oxygen tension - Sediment Metagenome... | ecosystem: Environmental > Aquatic > Freshwater >... | reverse complement strand
AGGCCGCAGGCTGTCTCAGCGCTAAAATCTGCATACATTCCTGATCGATAGCCATTTCCAGCGCATCGACCTGATGGTCCTGCTTGATGACCAGTTCAGCCAGTTCCAGATCGCCGGTAGAGAAAGCCGTTACCGCCAGCTCTATCTGCTGCTCAACCAGTCCGCCCATGGTTAAAACTTTGTTGCGCACGTCTTCCAGTTCTTTATTGAACTGACCTGAGATGTGCTGCCCTATCTTGCTGTTGTCCATTGCTTGCTCCTGGTTAGCCGTATCGACCGGTGATGTAATCTTCGGTCTGCTTTTTTCTGGGGTTGGTAAACAATTCGCTGGTCGCGCCCATCTCGATCAATTCGCCCATAAACATAAACGCTGTGTAGTCGGAAACCCGCGCGGCCTGCTGCATGTTGTGCGTGACGATGACGATCGTGTATTTTTCCTTAAGCTCGTTGATCAGCTCTTCAATTTTCAGGGTTGAAATAGGATCCAGAGCCGAAGCCGGTTCGTCCAGCAACAGCACTTCCGGCTCGATCGCAATTGCTCGGGCAATGACCAGTCGCTGCTGCTGCCCGCCTGATAAGCCCAAGGCATTATCGTTCAGGCGGTCTTTGACTTCATCCCACAGCGCCGCACCGCGCAATGAATTTTCAACCGTTTCTTCCAGTATCCGCTTGTCATTAATGCCCTGAATTCTAAGCCCGTAAGTGACATTCTCAAAAATGGACTTGGGGAAAGGATTAGGCTTTTGAAACACCATGCCGACGCGCCTGCGCAGCGCGGCCACGTTAACGGCCTTATCGTAGATATTTTCATCATCCAGCAGGATCTTGCCTTCGATAGTAACGTTATCAACCAGGTCGTTCATCCGGTTGATGCAGCGCAGCAGTGTTGATTTACCGCATCCGCTGGGGCCGATATAGGCGGTTACCTTTTTCTTGTGCATTTCCATGCTGACGTTATGTAAAGCCTGCTTTTCGCCATAGAAAAGATTTAAATTTTCTATTTTGATGCAAGGCTCATTTGGCTCATCAGTCCTTTTCTGATTGCGTAAAACTGAACTTACATCAATGGCATGTGTACGTACGTGTTGTTCTGTCATTTCTTTAACCTTCCAGTGCCCGGTATTTTTCTCTGAGATGATTCCTGATTAAAATGGCTGATAGATTCAACCCTACAATGACCAGTACCAACAATAATGATGTTGCATAAACCAACGGTCTCGCAGCCTCGACATTCGGGCTTTGAAAGCCGACATCATAGATATGAAATCCTAAGTGCATAAATTTTCTGTCTAAATGCAAAAACGGATAATTGCCGTCCAGCGGCAAGGTCGGCGCCAGCTTGACCACGCCGACCAGCATTAACGGCGCCACTTCGCCCGCCGCCCGTGCCACCGCCAGGATCAATCCGGTCATCATCGCCGGGCTTGCCATCGGCAATACCGTTCGCCATAAGGTTTCCAGTTTGGTAGCGCCCAACGCCAGACTGCCTTCACGTATGGACCTGGGAATGCGCGCCAGGCCTTCTTCTGTTGAAACAATGACCACCGGCAAGGTTAGTAACGCCAGCGTAATGGAAGCCCACAGCAATCCCGGCGTACCAAAGACTGGTGCAGGAGCCGCTTCCGGAAAAAACAGCCGGTCGATGTTGCCGCCGAGGATATAGACAAAAAAGCCCAAGCCGAATACACCGTAAACAATCGAGGGCACGCCCGCCAGGTTGTTGACTGAAATCCTGATCAAGCGGGTGACAAAACCCTGTTTTGCATATTCCCGCAAATACACCGCCGCAATGACGCCAAACGGGGTCACGATAACTGACATCATCAGCACCATCAGCACGGTACCGAAAATAGCCGGGAAAATCCCCCCTTCAGTATTGGCCTCACGCGGTTCATCGGTTAAAAATTCAGCCACCTTAACGCCATAATGGGCAATTTTATCGAACACGCTCATGGTGTTGGGCTGAAAAATCCTGACCACCTTGTTCAACGGAATCTCGACTTCATTGCCGTTTTCGGTTTTTGCGACCAGACTATCCCGTCTTATGTGCTGGTACAATTCGCTTAACTGCGCTTGATATTTTTTGTAGTCAGTTTCCAGTTCGGCCTTTTCAGCAGCCATGCCCTGTTCTGCTGCCGCATCCCAGCGATTTTCCAGCTGCAACTTCTTTTGTTTAAGCCGTAATTGTTCCAGGTTGTAGTTAATGGCGCCGACTTCCTTTTTCTCAAGGCGAGTGATTTGCTTAAAAACGGATAAGGCTTCATCTAGCCTGGCCTGGACAGTGGGCCACGCCTCAGCGCCTTCAGCGATAATCTTGCCGTTTTCCTTGACCGCTACCAGCCGGCCGTAAAAATTGCCCCATTCCCGGCGCTCTATGACCACCAGCCCGGCAGGAGTCTGTTGTTGCTTGATATTGCGTTCCAGTATCCAGCGAAAATCGGTGCCGGTAATGTCCCGGTTGCCGGCTTTAATCAGGTATTGCACCAGGGTCTCTTCGTCATCGGCCATGACATGGCCGGATGATTTGGCCATCGCGGCCGGCGTAATGCTGGTGTCGATATGCTCACCGATAATTGGCTGGATTGCCCCGTCCTTTTCCTGATAACTGAACTCTATGACTTCGGACGGCCAGAAATGTTCCGTTCCGCGCACCAAAATCAAGCCTAGCACGCCAATCACCATAATAAGGCTGGCGCTGACTGCTGCTGCATTGAGCCATACCCAGGGAGTACCGCTTTTAAACCATAATCTGATCATAATGAGCTATATTTTTCACGTAGGCGCTGACGGATGACTTCGGCCAGCGTATTAAAAACAAAGGTAAACATGAACAACACCAGGGCCGCTAAAAACAGGACCCGGTAATGCGTACTGTCTACTTCCGATTCGGGCATTTCCACGGCAATGTTTGCAGCCAGGGTGCGTAAGCCCTGAAAAACGCTCAAATCCATCACCGGCGTATTGCCTGTTGCCATTAACACAATCATGGTCTCCCCGACCGCGCGGCCGAAGCCGATCATAATGGCGGAAAAAATCCCCGGACTTGCTGTCAACAGCACAACCCTGGCCATGGTCTGCCAGGGCGTAGCGCCTAGCGCCAAAGAGCCTACGGTCAAATGTTTGGGTACGCTGAAGATAGCGTCTTCGGCGATAGAAAAAATGGTCGGGATAACCGCAAAACCCATCGCCACACCGACTACCAGCGCATTGCGCTGATCGTAGCCTATGCCCAGTTCAGCCTTGAACCAGTCGCGCAGAGAGCCGTTAAACAAAAATGTTTCCAAAGGCACGCTCACTTTAAATGCAAACCAGCCGCTCAGTAGAATGACTGGAATCAATAGCGCCGCATCCCAGCCTGTTGGGAGATTATGGGCAATGGTCTTGGGTACGAACTGCCAGGCAAAAGCAAACAGCATGACGCCGATAGGAATAATCAGCAACATGGCAAAAAAACCTGCCAGATGCTCTTCCATAAATGGGGCCAGCCAAAGACCGGCAAGAAATCCCAAAATAACCGTCGGCAGCGCGCCCATGATTTCAATCGAAGGTTTTACGTACTGGCGCATCTGCGGTGCCATAAAATAGGCTGTGTAAATCGCTCCCATCAGCGCCAGCGGGATGGCGACCAGCATGGCGTAAAACGCCGCTTTCAGGGTGCCGAAAACCAGCGGTATTAAGCTGTATTTCGGCTCAAAATCATTGTTTGCCGAAGAAGATTGCCAGATGTAGTCAGGTTTCGGATAACTCTCATACCAGACCTTTTGCCAAAGCGATTTGATCGAAACCTCGGGATGTTCGTTATCGATGCGCCAGAAATGCATTTTGCCGTCTGTCGTCTGCATCAATAAAGCATTTGCTCTTGGCGATAAAACCGCAGCGCTTGGCAAGGCATCGCTGACGCGTTCTTTGATCATTTCCCGTTCGGCGGTTGAATGGTAAATGCCCACAACCCCGTCGGCATCGGTAGTCATGAAGCCTTTGCGCCGCTGCTCGGAATTGATCGCAACGACCGCTTTATCAGATACTTTAAAAGACCTGATCTTTTGCATTGCCGGACGGTTCAAACTGTCCTTAACCATGCTCCATTGCGAAACCAGGCCGCTGGAGTCGCCGATCATCAGCGAGATATCGCCGTTTAAAAAAGCTACGCTGGTGATTTTTTGGCCGGCGTCAACCACATTCAGCTGCTGCCTGATAGACGGGGCGCTCTTGTCGTTAATGTCAAAAAAGCCCAACTGCCCGTCATTGCTTATCAGATACAGGTTGGACTCGTCCTTGTCGATTAAAATGGCGGCAATGCCTGCTGCCGATTGCTCCAGAACTGAATCCGTACGCGTTAAGGTGGCCTCGTCGGCAAATAAGGATTGTTCTTTTTGAAAATTGATTAAGCGGAGCTTGCCTTGGCCCTGCGCAGTGTCGGCTGCCTTTGCAACTATCGTTGTCGCATTTTCGCCCACCTTAACCGCGATTTTCTCCAAAGCTGCGCCGGAATCGTCCAGCACCAAAGGTTGTTCGCCTAAGGGGTATTTCAGCGAGGGCGTAATAGTCCGCACATTGTTTGGATAAGTGACTTTATATTGATGTTTAACGATGACGGCCCGGCCATCGGATAAACCGTAAATGACTGCGCCTTCATTGATAGGACTGCCTTGGGCAAAACTGGCGATATGCGCACCCTCAGGAATTGCCACGGCTTGTGTCAATATAGTCTTGCCGGTGGCGACTTCAAAAAACACCACTTGACCGCTGTCGGTAAAGCGCGCCCCTATTTCATTTTGCTCTTCCATCTCCAGCAGCAGGGTATTGCCAAGGGCTTGCTCAGGTACGGCGTATTCACTGACCGGTTCAGCAGAGGCCGACACAAACAAGGGAAAAACCACATACAGCAAATAAAAGAAAATCAGGACGATGGCCAGGATCACGCCCAGGCCGCCAGCTATTACGCCATAGCGGGCCAAGGCATCTTTTATTAATCGCCAACGCTGGTGATATTCACCGGAACTGATTTTTATGGAGGAAGGAGGATGTTTTATAGGGGGGCTTATTTCTGACATGCTGGAGATACTAGAAATTAAATGTGGCAATGATATAACAAAAAAACAACAATACGGCCAAGATTCGCAAAACGAATCCCAGCCGTATTGTTGTCCGATGCACTCTACTTCTGAGGGGGGTAGATAACACCAAAAAAAATCACATCCCTGTGTACGCCTCCCTGCGCAACACTGAACCCATCCTTAAAATTTTATTTAAGCGTAGCCAATACCTTATCAACAACTTTTGCAGGCAGTGGGATGTAGCCGTCCTTTATCACCACTTGCTGGCCGGTTTTGGACAGCACCATTTTGATAAACTCGTTGTCTAACGGCGCCAATGGCTGGTTAGGCTTTTTGTTGACATAAATGTACAAATAGCGGGTCAAAGGATAAGTGCCGGCCACTGCGTTTTCGGGTGTGGGGTCAACGAAAGTTTTGCTGCCTTTTTTGGCCAAAGGCACCATCCTGACGCCGGAAGTCGTATAACCCATGCCGGAGTAACCGATACCGTTAACCGATGAAGTCACTGATTGAACGACCGAAGCTGAGCCAGGCTGCTCGTTTACGTTGTTTTTGAAGTCGCCTTTGCATAAAGCGTGTTCTTTAAAATAACCGTAAGTACCGGAAACCGAGTTGCGTCCGTATAACTGGATGCTTTTGGCGCCCCAAGCGGCAACGCCTGCATCACCCCATGTTTCAATGCTCTTTTCGCCGCCGCATTTATTGGTTGAAGAAAAGATCGAATCAACCTGTTCCATGGTCAAGCCCTTGACCGGGTTGTCCTTATTAACAAGAACCGCTAATGCGTCAACAGCGACCGGAATAGCGGTAGGCTTGTAGCCGTATTTGCCTTCGAAGGCTTCAAGTTCGTCATCCTTCATTTCGCGGCTCATAGGGCCGAGGTTCGATGTGCCTTCAGTCAGCGCAGGAGGCGCGGTAGAAGAGCCGGCAGCCTGGATTTGAATGTTTACGTTAGGGTAAGAGCGGTTGAATTCTTCAGCCCATAATGTCATCAGGTTGGCCAATGAATCGGAACCGACGCTGGACAGGTTGCCGGAAATGCCGCTGGCTTTTTGGTATTCAGGAATACCTGCGTCAACAGTTTGTACGGCGCCGGCAACGCTGCTGGTTAAGGCCGCAATGCCAAAACCCATCGCAGTAATGAGCGACTTCGTTTTAAAAGATAGTTTCATGATCAACACCTCAAATAATTTAAAGTGGCACTATTATCTAAACACAATATGACAAGAGTATTACAATGCATTTTTTGTTATGCTCGGCTTGCGATACAAAAAAGCAGTTTGCAGGACGATTGCTGCATGCAGCCGATCAATTCATACTTTGTGTCATCAAAAATTAATACTGAACTGTTACGCTTGACGGTTTAGCAATCAGATTAGTTTCCAATTTACATGCCCGGAAAAATATGTCCCTAGAATTTGAATTTCCTGCGAATTTAACGGTTGAACAGTTTATCGCCGGACTCAGTCATGAGGTAGGCGTACAAACGATTTCAAGGCTGCCTTCCTGCAAAACCTACTATGACAGCTTTGACTGGCGTTTGTATGCAAACGACATCACTTGCGAGTTTAATCAAGCAAAATCCGCTTCATCCTTAACGTTAAGGTCGATTAAAAACGGCTCGGTTACTGCCGGTTCCGAGCTTAAGAAAGTGCCTTCATTCAGCAAAGAGTTCGACCCCGGACCAATACGCGACATCCTGGCTCCGCTGTTGGAAATGCGCGCATTGCTGCCCGTTTGCAAACTGGATTATTACACTTATCATCTAATCATTACTAATAAAGATGAAAAAATCATACTCCGGCTGCTAATCGAGGAGTATAGCCAATTCAATAACCGTGTTTTGCTGCAACCGGTAAAAGGCTACGACAAGGCCGCTGAACACATTGTTGAAATTCTGACAGCGACACTGGGCATAACAGCCGCGGATAGTCCCATTCTGATGGTGGCCCTGCAGGCTCAAGGGCGTAAGCCTAAAGATTACTCGTCAAAACTGAATATCAACCTGGACCCTGATATGCGTGCCGATATTGCCGGCAAGTATATTTACAGCCATCTGCTAAAAACCATCAAAGTTAATCGGCAGGGCACTATTGCCAATACCGACAGCGAATTTTTGCACGACTTTAGGGTTGCGGTCAGAAGAACCCGCGCCGGACTCAGCCAGATTAAAGGCATACTGCCTGCCAACATCAGCGCCTATTATGTCGATTTTTTCTCCTGGCTGGGACAGATCACCGGGCCAACACGGGATCTGGATGTTTATCTGCTGAATTTTGAGCATTACCAAAACAGCCTACCGGCTTCAATCAGGGAAGACATCAATCCTTTATATGATTTTTTACTCAGCAAACAGCAAAAAGCCCGGAAAGAGCTGGCAAAAAAACTGCAATCCCCAAGGTATCTATCTACCCTGGCTGAATGGGAGCAATACCTTAAAGAACCTTCATTCACAAAACCGCTTGAGCAAAATGCCAGGCTGACCATTAAGGAACTGGCGGACCGGAGAATATGGAAGGTTTTTGCCCGCGTGCTGGAGGAGGGTGATGCCATTACCGACTTATCGCCGTCCGAGGCATTACATGACTTAAGAAAAACCTGTAAAAAATTGCGTTACTTGATGGAATTCTTCCAAAGCCTTTATCCCGAGCATCAAATCAAGGACCTGATTAAAAGCCTGAAAGAGCTTCAGGAGGTTTTGGGCGATTTTCAGGATTATGCGGTGCAGGAGCAAAACCTGAAATTGTTCAGCGAGGAAATGATGGCGCTTGATATCGCTGCCAATACCTTTTTAGCCATGGGGGTGCTGGTTCAGGATCTTGATGCTCATAAATGCCGCGCCCGCAAAGAATTTGCAGCATGCTTTAAAAACTTTAAACAGGAACAAAACCGCTCGGCCTTTAAATCGCTGTTCGCTCCGCCAAAGCCGTAAATTTATCAGTACCGAGTGTGGATACATCTAGCCGGTATTATTGTATTATTGATGAGCGGAGTTGCTTTTAGCATGAGTTCAGCATTAGCAGCTTAGGATCTGTTGCGGTTAACAAATGATGGCTGCATGAACCGCAAGAAGTGTCCCTAAGGATGGGTAAGCGGTTGCCGGCGCATGCAGTAATGCGGCAAATACAGAAAATTTAACGCCAGAACAATCGTTTTTAAACTTACGCCTAAATTTATAAAAGGTTAAATCTAATGAGTAAATTCAAGTTAGTAATGGTTTTTTTATTGACAATGCTGATTGCAGGTTGTGCTGGGGGCACTAAACATGAAAGCACCGGAGAATATCTGGATGATACTGTGCTGACGACCAAGGTTCAGACATCAATACTGGGTGACTCCAGGCTTAAATTGATGCAAATCAACGTGGAAACTTTTAAGGGTGTTGTACAGCTGAGCGGGTTTGTGGATTCCGCCGCCGCTGCTGAAAGAGCGGTGCAGCTGGCAAGAACGGTTAAAGGCGTTAAGACAGTTAACAACAGCTTGATTGTGAAGCAGTAGAAATTGCATGATCCACAAGGATGTGGCCAAAGCTTTCGCTTCAGTAGTTCCTACTCTTAATTCTACACGGCGTTAATCTGATGCAAATCAGGTTAACGCTAACTCATATTCGTCCAAGTTAACATGCCTTATAACGGTTGCGGTATCAGCTTCAGCCTGTTGATCTGCATCCGCACAAGCTTCATTTTGCGCATAAAGCAACTCCATAATTTCGGGGCTTAATGCAAAGTCAAAGCTGACGTTAAGCTCGTCAAGCCCGGCATCTTGTTCCGGTAAAAACTGCTGCGCCTTGGCCGTGACCCAATTGATAATCATCGAAATGCCTTTTCTTCGTTAAAATCCGGCCGATTATGCAACATGACAATTACATTTGGATGACAATTATAAGTCAATAAGATGACATTCAAGCTCCAGGCTCATCTGGATTTATGCAGGCAAACCGCACAGGGATAGAAGCGATTTCGCCGCGTTTCCTGTTCTGGCCGATACAGAAAACTCCCGGCTTTGAAGCTCTTGGCTGCAAATCGGACAATGCGGCAAAAAATGGTAGAATCGCCGTTTTTTCCGTAACCCGAGACCTTCTTTGACCATGTCCAATCACACGAAGCTCCCCCTTGAATCACTGAAACTGAATGTCGATTTGACTGGCTTTGAGTTCCCAACCACGGCTGAATGGCCCGATACCATATTGGGCCAGACCAGAGCCCAGTCAGCGCTGGAGTTTGGAGTTGCGATGACCAACCCCGGCTACAATATTTTTGTGATGGGCGAGCCGGGCTTGGGCCGGTTGTCGATGATTACCAATCATCTGGATGCCCAGGCTAAGACGATGCCCGCGCCCCCATCCTATGCCTATGTCGATAATTTCGACAATTCGAGAGAGCCGTTGGCCGTTGAGCTGCCCGCAGAGTATGGCCAAGTGCTCAGCAAGGATATCGAGAAGCTGATCGACAACCTGCTGGCAACTTTTCCCGCCGCTTTTGAAAGTCCCACCTATCAGCAAAAAAAGAGCGCTATCGAGCGCCAATTCACCCAATACTATAACAGTGCCATCGATCTGGTCGATAAAAAAGCCCAGTCGCTAAATACCGCATTGTTCAGGGAAAATGAAACGATTTCATTTGCGCCTATCAAGAATAATAAGACGCTGAATGACGATCAATTTAGCCAATTGCCGCAACCGGAACGGGAAATCTTTCACAAACATGTCGTGGAACTGGAAGAATACCTGAGCGACGTATTGCTGGAATTGCCCCAGTGGCGCAGGGAGATGGTCGAAAAAATCAGGGAGCTGGATAATGACACTATCAGTCTGGCGATAGAGCCGCTGTTTGCCGAACTGAACGACAGCTACCAGAATATCGATGACGTCATCACCTATCTGGCGGAAATCAAAAAGAACCTCTGCAACACCATTGCCGACTACCTGATGCCGAGCCGGACGCCGGAACCGCAAGACACTACCACCGCCAAACGGCAGCTGCTGACTGAGCTGTATGCGCCCAACATCCTGGTCGATAACAAGCAAGAAGGCGGTGCGCCGGTTATATACGAACCGCACCCGATTTATCAAAACCTGTTCGGGCGCATCGAATACGTCAGCGATCAAGGCACGCTGGTCACCAATTACCGGCGGATTTGCGCCGGTTCCCTGCACAGGGCCAACGGCGGTTATTTGATTCTCGAAGCCGAGAAACTGCTGACCAACCCGTTCGTCTGGGAAGGCCTGAAACGCGCATTGAAGTCCGGTTTTATTGAAATCGAATCGCCTTATTCGGACTTGGGCATTAACACCATCACCCTCAAGCCCGAAGTCATCCCGCTGAACGTTAAAGTGGTGTTGGTCGGCTCCAGAGATATCTACTATTTGCTGGAAGAGATGGACGATGAATTTAACGAAATGTTCAAAATCCTTGCCGATTTTGACGAGTACATTCCGCGCACCGACGAGACGATGCAGCGCTTTATACTGCTGATGATCAAGCAGGCCGAAGATTCCGGGGCCAGGCCGTTAACGAAAGCAGCCATCGAATGCCTGATCGAGTACAGCTGCCGCATTGCCGAAAACCAGCATCATTTTTCTGCCCGCATCAAGGATTCGCTGGAAATCATCGGCGAGGCCAACCTGTTCTGCAAGCGGGACAACCAGCCGGTCTGCGACCGGAAGCATATCGAACAGGCCTTGGGCGCAAGAGAGCACCGCAACGGCAGGCTACCCGAGAACATACTCGAAGAAATGCTGGCCGGCACCATCCTGATCAATACCGAAGGCGAGGCGATAGGCAAAGTCAACGGCCTGACCGTACTGGAAGTCGGCGGCAGCAGTTTTGGCGCGCCGGTGCGCATCACCGCCAGCGTTTATCCCGGCTCCAGGGGCATCGTCGACATTGAGCGGGAAGTGGAACTGGGCCAGGCCATTCATTCCAAAGGCGTGATGATCCTGACCGGCTACCTCGGGCACACCTATGCCCAGCAATTCCCGCTGGCCATATCCGGCAGCATCGCGATTGAACAATCCTACGGCTATATCGACGGCGACAGTGCTTCGCTGGCCGAGCTGTGCTGCCTGATTTCGGCGCTGACCCGGACGCCGATCAAACACAGCTTTGCGGTGACCGGTTCCATCAATCAGTACGGCGAAGTCCAGGCCGTGGGCGGCGTCAACGAGAAAATAGAAGGCTATTTCAGGCTATGCCAGGCGCGCGGCCTGAACGGCGAGCACGCCGTGATTATCCCGGTCGCCAACAAGCGCAACCTGATGCTGAAACAGGAAGTGATCGACGCGGTAGCGGCAGGTAAGTTTGCGGTTTATGCGGTGTCCTGCGTCGATGAAACCCTGGAATTGCTGACCGGGGAACCGGCTGGCGCGTTAGACAAAGACGGCTTGTACCCGGAAGGCAGCATTAACTGCAAGGCTATCTCTCGGCTGAAGGAGATATCGGATATGGCTATGGAGGAGGATGATAAGGAGGAAGGGGGTTAGTGTTAGTCTAAGAAGATTGCGATGTCTAGGGTTTAAGTTTATTATCCGCTTCCGCTTTAAGTATTTATACTTAGATTGCTTGTGCTTCAATTTGACGTCATCTGGGTTTATTTTAGGATGCGCTAAATACATGCAACTGCATGAAATAAAAATAAATTTTAATTTTAAAATGTATTTAGACATCAAAATGACGCAATGTTTTGCGTCTATTAGGATGTCTAATATTAGTTAGGCCTCACGGTGGGACATCATGAAGATGCAGGTTCGAAAGCTATTGAAAAAGGTTCAGAGCACCGCAGACTTTGGTTCCGTGTCGTTCAAGTCTATCAATGACACGAACGCACTGGGGGACAATGCGCTTCACTGTGTCTGCGTTTGGGGAGACATCGAGGCGGCCAAGCTGCTCGTCGAAAACGGAATCAATGTGCATCAAAAGGGCGAGTTCGGCTATACTCCTCTTCGAGTTGCCGCCGACTTCGGCCACCCGCTCATTGTTGAGTACTTACTTGCAGCCGGCGCCGATCCTTCAGCGCTTGATGCGCCAGAAGTTTTTGACCGCGACGCGAACGCAAGGCACATAAGTTCGCTGGGCGATCAAATCCAGCGGCTCGAAGATCAAGTCAAAAATTGCGGGGCCTCACCGGGCAGTGAGGCCTAACATGGCACTCAACCGGAGCGCGGTTATAATGCGGTTTTATTTTTTAGCTTTCCGGGCCGCGCCCGGTTAGCTCTACGTTGGGCATACAAAGAGAACAGATGAGCGACACTTATTACGACACAGCTCAGATATGTCTGAATGGGCATGTGGTCAATTCCATTGCTGCGACATCTCCGCAGTCGAATCAAAAACACTGTGCAGATTGCGGGGCGCAAACAATTATGGCTTGCCCTTCATGCAACACACAAATTCGGGGCGACTACCACATTCCTGGGGTATTCGGTTTTTCTGACTACCACAAGCCATCTTATTGCCATAACTGCGGCTCTGCCTTTCCTTGGATGGTTAGTAGCCTTGAAGCGGCACGGGAGCTTGCTGACGAATTTGATGATCTGACACATGAAGAGAAAGAACAACTCAAAAGCAGTTTTCCTGATCTTGTGAAGGACACACCGAAAACAATAGTTGCTGAAACACGGTTCAAAAAACTCATGAAAAAAGCTGGCTCAGAAGCCTACGACGGCATGAGGTCAATTCTTGTCGACGTGGTAAGCGAAGCAGTAAAGAAGTCGGTGTTCGGTGGCTAGCCATCCACCCAACCCGGCGCTTAAGCGGGACGGTCGCTATCGCGCCCGCCCCTTAGCTTTACGTTATGCATAGGAGTCCCATGCCCTTTAAGCCTCTACGAAAGGACCTAACAGAAACCACCAGGCGCTGCGATTTCTGTCCGAAATTTCTCACCTCACTAAAGGCTTATGTCCTTGAAGAGGAGGGATCAGGAAGAATTGCGTATGCTGGTCCAACGTGCGCAAAGAACAGTATTGCAGCGAACTACACCCTTGTGGGAATTCCTGACCTTACGAAATTCACTCTACCCAACGGGGAAGGTGAAGGAGGTTCTGGTGGGACTGGCGGTTCCAGTGGCAGTAACTCCGAAGATCCGAATCGAAAGGCCCTTGAGTATCTGCTCCTCCGCGAAGAAAAGCTTGCGGATGCAATGCATACCTCATACTCGGTGCTGAAGAAGTACTACATAAAGTCCAAGACAGAATCCCTTACCGAGGCAGAGGTTCGCCACGTAAACAATCTCGAGGCGAAGGCTCCTGAAAAGTTTAGGTTGGTCAACCTTCAAAGGTGCTACAGCTATCTCTTCTGGATAAATGTAGGTATCGAGAAACTGCCAGCAGAGAAGAAGGAATTTCTTAGCGACGTTAGGCGAACCCTAGTAAGTAACGGTGAAATTTCTCAGGCGCAGAAGGTCGCTGTAAATAAATGGTTAGTGAATATTCCGGGTGTTCCGCAACTCAAGTAGCCGCTATGCATAACATGGCGGTCAACCGGACCTGCGCAAAGAGCCGCGCAGGCCGGTTACCTCCATGTTAGACCCATATGCCGCGGTGAAAAATCACTGTTGAAATTTGACTTTTTAACCTCATATCGAATTCGCGGCATTTACCGCGAATTCGATATGAGGTGATTTTATGCTTGAAAATTTTGGCAAAGGCCTGAAGGACTTAAAAGGGACAGCTTCCGAGTTGTTTGAAAATAGCGCTTACGACAGGCTTGTAGAGCGAGTTGGAGAATCTGGTGCTGAGCGAGCAATAATGCACGCGTTACAGGAACGAAATCTCACTCTGGAGAAGTGGGCGCACTATCGTGAAGTCCGATCTGTAATGCACAGTAATCCTCTTGGAATCAAGGAAATTGCTGCGGAAATTGACCAACTGAGCAACGCTTCGCTCGGTCTGTCGAAAGACGATTAAGTGGTATGAGCCTCGTAGGTCGGGCATGCTGTTTATGCCCGACATTTCGGATTTTCAAAGCGGAACTGCTTCTTGATTTTGCACTTTATTTCAATTCCGGGCGCTAAAATGTCGGGCAACGAAAAGCGGTTGCCCGACCTACATCTTCGGAATCTTCATTATGCAATATCGTCGCGCTAACGCTGTAAGGCGGATTCGCGCAGCAATCCGCCACGAACGGAGCCTTGAACCTGATCCCCGCTCGGACTTTTTCCAAGCGGGGATTTTTATGCCCGATTGTAATTGATATTATGCATCGCCTACTGCCGGTGATTGGCGGTTTGCTGGCGCGAAACCGCCCTACAAACTATGTGTGCAATCGAACATCAGGCAAGTAGCTTGGATGGAGCTTGCGGAATCCGGGGCTTTGGAGCTTCGATCATCCCGTATTCCGCTACGCTGCATACGGGCTACGTGAGTTTCGAACATATTAATTGGTTCGGTATCGGCAATTTGCCGAACATCAATAATCCACCGGCAACCGCGCCGCCAATTCATCTCACTGAATCTCAACCTCCGGCAATAGGCCGACCTGGGTTTCGCCGTTTAATTCGTAGAGTTCGGGCTTGCCGTATTCGCCGTTCTCTAACCGGTACACGGTCAGCACCCGGTCGATCGGATGAACCAGCCAATATTCTTTGACGCCGTGGCGTTCGTAAAGACTGCGTTTTTTGATCTGGTCGTGGCCGGCCGTGGCGGGCGACAACACTTCCACGACCCAATCCGGCGCGCCGCGCACGCCGCGACGGTCCAGTTTGCTGCTGTCGCAGACTACCAACACGTCCGGTTGCACGACGGTGTCGATGTTCTCGTCCGCTTCATTATGTTTTGGCAGGCGGACATCAAACGGGGCAATGAAAGCACGGCACGGTTTGTCCTTGAGCGCTAAGCGAGCTTGCAGATAAATTTCGCCCGCTACATCCTGATGGATCAGGTCGGATCGAGGTATCAGATAAGCTTTGCCATCGATCAGCTCATAGCGGCTGTCATCAGGCCAAGTCAGGTAATCGCCGTAGCAATGGCGCTGACTGTCTTTTAATGCTAAAGCCATATCTGTTTCCTCGTGTATTTCGCGCAGATGGTGTTGAAAAAGCATAACACAGCGGTTTATGCCGCGGGTACTTTTCTGTGCTTGATTCAACCCTTATATTCTTGAAAAAACGCGGTTTTCTGCGTGGGTAAGCGCACAGACGAACGCTTGGTTAAGATATAAGCTTTAAAACCCTGACAAGGGTGATTACGGCTAATATTTTGGTTAAATGAATATTTGGCTGTAATTCAAGTCTTGTCTGAATCACGTATTTATAACCCGCTCAGATTGAGCTAACAGGAGCAAGATCATGACTAGAGCCAACGTTAACATCAATGCAATCAAGCCCCATATGCCTGTGGTTTGTTCTCAAGAAGGCCAGTTTGCCACTGTCGACCATATGGAAGGACAGGATGTCATTAAGTTGACCAAAGACAAGACCGGACAGCACCATTACATTCCGGTAAGCTGGGTAACTTCAACCGAAGGGGGCAGGATAAAAGTCGATCGTCCGGGTGATCAGGCTATGAAAGAGTGGTCGACAACTCCCACAATACATTAAATAAATAGAGCAGCCCCATACTGTTGACCAGGGGTTGCCAAAATTGACTGTTGGCTGGGCGAGGTTGAAGCACCTTTGTTGTTTGCTTAGTTTCCCGCTCAGTTAATGGTTAAGGTAGCAGTATCGCTTTCCCATCAGGCAAAAAACCTAAGAGGGGTTGTTATGAAAGGCTTTGTGCAGGATATCGAAGATCTTGCTGTCAAGAATGAGGAGTTTCGCCAAGTACTTTACACGGCAAGACACTGCCAGCTCGTGGTGATGGCGCTAAAGCCCAAGGAAGAGATCGGCGCGGAGGTTCACCAGCTCGATCAGTTTTTTCGCGTCGAGGAGGGAACCGGTGAGGTGGTTCTTGATGGTGTTCGAACCTCCATCCGGGAAGGCTTCGCGGTAATCGTTCCGGCCGGGATGAATCACAATATCATTAATACCGGCAGTGTTCCGCTAAAGCTGTATACGCTATATGCACCGCCGAATCATCGGGACGGCGTTATCCATAATAGCCGCGATGACGCAGAAGCCGATAACGAACATTTTGATGGTAAGACTACGGAATAGATAAATTGTTTGGGCTGGTATTCGTTAGGGAGAAGAGGCTGTTATTAACGGCCAACTTCCATAACAACCACATCGATGCCGTTTTCCCTTAGCCGGCTGCGGATCGTGCTAACGCTGGCCATCTGGGTATAAGGCCCCATTTTGACCCGGTTCCAGACTACATTGCCGACTTTTGCTTTTTCAACTTTGGATTCGATGCCCATTAACGCCAGCTTGGCTCTTAAGGCGTCGGCGTCTTTAAATTCCCTGAACGAGCCGGCCTGCAGGATATAGCTGGCGATTTTCGCCTGTCCTACGCGTTCTTCCCTGGCGCGCGTGTTGATTTCATGATCTGGCACGATGACTTCTTTTTCCGGCAGGATGGTATAAAAATCAAATTGCGGCAGCACCGGCCCTGGCTCGGGTTTTTTCTCCTGCTTGGGGGCTTCGGCTTTTGCCTCTACAGGCTGGGCGGGTATATCTTGCGGGGGCGTTACTTGCTTTGATCCGTTACTGCGCAAATAAACCAGAAAGACTACAAACGAAATAATCAGCGCAGTAATCAGCATCCATCGCCACAGGCTGAGGCTTTTGGGGCCTGAATTTTGCCTGTATGACGAGGTATTCTTACTCTGCGTTCTGTGTTTGTAGTCTTTAGCCATATTACATTGCTTCAGGTGCGTTGATATTCAGCAAGTCCAAGCCGTTTGCCAACACCTGTTTTACAGCGCAGATCAAGTTGAGCCTTGCATTGCGAATTTTGGCGTCATCAACCAGAAATTGATGCGCGTTATAGTAAGTATGGAACTCGGTTGCCAATTCGCGCAAGTATTGGATCAACTGATGCGGCTCGTACTGCAATGCCGCCCGTTCCAATGTCTCGGGATAACGCGCCAAGGTGCTCAACAGATTGGTTTCGTGCTCTTCGGTCAATAGCGTCAGGTTATCCATGCCCAGCAGCAAATCCCGCTCCAGGTTCTTCTCATCCAGTTGGCGCAATACGCTGCACACCCTGGCGTAAGCATACTGCACATAAAATACCGGGTTTTCGTTGGATCGGGAAGTCGCCAGTTTCAGGTCGAAATCCATATGCTGCTCAGACCGGCGCATCACATAAAAGAAACGCGCCGCATCTTTGCCGACTTCGTTGCGTAACTGGCGCAAGGTGACGAATTCACCGGAGCGGGTCGACATTTGCACTTTTTCTTCGCCGCGATACAGCGAGGCAAACTGCACCAGCAGCACTTTTAATTTCGATTCATCGGCACCCAAAGCCGTCATGGCCGCCCTGACCCGAGGGATGTAGCCGTGGTGATCGGCGCCCCAAACGTTGATGATCCGGTCGAAACCGCGGTCCAGCTTGTTCATGTGGTAGGCGATATCGGACGCAAAATAGGTCGATTGGCCATTGTCGCGAACCACCACCCGGTCTTTCTCGTCGCCTAAGTTGGCGCAGGCGAACCAGGTCGCGCCGTCTTTTTCGTAGAGATGGCCGCCGGCGCGCAGGCGTTGCAGCGCTTTTTCCACCGAGCCGTCATCCATCAACTGGCGTTCTGAAAACCATTCCTGATAATTAACGCCGAATTCGCTCAAATCGGCTTTGATGTCTTCCAGAATGTTGTCCAGGCCTATCTGAAAAAAGTCCTGGTATAGCGACGGCCCCAGCAGGGTTTTGGCGCGGGCTATCAGCGCATCGATATGTTCTTCCTTGTCGCCGCCCGCAGGCTCGTCAAGTGGAATGTCTTCAAACACCAGCTCTGCCGGTCTGCGATAATCGTTGTTGGTGTTGTTGTGAATGTCGTTCGCAATTTCGCGCACGTATTCGCCACGATAGCCATTGCTGGGGAAATGCACGATTTCGCCGCATTCTTCAAGGTATCTGAGCCAGATGCTGGTGGCAAGGATGTCCATCTGCCGGCCGGCATCGTTGACATAATATTCGCGATGCACGTCAAAGCCGACTGCTTCCAATAAATCGGCAACCACCGAGCCATAGGCGGCGCCACGGCCATGACCCACATGTAAAGGCCCGGTAGGATTTGCGGAAACGAACTCGACTTGGACTTTTTTACCGGCGCCTGTATGGCTCAAGCCAAACTTCCGGCCTTCGTCGTGAATTTGCTTAACAATCTGGTATTGGGCCGCTGAATCGACAAAGAAATTGATAAAGCCGGGCCCTGCTAGTTCAACTTTTACAATGGCATCATCCTGAGGCAACGCGGCAATCAGTTTTTCAGCAAGCTGGCGCGGGTTTAAGCCTACTTGTTTAGCCAGCGTTAATGCCAGATTCGAAGCAAAATCACCGTGTTGCGGGTCACGGGTACGGTCAATATTAATGGTTGGGATGATTTCCTGAGCGAGAACACCGTCCGATTTCAGTGTGTCCACGGATTGCAGGATAAGTTCCTCTATCTTTTTTTTCATTGCTTCACTGCGTAGGTTAGATCAAGTAAATAGGCGTGCATTATCCATTAAAATCATTCGATTATCCATCCAAACAAAAGCATTGGCAATTGGTTGGATAGCAAGAGCGGCCAATGCGCTATTTGGCTATGGGAACGAACGGCGCGTTAATGATGGGCAAAGAGTAATATAAGGGGCCATTGCCAATGCTTCAAAGGGGAAGCTAGAGCAATGCAGGTACTGAGTGAGAGGTAGCCGAGACTTAAAAATTAAGTCTCGGCGGAGAGCGGTTTATTTTTTGGTGAAATACATGTAAGTGCCGTACTTGTTATCTTTAAGTACCATTGTGGTATCGGTTTTTTCCACTAACGAGTAAACATCGTATTTGCCTGCTCTGCCCAGTATGCTGACTTTTAAATTGCCGTCTTCAACAATATAGTCAACCGCCGGCGCATCGTAAGGGTTGCCTCTGACTTGAGGAATATCTTTTTGCGTCAGCTGGCTGTTATCAATCACCCAGGTCATGCCCATCGGTTTTTTTTCAGTATCTTCCGGCGATTTTTTTGTATATTCCAGAAACCA
>Ga0208392_1000124_pt1 | contig 19127 bp, 13 predicted proteins | sample LakWasMeta3_LOW4_2_FD_183855 | JGI IMG/M metagenome (GOLD analysis project Ga0208392, IMG submission 183855) | Freshwater sediment methanotrophic microbial communities from Lake Washington under simulated oxygen tension - Sediment Metagenome... | ecosystem: Environmental > Aquatic > Freshwater >... | reverse complement strand
CCCAGAACGATCCGCAATTACAGGGCAAAGCCGGTGGTATCAGTGTCCTGCACACCCATTCGCGGCGCCTGGATTATCATCCGCATGTGCATGTGGTGATGCCTGCGGCAACTATCGATGCGGATAAACGGCGGTGGCATACGAAAACCAGCAAAAACAAAAAAGCCTATTTGTTCAACCACAAAGCCTTGGCGAAAGTGTTCCGCGCTAAACTGCTCGACGCTATCCGCGAGGAAAGTCTTGAGCTTCCGGCCCGCTATCCCGAAACCTGGGTGGTGGATGTCAAGTCCGTAGGCAGCGGCGACAAAGCGCTGATCTATCTGGGGCGTTATCTTTACAAAGGCGTGATCCAGGAAAAGGATATTATTGCTTGTAAGGAGGGTCTGGTCACCTTCCGCTACCAAGACAGTAAGACGAAAAAGATGCAGACCCGAACGCTGCCCGGTGCTCAATTCTTGTCGCTGATTTTGCAGCATGTGTTGCCCAAAGGCTTCCGGCGCACCCGTAACTTTGGCTTTTTGCATGCCAACAGCAAACGGCTGTTGGCACTGCTTCAGGAACTGCTTCGCTTGAACCCCATTAAATTTTTGGTTGAGCGAGCATTGCGACCTACGATCAAGTGTCCTTGCTGCGGTGGTGCTATGCGGATTGTGAAAACGCGGATTCCCGCCCTGTTCGCATTCGGACTGCTTGCGCCATCCGGCTAAAAAGAGTGGAGGCGCAACCGGTTATGTAACCGCATCTGTCAATCTGGGCAAACCTTAAATCGGCATGGTGGAGCCGAGAGCAGCGCTTGCCTGAAAAAAGCTGTTATTCGCCTTAAATCATCACCATCCGCTAAAAAGGTTACCAAAACATCGCTTTTGGCTTGTCCTTACGAAATGCGGCTTTAGATTCCTCGCCACAACCAACAAAATCCGAAAAGATATTTTCTTATACTGCACCGACTATCAACGGGCTTGTCCAACAACCGGTTCAGATTGTGGCTCGCTATCGCTCGCACAATCTAACCTTATTCGTTAAATTCAAAATTGTTTCTCTTTGGCTATGAGTAAATACACTGACAAGCAGGGACAGTACTTGGCTTTTATCTATAACTATACCAAGATTAACAGACGCCCACCCGCCGAAGCGGATATACAACGCTATTTTCAGAGTACACCCCCAACCGTTCATCAGATGATACTGAAGTTAGAGCAAAAAGGGCTGATTAAACGAATAACAGGCCAAGCTCGCAGTATCGAGGTATTACTCCCGCCTGGTCAGTTACCTTATTTGAGGTAAGTCGTCATGGGAGATTACTCTAAACCTATCAAAAAATTACTCCGTGAATACCTGACTAAAGCATATGAGCACGAGTTACATCGGGAGTTAACCAAGCTTGAGTCAAGTTTTGCTAAATGGCGACAAGGAATAATTAGTAGTGGCGAATTAAGTTATCGGCTTCATCATTATGAAACTGGACCATCACGGGAATTATTCAAGCGATACAAGGATGGCCTTCACGATATGGCGGTGGCTTATGCCATCGTTGTTGGTATTCTAAAACAGGAAGAAATACCGGCTGAGTTGCTTGAAGCGATTGAGAAGCCTCTAAGTTTTTATCAGTCATTGAATGAACGTAATCAGTTAAAAAAACCTTAGTAGAGGCAGTAAAAGGCTAATTTGAAGACAAATAGAGTTCTGATAACCAAATGCTGGCTAACAAGCGTTTGCACCCCACAACCTGCCGTCCGGTTTTTGAGAGGTTACGCGCCCACAACCCCACCTTTAATTGGGGGGTACCTTACGCACAGGTGGTTGCTTTGTGGTACTCTCCGTAAATGCTCAGCCGAACCAATTTGGTCAGGTTATTGCCGCGATTGCCAAAAACTCAGCGGAGGTGGCTATGTCGCAACTTTTTTGTGCCAGAAGGTTCAGTCAATATCACAGGCGACGTGCAATACTTTGATAAAAACGGCGATAGCAGTCATCTAGTCAGACGCGGTTTTTTCCAACGTGTGGTTCTCAAATCTTTGGAAAATCAGAAATGGTGGCAGGTGTTTTGGGAATCAAAGCAAGAAGTTTTGATAATCCTGAGTTATGTCAACCAACGATGGATGTTTACACATCGAGTTCAAACTTGTGGGATTTTATGAGTCCTGATTTATCTAAGTTTCAATAATTACCAGCGGAAAAGTAGGCATGTGATTTTATGGGCTTTACACTCGACAAAGTTGTACCGTGGGGACGTTGTTACCAAGAATACGTCAAGATGTTCAGTCTTTCCGATACTGATTTAAAACGCCATATCCTTGGTTGTGGTGATGGTCCTGCCAGTTTTAACGCGTCACTTACTGAACAGGGCGGCAATATCATTTCGCTTGACCCGATTTACCATTTCAACACGCTACAAATTAAACAGCGAATCACAGAAACATATACGGTTGTTCTTGAACAATTACGCAACAATAAAAGCGATTTTATTTGGGATGAAATTCAGTCCGTTGAAGAACTGGGGGCTATTCGACTGTCCGCAATGGAACTATTTTTGTTGGATTATGAAATGGGTAAAAGGGCAGGTCGATATATTGCGGGTGAATTGCCGAGCCTTCCTTTCAAAAATCGAGTATTTGATTTGGCGTTGTCATCGCATTTTTTATTTTTATATAGCGAGCATTTATCAGCCGAGTTTCATGTGCTAGCGGTACGAGAAATGTTGCGAGTAGCGCGTGAAGTGCGCATATTCCCGATTGTTACTTTGAATGGTAAGCCGTCGTCCCACATGCATTGCGTTATAGATGCACTTAAAAATCAGCGGGTGAATGTAGAAATCCGCGAGGTTAATTATGAGTTTCAACGCGGGGCTAATCAAATGTTACTTATAGGCGGTTGAAGTCCAAATGGGAGGAAAGACGGTCAAATAGCCCAAAAAACACTACGCGAGATTTACGCGACTTGGTTATGACTCGTTGTGATCGGTACTGATGCGTAGGTAGACCGAACAAATTTAAAAAATAAACAAAAACAATATGTTATTGATTCATGACAGCACTTTTAATGCGATGGTCATGCGTTCGAATCGCATGCGACCCACCACTAAATTCAAGGACTTAGGTAATTTACCAAGTCTTTTTTTTATGCCAGAGGGACACTGGTGTGACAGTTCAAAATAACAAATCACAACAAACTGCAACAGAATAGGCCGGATTTTTACCATTTAAAGCGTCTACCCCGAACCCGCTAAAACCTCTAAAGTCAAAAAATATTTCTGGACTCAATCATTGTGATATGAATTGAAAAACCGCTAGACTTAATTTGATGTTTTTTCAAAATTGGGTTCAATAAATCTGACATTGACTTGCTGGTTCCGACCCCTTTGAGATATTCGGGTATGAATTTAAGCTTCCTGGTACCGGTCATTGGCTAAGTAGCACTATCGACCCAAAAGAGTCTTCGGTTTTAATAAGTTGAATATCAGCTTACTGGCGGAAAGCAGACGGTTAATGTAGAAAATAGACATCATATTTGCCTATTTCAGCCCGGATTTCTGTCTTTCCAGTTCAGATTGCTGGGCTTTATTCGGAAAAAGCATTGCAGTTCCAATCAAACTGGAGTTATTATTCCTTTCATTGATTTGCTGGGGGGCATGCGCGCGCAGAAGCCCTTGGCGGTTTCATAATTACTTAATTAAGGGGGGAACATGAACGTCCGTCGTCTCGGCAGCCGCATCAGGTTGTTGGCTGCATTAGCTATGTTCGCTGCCAGCTCGAATACGCTGGCCAATACACTGACCCAGAACGTTTCCTGGACCATCGACCGGGCCGGAACCAATACCAAGTACCGTAACGTTGCCTACGGCGATTCCATCTACTCCGGCTACAACGGCTCCATCACGAAAGCTGCGAAGTACTCCGCGCCCACGGTCGACGCCGAGTACCTGTCGGCGCCGTGGAACGCCGACCTCGAGAGCGTGCGTCGCGCCAAGTCGGGTGCGGTCGCCTCCGACGTCTACAACAACAAAATCGTCGCAGAGCGCTCATACATGCAGGCCACATCGACCCGCGTGGTGACGTTTGAGATGTGCGGTAATGACGGCCTGCAGGCGCGTTCCGCGTTCAAGTCGCAGACAGGTACCTGCAGCTACACCGGCCTGAACACGGCCCTGGCCAACTGCAAGACCTACGTCGCGGCGGCGATGGACTACATCAACGCCAACGCTTATTCCGGCACCAAGCTCAAGATCATCTCCAACCTGTTCTACCCTGGCTACGCCGCTGACAACGTGCAAAGCTCCTGCCGGGACGCGAGCACCGGCACGACGGTCAACATGCAGGGCGTCTTCCTGCCCAAGATGGCGGCCATGAACTACTGGATGTGCGAATACGCGCGGCAGAAGGGTTTCCAATGTGCCGACAACTTCGCGCAATACATGGGGGCGGACTACGACAGCAACGGTGACGGTCAGGTCGATTCCGACGCGCTGCGCTACGTGGTTGGCGACACCGAGGCGAGCTACGTCACGCGCATCACCTCGACCCTGCGCTTAACGATCCGTGACGCCAACACGCATTTCGTGTCGGCCACCAGCAGCTACGACTACATCCAGTCCGACGATACGCACCCGACCTACACCGGCGGCACGGTGACCGCTGGCCTGTTCGGCGGCACCACCGGCAGCGGTGCACCGCGCTATACCAGCTTCACCGGCGGCAAGAGCCCGATTTGGAACCAGTACGGCCACGAGCGCATGGGTTGGGCGTTGTCGGTGTTCAACCCGTCCACACCGTAACCGCGCTTCAAGTGAGCGTCTTGGATGACACGCCCGCAGAAGCCCAACCCCCCGCCCTCCGCTCCGGGCAGCGACGGTGTGCGCATCGTCCGCCGGAAACCGTCCCGAGGATGTTCACGTCGATGGGCTTCCCTGGTGGTGCTGGCGCTGGCGGTTGGAGCGGGCGCCGGCTATCTGTTCTACCTCCCGCAGTCGCAAACGTCTCCGCCTGATCATGCCGAACAAGAACAGCGTACCGGCCCAGCCGCGACGACCGCGTTTGTCGCCTCACACGCGCACGTGGCAGCACCTCCACGCGCCGCGCGGCGTTCGTCGCCGACGGTGCATGAGCCGGAACCGCCGGACGACTACGAGCTGCCCAGCCAGGATCCCGACGATGTTTCCAGCTACATCTCGCCCGACGACCCCGTGCCGACGATGGCCGATGTTATCGCGGCACTGCACGACACCGGCATCCACGACGGTCTCGGGGCGTTCAATCCGCCGGGCACCAGCCCGCCGCTGCAAGGACTGGTCGTTCCTGAGGACTTCGAACTGCCGGATGGCTATGTCCGCCACCACCAGGTTACCGACGAGGGCGAACCGATCGAGCCCATTCTCATGTTCTCGCCCGACTTCGAGTTCTACGACGAGTCCGGGAGCCGGATTGAACTCCCACCGGATCGCGTGGTACCACCGGAGCTGGCGCCGCCGGGCATGCCGCTCGTGCAAGTCCAGATTCCCGAGCCCTAGTGCACCGCTGGACACGTCCGATACGGCGTCGCAGCGAACTCAGCGTAGGTATCCCTGCGGCTGATTGGATCGATTTGTCCGCATTGCTGCGAAGCTTCGCTCCTCACAATGGCAGCTTGATCGGACCTGTCCGAGGTGCTCTGGGTCAATTGCCGCCGAGTACCGGTACGGCATCAGCAAGACCGCATCGAAATGGTGATCGCGGTGCCGGATCATCCGGGCATCCATCCCGGCACATTAGTTCATGGGGAGAAGTGTGAGTTCTTCGCAAGATTCATCCGGGTCCGCTGGCCCGAAGGGCAAACGCGCCCTGGCCTCCCTCGGGCGGCAGCTCGTCGGGGTCGCCGGCAGCGCGCTGTTGCTCGGGCTGTACGCGCGCGGCGGCGACGCCTGGCCCCTCGGTTTCCTCGCGCTGGTGCCTTGGTTGTTGGCGTTGGACGCGATGTGGACGCTGACAGGGGTGCTTGCCAGTGCGCTGCTGATGGCGGTGGCTTTCGAGCTTGCTGTGTTCGCTTGGTTTGGCGCCGCCTTCGGAGAGTACGTCGGGCTGGGTACGCTGCCGGCAACACTGATCCTCGCCGCGTTGGCGCCGCTGCTGCAACCGCAGTTGCTGGCCTTTGCGTTGACGCGGCATCTGGTCGGTCGCCACCAAGGGATGATCCTCGGGGTGATGGCCGGAGCCTCGGCGTGGGTAGTTTGCGAGTGGCTGCTGCCGAAGCTGCTCGGCGACACTCTGGGGCATGGCTTGTGGCCTTCCGCAACGTTGCGGCAGATGGCGGATCTGGGCGGCGCAGCCGGTTTGAGCTTTCTGCTGCTGCTGGTCAATGAGGCGCTGGCAACCGCCGTCCATCGCTGGCGGCAGGGCGCGCGGGCAGAATTGCGGCCGATCGCGACCGCCGCAGCGCTGCTCGCGATCATGGCGGGCTATGGGACATGGCGCCTGTCCGCGTTGCAGTCGATACAGGCCGAACCTGCCGCATCGGTGCGCGTCGGTCTGATCCAGTCAAACATCATCGACTACGAGCACCTGCGCCGGGAACAAGGTACGTACGCGTTGATCCGCCACGTGCTCGATACGCACTTCGACATGTCCCACTACGCTGTTCGCGAGCAGGGCGCCGAGGCATTGCTCTGGTCGGAGACGGTCTATCCCACAACCTTCGGCTCGCCCAAAAGCGAAGACGGCGCCGCCCTGGATCGCGAGGTTCTGGATTTCGTCGGCGCCCTCGGCGTGCCGCTCGTATTCGGCACCTACGACCGGGATGCCTCCGGCGAGTACAACACGGCGGCGTTCGTGACGCCGGATCGAAGGTTACTGGGCCGCTACCGCAAGACCCATCTATTTCCGCTCACCGAACACGTGCCTGGCTGGTTGGATGGCCCCTTGCTGCGACACTGGCTGCCCTGGACCGGCAGTTGGCAGCCGGGCACCGGCGCGCGGGTCTTTCCGCTGCGCACGGCCGATGACCGCGAAATCAATGTGCTGCCGCTGATCTGTCTCGACGATGTGCGCAGCGCGCTGGCCATCGACGGCGCGCGTCTCGGCGCACAAGCGATCCTCGCTCTGTCGAACGACTCCTGGTTTACCAGCCATCCGCAAGGTGCAAGGCTGCACCTAGCCGTGGCGGCCTTTCGTAGCATCGAAACCCGCCTGCCGCAGTTACGGGTTACCACCAACGGCCTGAGCGCCATCATCGACGAATCGGGCGAAGTGGTCGCCCGCACCGAGATGGGCCAGCAAGCGGTGCTGGTAGGCGAAATCCCGGTGCGCGAACCTTCCGCCACACTGATGGTGCGTTGGGGCGATTGGGTGGGCATGGCGGGTCTGGCATTCCTGCTGTTGCTGGCGGCGCGCGCGGCTTGGCGGGCTTTGACGCGCAGTGCGGTCGGAGCAGAAACCACATCGACCGCGCGCTCATCCGAAGCGTTCGCTGCCGATGTGGCTTTGCTGACCCTGCCGTGGCGCGTAACGGCCGGATGGCTGCGACTGACGGCGGGTGGCGGCCTCGCCTGGCTGCTGCTCGGCATGCTTCGTGACGGGCTACAGGTGAACTCGCTGGCGCAGATCTGGCTGTTCGTCTACGCGGTGGTGGCGCCGAGTTTGGTCGCCTGGACGATCCAGCGGCTGTTTGCCGCGCGAGCACACATCGAGGCCGGCATGCTGGTGTTGGAACAGCCGGCACAGCGGATCGAGATTCCCTTGCATGAGGTCGCAGGATTGCGCGTCTGGAGACTTCCCTTGCCGCGCATCGGTGTCGATCTGCAATTCGCATCCGGCAAACGCTGGGCATTGAGCATTGCGCTGTCCGACCCTCAAGCGCTGGAGCGAGCGCTTGCGGCGGCAGGTTCGCCCGCGAACTGGGTGGATCGTCTGGCTGAGAAGATGGCCGAGTACGCTGCGCTCCGCGCCGCAGCCGCCCGACGCTGGCTCGACCATCCCCTGGTCAAGTTCGCGCTGTTCCCGCTGCTGCCCGCGCTGCCGGCTTTTCGCCTGCACCAGCACATCGCTTTCGGCGGCACTTTCGGTGAGTATTACACCTATGGGCTGTGGGCTTGGCTCAGCGGCCTGCTGATCTGGTGGGTGGCATGGTCGATCGGCCTGATGCTGTTTGCGGCAGGGCTGCGCATCGTCATCGAAGCCAGCTCGATCGGCACAATGCTCTGCCGGCCTACGCAAGCGCTCGCTGTTCGGCTCGCGCTGGAATTGCTGGGCAGAACGATCTTCTACATCGGCGTACCGGTTTGGCTGGTGTTGCGCATACTGTCTGGTTGAGTTGGCAAGCTGCTAAAAATTGGGCACTGAAAACGGAAAGTTTTCCATGTGAAAAAACGACCGTGAGAGCCCGCTTCCGAAAACATTGCAGTCATAGAGAACTCGATAATTTTGATGCATTCTTTACATACTTCAAAAAACGTGAACAGGCTTGTGAATTTAAAGCAAATAATTTTCGAGTTAATGCAAATAGGTATTTATACGGATTGACTATTAAGTTCAAAATATTACAATTTTTCAAGACAAGAATAGTTGAAATGCATCGAGCTTTTCATCTTCATGCTAGCTCTGGAGACCGTCAGCGGCCATAAAGCAAACCTGTTCTGAGGCGGAAACCCATGGAAATGGGTCCCCTCCAAATAGCTTTTAGTTCAAAAACACTTTCCATTACACCAGCTCATAACTTTTTGGAAGGAGAAGCAACATGAAGTCTTGCAAAATTTTTAGGTCCGCAATGCTGCTCATCCTGGTTCTGAATGCGATCGTTATTACGTCAGCGTACGCTGCTTCAACACGCACTACTCTACACGGCAGTACACCAGCCTGGGCAAAATTCAATAACTATACGGGCCTTGCCGATCCGAATGGTAGTGTCGGATTTCGCGTCTACCTTGGCTGGCAAAATGATGACGCAGCCGAAGCGTTCGCTCGCTCCGTATCAGACCTAAACAGCTCGTACTACTATGTTTACGCATCCGCCAAAAAATTTATATATTTAGCAGAACGGCTGAGTTATTCATTTCTTGAGGGCAGAATATCATGACAGGACTTACTCGCAGAGTATTTCTAGTACGAGGAGTGTTGGGGCTTTTTTTGTCTACCTTCGGTGCTGCCTGCACATTTTTGAAACAGAGGGCAATGTTTAGTTTAACCGAAGAACAGGTTATCGGACTGAGCTCAACAGAATTCAAGGTGATACAGGTGTGTCTTGACTTGTTGATTCCAGCAGACGATACGCCTTCTGCGACAACTTTAGACGTTGATATTCAATTGCGTGATGAAGTTGACGTTAACCCCCAAATTAAAGCCACGCTTAGGGAGGGTGTATTTTGGTTAACGTATAAAGCTATGGAAAGGGGGAGGGGAGATTTTTCATCCCTAGACGAAACTGAACAGATTGCTTTGCTGACCCTCGCGGAGATGGCTGATCCGGGTTCTATGGAGCAACTTTTTTTTAGTTGCCTTAGAAACCGGGCTTTTTATCATTATTATGCCAGTCCGAGCGCATTTAATATTCCGGGCTATCATACGTCCCCTCAACCAGTGGGATATCCCGGCCATTCCAAACCAATTAAGGGGCAACCATGATTGTGTCAGAATCGGACGTTGCAGACGTTGTCATCATTGGTGCCGGGGCTGGAGGGGCGGCATGCGCTTGGGCTTTGACGCAGATGAACGTGCGTGTTGTCGTGTTGGAAGCGGGGCCACGCTTCCAACCGGATAAGGATTACATGCTGGACAAAACTAACTGGGAACAACAGGTTTTCCCAACTTGTTCCAGGTCTGAAGGTAAGTACTCCTTTGCCCCCTTGCAGAAATTGGAAGCTCGCAATGATTCTCTTCGTTCATGGAATCACATATCGGGTAGGATGAACCCCGAACATGTCCGATATGGGTGGAAATATCATCATGTACGGGGGGTTGGCGGCAGCACTCTGCATTTTACCGGCGAGTCGCACAGAATGAATCCCCAGTCCATGGCGATGTCCAGTCGTTTTGGTGTAGCCGCCGATTGGCCTTTAACTTACCAAGAGCTCGAGCCTTATTATCTATTGGCCGAAAACTGCATAGGCGTTGCTGGACCAGATCCGGATGCTATACGGCCACGCAGCAGTCCCTATCCTCTTACTGCCCATAAACCGGCATATGCCAGCAGAAAACTGATTGAAGGTTTCGAAAAATCAGGCATGAGCTGGATGCCCAACGCCCGCGCCGCTCTCTCCAAAGCCTATGATGGCCGCCCTGGCTGTAATTATTGCGGAAATTGTAATCGAGGCTGTCCCAGAAGGGACAAGGGCAGCGCAGATGTAACCTTCATGGCCCATGCGGATGCATCGGGATTTTGTACGATCAAAACCTTGTGTCATGTTATTAATCTTGCCACAGGAAAAAATGACAGGATTCATGCTATTGAATACATAGACGGCAAAGGCCAGCTTCAGAGATTCGTCGCACCGGTTTTCGTACTTGCTTGCGGAGCGATCGAAACGCCCCGTCTGTTATTGTCATCGCAAAGCTCTTCGGCCCCGGATGGCGTAGCCAACGAATCCGGTCTGGTAGGCAAGAACCTGATGGAGACCATATCCTGGATCAGTTCAGGCGTGCACCCGGAAAATCTGGGTAGCTTTCGCGGTCTACCTTCGGATATTATCAGCTGGCACTTTAATGCACCGGATGCCATTCCGGGTATCATTGGCGGATGTCGATTTTTCCCGGTCATGTCCGAAGCCAATCTGGTCGGTCCAATTAATTATGCACAACGAGTAGTCAAAGGTTGGGGTCGATCGCACAAGCAAGCGTTGCGCGAAGTTTTTGGTCATGTTCTCAGTATAGGCGCAATTGGTGAGTCATTGCCAAACCACCATACCTATGTGGATTTAGAACCCGACTTTAAGGATTCGAACGGAAATCCAATTGCTCGCATTCACTCCCAACTCGATGAGCAGGCAATCGCTCGGATGACATTCATGGCGCAAAAGGCCCGAGAAATTCTCCATGCATCGGGAACAGGTGAGATCTTCGAGGAATATGGCAGTTATGACATGTTCAGTTCGACTCATGTCTTTGGTACAGCACGCATGGGTAATGATCCCACACAGTCGGTTGTTGACCGCGACTGCCGTAGCCACCGCTGGAAAAATCTGTATATCGCCGATGCGAGTGTTTTCCCAAGTTCTGGCGGCGGCGAGGCGCCATCACTCACGATTGAGGCTTTGGCTATCCGGGTTGCCGGGATTATTAAAGATAAGACGGCTTAACTCCTTCACAGGTATAACCTCATTTGAGCGTAATCATAAAGTGTTCACTAATTTGGTTAAAGCAAGCATTAATGTTGACAACGGCGACTCCGGTTTGGCTTTGAATTTACTTTAGAAGATTTGGAGGACTAATGAACAAGTTTAATGTTGGTAAAAGTCATTATTATATGATGACAGTGTTGTATGGGCTTGTGCTATTGACGGGCTGCGCAACAACAACCGATACAAAGGATGAGTCGTGCAGGATTGAGCAACAAACGGCTATGGTAAATAAGAATCAGGAAACCATATCGGTTAAGGTATGCAAACGTCAGCAGGGACGACCATGGGACACCCCTTAGAATAAAAAATAATGATCAATGAGAAAGTTATCTGATTACCACGAGGAAACCACAATGTCTGGGTCGAAAAATATCACCAAGAAGTTATCCAGGACATTGGCAGGCATTCTGCTTTTGTCATTGGTGACTCAAAACGTCTATGCCGGTACTCATTACCCGCCGACGACTCCTTATTACCCGCCGCCGCCTCCGAGGCATGAGGGTGGGGGCGGTAGTGGCGGTTGGATCGGGGGTGCCATAGGGGGTGCTATCCTTTTGGGAGGACTCGCCTGGTGGTGGTTGAATCGAGAACCTTCTCTGCAGAGTCCCGATTCCAGGCTGGTCGATCAACTGAAACACAGCGGGCCACAAGTTCCTCCCGCATTCGCTCTCAACAGTTTTTCGATCAAAGGACTGGTAAAAGGGAATTGGCCTATGGTGATGGATTTTTCGCTGGACTCGCCGGGAATAGTTCAAGTAGCGATTAGTGCTCAGGGTGCTCAGGAGGTCTATACCTTCACGTTAAGCAATAATCAAACTGGTCGGCGCCAAATGAAATGGGAGCTGCCCGGGAAACTCGGCGACGATTTAAGGCCAGCGCTGATCACAGTAACGGCAACGGAAGCATATCAGACAGGCAAAAAATTCAACATCAGTGGTTTTGGAGTAGGTCCGCGAGCTGTTGGATCGGTGGCTATTGATCAGCTGATGTTCAGTCCGGATGGGATACATATCGCTAATAGAGATACCGCGCTATACAGATTCTTTTCACACTCGAATTTTGAAAATGCCTCGGCAGAATTCAGACAACTAGGTGCCGGCAATTACAATATACTTGTAAATAGTCAGCCTATTGAAGGGGGGGTTAATGCGAACCGCTGGATAGGTGATGCCGAGCGGCGCTCCTGGGATGGTTTTGACACGCACCATCAGATCTCACTTGGAAGGCACAGACTGCTGGTCCGCGCTTGGCATAGCGAGGGTGATTGGGTCACTTCGATGTCTAACATGACAGTTAATGTATCGCAATAAGCGGGTATCATCCATCGCATTGATTGCTTTGTATAACGGCACTGCTGTTAGTTCAAGGGGGACTTTCTCTCTTGTTCATTCCAATCAGCCTCATACATAACATTAACCTCTCCCTGATTGTTGAGACGGGTGCCAGTTCGCACTTCCTGTTGCAGGACTGGCGTAGTCTGGCGTTTAGGAATATCGAGAGACCAAATTTTCACCGATCCGTCCTCACTCCAGGCAAGGATTCTGGAGCCATCTCGACTAAGTGAAGCACTCACAAGAGGCATGCCGAACTGCAGCGCTTTTGTCAGAGGTTGACCTGTATGGTCATCCCAAAGGCGCACAACGCCAGTCATAGTCCAGGTCAATATTTGACCGTTATCAGCATTTAACGAACCCCCATCAAAACCGGCAGATTCGATTAGCTCGGGACAAACCTCTCTTTCAATCTGCATGGTATCCCAGAGGCGGGCTGTTCCATCGGTTGCCCAGCCTAGCAATCGGCTGCCATCTGAGTTGGATATCGCACCGGCCAATTCATCTCCATGATGAAAAACTCGCTTTTCGGCACCGGTTTCCGCATCCCAGACCCTTATCAGACCATCGCTGGACCAAGTCAGGATTTCGGAGGAATTCATCAAAAAACTGGCGCCCAGCACCTCGAAGTTGTGCTCCAGAGGGCGAAGGACTTTTCCATTTCCCGTATCCCAGATTCGTACCAGTCGCTCATCACTCCAAGTCAGCACACGACTCCTGTCGGAATTGACAGCTGCACCTCGAACTGTAGCTCCATGCTGCAATGTTAGGATTGGCTTTCCCCTGATATCCCACAACCGTGCGGTACGATCGTCTCCCCAGCTCAACAGCCACTGCTCATCGGGGCTGTAAGCGACGCCTAAGATGCCAGCTGCGCTCTCCTGATGGCGCAACTGATCTGTCAGAGGCTGGCCTGTCTGGGAATTCCAAAGGCGAACGGTATGATCTTTAGATCTCGTCAAAATTTGACTGCCGTCGTGATTAAACTGCCCCCCTTGAATCGCATCTGCAAGATGACGGGTCTCCATGCGTTTGCCTTGTTCGCTCCATATTTCCAGGTTTCCAAGGCTCGTCATCAAAGAAAGCTCGCGTGCTGATTCTTTCCAAAAGACTGTTATAGGGGGTTCCGTTAGCTTAAAATCAATATCGGCTGGTTGTTCTTCGATGATCCATAATCGAGCAGCCCCGTCATCCCCCCAGGTCAGAATATTTTTTCCGTCTTCGTTAAACATGGCACGGCGAACCCGGCCCGCGTGCGCAAGTGGAAATGCTATTTCTTCCCCGGAATCGGCATTCCACAACTTGGCGGAACCATCATCGCTCCAGGTCAGCACGAGTTTTTCGCTTGAATTGAAAATGGCGCCCCGGACACTGGCCTGGTGGGTCAAAACCCTTAGTTCTTTTCCGCTTTCTACATCCCAGATGATTGCCTTGCCATCATCGGAGGCGGTCAACAGTCGAGACTCGTCCTTATTCAGTATTCCTCTACGGATGGCTGAAGACGCCGGAGTAATATTTCCCGGGTTGTTTTCATATTGAAATCTAGTGGACTCTCTCCCTGTATCCATGTCCCATCGACTCAGAGTTCCTTCACTTCCATAATTCCAGGTAAAAAGATAGCGCCCATTGTGATTAAAAATTGCCCCCATGATTGGAGGGTTGTCTGCATGTCCTGGAGGTAAAGGGATCAATTTGCACCCGCCTCGGGTATCCAACAGGGATGCCGATCCATCACTACTCCAGGAAAACATATGGCTGTCATCCGGACTGAATACCGCTCCTATTATCTTGGAGTTGTTGGGATGTTTGCAGACTATGCTGGCATTGCCACTTGTCCAAAGGTTAGTGTCATTATTTTTGCCCAAAAGAAGCAGGCGCTCCCCGCTACGGCTCAAGACGACTTTTTCCAACTCGAAAGGGGCTTGCAGTTTGGTGGTTTCTGTATCCCTTGTAATGTCGAAAATGCTGACTTGGCCATCATCGTTCCAACTGGCGAGTTTACTTTCGTCATCGTTGAACACCGGCCAACCCTGTTTTTGCTCTGTATTCCGTATCACTCGGCCACTGCTAGCTTCGACAATGCGGACAGTTGCATTGCTGACCTTCCCCATAATCCAACCTTCGCGTGGACTGGTGTTGATCGAAACTGGGTTCCCTTCAAACTCTTTTTCCTCAGGTTGCAAGTTCCCGCCATTACGCAAATCCCAGATCCTGCGTGTCCCAAATTCGTCCCAGGTCAAAATCTGTTGGGGATCACGCCCAAAAACAGCCGACTTCAGTTTCCTATCATGAAGATTTTTGTCATGATCCATAATCAAACCCAGATGAATGCCTCGGGTTAACAGGGCTCCTGCTAGATAGGCATTGTGTGATTCTAAATTGTCAGTGGCGGATTCGGCAGCTGCCATGAAATGATGGCTCGCTTTAAGAATATCTCTGCTACGATCACGGGCGAACACTCCGTTGACCCAGTGCAGACTCGTAAGATGCATCTGAGCATTTTTTCTTTGAGAGTCGGCAAGATACCAAAAACCCGAGATTGCCATTACCGCTAGAGCCAAAATTATGATGAAGCCATATAGACGGTGGCGCTCTGCTAGTTCACGCCTCTTCTTTTCTTCGCGTACCTCAATGCAGGCATCAAGATAATCCCGTTCAACTGAATCGATGGCAAACCGTGGTTCCACCGCCAGTTTCTCGACAGCATCCAAAAGCACGTCCCGATGATTCAGCAGGTGCCTGGGACGTTTATCCTTCTCCCATTCCTTGGCGGCCCGACGCAGTCCTTCCCTCAGAAGCAAATTTTCTTTGTCTTCATCCAGCCATTTTTTTAGCCGTTGCCAGGTCCTGAACAAAGCCTCATGAGCCACTTCGAGCACACGCTCACCCTTTTCACTCTCCTCGCTTTTCGAAACAAGCAGCCGTTTCTCCACGAAGCGCTCAAGTAAGGCGTGAAACTGCTGATCGATCGAAGACCAAGAAACCCTGCGCCGCACATATCGTCCCTGATCGTCCACGAGAACCAAGGGAATGAAAGCATTTCGCAAGTCTTCTTTCTGTTCTTCGGAAGAAGCTTCGGCGCTTAACACCGCTTCCGCAGCCCTTGCCACCGATCCTTCCAATCCTCCGAGTTCGTTGTAGTCTGCGAGAGTCAGTCTATGATCCTTGCCATGATGCTCCCACAACTCTCTCAGGGTGAACGCCAGGAGAGGAAGGGCATCTCCCGTCTCGGTATCGTCAACCATGGTCTGGACCAAACCGGATTCGATTTCTATTTCTTCGAGTTTGGCCGGTTCCTCGATTACCTTCGCAAACCCCTCCTTCGAAAGAGGCCCTATTGACAATTGGGTGAACCTGATATCGCGAAATGCCGGATGTTGCTGGAACTCTCCAAGGAAATCCGAACGTAAAGTTGCCATTGTTAAAATTCGGCAGTCTGATGAATGGAGTATGGTCGACAGCTGATTGAGGAAAGAGGAGGCGCCTGTACTCAGATTGTTATCGAGCAATTCTTCGAACTGGTCAATGAAAACAATGGGTGCGTAATCAATGCCTGAAGCCATCATGGGCTGCGCCTTGGGAGATGCCGGATTTAGCTCTTGAGGTTCCTTTATTATTCCCGGCAACAACGATTTCTGATCGAGCTCAGTTACAAATTGAGACATGACTCCATTAAGCCCTTCATCCAATACAAGCAGTGAGGGTCGCACAGGTCCGACAACCCGCCAGGATACATGCGCCCGTTTGAGACGAGGTATCACGCCAGCCCTGATCAATGACGATTTGCCACTTCCTGACGCCCCTAAAACCAATACCAGCCGGTCGCCGCCAAATTCACGCAACTTGCGAAGTGTATCGAGACATTCCTGGATCTCTGCCTCCCGTCCAAAGAATATTTGCCAATCATCTTCCTGATAAACCGCAAGCCCTGGGTATGGGGGGCGGATGCCCTGCGTGTAAATTGAACCGGGATCCATGCCGGCTTCTGAAAGACCTCTGCGCAATCGTTCAAATCCCTCTTTCTGATTGTGGGTTAGATCAATGACCTGTAATTCAGCGATTAGCGGACGCAAGGTGCAAGGCGCAACCTTAATCGGAAAAATAGCTTTGCCAAGCGCTTTGGCATGAAAAAATTCGGCAAAGCACCACTCCGAGGATTGAGATGATTCGCTGCACAGAATCAGCATGGCGCGGCAGGATTTCAGTTCCTTATAAAGCTCCTGCGTCCAATTTCGCCCCGCAGGGATTCCATCGGCTGGATCAAAGTCCAAAAAAACCGAGGCGTAGTTTTTCTGTTTGAGCCATGACGCAATCTCTAAGGCAATCTTATGATCTTTGCTACTATGACTTACAAATATGGTACTCATTAAATAGTTATATCCATCATAATAAAGTCTCTAAGCGATTTTAGCACCAGCCTCAATCTTTGACATATTTAAAATATTTTAGATAAGACCTGTCTCCCTGCGTTTACAACAGTAGATAATATCTATAAGCACAGTAGTTGCAATGCAATCTAGTCAGCATAAAGAACCAAAAACATTATAATAGCCGGCTAACATATTCATACACAACAAGGGACTGCCTCAATGGCTGAACAGCTAAGAACCACCAACAGCACCACTCTTTCCGACTTTATCTGGAGAGTTGCCGACGACCTTTGGGGCGACTTTAGACACACCGATTTTGCCCGCATCATAATGCCGTTGTTACTGTTGCGGCGTTTGGAATGCGTACTGGAACCGACCCGCGCCGCTGTCACCGCCAAATACCAGCAAGAAAAAGATTCCGGCATCGATTTGGGCTTGATTCTGCCGCATGTCTCCGGCCTTTCGTTTTACAACACCAGCGGCTACACATAGGCAACGCTGGGCACCACCAACACCCGCGCCAATTTGGAAGATTACCTGCGCCAGTTTTCAGTCAACGTGCGAGTGATTTTTAGCGAGTTTGATTTTGCCAATACCTTGGTCAAACTCGACAAAGCCAACTTGCTGTTTCGCATCGTCAAACACTTTGCCGAGATGGATTTACATCCGGATGTGGTTTCCGAGCGAGTGATGAGTAATGTCTACGAACATTTAATCCGCAAATTCGGGATTTCAGTCAATGAAAAGGCGGGCGAGTTCATGACCCCGCGCGACGTGGTGCGTTTGGTCACTAAACTGGTACTGCACACCGACGAAGCCATCTTTACCCAAAAAGGCGTAATTCGCACCATCTACGATCCTGCCTGCGGCACAGCGGGGTTCCTGTCCGATGCTATTGCCCAAATCAAGGAATTTAACCCGCAAGCCAAAATCGTTCCGTTTGGGCAGGAATTAGACCCGGAAACCCACGCCCTGGCGATGATTTCCATGCTGATCCAGGGTTTTGAAACCGACAAAATCAAACAAGGCAGCACCTTATCCAATGACCAATTACCCGGCCAACGTTTTCATTACGGCCTCGCCAATCCGCCGTTTGGATTTAAGTGGGAAAAAGACCAAAAAGCCGTGACCAAAGAGCGCGAAGACTTAGGCTACGCCGGACGTTTCGGCCCCGGACTGCCGCGCATCAGCGATGGCTCCATGCTGTTTTTACTGCACCTGGTTTCCAAAATGGCCGCGCCGGAAAATGGCGGCGGACGGGTGGGTATCGTGTTATCCGGTTCGCCGTTATTCAATGGCGGTGCCGGTTCCGGCGAATCGGAAATTCGCCGCTGGTTACTGGTAAACGACTACGTCGAAGCCATCCTGTCTTTGCCCAACGACATGTTTTTCAACACCGGCATCGGCACCTATATCTGGCTGCTCAGCAACAAAAAAGCGCCAGAACGCCAAGGCAAAGTGCAACTGCTTAACTTGGGCGACACCTGGACGGCCATGCGTAAATCCGAAGGCAGCAAGCGCCGCTATTTATCGGATGAGCAAATCGACGACATCCTGCGCAGCTACGATGCCTTTACCGAATCCAAACACTGCAAAATCTTTAACAGCACCTGCTTTGGCTACCGGCGCATCACCATCGAGCGCCCGTATCGCTTTATGTTTGATGGTGATGAAGAGGGCATCGAGCAACTGCGTAACGATAAAAATTTTCTGCAATGGGATGAAGACCTGCGCTGGGCAGTGACAAACGTGTTGTGTGGCATGGATGAAGTTATGAATCGGGATGAGTTTTTAAGAACGCTATTGGAGCGTTGCGAACATTTAACCGATGTTAAAAAACTCAAACCCGCGCAATTAAAACTGATTGAAAAGTACGTGCGCAAACCTTCGGAAGACGCCGAGATCTGCACCGGCAAACACGGCAAGCCCGAAGCCGACTCCGATTTGCGCGATTATGAAAACGTGCCATTTGGGGAAGACATCCACGCCTATTTTAAACGGGAAGTCCTGCCGCATGTGCCGGATGCCTGGATCGATACCGGCAAATGCGATGACAAAGACAGCAAGGTGGACATCGTCGGTTACGAAATCAACTTTAACCGCTACTTTACCAATACACACCACCGCGTT
>Ga0208392_1000120_pt1 | contig 19392 bp, 23 predicted proteins | sample LakWasMeta3_LOW4_2_FD_183855 | JGI IMG/M metagenome (GOLD analysis project Ga0208392, IMG submission 183855) | Freshwater sediment methanotrophic microbial communities from Lake Washington under simulated oxygen tension - Sediment Metagenome... | ecosystem: Environmental > Aquatic > Freshwater >... | reverse complement strand
CATTATAGTCTTTTCAATTACTTAGCGCAAAAAATCAATTGTGAACGTTTGTTGCAAACTCAATATTATCAATGAGACGCGTGCGGCCTACCTTTGCAGCTGCCAGCACTACCAGTTGCGGCTCATGCGCTGTGGCCGGTAATAAACTAAGTGCAGAGCGCACAGAAATATAATCGACCAGCCAGCCGCTGCTGTTTAAAGATTGTGTGGCGGCCTGCTCCAAAGCGGCAAAATCAGTATCGCCTTGCCTGATTCTTTTAACGATATTCTGTAAACAGGCATTTAACTGCGCGGCTTTTGTTTTCTGTTCTGCCGTCAGGTAACCGTTGCGTGAGCTCATCGCCAGCCCGCTGGCTTCGCGTACCGTATCACCGGCAACAATCTCGATAGGCAGGTTGAACTGGCGCACCAGTTCGCGAATAATAAAAAGCTGCTGGAAATCTTTTTTGCCAAAGACCGCTACCTGCGGCTGAACGATATTGAATAGCTTCATGACCACAGTCGCAACACCGCTGAAATGGCCGGGCCGTGCTGCGCCGCATAGTTCGTTTGCAATGGGCGGTGGCGTGATGGTCATGGTCTGGCCTAAGCTATTCGCTGCAGCATCATAGTGCGGGTACATTTCGCTGACGGCGGGGGCGAACACAATATCGGTGCCGGCAGCTTCCAGTTTTTCACAGTCGGCGGCCAGCGTGCGCGGATAGTTTGCCAGATCTTCATTAGCGCCGAATTGCAGCGGGTTTACAAAGATGCTGGCCACCACACAGCGTGCGTGTTTTTTTGCAATTTCCGCCAGATGGATATGCCCTGCATGCAGATTGCCCATGGTGGGCACGAATGCAATGCTGGCTTCATGTTCAAGGGCGGTTCTTAATTCGTGGACTGTATGGATGATTTTCATGGAAACCTCAATCACGCTGCGTCTGTACGCTGGCGGGAAATGATCAATTATCGGGTGCCGGCCTAGTAGCTATGCTGTGCGGCAGGAAAGCTCCGGTTTTTCACCGCGTGCACATAATTGGCAATGGCCTGCTGGATACTGGTCGTGTCTTGCAAAAAGTTCTGCACAAAGCGCGGTGCCTTATATTCGCCGGGGTCTTTGCCGGCAACGCCGTTGTATATGCCAATCAGGTCTTGCAGTACCAATACCTGTCCACTGCAATCCACCCCGGCACCGATGCCGATGGTGGGCGTGCTGATGTTTGCAGTGATCTGTTTTGCCAGGGCAGCGGGAACCATCTCCAGCAGTACAAGGCTCACGCCGGCTGCGCTCATCTGAACCGCATCCTGCATGATTTTGTGTGCGCTTTCATCAGTTTTACCCTGAATCTTGTAGCCGCCCAGTTGTGTTACTGACTGCGGAGTGAACCCAAGGTGCGAACATACGGCAATGCCGTGTTCAACCAGGTAGTGTGCCGTATTCACCATATCGCCGCCGCCTTCAATCTTTACGATATGGGCGCCGGCATCAATAAGCGCTTTTGCATTCATGAGTGCTTGCTCGTGGCTGTGCTCATAGCTGCCATAAGGCATGTCGGTAATAATCAGGGTGTCAGGTGCACCAGCCGCTACACATCTAGTATGGTAGGCCATGTCCTGCATGCTGACCTGCAGCGTGTTTTCTGCACCCTGCATCACCATGCCGAGTGAATCACCTACCAGCAGAATATCAACGCCGGCTGCGGCACTCAGTTTTGCAAAACTGGAGTCATAGCAGGTCAGCATGGCGATTTTTTCACCAGAGGCCAGCAATTGATCAAGTGTCTGTTTAGGCATTATTCAAAGTTCGGATTAAAGAATTCGCGCTGTCCTTTAATCTGCTCGATACGGTTAATCAATAACTCGAATGCATCGTTGTTCTTAAGGATGTTGAGTTTTTCATTATTCACAATCAGCACCGGCGATGCATTGTAGTTATGAAAGAACTCGCTATAAGCATTGGCCAGGCGTTCTATGTATTCACGTGGAATATCCTGCTCATAGCTTACGTTGCGCTCATCAATGCGCTCCATCAGCGCGTCAATCGGCGTTTGCAGGTAAATCACCAAGTCTGGTTTCGGTACTTTGAGTTGCAGGTGCTGGTAAATCTGGTGGTAGAGCGCATATTCTTCATCATCCAGATTCAGCCGCGCAAAGATGGGGTCTTTTTCCAGAAAGAAGTCTGCAACAATCGGTTTTGCAAACATGTCACGCTGGCTCAGGTCTTTAATCTGATTCGTGCGCTGAAATAAAAAGAACAGCTGGGTCGGCAGGCCATAGCGCTGGGCATCCTGATAGAAACGCGGCAGGAATGGATTAGCTTCGGCCTTTTCTGAAAGGTAATCTACCGGAAACCGCTCTGTCAGCATTTTAGCCAAGGTGGTTTTGCCGCTGCCTATCGGGCCTTCGACAACGATGTAAGGGAATTTTTTAAAAATACTCATACGTTTCTATCAGGTTAGTTTCTTGATGCCATTTGATATTTCAGGCGTAATCAATTCTGCTATTTTGCCATGAATCGGCAGGGATAATTGTGGTGCGATTTCAAATAGCGGCAGCAGCACAAATCCCCTGTTGTGCATTCTGGGGTGCGGCACTGTGATTTCAGCGCTATTGATTACCGTATCTTCATACAGCAGCAGGTCACAGTCCAGTACGCGCGGGGCATTGATATAAGGCCGTTCGCGGCCGGCATGGTCTTCAATGGCATGCAATGCCTGTAAAAGTGCCTGCGGCGAAAGCCCGGTTTGTATCTCAGCTACTGCATTGATAAAATCCGGCACCGGATTCTGCGGGTCGTCCAGGCAATCAACCGGCGCGGTGATGTAAAGGGAAGACTTTTTAACCAGCTGCGTCTCCGGCAGATGGCTTAATGCAGCAAATGCTGTTTCAACCTGGGTAACGGGGTCTTGCAGGTTGCTGCCTAAAGCAACGAAGGCCTGATGCATCATGATGCAGCGGTTGGTGAAGTGGCGCCTGGTTTTTTGCGGCTTTTTCTTCTGCGTTTTTTGGCTGTCGTATCCGGCTGCAGCATGGTTGCGCGGTCGTCACCTTCAGCCTCGGCGAATGCGGTCCACCACTCGCCCAACTCGGCAGGGACTTCACCTGACTCGCAGCGCAGTAATAAAAAGTCATAGCCGGCACGGTAGCGCGGGTTGGCTAATAAACTGAATGGGCGTTTACCTGCGCGCTGCTCGAACCGTGGCTGCAAGCCCCAGATTTCTTTCATGGCAGAGGTGTAGCGGTTGTGTATCGCAAGCTTCTCGGCCTGGCTCGCAATCACATCGTTCATGGCCTGGTGCAGGGCAGGGATAGGCGGGTTGCCTTCAGCTTTGTAGATGTTCCATGCGGCCAGTACTTCATGCCACAGTAGTGTTGCAAATAAAAAGCTTGGGTTTGCAGATTTACCTGACAGTATGCGGTCATCGGTGTTTTTCAGCGCCAGCATCACAAAGCGCTCACCCATTGGCTGTTCCAGCACAACATCGAGCATGGGCAGCAAGCCGTGGTGCAGATGCTGTTTGCGCAGTGCAGTCACGCTTTCTATCGCATGGCCGGAGAGAAACAGCTTCAGCATTTCATCAAACAGGCGGCTGGGCGGTACGTCCTGCAGCAGGTCAGCCATTTTGGCGATAGGCGCTTTGGTGGCCGGGTCTATACTTAAGCCCAGTTTGGCTGACAGGCGAACCACGCGTAGCATGCGCACCGGATCTTCTGCATAGCGTGTTTCCGCATTGCCGATGATGCGCAGGAGCCCTGCTTTAATATCGGCAAAGCCATGGTGAAAATCGAGCACTTCCTGGCTGGTGGGGTCGTAATACAAGGCATTTGCCGTAAAGTCGCGGCGTGTCGCATCTTCTTCCAGGCTGCCGAAAACGTTATCACGGGTGATGCGGCCACTTTCATTGGTGTGTGCATCGCCTGCAGACTGGTGATGCCCGCGGAAGGTTGACACTTCAATCGTTTCATCGCCAAACAGTACATGCACCAGGCGGAAGCGGCGGCCAATGATGCGTGAACGCCTGAAAACCCGGTTTACTTCTTCTGGAGTGGCATCGGTAGCTACGTCAAAGTCTTTCGGGCTGCGGTTAAGCAGCAGGTCGCGCACTGCGCCGCCTACGATGTAGGCTTCAAAACCTGCTTTTTGCAGACCATCAATGGTGCGCATGGCAGCACTGCTTAGCAGGCTGCGGTCTATCTGGTGTTTTTTAAACGGAATGATTTCCGCTTTATCTCGGTTGCTACCGCTTTTTTTACCGGATTTCTTTGTGCTGAGAATCTGGCGGCTGGATTTTGAATGCTGCTTTGACGTTTCCGGGTGGTGGCGCGCCGGTTTAGCCGGCTCCGCATGTTTGACTCTGGGCTTGAAAATTTTATCTAGCAGTTTTTTAATCATGCGTGAATTATAGCTTAAATTTAATGGCTGACTTAAATCGGTATGCCAACAATGCAGGCACTAAAAATGGCATGCCTGATCAATCGGCTTTGTGCTGCCAGAGTACGTCGCTCACCCCTGCATCTTTGTTGATGATGCGGCACATCACGAACAGCAGGTCTGATAAGCGGTTCAGGTATTTTCTTGAAGTTTCGGTCACATTTTCCGAGTGGTGCAGCTGCATCAGTTCGCGTTCGGCACGGCGGCAGACAGTGCGTGCCAGATGGCAGTATGCTGCAGCCTTGGTGCCGCCGGGCAGAATGAACTCTTTTAACGGTGCAAGCGTGGCGTTAAGGCTGTCGATAGCCTGTTCCAGATCATCGATGCGCTCCTGTTTTAATAGTGCGTAGCCGGGGATGGACAGCTCGCCGCCAATGTTGAACAAGTCGTGCTGAATCTGCGTGAGCGAGTTTCTTAATGTTGCAGAAATATCTTCGGTAAGCATCAGGCCGATGACCGAGTTAAGTTCATCTACATCGCCCATGGCATTCACGCGTGGGCTGTCTTTATTGATGCGGCTGCCGTCGCCGAGGCCGGTAGTGCCGTCGTCGCCGGTGCGTGTGTATATTTTACTAAGTCGATTGCCCATATGGGGTGTCCATGTTGAATTACATTATAATTTGCACATTGTAACTGATGATGACTTTGCAATGACCAATCACACCCAGTCTCAAAATAATAAAAATAACCCGGCCCAGCCAAATTCACTGGCTGATAATCCTATCGGGGTGTTTGATTCCGGTGTCGGCGGCATTTCAGTGTTGCAGCATATCCATGCCTTGCTGCCGCATGAAAAATTGCTGTATGTGGCCGATAGCAAATACGCCCCTTATGGCAGCAGAACCCCGGCAGAAATTCAATCACGCTGTTTTGAAATCGCTGATTTTCTGATTGCCCAAGGTGCAAAAGCACTCGTGGTTGCCTGCAACACCGCCACTGCCGCGGCGATTGATAATTTGCGTGCAAAATACACATTACCGATTATAGGCATGGAGCCCGCTGTGAAACCCGCTGCTGAAGCCTCAAAAAATGGCATCATCGGCGTGCTGGCAACGGTAGGCACGCTCAAAAGCGCGCAATTCGCCGGGCTGCTTGAAAGCTACGGGCGCAACGTTGAAGTGGTGACGCAGGGTTGTGTTGGCTTGGTGGAATGCATAGAGCGTGGTGAGCTTGATGCTGCTAATACCGCAAGCCTGCTTGAAAAATACTGCCAGCCGCTGCTGGATGAAGGTGCGGATACCATCGTTCTGGGCTGCACCCACTACCCGTTTGTGAAGCCGCTGATTCGCAAGATTGTGGGGGATAGTGTGACGCTGATTGATACCGGTGCGGCCGTAGCCAGATATTTGCAGCAAAGGCTGGCGGCACTTGATTTACTGACGGACAGCCAGCAGCTGGCAGATGTGAAATTCTGGACCAACAGCCAGGCTGAAAATGCCGGGCAGGTGATAGAGGCTTTGTGGGGAAAGCCGGCTGAAGTCCAGCGTTTCTGAAAGCGCTATAAAATTTGTAAGGCCTGATTTTGCAGGGCTTTACCTGTGCCTTTATGTGGATAATTCTTTTGCGATGACTGTTGGCAGTTTTTTGGGTGATTTAATGCGCAGCTGCTTATTCACATTAAATTGCCCGAATACTACAGTGATGTCTTTGGCAGCTACGCCGAACTCCCCGGCAAGAAACTTCACCATAAAGTCAGTGGCTTTGCCGTTTTCAGGCGTGGCGGTGACGCTGATTTTGAGCTGGTTGCCTTTGGGCTTGCCTATTACCGTCTTTTTCGCGCTGGGGGTTCCCAGTACATTCAGTACCAGCGTGTCGCCATCCCAGCCACAGAATGAAGATAGCTTGGTTTCTTTTTCAGTGGCTTTCTGTTCGGCTTTGGGGGTGGATTTTGTGTGCTTCACTGTCTTTCGTTCAATGCTCCGCTTGAACTGTTAGTGATGATGGCCTGCTGCTTCACCTTCTTTTAATTTGTACCTGGTGCCGCAATATGGGCAGGCAGCATGGCCGGTTTGGGCTAAATCCAGAAACACGCGCGGATGTGATGCCCACAGTGCAACTTCATCGGTAGGGCAGTGTAATGGCAGGTCTTTAGCGGTGACTTCTATTTCTGTTGCATTCGACATTTCTTGAGCTTTCTTGAATCCGCCACCCCCGCTAAGGCAGGAATGGCGGCATGTGGTTTATACCAGTGTTAACCAATCTGCATGTTTGGCAGACCTGCCGTGAACTACATCAAAGTACATTTTTTGCAATTGTTTGGTGATAGGGCCGGCAGTGCCTTCACCGATGCTGCGGCGGTCAAGCTCGCGGATAGGTGTAACTTCAGCTGCGGTACCGGTAAAGAAAGCTTCGTCAGCACCGTACACTTCATCACGCGTGATGCGTTTTTCAATCACTGGAATGCCCAATTCGCCAGCAAGCTGAACGATGGTGTCGCGGGTAATGCCTTCCAGCGCGGCTGTAAGGTCAGGCGTGTAGATTTTGCCGTTACGCACGATAAATACGTTTTCGCCGGAACCTTCTGCAACAAAGCCGTCAACATCCAGCAACAAAGCTTCTTCGTAGCCATCGTTATGCGCTTCCTGGTGTGCCAGGATGCTGTTCATATAGTTGCCGTTGGCTTTGGCTTTACACATGGTCACGTTCACGTGGTGGCGCGAGAATGATGATGTTTTAACGCGGATGCCGTGGTCTAGCGCTTCCTGGCCCATGTATGCACCCCATTTCCATGCGGCAACGATGACGTGGGTTGACAGTGTCTTGGCAGAAATACCCATCGCTTCAGCACCATAGAATGCCATAGGACGCAGGTAGGCTGACTCAAGGTCGTTATCACGCACTGCGGCTAATTGGGCTTCTGAAATTTCTTCTTTGCTGTAAGGCATTTTCATACCCAGAATGTGCGCAGAGCGAAACAGCCTGTCAGTATGGTCTTTGAGGCGGAAAATAGCAGTGCCCTTGTCTGTTTTGTATGCGCGGACGCCTTCAAACACGCCCATGCCGTAGTGCAGTGTGTGTGTTAAAACATGGGTGGTGGCATCACGCCAGTTCACCATTTTGCCGTCATACCAAATTACGCCGTCGCGGTCTGCCATACCGCCGGAAGTTACTGCAGGGTTCGCCATGCTATATCCTTAAAATGCTTGAAATAATGCAAAAGCAATATTGTAAACGACTGTGAGTTTGCTTTGCAGTAATTTTATGCGGATTGCACGCAAATTTTTATTGCAAGGTATTGAATCTATTGTGCATGATAGAATCAGTTAACTTAAATACCTACCGGATAAAGTAAAAGCGATATGCGATATTTTTGGATGATACTCATGGCAGCCATGCTTGCAGCCTGCAAGCCGGCATCACAGCAGGCGGAGTTTGCGGCAACTGACATTGCAGGCGCTGATTTTGCGCAAACACTGAATTTAACCGACCATACCGGCCAGCCGCGTTCGCTGGCTGATTACAAAGGCAAGGTGATTGCACTGTTTTTTGGCTATACGCATTGCCCGGATGTGTGTCCGACGACGATGGCAGACCTGAAGCAGGTGGCAAAACTGCTGGGAACCCGCTCTGACGAATTGCAGGTGCTGTTTGTAACGCTGGACCCTGAACGCGATACCAAAGAAGTGCTGGCGCAGTTCGTGCCCGCTTTTGATAAGCGCTTTGTCGGCCTTTATGGCAGCAAGGATGAAATAGCCAAAGCCGCGAGTGATTTCAAAATCTACGCGACCAAGGTAGAAAACAGCGGCAGAAGCGGCTACACCATAGACCACAGCGCCGGTGTTTATATCTTTGACAAGCAGGGAAAGATTAAGCTCTACGTGGCCTATGGCGAAAAGCCGGCTGTCATTGCGGCAGATATCAAAAAGCTGCTTTAGTTTGAATGATGCAAAAAAGTTACAAGCAATAGAAAAGGGGCGTTAAGCCCCTTTTCTATTGATGCCTGTTTAGCGTATACCTAGTTTGCAGTCGGTTCACCATATTGGTTGGCAGCGGCATCGCCATCCTGCACCAGCAGATAAATCATGTATATCCAGCCCAGGATAGGAATAAACCATATCAGCTGAAACCAGCCGCTTTTATTGATGTCATGCAGGCGGCGCGCACCGACTGCAAGCGATGGCAGTATTGTAGCCAGGGCAAATATGCCAGGCAGGATGTCACCGACGATGCCCAATATCAAACTGCCCAGAAAAAGAAAAAGCTCAAACCACCAGTACTCTGATTTTTTTGCGCGGCCATTGAAATCCGCATATTTCTGAAAACACACCTGAATCGATTCTTGAAATGTCATTTTTATTGTTTCCCTGAAAGTGGTTGTGGTGAGCAATATACTAGCACGCAACATATTGCCTGCAATGCTGTTTACATCACATGCAGTTTAGGTGACCAGGCTTTCAGTTCTTTTTCTGCTGTTTTGTAATCAGGATAGATGCTAGCCACCACTGCCCAGAACTTTGCCGAGTGATTCATTTCTTTAAGGTGCGCCAGTTCATGGCAGATGACATAGTTGATGAGGTGTGGTGGCGCCTGCAGCAGCCGCCAGTTAAGGCGAATCTCCCGTTTTGAATTGCAGCTGCCCCAGCGGGTGCGTGCGTTTGAAAGCAGCAGCGTGGGTAGTGTTACACCTAGTTTTGCAGAGAATATTTCCAGCCGCCTGGCAAAGTCTGTGATTGCCTGTTTTTTATACCATTGCAGCACTTTGCGCGCTACGGCGGGCGCATCGCCAGAGTTGGGCATTGCCAGCTGTAAAAAACCGGGCTCGTAACTCACGGCTCTGGAGCGTGCATCATGCTTAAGTGCCAGCGTGATGCTGTTGCCTAGCAGCAATAGCTGTTCACCGTCTTGCCATCGCAGTGCAGGAATTTTATGTTTATCGACACCGGCGAGTTTCTTTTGTATCCAGTCGGCTTTCTGTGCAATCAGGCTTTCAAGAAGCGACTGTGAAATGCGCTGGGGGGCATGCACGACAAGGCCATCGGCTGTGATCTTTAAACCAACAGTGCGCCGCGGGCGGCGTTCCAGCTGGTAGTTCAACTGCTCGCCGGATGGCAGGGTGAGTACATGACTCATGGGTTCAGGTTTGGCTATCCAGTAACGGCATTTCAGACTCGATCCACGCTTCTGCCTGATTATTGACTGCATCGGCTTTCAGGCCGACTGTCTGAATCGGCTGGCCGATATGCACACGAATGACACCGGGTTTTTTGATGAAAGAATTTTTGGCCCAGTATCTGCCGGCATTGTGCGCCACAGGCACTACCTGGGTTTTAGTGTGGGTTGCCAGCCATGCGCCACCAATCTGGTATTTGCCTCTTTCGCCAGGGGCTTTGCGTGTGCCTTCAGGAAATATGACAACCCATAGGCCTTTTTTCAACCTGGCCTCACCGTTGGCAACCAGCTTTTTTAATGCCTCACGCCCGGCGCTGCGGTCAATGGCAATCGGGGATGACATTGCCAGCCCCCAGCCAAATATCGGTATCCACAATAATTCACGTTTGAGCACATACACTTGTGTAGGGAATATTGCCTGAAAAGCGAGTGTCTCCCATGCAGACTGGTGCTTGCTCAGGATGATGCTGGGTGTGGCAGGCAGATTCTCCAGCCCGCTTACTTCATGGCGGATGTTGCAAGTGATGCGTAGCCACCAGATCATGCTGCGCGCCCAGCCTGAAATCAGCACGTTGCGGGTAACCGGGTTAAGTGGCAATGCCAGGAATGCAATGATAGTGAAAATCGGTGCGGTGATTGCCTGGCCAAGAAAGAAGAGTGCGGAACGTAAAAGTAACATATCAGTCCGGGTTAGATATTTGCTGAAATAATATGCTGCGCTGCTTCGTTCAGGTCAGCAACAATCAGGATGTCGGGGGGCAGGTTGCCGTTTGCAATGGTTTCTTCACCCTTGCCGGTGCGCACCAGGATGGTCTTGCAGCCGGCATTGGAGAACGCCTGAATATCGCGCAGGGCATCGCCCACGGCAAATACGCGGTCCAGCTCTACCGAGAAACGTTTGGCGATTTCCTTGATCATGCCGGGTTTTGGTTTGCGGCAATCGCAGTTGTCTTCTGCCGAATGCGGGCAGTAGAACACGGCATCAATGCGGCCGCCTACTGCTGCCAGTTCGCGGTGCATCTTGTCGTGAATGCTGTTCAGTGTCGCCATGTCGAACAGCCCGCGGCTGACGCCGGATTGATTGGTGGCAATAGCGACCCTGAACCCTGACTGGTTCAGCAGCGCAATCGCTTCCAGACTGCCCGGAATAGGAATCCACTCGTTCGGGTTTTTGATGAAATTGGCGCTGTCCTGATTGATAACGCCATCTCTATCCAAAATAACCAGTTTCATTTTTTACTCCGTCATTCCCGCGTAGGCGGGAATCCAGTTAATGTAAGAGTGCTTGAAAGTCACTTTATGGAATAAGCGCATCATAATTTATGTTGCCACAACAAAAAGAGGCGCCACCTTTTGCTAGCAGGATATTGCATTTAAAGAATGCGTTGCTCGACTGGATTCCCGCCTGCGCGGGAATGACGAACCTAGAACCTAATCTAGCCTGCCAGCTTAGACAAGTCTGCCACACGGTTCATGGCTTGGTGCAGTGTCGCCAGCAGACCCAGGCGGTTAGCCTTGAGTGCCGGGTCTTCGGCATTGACCATCACGTTGTCAAAGAAGTCATCCACCGGCGCTTTCAGCGCTGCCAGCGCTTTCAGCGAGGCAGTGTAATCACCGCTTTCAAACAATGTGTCAGCTTCAGGTTTTACTTTGCTCAATGCCGTGTTCAATGCAATTTCTGCAGGCTCCTGCAGCAGGGCAGCATCTACGCTGGCTTTGACTTCGCCTTCCACTTTTTTCAGGATGTTGCTTACGCGCTTGTTGGCGGCAGCCAGTGCAGGCGCTTCAGCAAGTTCTGCAAAGGTGCGCACCGCAGCCAGGCGTTTAGGCACTTCACTCAGCAATGCCGGGTCAAGTGAAAGCACGGCATCCACTTCTTGTGCGGTAGCGCCGTTTTCACGCAGGTTCACGCTCAGGCGGTCAAAGCAGAACTCTTTAATTGCCTGCACAGTGGCAGTGCTGTCGCCAGCCTGGCTGTCGAATTTGGCCAGTACATCCTGAATGAGTTTCTCAAATTGCAGTGGCAGCTGGCCATCAATCAGCATGCGGATAATGCCCAGTGCCTGGCGGCGCAGCGCAAACGGGTCTTTATCGCCGGTTGGTTTCTCGCCAATGCTGAACAGGCCGACCAGGGTTTCCAGCTTGTCAGCCAGCGCAACTGTGATGCCGGTCTGGTTACGGGGCAGGTCATCGCCTGCAAAACGCGGTTTATAGTGGTCTTCGATTGCAAAAGCAACATCGTTGTCCAGGCCTTCATGCTGCGCATAGTAGCGGCCCATAATGCCTTGCAGTTCCGGGAATTCACCTACCATGTCGGTTACCAGGTCGGTTTTGGCAAGCTGTGCTGCCAGGCCGGCTTTTGCTGCCAGGTCGGCACCGCCCAATTGCAGGCCGATGGCGATGGCAATGGCACCTACGCGCTCGGCGCGCTGGCCTTGTGAGCCAAGCTTGTTGTGGTAAACCACTTTATCCAGGCTGGTGATGCGTGATTCCAGTGTTTTCTTGCGGTCCTGGTCAAAGAAGAACTTGGCATCGGCCAGGCGAGGGCGCACTACGCGCTCGTTGCCGCCGATAACAGCGCTTGCGTCTGCCGGATTGATGTTGGAAACAATCAGAAACTTGTTGGTCAATTTACCGTTGGCATCCAGCAATGGAAAGTATTTCTGGTTTGCCTTCATGGTCAGAATCAGGCATTCCTGCGGCACTTCCAGATAAATCTCTTCAAACTGCCCCAGCAACACATTAGGGCGCTCTACCAGTGCGGTCACTTCGTCCAGCAGTGCGTCATCTTCAATCGGCTTCAGGTTCTGTTTGGCGGCCGCAGCGCTTAGCTGGCGCTCTATCTCGGCGCGGCGCTCGGCAAAGCTGGCAATGACTGCACCTTCGGTTTTAAGCTGTTCGGCGTAGCTGTCAGCGTTTTTGATGGTCACTGCCGGGTTTGCAGCTTCAAAACGGTGGCCTTGTGTGGTATTGCCGGCAGTCAGCCCTAATACGCTGATAGCGATAACATCGTTGCCGTGTAATGCAACCAAACCATGTGCCGGGCGCACAAAGTTGACGCTGCTCCAGCCATCAGCCAGCTGATAAGTCATCACTTTAGGGATAGGTAATTTCTGAATCGCTTCTTCAAGCGCTTTTTGCAGGCCGTCATTCAATGCTGCACCTTTTTGCGTCACATCCAGAAACAGGGCTTCGTTTTTGCCATCCATCTGTTTGGTCAGTTGGCTCACGGCAGATTCATCCAGGCCCATGCCATTCAGGCGTTTAATCAGCGCTGGTGTTGCATTGCCGCTGGTATCCAGACCCACGCTCACCGGCATGAGTTTTTGCGAAATCTGTTTATCAGCAGCCTGGGCTGCTACAGCAGTGATGTGTGCAGCCAAACGGCGTGGCGATGCGAATGATGTAGTGGCCGAATTTTCAGCTGTCAGGCCTTGCGCTTTCAAGGTATCAAACAGTGTACTGCTGAAAGCTTCACCCAGTTTCTTTAGTGCTTTTGGCGGCAGTTCTTCTACGAAAAGTTCTACTAATAAATTTTGTGTATTCATTGTTGTCGTCATTCCCGCGTAGGCGGGAATCCAGTCAAATTAATTGTTCGTATAAATCTTGCCAGTCAGGATTGAGTTGTTCAATCAAGCGTAGCTTCCAGATTCTGTTCCATTTCTTCAGGGCTTTTTCACGAGAAATCGCTGATTCCATATTTTCATGTGCTTCATACCAAACCAGCAGATGAACTGTATATTTTTCACTGAAGCCCTTAATAATTTCATTCTTATGCTGCCATGTTCTTTTTGCCAGATCTGATGTTACCCCTATATACAATGTACCATTTCTGCTGCTAGCCATTATGTATACACAGGGTTGCATATTTACCTTGCCTGGATTCCCGCCTATCACGTGTGAATAATGTGCTTTAGTGCATATATTCCGCTGGGATGACCTTTACGGTTACGCGGGAATGACAAACATGAAATCAAGCGACTTTCTTATCTTTTTCAAGCTTGGCTAATACTTCATCTGCCCAGTCTTTTGGTGCCATCGGGAATCCAAGTCTGGCGCGGCTATCCAGGTAGCTGGCAGCAACTGAGCGTGCCAGATTGCGGATGCGGCCGATATAGCCGGCGCGCTCAGTCACTGAAATCGCGCCGCGTGCATCCAGCAGGTTAAAGGTGTGTGCAGCTTTTAAAACTTGCTCATAAGCGGGCAGGGCCAATTGGCTTTCCATCAGGTGCTTGGCTTGTTTTTCATGCGCGTTGAATGCGGTGAACAAGAAGTCGGCATCTGAGTGCTCGAAGTTGTAGGCACTTTGCTCTTGCTCGTTTTGCAGGTATACGTCGCCATAGCTTAAGCCCTCGGTCCAGGTCAGGTTGTAAACATTGTCTACACCTTGCAGATACATGGCTAGGCGCTCTAAACCATAAGTAATTTCACCGGTGATTGGTTTGCAGTCTATGCCGCCAACTTGCTGGAAATACGTGAACTGCGTCACTTCCATGCCGTTCAGCCAGACTTCCCAGCCCAGGCCCCATGCGCCCAGTGTCGGGTTTTCCCAGTCATCTTCAACGAAGCGGATGTCATTCTTTTTCAGGTCAAAACCCAGTGCTTCCAGTGAGCCCAAGTACAGTTCGAGAATATCAGCCGGTGCAGGTTTTAGTACCACCTGAAACTGGTAGTAATGTTGCAGGCGATTTGGGTTCTCGCCGTAGCGGCCATCTTTAGGGCGTCGGCTTGGCTGCACATAGGCCGCTTTCCACGGCTCAGGGCCTAATGAACGCAAGAAGGTAGCAGTGTGTGAAGTGCCTGCACCGACTTCCATGTCGTAGGATTGCAGCAAGGCACAGCCTTTGTCGCTCCAGTATTTTTGCAGGGTGAGAATGATCTCTTGAAATGTTAAAGCCATGGTTTATTGATAGAAGTTGGCAAAAAATGCAATTTTACTTTGTTTTGCGGTATAGCAATAGGTTTTACTGACGAACTTTACTTATGAACAATGGTGTTACGCCGCCACAATAGGGCAATCAGGCTGAAGCTGAGAATGATAAACGGCCAGTTCCCCCAGTAGATATAAGGCGTTGTGCCCTGATAACCCTGGGCTGTGCCGTTTAGTGTAGTTTCCTCAAAGTGCGGCGCATGTGCCGCGATGTAGCCTTTGCTGTCTATGATGGCAGTGGCTCCGGTATTGGTGGCGCGCAGCATCATGCGGCCGGTTTCCAGCGCACGGGCCTGTGAGAACTGCATGTGCTGGTCTGCCGCGTACGATGTGCCATACCATGCGTCGTTACTCACGTTCACCAGCAGTGTGGCGGTAGGCAGCTGGCGGATGATTTCTTCACCAAATACATCTTCATAGCAGATGTTGATGGCCACTTTTTCACCGGCTGCGAGCATTGGCTGCTGATGTATGCTGCCGCGCGTCAGGTCGCTCAAAGGCATGTTGAGCAGGTCACGGTAGATCCAGCCAAAGGCCATCTTGAACGGGATGAACTCGCCAAAAGGCACCAGGTGCGACTTGCGGTAAACAGAGGTCTGCGCACTGCCGAAACTCAATACGCTGTTGAAATATTCGCCATGGTCACGTTCTACCATGCCGACCAGAATATCACCACCGTTTTTGATGGCGTGCTGCTGCAAGCGTGTTTTGACTTCTGCCGGCAGCTCGGTTGATAACACCGGCATTGCCGTTTCAGGCAGCACAATGAGCTTTGCCGCGCTTTGTTCTGCCATTGCCAGGTATTTGCCCAGGGTATGGTCAGCAATTTCCGGAGACCATTTTATGCTTTGGTCGATATTGCCCTGCAGCAGGCTTACGCTGAGCGGCTTGCCGGCGGGGGATGTCCACTCGACCAGTTTCAGTGCCTGGCCGCTGGCAATCGTAGCCAGCAGCATGATGGCCGCAGTTTTTTTGCTGATAGTGCCGCTAGTGTGTTTTATAAACAAAAAGCTGGTTAATGCGGCAACCAGCCCGGTAATGAGCGAAACGCCATAGATGCCGACAACAGGCACGTAGCCTGCCAGCGGGCTTGCCGGCAGCTGGCTGTAGCCCAGCGTCAGCCATGGGAAGCCGGTGAATATCCAGCTCCTTACCCAATCGGCCAATGCCAGCAAAATGGGGGCGGCAATCAGCAAAAGATGCTTGTGCCTGCTGGATAAATGCCAGCTGAGTGCGCCGGCGGCTGCAGGAAACAATGACAGGAATGCTGCCAGCACAAACGTCGAGAAAGCAGCGAATGCAGCAGGCATGCCGCCATAGGTATGCAGGCTGATATAGATCCAGTAGATGCCTGCACCGAATAACCCGAGGCCATACATAAAGCCGCTCACGGCAGCCTGTTTGGGTGTGCGGCTCAGGTACCACAGATAAAACAGGCCCGCCAGCGCGGCGATGCTGATTGGGTATAAATAAAATGGGGCAAAGCCCAGCACGCTGCATGCACCCAGTAACAGTGGCAGTACGGCATGAATGAATCGGTTATTGGTAAATAATGGCATGGGCTGAATTGTAGCTTGATAAAGCGCCGGATAACAAAAAATCAGGGCCCGCCATGCGTGAATGATGAATAGTTGGCCTGCTTAATTGACATGCCCCGTGCAAACCCCCTATATTTAAGATGTAGGTGGGGTAGGGCATCATCCAATAACTAATTTTAAAAAGGAATGTATATGAGTATAGCGTCAGAATTTAAGGCCTTTGCCTTAAGGGGCAATGTGATGGACCTCGCGGTCGGTGTGATTATCGGCGCGGCATTTGGCAAAATCGTTGATTCACTGGTTGGTGACATCATCATGCCGCTGATTGGCAAGGTAATCGGCAGTGTGGATTTCAGCAATATGTTCGTGGCGCTGGCTCCGGTCCCTGCAGGCAACGCAGGCACTTATGCCGCACTGAAAGCGGCTGGCGTACCGATGCTGGCTTACGGTAATTTCCTGACTATCGTAATCAACTTTGTGATTCTGGCATTTGTGATTTTTATGCTGGTAAAGCAAATGAACAGGCTGAAAAGGAACGAGCCTGCGCCTGCACCGGCACCAACGCCGGAAGATGTGATTCTGCTGCGTGAAATCCGCGATGCGCTGAAGAAATAATCAGCAATACAGTATCAATAAAAAAGGGCCAGACGGCCCTTTTTTATTGATAGTTGGCGTTATGTAGTTGGTGTTATTTGGCAGGTATCTCAAACTGCTGGCCCTGCTCCGGCCCTTCGGCGCCATCGTTATTCATGAAGGCGACCATCACCACTTTATCGTCAATGAAGTCCAGCTCTGTGGTCTCATAGTATGTACCATCGGCAGCGGTGTTAATAAAATGGTATTGCCAGATCGAGGCTACGATTTTACCTGTGCCTTTTACCTTTACATCGTCTGCCTGTGCCGGGTCGCCAAATTGTGCAATGATCTCGGACTTGCTGAATTTATTGATGGTTTTTATGAAATCCTGCTCCAATGTCGGGATTTCCTTCTGGTTGCCTGGGACTTCCTCGGCAACGGCGGCTTGCATGAAACAAGCTTGTGCAATCAACAGCCATAAAAATGCTAAATATTTCATAACCGGCTCCATAGAAATTGATAGGCTGATGTTGCCAATCATTAACTTCTATGAACCTGCAGCCAGTTATTTAGTTCCTCATGGCCTTGATTTTTAATCAAGTTTGCATGGTTGCGCAGAAACGCTGGGCTGCTTATTCGTTAGCGTCTTCAGCTGGCGGCGGTAATACCTCAACCAGAATACTGTGCAGGCGGCGGCTATCTGCTCGCAGCACTTTTACATGCAGTCCGTCAAAAGTGATTTCATCGCCGCGCTTCGGCAAATGGCCAAACTGGTTTACCACCAGGCCGCCGATAGTGGAATACTCCTCGTCGCTTAGGGCTGTGCCGATGACATCATTGAAGTCAGGAATCTCGGTAAGCGCTTTCACGCGATACTGGCCATCAGCATTCTGAATGATGTTATCTTCATCTTCGTCGTAGTCGTATTCGTCTTCAATATCGCCGACAATCTGCTCCAGCACGTCTTCAATCGTGACCATGCCGGCTACGCCGCCGTATTCATCCACAACGATGGCAATATGGTTGCGGTTGCTGCGGAACTCCTTGAGCAATACATTTAGGCGCTTGGCTTCCGGAATGAATACTGCCGGACGCAGCATGTCGCGCACTTCAAATTCTTCACCTGCGTAATAGCGCAGCAGGTCTTTGGCCAGCAAAATGCCAATCACGTCATTTTTATTGTCTTCAATGACCGGAAAGCGAGAGTGGGCGGTTTCGATAACGTGGGGAATGAATACTTCAGGAGGGTCGGTGATGTCGATGACATCCATCTGTGAGCGCGGAATCATGATGTCGCGCACCTGCATCTCGCTCACTTGCAGTACGCCTTCAATCATGGCGAGTGAGTCTGCGTCCATCAGGTTGTTTTCGTAGGCGCTGTGTAGCAGATCTACCAGCTGTTCGCGGTCTTCAGGTTCGCGAAGTAAAAAGTGGCTTAAGCGTTCCAACAAGCTTGGCTTGTTACTTAATTTAGAGTTACTGGGTTTTTCCGAGTCAGCGGCCATTTAGTTGGCACCCTCTGTAATGAGATAAGGCGAAGCATACCCTAATTTTGTGACAATTGCAGTCTCCAGGCCTTCCATCAGTTCGGCCTGGGCATCTGTTTCATGGTCATAGCCGTGCAGATGCAGAATGCCATGCACGGTCAGATGCGCATAATGTGCTTGCAGGTCTTTATGCTGCTCTTTGGCTTCCCTGGCCACTACTGGCGCGCAGATGATGATGTCACCCATCAGGTACGGCTCTTCAGTCAGCGGAAAAGTCAGCACATTGGTCGCATAATCCTTATTGCGGTAAGCGTGGTTGAGTTCGCGCCCTTCAGCTTCATCCACAATGCGGATGGCAACCTCGGTATCTACACGCAGCGCAGCTTTTGCCCATTTGCGGAACTCGCTGGCGCTGGGCAGGTTTTTTTCTTCGGTTGCGAATTGGATGCTGGCGTGCAGTTTAGGCATGGTGCGGTTAGTCGTTCCTGGATTGGAGGTCTGAGCCATCGGTATACGGAAAACGCACATGCCCATAGCGTACAATCAGAATCGAGATTGCAATCAGCAGTATCGAGCCTGAAAGTGCAAACATGGTCATTGCATCCAGTTCTTTGATATCCAGCACCAGAAAACGGGCCAGCGCGATAATGCCGATGTACAGGGGGTAGCGTACCGGCAGCGTGCCTGCACTCAGGTAGTGGTTAAGCATGGTCATCACTTCCAGATACAGGAACAGCAGCAGTATGTCGCCGACAGTGATGGTGCGTGCCTGCCAGATGTGGCCCACAGCCTGAAATACGGCAAACACCGTTGCCAGGCCAATGATGATGAGCACGGCTTGTTCGACTATGCCCAGTATGCGTTGCATCAGTTTGCTGAATCTGAATCTTTCAGGTGACATTTTTTTGCCCTAACTTTTTAAGTTTTAATCTTTATGGTTCTGCTCGTAATTTTCGTAAGCATTTACAATCTTCTGCACCAGCGGGTGGCGTACCACATCGCCAGACAGGAAATGCGTCATGGCGATGCCCTTGATGTCTTTCAGCACTTTCTGCGCTTCTACCAGGCCGCTTTTCTGGTGGCGCTGCAGGTCAATCTGCGTCACGTCGCCGGTAATTACCGCTTTGGTACCAAAGCCGATACGTGTCAGGAACATTTTCATCTGCTCTGGCGTAGTGTTCTGCGCTTCATCCAGAATGATAAAACTCTGGTTCAAAGTGCGGCCGCGCATGTAGGCCAGTGGTGCAACTTCAATTGCGCCGCGCTCAAACATTTTATTGACAGTATCGTAACCCGCCAAGTCATAAAGCGCATCATACAAGGGGCGCAGGTAAGGGT